>Ga0335081_10008219_pt1 | contig 16726 bp, 17 predicted proteins | sample Lox_Sample_35_FD_206713 | JGI IMG/M metagenome (GOLD analysis project Ga0335081, IMG submission 206713) | Soil microbial communities from Loxahatchee National Wildlife Refuge, Florida, United States - Lox_Sample_3.5 | ecosystem: Environmental > Terrestrial > Soil > Wetlands | place: USA... | reverse complement strand
GCCGAGTGAGGTCATGGAACCCCACTCGGGCGCGGGAGCAGGGATTCCGAGCCCGAGGAAGCATAGAATAGAGTAGACCAGGATCGAGTTTCCCAGGTCAATGGTGGCGTAGGAGACCATGGTGTTGAGCGAAGACGGTATCATATGCTTGGCCATTATGCTCCTGTCGGGCAGCCCCGAAAGCAGGGCGGCGTCGATGAACCTGAGGTTCTTGATCCTCAGCGCCTCCGCCCGGAACAGCCTGGCGTAGGAAGGCCACCACACTATGATCAGGGCTAGGATGGCATATAGGAGCTGTCGCCCGAAGGTCGCTTCGATTGCGACCGCAAGGATCAGGGCAGGGAACGCGAGGAAGAGGTCTGTGAACCTCATGTTGACCTCTTCCACCGCTCCTCCGATGTACCCCGCAGGGATGCCGATGAGGCTCCCGACGAGTATTCCTCCTCCGACCACCACCCCGGAGACAAGAGCGTCGGTGGGAGCAGCATAGAGCACTCGGGTCCATATGTCCCTCCCCAGGTCGTCGGTCCCCATCAGGTGGGAGAGGCTGGGAGGCAGCAGTGAGTTCGACGTGGAAGGCGTGAAAGGATTGGACTGCAGCAGCGCCCAGCCCAGGGCCGTGTTGTGAGTCAGGCTCCCCACTAGCTGCAGTAGGCCTTCGACGAGGGACCAGCCGTAAAAGGCCGAGACTATGATCAGACCGATGAGCGGGGCGGGTCTCGAAGCGAGTTGCCTGATTACGCCAAGGACGCCCAATCTTACTCTCCCAACCGGATTCTGGGATCCACCACGGCGTAGAGTACATCAGCTGCGAAATTGATCACAACGACGGCGACCACGATCACAATGGTCGAGCCAATCAGGGTCGGGTAGTCGTAGTTGTAGATAGCCTGAGTGATTAGGTACCCCATTCCCTCATAGCCGAATATCTCCTCTACGACCACCGCCCCCGCTATGACGTAGGCGAAGGTCAGGGCGATGACAGTAATGACCGGGAGTAGCGAGTTCTTCAGGGCGTGGACATAGACCGCCCTTCTCCCGCCCACCCCCTTCATTATGGCCGTCCGGACGAAGTCAGACTTCAGGGACTCGAGCATCGAGGACCGCGTAATCCTCGTAATCAGGCCGAAGGAGATCAGGGCCAGCGCTACCGCAGGCAGCACCAGGTGGATCAGGGTCGAGTAAAAGAACGGTAGGTCCCCTGCGATGAGGGAGTCAAGCAGAGGGAAGCCGGTAACCACATTCGGCGGGATCATCGTCGGGTCCGCGAGCAGGCTCGAGGGGAACAGGCTCCACTGGTAGGCGAAGACGAACTGCAGGAGGAGGGCGACTAGGAAGGGCGGCATACTCCAGCTCACAAGATAGATTCCCCTTACGGCGTAGTCTCCCTTCTTGTCCTGGTGCGCAGCTCCATAGGCGCCGCTGAAGACCCCTATTACGACCGTGAGCACCATCGCGAAGAAGCTGAGCTCCAGCGTCCTTGGGAAGTAAAGCGCGACCAGGCTGGAGACAGGCTGCTTGAAGAAGGGTGAAATCCCGAAGTTGAAGGTGAAAATCTCCTGGAGATAGTAGAGGAGCTGGATGTAGAGAGGCTGGTCGAGATGGTACTCCATGACCACCGCATGGATGACTGAGGGAGGCGCCCGGGGCCCTGCCCAGAGCGCAGCCGGGTTTGGCGCCGCAACTCTCGTCAGCAGGAAAACGAGTACGACAGCTCCTATGACGAGCAGAACGGAATAGACGGCTCTTCTGATGACGAATCCAGCTAGCCCCAACGGCTACACCAGGCGCTGGTCAACCGGTCAGCACAAGTTGAAACCCCAGAAGCGTCCACAGGAATTTTGCGGTGCCTTGTTCTTAAAAGGGTTGAGAGACGACGGGGACTCGCCCGGGGAAGCTTCTCAGACTCGCAGTTCCTCGAAGGGGACGTAATCGTAGTCGAAGCCGAAGTGCCGCGGCCCGAAGACTGCGAGCCCCGAGGGCTTTCTCCAGACTTTCGGGGCGCTCGCGCCGACGACCGAAACCTCCATGCCTTCCTCCAGCCTGTCGTTAGTTATCCCTGATCCGCTCGAGGGCTCAAGCAACATAATCAGGTCGGGAGGCATCACTGACGGTTTCCCATTCGTCCACCCCATTATGTGCTCGTTCATGATCCAGCTCCTGAAATCCTTGCCCTTCCACTCGGCTTCGCCGGAGACCGTCGCCTCGCCGAACAGGAAGCCCTTCTCGTCTCTCCAGGTGTACTTCGTCACTTTTCCCTTCAGGAGTAACCTTCCGCCTTCCAGTTCATCGAGGACAGCGGCCACGGGATCCTCCCCCTCCTCGTTTGCCGTGCGCCTCGCCCTGCCAATCTCGATGCACTTCGAGATTGTCCCCTGGATGACGCAGTCCCTGGCCGCGCTCATTGTAAGCGCAGAATCGACCACAGCGACGTGCCCCCCCGCAACCACGCTCACGTATCTCGCGATTGCCTCATAGTCGTCAATCCTCGCGTAAGACTCGACCAGGATCCTGTTGCCAGTCTCACTCACTATGGCTGAAGGGGCCATGGGCCGATTGAAGATCTGCGTCGTGCTCTGATGGAGCTCGGGACCCGCCCTCCCCATCAGATCGCCATCGACCATGGGGATGTTGAGTTTCCCTGCTATCGCCAGGCAGGCCGCTGTGTTCCCTCCTCCTATTTCAGTCGCCACTGTCCCGGAGACCTTCCTGCCTAGCTTGGATTCCAAGAGAGAGACGGCCGCCGCGATTGGATCTGGCTCTGCCGGCTTCCCTTCAGCCTTCTTGGACGGTGCCACTGATCCCACAAAGTAGGGGCTGACGATAATGTCGTGCTCATCGAATTCGTCCAGACCCGCGACGACGAGGTGACTCCCCTGGTCCAACACGCGGGTGAGATCCGCGAGTCCCTCGGACGGACTCCCGCCGCCCCCCACCCCCAATATGGTTGCACCGGCGACCAGGTCTTCCACCTGTTCCTTGGTGAGATCAGTCTTTGTCAAGGCAGTTCTTGATTTTGGCCAGAGGTATTAAGCCTAGTCGTGGCGCCTTGTCGAAAATGAGGGAAGCCCGCCCCGCTCAGGGACGGGCGCGTTGAACCATGCTTCTTCGCTTGAGCAGCACCAGGATCGCCCCAACGCCAAAGATGGCCGCTGCCCCCAGTGCAATGATCACGGCCTCTGTGGCTGAAAGGCCAGAGGCGACTGAGGTGGCCTGCTGCCCAGGAGACGAGATCTGGGCGCTGCTCGGGTTGAATGGTGCTATCGTGTTCGATTGTGGGGATACCCCCTGCTGTGGTGTTGCTGTTGTAGTTGACACGGTCGTAGTGACGGTTGTGACACCGCCCGAAGAAGCCGCCCCTTGCCCTGCGTAGTAGACCGGATACGGGTACGACTGCTGGACCTGCAGGGTGATTTCTGCTCCCTTCTCTGGCGGAAGGACCAGGGCTTGTCCTGACAGGGTGACGGTGCTCGGCTGCCAGTAGACTGTCACGTTGACCGTCTGGCCTCCTATCACAACTGGTACTGTGGAGATGCTCTTCGGGAGATTGATGGGGTACGTCAGGTAGGCGCTGACCTGGACCGGGGCGTTCGGCATGACCAGGGTGAAGTTGCCGTCACTCCCGGTCTGCCCATAGCTGACCCAATTCTGCGGGTAGGCGTAGTTGCCGCCGACCACATAGGCCGAGACGTAGGCGCCTGATGCCGACGTTCCGTTGAAGAACTGGACGTGAATCGGTAGGCTGACGAGCGAAGCCTGGGTGCTGTTGCTGGTGGTTATGGCGATCTGCGCAGGCCCTGTCAGCTTCTCCACTGCGTAGCCGTATTCCGAGTAGGGCACGACGTAGCGGATAGGCAACGAAGAAACCGAGCCGTTCACGGCCCCTTTCTCGAGTGGACAGAGGTTGCAGACTGAGCTTTGCTGGTAATACGCCGAGGCGGTGATCAGATAGGTCCCGCTCGGGAGCCCGAAGGCCGCTTCAGGATAGCTACCATAGAAGCTGGCCACCTGGAATCCGCTGGTGTTGTAGGCCGTCAGCGTGTACTGGTACGGAAGGGCTTGGGTCGTCTGGATGCTAACGTCGATGCTGTTGAGGCCCGGGGAGGCCCCCACCGTCGTCACGAAGGCCACCGCAGGGATGGACAATCCGAGAAGGAGGACCAGGAAGATGGAGGATGACCCCAGTTTCGGGGTTCTGAGCTGGAAATGCTTGTTCGCGAGGTATTTCATTTTTCTCGGCATAAGGGTCGTATTGAGGTGAGTTAATCCCATGGCCAAGAACAGGCGTTCTAGACTTCCGAACACCCCCTCTCACGTTTTTAATAACGGTCGGGAGAAGGGAGCAGAGAATTGGCAGACGTCATAACGGCCGAAGGCCTCACCAAAGTCTACCGCGGGAAGGTGACGGCCGTTGACCGCATCTCGTTTCAGGTCAAAGAAGGGGAGATCTTCGGGTTCCTCGGTCCGAACGGGGCCGGAAAGACAACAACCATCAAGATGCTCAACACCCTGGCATCGATTACGGAAGGGCGCGCCACAGTGGCCGGCCACGACGTAGCAAGGGAGCCAGGTGCAGTCCGCAAGAGCATCGGCGTCGTACCACAGGAGCTTACCGCCGACGACGAGCTCAGCGGTACGGAGAACATGGTGCTGATGGCCAACCTGCACCAGGTCTGGAGGTCGTCCGCCAGTTCGAGGATCAGCTCCCTGCTCGCCCTTGTGGACCTCCAGGAGGCGGCCGGGCGCAAGGTGAAGACCTACTCGGGTGGGATGAGGAGACGCCTGCAGCTCGTCATGGGTCTGCTTCACGAACCCAGGGTGCTCTTCCTCGACGAGCCCACGCTGGGCCTTGACGTGCAGACAAGGACAAAGATGTGGCAGTACATCAAGCAGCTGAACAAGGAAAGGGGGCTCACGGTCTTCATGACAACGCACTACCTCGACGAGGCAGATTCGCTCTGCGACAGGATTGCGATCATCGACCACGGGACCATCAGGGTCTCAGGGTCTCCGGCCGAGCTGAAGGAGGCCCACGGGGGAGACGTTATCACGCTGACAATCTCCAACGAAAAGGAGGACCTCACTCCGTTCCTGTCCAGCATTGAGGGGGTGAAGGGCGTGACGCGGGAAGGCAAAGTCTACAGGATAAAGCTCCCAAGGACGGAGAAGGCCCTTCCTGCTATTGTGGCCGGGGTGGTCCAGAAGGAGGCAGAGATCGAAGAGATCTCCTTCTCGAAGCCTACCCTTGACCAGGTCTTCTTGGACGTCGTGGGGAAGTCGATGAGGGACGAAGAAGCTCCTCAGAGCGATTCGGCCTGGGAGAACATCAGAATGGAGAGGGCCAGATAGCCCGTGTTCCGGGAAACACTCGCACTGACCCTAAGGGCGCTGCGCAAGTGGGTGCGCAACCCCGCCTCCATCATGCCCGGACTCTTCACGTCGCTGTTCTATCTCATCCTCTTCGGAAACTCGTTCAACCCTGCCAACCTGTTCTCGTCAGGCGGCAGCCAGTCAACGTCCGTCCTCCAGGCTGCCTTCGGCGGTGCTCCGACGTACATCACCTACCTGGCTTCGGGGGTCATCTGCATCATACTCGTCTTCAACATGGCGTTCGGAGGCATAGACCTGGTGCTCGACAGACAGCTGGGCTACCTCAACTCGCTCCTTACAGCTCCAATCCCTCGGGCCGCCATCTTCCTTTCGGGGGTCGCACAGAACCTCGTGAAGGTCCTCTTGCTGGGCGTACTCACGTTCATGGTGGCGTTGGTCATCCCTAACGGCCTGGAGCTCCCAGGTTCTTTCGGTGTCCTGTCCTTCATAGGCGTCTTCGGGGCCTTCATTTTCCTCGGACTCGGCCTCTCCTTCATTTTTACCGCCCTGGCCCTTTCAGTAAGGAGCATCGATTCACTGGTCGCGATAGTCAATTTCCTCACGCTCCCTGTCATGTTCATGAGCAACGCCTTCTTCCCTCCTTCGTCCTTCCCGGACTGGCTGAAGACCATCGCCAACCTGAACCCTGTGACAAAGGCGAACGAGGCCGCAAGGCTGCTCCTGATCAATGGGTCTCTCACATCGGCGCAAGCAACAACGTACGAAATGGACATGGTCTACCTCGTCGGCTTCGCGGCGTTGCTCGGCATCCTGGGATATCTTGCTGCGAGAAGGGCGCTCAGACCAGAGTGATTTGCTGAATGAAGAACCAATCCTTCCACCAACGCAAGATCAGGATACAAGAGACCCCCGCATTGGATTTCGATCAGCTGAAAGCCAGGACCATCAACGCCCTGAACAAACTCGGACAGCAGAAGTTCTCCACCGAGCCAGGCGGGTACGCGCTTGAGAACTGGACCAAGGGGATGAACGTTCTTCTCGACGAGTTCGAGAAGAGCGCGGGCGCATCGAGGCTCTCGCCTGAATACCTGGCCAGCCGTCACGAACTGACCGAGCTCCTCTCCAGACCCGTTCACCTCGAGTCAATCGACGAAGACATATCTGAGCTCAGGGCTAACATGTCTGACATCGAAAACGAGATTGGGGCCGAAAGAGCCCTGATCGTCTCAAAGATTTCAGAACTCAAAGCTGCGCAAGCGAGATACTCGGGTGAACTGGAACGCGAGCGAAGGCGCGACGCCGATGCGGCCGCGGCGCAGAGCTCCGATTCATTCTTCGACCGCCTGTTGGGCAGAAGCAAAACTCAGGCAAAGACTCCTGAGAGCAGAATTGAGGAACTCGAGTCGAAGCTGGCCCCCCTGCCGAACGAGGTGCTCGAACAGCAGAAACAGCTCAAGATGATCGATCTTCGTTCCCCCGAGTCCCGGTTTGCGGAGGAATGGAACAAGCTGGATTCAATGCAAACGAGACTGAAGGAAATGGAGCAGGAGAGGTTGGACAGGGTTCAGCTGGTAGATGAAAGGGCTGAAGTCACGGGCTCGATAGCAGGCGCGATTTCAAGGATCCAGTAGGACGAATCAGTCCGGCCCTGACTTTTGATATGAACGAGGGGAACTGGGACGCGTCTACCGACTGCCCACGGAGGCCTTGTAATCCGCTTCGAGATACCTCCCAAACGCGTCCCATTCCCGCTTTGAGCTTCTCTCCCACTCTCGAACGCCCTCTGCCTTCTTCGGGTCGTCGTAGGTCACGTGGAAGACCATGTCGAGCCGAGTCCGCTTTCCCACAGGCGTAAGCTTGTAGTCGCCAATTTCCCTTCCGTCACCACAGGTGTCCAAATGCCAGGCATTGGGTGGCTTGAGCCACACGGCCCTGACACCCTCCACCTTCCTCCTGCCCTCCTTGTACGTGGCTATCCATACGAACCTGCGGGAAGATCGCTCGAGGAAGCGACGCCTTGTTTTCGAGCCCGTCATCTTGTTGTCGTCTGCGCGGAAGTCGGTGCACCAGGAAAAACAGAAGTCCAAAGGCGCCTTGAACGTCTTCGAGACCCTGTAGATCTTGGTGACTGGTTCCGCCATCGTGAAAGTGTTCTTCGGTGTTTCTCTTAAGGGTTTGAATCGTGCAGGAAACAGGGAAGCCGCCTTGGGGCTAGCCTGGAAGGAGATGCCGCGGCCAGCCGCAGAAGGGAATTCCCCACGAAACACGCTATCAGGGCGTAGGGACCCGCATGGCGCTGTTCTTGAGATCTTGGGCGCGTTTATAGGAACGCAAATGCGCTCTTTGAGAGCGGGATGAGCGCAAGTCCCACCCAAGGCGGCCAGGTGTTTGGATCTCGGCAGCTCCACAGCGACACCGAGTCGTCCGTCGCCTCAGTCAAGCACTTCTTCAGACCCAGAAGCATAGCCGTCATAGGGGCGTCCCGGGAGAAGGGGACGATCGGCGGAGAGCTGTTCCGGAACCTGATCGAGGCGGACTTCAACGGTCCTGTCTACCCCGTGAACAGGCGCGCGACGGTCGTCCAGTCCGTCGCGGCCTACGATTCCGTCCTGAAGTGCCCCGGTCCAGTTGATCTTGCGTTCATCGTAGTCCCGGCGAGTTCCGTCATCGAGGCGGCGAAGGAGTGCGCTCAGAAGGGGGTCCACGCTCTCGTCGTCATCTCGTCTGGATTCGCCGAAACGGGGGCGGAAGGTGCGGCCCTCCAGGAAGACCTTGTCAGGGTCTGCAGGGAGTCGGGCATGCGCATGATCGGGCCGAACTGCATGGGAATAATTAACACCGACCCGAAGGTGAACCTCAACGGGCAGTTCGCACCCTACAAGGCCATCCCCGGGCGAATCGGATTCTGGTCGCAGTCGGGGGCGCTCGGAGTGGCCGTCATCGACCTCGCCGACAGGCTGGGCATCGGCCTCTCGGAGTTCGTCTCCGCCGGCAACAGGGCGGACGTCTCCGGCAACGACATCGTGCAATACTGGGAGACCAACGTCAACGTCGACGTGATCCTGCTGTACATCGAGTCCTTCGGCGACCCCGGCCGGTTCGCGAGGCTAGCGAAGAGGATCACCGCTAAGAAACCGATAGTTGCAGTGAAGAGCGGACGCTCCAGCGCCGGGTTCAGGGCGACCCAATCCCACACGGGAGCCCTCGTTGCCGCCTCTGACATCACCGTTGACGCCCTCTTCAGGCAGTCTGGGGTCATCAGGACGGACTCTCTGGACGAGATGTTCGACGTGGCTGCCCTTCTGTCGACCCAGCCCGTGCCCGAGGGGAACAGGGTAGCGATAATCACCAACGCCGGAGGGGCTGGAATCCTGGCAGCCGACGCCTGCGAGAGCCTGGGACTGAAGGTTCCCGAGCTGTCTCTCGAAACGCAGGGGCGGCTCAGGGAATTCCTCCTCCCAATTGCAGGCACCAAGAACCCTGTCGACATGAGCGGCGCCGCAACCCCGGCGGACTTCTCGCGCGCCATCCAGACGATGTCCGAGTGCGAAGAAGTCGACAGCCTCATGGTGATTTTCATTCCTCCGCTGGCAGAGAGGCCCCAGGAGATGGCGTCCGAGATACTTCGGGCGGTGAGGGTGATGCGCCGGAAGCTCCCGGTCATGAGCACCTTCATGGCGACCAAGGGGGTTTCGGGATATCTCTCTGACGGTACCATCAGGATTCCTTCGTACCCATTCCCCGAGCTGGCGGTGCAGGCCCTGGCCCGGGTGACGGACTATGGCAGATGGCTGAAAGCCCCTCGCAGCGTTCCGTCCAAGTTCGCGGTCAGAGGCAGTGAAGCCACCTCAATCGCGGCAAGGGCGGCCGGCTCCAAGGAAGAGTGGCTGAGCGCCGCCGACACAGAGGCCTTCCTGAAATGCTTCGGAATCTCGACCGTCAGGTCGGTGCAGGTCAAAGGTGCCGAAGAAGCCGCCGAAGCGGCGCGCGGTTTTGCTGGGAAGGTCGCCCTCAAGGCAATCGCCCCGGGCCTGCTTCACAAGACAGACGTGGGGGCGGTGGAGGTCGGGCTTGCGGCCGCCGAGGTGAGACGCGCAGCGGAAGAGATGCGCGACCGCGTTCAGAAGAAGGGGTTCGCAGTCAGCGGCTTCCTGGTCCAGGAGATGGTCTCAGACGCCGTCGAGATGTTCGTCGGAGTCGCCCGCGACCCTACCTTCGGACCCCTGATCGCATGCGGAGCCGGAGGCACTCTGGTCGAGCTGGTCAAAGACGTCTCGGTCGGCCTCCCGCCGCTCACGAAGCAGGACGCTGAGAGAATGGTCCATTCTCTCAAGACCCACCAGCTCCTCGAGGGCTACCGAGGGGGGTCGCAGTACGACGAAGGGGCCCTCGAAGAAACCATCCTTCGCGTCAGCCAGATGGTCGAGGAGATCCCCGATGTCGCCGAGCTGGACCTCAACCCTCTGATGGTACTTCAGGACGGAAGAGGGACAATCGTCGTGGATTCGCGACTCCGGCTGGCCACAGGCTCGCAGCCCCCCTCAGCGCTAGGCAAGCCGTGAACGACTGAATCACGGCAGTGAACGTCCAAACCTAGGAAGCATACCCACACATGGAATTGCCTCCGCATGACCACCCGCTTCCGGTTCACACTCACGGGTGCCCTGCTGCCTCTGCTGAATCTCGGTTCCAGTTTGCGATGAAGACGCCGATGAACATCATGACGCCCCCGAGCACGGCCAGGGAACTTGGCAGGGCGAGCGTCCTGATGGAGTCTATGACAATAGTAACTGCGGGCACAGCGAATCCCAAGGTCGTAATCCGACCGACGCGGCCGCGTCTCAGGAGCCCGTTCCAAAGGAAGAACAGGACCACGCCGCTGAAGAGAACGATGTAGACAACATCAACCGCGAGATTGATTCCAGGCGATATCTGTGGATAGAACAGGGAACCGACAGCCCCCGGTATCGAGCCGACCAAGAACTGCGTTGTGAATATGGGAATCGGGTCCCTGTTCCTGAGCTTCCGGTAGTAGACGCTGTATGCCGCCCAGAAGGCAGCACCGACGAGCGTGAACATGGCGCCCAGAGGCTGTGAGCCGTGTCCCAAGGTGAGAGAATAGACGACCACACCGCTGAATCCCACCAAGGCGCCTAGTAGTTCACGAGAGAGCATCTTCTCCTTGATGACGATGAATGCGATGGGAATGGAGAAGAGGGGCATCGTGTAGCTCAGGATTGCAGAGTCACCTGCGGAAACATCGCTGAGCCCGACCGCCCAGAGGAGCGTGCTCGCAGAGGAGAATCCTGCAACGAGGAGGGCGTCGCGATCGAGCGGAATCTTTCTTCCCCCTATGAAGTAGAAGACAGCACCGGTGAAGACGTATCTGAAGGTCATCAGGACGAATGGAGAGGAGTAGTAGAGCCCGTCCTTCGTAAATTGGTACTGAAGTGATGCGACGATTACGTACGGGACAAACCACTTGGCCAGTGTTGTGTTATCGAGTCGAACCTGGCTTTGCAAAAGCTTGCCTGCATCAGATTTCTGCCGGTGCCATTCTTGAACTCTCGCCGGACGAGGGAGACGTCCCATGCCAAGCGACAGGAGACTTCGGCGTGGTATCAGACCCTTATGATTCCCTCGGTGCTGCCGCGCATGACCTCCTTTCCGTCCTGATTGCGGCAAACGAATGATAGTGACACATTCAGGCGTCCTTCTGCCGGTTCCACCTTCTTGACCGTGCCTACGCATGTTATCGTATCCCCAGCGAAGACGGGGCGGACAAAATCGAAGACCATGTGCCGGGCGATATAGTTCATGTCTCCACCGAGCTTGGTGGGGACAGTCGCAGTCAACAGCCCTTGGACCATGATCCTCCCATAGATGTCAGCCTCCACATGATGCACCCCCTTGTCCCCTGAGAGCTCGGCGAAGGCCCTCACGTCGTCGGCGGTGAAGGTCCGCTGGTAGGTCGCCTTCTGGCCCTCTTCGAGCTTGATCGTAGACTGGGCCTAGACTCCGAGATAGATTGAGCTTGCGCCTGCCCCTGGTCCCGCTGTCGTTCCGTCCCTTTATACGGTCCAAGGGTTCTGCAACCGCGTGGCGCAAACAAGCATACGAGTAAAGACGATCGAGGGAGTCTCTGCGGCAGTGGGCTGGTCAGGCCCGCGGACTGTGACCATCGACCGGCCCCAGGCCGCTGGCGGGTTGGGAATAGGGTTCAGCGGAGGCGAATTGCTCCTTCTGGCCATTGGCGCATGTTACACCAACGACTTGTACCGTGAAGCTGCCAAGACGGGCATGGTTCTGAAGAGCGTGGAAGTCTCCGTCGACGGTGACTGGGGAGGAGACCCCATCAGAGCGCAGAACGTCGAATTCTCTGTGAAGTTAGAGGCAAAGGCGAGTCGAGCTGAGATTCTGGATCTGATCGAGCACACAGACAAGGTGGCTGAGATTCACAATTCGCTTCGAATTGGAACGAAGGTAAACCTTGCAAAGAGGGAAGCGGTTACGCAGGAATAGAGCACTAGTCCATATTGGTTAAGAGTCGAGTGTCGTTTCTTCACTGCAAGCGGCGAAAAGTGAGATCAGGCATGTTGGAACCAGAGCCCTTTCGGCGAGAACCCAGACAGCCGGAACCGGCAAGGCCGTTCTGGACGGATTCTACTGAGTCGCCACTGCTGCCGACGTTGGGATATCAGTGATTCTCGCCCACCGGCATCCTGAACCTCGGGGGCCTGCAACGCGTATTACAGACCACTCCCACTGATTTGATGATGATTTCGAAGGCTACCCAGTTCGTGATACCACTGGCCAACAAACCGGGAACACTCGCAAGACTCTGCTCAGTGCTAGGGGACGCCGAAGTCAACATCATCGGGGTCTTCGTTCCAGAGGCCAAGGGGAGGGCCCAGGCGGCAAGAGTGATGGCAGTCGACGTTGCATCGGCAAGGGGGGCTCTCAGGAAGGCGAAGATTCCCTTCTCTGAAGAAGAAGTCCTCAACGTGGAATTGGACAACAGGCCCGGAGCATTCGCCGAGTTCGCAGGCAAGCTCGCCAAGAAGAAAATCAACATTACGCACGCCTATGCCACAACTGCTCCGTTTGCTCGGGCCGGCGTGGTAGTGGCGGTCTCGGACATCGACAAGGCCTTGGCAGCACTAAAGCAGAAGAAAATCTGGAATCTGAGCACACCCAAGTAGGTTCGAACACGATCCATGGATTCAACGGATTTCCGTGGGTAGACGCGGGTCTAGTCCTAAGCCCTTGAAATGTCAGCGCCCCGACGCGCCAGCCGCCGCCATCAGCGCAACGTTCTGATCGTACTCGGCGACCAGGATGCTGAGATACCACCCCACCATCGCCAGGAGGGACGTTCTCCAGCTCGACCGGGCAGCCTCATTCTCAAGCTTGAGGATGGCTCCTCTCCCAAGTCCAGAACCGGGTATCATTGTGAAAATCCCGTTCCCAGTGGAGTCGGCGAGAACCAGCTCAGGGTGCCAGAACCCCACGCGCCTGAATTTGAACGAGGACGCATCAGAGAACGTCACGTCTCCTCCCCCGTTCCAGTCCATTGCGACCACAGCCATGTCAGATTGTGAGCCTTCAATCCTCACCGTCACTCTCGGCCTGAGAAATCCGACACGCTTGAGTGTCCACCGGCCATCTCCAGATTCCCCTGTTGCAAGCGAGCCCCAGTTCTTGGCCCACGTGACCTTCGCATAGACGTGGCCGTCATCGGTGAGAGTGGAGACCTTGCCAGACTTCGTCCACCTAAACTCCGTCGATTTGGTGCTAGTCAGGCGTTCTATGCGCTCTTCCATCGTATGACTTGCCCAGGCTCGATATTTACGCCATGCCGGACTTGAACCAGCGATTCCGGTGTGCTGGACCCTTGCCGTCAGAAGCCGTAGCCCATGCGGTCATATGACCGCGGCAATTCTAAATGGCCACTCCGTATCAAAGACGCTGTGATAGTGTACATCTTCAGGCACGGGCATGCCGAGAACAAAGCGTCATCTCCTGACAAGACAGACGAGGGGAGACGCCTGGTCAAAGAAGGTAAGGAGCAGGTGAAATGGGCGTGCGCGAAGGCGAAGGAATTTGGTGTTGTTCCGACCACGATAATCTCGAGCCCCAGAACAAGGGGGAAACAGACCGCCGAGATAGCAAAGGACGCACTGAATCCCAAAGCAACTGCCATGACAGAAGTGTGCCTTGAGCCAGAATCGAAGGTCGCCGAGACTTACAGTGTGCTCGGCAAATTCAAGAAGGAGGACCGGGTGATTCTTGTCGCCCACCTCCCACAACTCGGACATCTATTCGCCGACATGTTGAACTGGGACTCGGTGTGGCAGAATTTGGACTTCGAAAACGGGGCGATGGCGAGAATCGACTTCAAGGGGATGCCAAAGCCCCGAACCGGAAATCTAATCTGGATGATTTCGCCTGCCAGATCCACCTGACTGCGGACGCGAGGAAGAGCACTGATGGCCAATTCAGCATGGAACGTCACGAGCCTCGGCCGAATGGTGGAGGTTCTCGGGAGCCGGGCGCGACCCGAGATACCCTGGATATCACGAGTGAGCGGGAGCACGATCCGCCAAGCCGAAGAGGCTGTCAACGGGATAACCACTCATTTTGAATCGGTCGAGGAGCTTTCCAACAACATCAAGGGTTCCGGGCGTTCCTACTACGCTCAGTTCCCGGCGCCGATAGACCTCTTCGCGTTGGTCAGGCTGACGCGCCCGCGGAGCCTTGTCGAGAGCGGGGTGGCTTCAGGAGTTTCTTCCACGTTCCTTCTGCTCGGAATCAAGGCGAACTCGGCGGGCGTCCTCCACTCCATCGACTTCCCCGTCTTCAGACAGGGAGGTCGCGGTAACGAGTCTTGGGCGATTCCAAAGGGGAAGTCCTCTGGCTGGGCCGTGCCCACGAGACTCCGGAATCGATGGGATCTGAGGGAGGGGCGAAGCGAAGACCTGCTGAGGCCGCTTCTTGAGGAGATTGGGACCGTTGACCTCTACTGCCACGACAGTCCGGTTGGCCTTGGACATTTCGAGTTCGAGATGAAGTCGATACGGAAACACCTGAAGCCTGGCTCGCTCGTCATAGCCGACAACACGGACAGACGGGTATTCGACGAGACGGCACGGTCTGTGGGCGCGGAGGCGTTCTACCGCAGACAGTCGAGCCTCGGAGCATTCCTAGTCCCCTCGTTGGACTAATGGCTCGGACCAGCGGTCTTGGTGGGTCTGGGTAGGCTTCGCTTCCTACCACCTGTCCTCTCCACCTTCGTGGAAACTCTGCCGAATAAGAGGGCAGGGAGAAGATGCGACAGAACCTGCTCAGCAGTGCACGGACGTCTGATTCCTCTTGTGCTTATCTGAATCCAGTGGCCTTCTTCTTTGAAGAAGACCTGCTCCTTGCCGTTTGGGGTTATGAAACGTATCTTGCATTCGTCGTTCCTCATCTGCCATTGGTCTCCCGTTCAGCTGGATTTACGCCATTCACGAGGACGGCTTGGCGACTATCTGAGTCTGATTCAGAAATGAGCCTCCGAACCCCGACCGCATCAGCGCAACAAGTCCAGAATCGGCCTGGATTCATTCTACCTCTAGCCCGAAGATGCTGAGATTGAGCCGCCGCATCGCACAGTCAATACAGACCAGCTCTCCCTTGTGCGGCACCGCATAGCGCTCGAACATCTGGCCGCACAGGGCGCAGCGCTGCCCTGTCTGCGCAACTATCAACTTCTTGCTATCGGAACTCAAGGGCCAGGCATCCCATCGGATTGGCCTCCGAGATATACGGATTGTATACGGCTGCCCGAGGTAGACGACTCCGCCCGGGACTCGTACGCACAGCCTATATCTTTCACGAATCAAGGCCTAGGCGTGAGAATCAGGACCGCCGCGACCCGCAAAGCCATAGACAAATGGAAGGAGAGGATGAGCTCTGAAGCGTCCCGATTCTACATGTCGACGGCAGCCATCTTCGCATCCTTCGTTTCGTTCCCCAAGATGGGAAGATTCGCATTGGCAGTCGGCCTAGTCTTGGCAGCGATCGTCAACTTCGCGCTCTCGGAGTTTGCGCTGCTCGCCCTCCTCGGCTTCCTTGTGGCGAAGTTGCACTGCTACAGGCTCGTCAATTCATTCCTGAGATTCGTGCCCGCCCGCCCATAGACAAATACCAGCGCGGTCTTCCCGTCAGCAGGGGGACGCGGTGTCCACCGACAAAGGGCAGGGCCTTCGACGGAAGGAATCTCCACAAGACCGCTGTCGTGAAGGTCGACACAGACAAGAGGGTCGTCTAGCTTCAGCTGACTCTGTATGGCTTCCTATGAGCGGGTACGCGGACGACGCTCTCCAAGGCTTTTCTTTCGGCGCTTCTAAGAATCTCACTGAGGGTCGAGGGCCTGACTCCGACCAATTTGCTCAGGCCGGTGAGGCTCAGCCTGCGGGGGAACTCGAAATATCCCTGTGCAAGGGCAGTCCCAAGTATCTCCTTCTGTCTTGCGGTGAGCGTGCGGCTTCGAGATGATGGATGCTGGTGATTCAACCTGGGATCACAGCTACCGTTCCTGGTGATTCCTTGCGAACTGCCACAGCCTGTACGTGATGTCGGGGACGCCCGCGTTAGGGGTGCTCTCCACTACGAAGTTGCTTTGGTCACACTGGATTGCGACCTTCGAATATGCGGTTCTGTAGACGAGATGCTTCTTCCCCACTTCTGTGAGTTTGACTCGCTCGACGAATATGAGGCCACTTGCCGTCATTTCGCCTATCTTCCGATAGGCGGTGCTCAGTGGCACGCCCGTCTCTGCGCAGATTTCTTCAACTGATTTTCCTTTCGAGACCGCCGATCTCATTATCAGGATAGAGGGTTCGTCTGATATTGCCTTCAGGATAGCCAACCCCATCGAGCTGTTGGCTTCCCTAACCAAGGTCTTGGATTCGACTGGCACGTTCGTGCTGAACGCTGCTTCGACTGCTTGCATGTCAGGTCAGTGGTCAATCGCGAATCTGAAGCGGGATATCTCTCTACCCTAACAGGTTAGGAAGGATATTCCCGGCCGAAACAGACCCTACTGTTCTATCTCCTCGTCTTCGCTCAGGAAGCTTCCTAGGATGCTCTTCTCCGCCGCCCTAAGGATTTCGCTTAGGGTGCTCGGCTTGACCCCTATCTTCCCAGCCAGCTCGGTCAGACTTATCCTCCTTGGGAAGTCGTAGAAGCCCATGTCCATGGCCGACCTGAGGATTCCCAGCTGCCTGGCTGTGAGCTTGAAGTCAGGGGAGACAGGGCCGATGTCTTTGACGGCATAGGTCACCTTTTCTCTAGAGAGCCGACTGAGGAGCAAAGGCACCCCTCCGTTGCCTAGGTAGACCTTGTATCCCAC
>Ga0335081_10008218_pt1 | contig 16728 bp, 12 predicted proteins | sample Lox_Sample_35_FD_206713 | JGI IMG/M metagenome (GOLD analysis project Ga0335081, IMG submission 206713) | Soil microbial communities from Loxahatchee National Wildlife Refuge, Florida, United States - Lox_Sample_3.5 | ecosystem: Environmental > Terrestrial > Soil > Wetlands | place: USA... | reverse complement strand
GCTCTTCGACTTCGCTCAGATCCACGATCTCGGAAAAACTCGGCCGGAATAACGGATGCGCCAGTAAGTTCTCCGCATACTGCCGGATCACCGCGACTGTTACCTTCTTTCCGAACTTTACAACGACTACGCGCTTTTCGGAATCCACGGCGATCCTGGTTCCCGACGCGGGAAAGGGTACCTCAGGACGCCCGGATCGTCCTTCATGGGAAACTCCACGGTGCGCTGACATGTCACCTCGAGGATCAGTAAAGTGAGGCCAACCAGTAGAGTATCGGCAGGTAGGCGAAAATCTTCAGCCGCGCAGGTTTTTGGCTGGCACCACGGCCTCGGCTAACCTTTTTGCCCGGCGCAGGGTCTAAGCAGCAACATGCCAGCGGGGAACTTTTGAGGGCCCGGCTGCGTATTGCTGATCAGATGGTTAGGCGGGATTGAGACCCCTCGCCTGAACGTTACCCGGGGCCCCCACGCTCCTCCCCGGAGGCGTGGGGGCAGAATAGGGAAGGGTACCCGCAACCATACCCACGCGGCTCGATCTGATCGAAGCGTTGCGCCAGGAATGATCCTGCTGTTGTCTTCTTGCTCGGAAAGCGCGTGACACACCATAGGGACCGACAAGATAATAGGTTGTTTCACATCGAGGAGAACTATGAAGACGCGTTCCGTTGTTGCTGCGATCCCGTGCATCGTGATCGGCGTGCTCCTGGCTGCACCGCTGGAAGCTCAGTCCAAAAACACTACCGCTGCCGACGAAAAACCGCAGGCCCTCCCTTCTGGACTGGACAAGCGTTTCCTCGACACAACTGCGGATCCCTGCGTGAACTTCTTTCAGTATGCATGCGGGAACTTCCCGAAGTATTACCCAATCCCCAACGACCGCTCCGGCTATGGCACGGGCACGCTTGTCTTCGAACACAACGAATACGTTCTGCATACCATGCTGGAAAAAGCGGCTGCAGGAGGCGCCGATCGCACGCCCAACCAGCAAAAGATCGGAGACTATTACGCTGCCTGCATGGACACGCCCGCGATCGACCAGAAGGGCCTCAAGCCGTTCCAAATCGAACTCGACCGCATTGCCGGGCTCAAGGACAAGAGCGAGTTGACTTCGTTGCTGGCCCACTACCAATTGATCAATGTGAATGCATTCCTCGGCCTCAGCGTGCAGCAGGACTTCAAAGATGCGACCAAAGAGCTTGCCGCCGTGGACCAGGGCGGCCTGGGACTGCCGGAGCGTGACTATTACTTCCGCACCGGCGATGCGGCAGAGAAAACCCGCAAGCAGTACGTCGAGCACATCAGCAAGGCTCTCGGGCTGCTGGGCGAGTCGGAGAGTGACGCGCAAACCGACGCCCAGAGCATCTTCCAACTGGAGACGGCCCTCGCCAAGGGCTCCATGGACATCACGTCACGCCGCGAGCCCAAGAACATTTACCACTTGATGGGACTCGCAGATCTCGAGAAGCTGACTCCCGGCCTCGACTGGCCCCGGCTTCTTTCGGAGGCACATTTTCCAGAGGTCAAAGAAATCAACGTTGCTGCTCCCGATTTCTTCAAAGCGCTTAACACGCTGCTCGATACCACCGACCTGAAAACGATCAAAGGCTACCTGCGGTGGCAGCTGATTGCATCCACTGAATCGACCGCGCTGCCTAAGGCTCTGGACGAGGAAAACTTTGATTTTTACGGACGAAAACTCAGGGGACAGCCAGAGCAGCAGGCCCGCTGGAAGCGCTGCGTGCAAGCCACCGACGGAGCGCTGGGCGAGGCTTTGGGCCAGGTTTATGTGGCGCAGGAGTTCCCGCCTTCGAGCAAGGCGGCCACCCTGCAGATGGTGCACGATATCGAGAGCGCGATGAACCAGGATCTCGACGGGCTGGACTGGATGAGTCCTGCAACCAAGGCCCGCGCCAAAGCGAAGCTCCATGCCATTGCAGACAAGATCGGCTATCCCGATCATTGGAGGGACTACTCCAAGTTAACCGTGGAGCGCGACGATGCGTATGGGAATTCTCAGCGCGCGGCTATTTTTGAAAGCCTTCGTCAGGCCGCCAAGATTGGCAAACCGGTGGATCGCGGGGAATGGGGCATGAGTCCGCCCACCGTAAACGCCTACTACAACCCCAGCATGAACGATATCAACTTTCCTGCCGGCATCCTGCAGCCGCCGCTCTACGATCCCAAAGCCACCGACGCCGAGAACTACGGCCATATCGGAGGGGTCGTCGGCCACGAGTTAACCCACGGCTTCGACGATGAAGGAAGGCAGTTTGACGGAAATGGCAATCTCTCCGATTGGTGGACCACCGAGGACGGCAAGAAGTTTGTGGACAAAGCCGATTGTACTGTGAACGAGTACAGCAATTTCGTTGCCGTTGACGACGCCAAGGTCAATGGCAAACTGACTCTTGGCGAGAATACCGCCGACAACGGCGGGCTGCGCCTGGCGTTGCTGGCATTTCTGGCTGACGCCAAGAGGAAGAATATCGACCTGACCCAAAAAGAAGACGGCTACACGCCGCTCCAGCAGTTTTTCCTTGGCCATGGCCAGAACTGGTGCGGCAGCACGCGGCCAGAGCAGTTACGACTGCAAGTGCAGACCGACCCGCATTCTCCGCGCGAATTCCGCGTGAACGGAGTGGTCCGAAACATGCCGGAGTTCGGGGAAGCCTTCGGCTGCAAGGCCGGTCAGCCCATGATGCCGCAGAAAATGTGCCGCGTCTGGTGATGCGCCGCGACTGCCCCACGGGCCGCCAGGCCGGGTGAGAGGCGGTGTTCTACAATTGCACGATGCCGGATTCCCACGCTCGTCTTGACCGCGTCTTGGCGCAGCTCCGACTCTACGAGCATCCCCTGCTGAATTTCTCGGCACGAGCCAAAGGCGAGGGCGTCGAGGTCATCATCCAGTTCAAAGACGCGTCCATCCCGGTGCACACCTACTATTTCGATTTGCATCCCCGCGACCTGGACGATGCGCAGTTCGAATGGAGCTTTCAGCGCCAGCTCTACGACGCATTGCACGACTACTTCGTGGAGATGTTCGTCCGCACGCCGCAGGACCGCAGCGACCGCCGCCGGAAGGGGCTGTGAACCCGCTGCGCGAAAAAATCGAGCAGGAAATCCGTGAGCGCGGCCCGATTCCCTTTTCGCGCTACATGGAGTTGTGCCTCTACGATCCGGACCTCGGCTATTACACGCGCAACTCAGCGCAGTTCGGCAAGGCTGGCGACTTCTACACGTCGAGCGACGTGCACGCCGTGTTCGGCCGACTGATGGCTCGACAGTTCGAGGAGATGTGGCGGGTTCTGGGCTCTCCCGAGCAGATTACGGTGATGGAGCTGGGCCCGGGCCGCGGACTCTTTGCGCAGGATGTGCTGGATTGGTCGGAGAAGAAATTTCCGGATTTCTTTCAGGCGCTGCGCTATGTTCTGGTCGAAAGCTCGCCGGCGTTGCGACAGAAGATTCAAGAGACTCTCAGCGAACGCATTGAAGCGGGACAGGCGGTGCTAACAAGCGATACCGCCGAATTCAAAACAACCGGGAAGGGCACGACTTCAGTCGTGCCGAATCGTGCGGGAGAACGCAGGGATTTAGCCCCTGAGGTTCCGACCGTTGTCTTCGCCAACGAGTTCTTCGATGCCCTGCCCGTCGAGATCGTGAGTCCGCACGGTTCGCTTCGGATTAATTCGCAAAATGGGAGGTTCGTCGAGACCTGGGTTCCGGCATCGGCGCCGGAGCTTGATTTTCTCGACCGGTACTCGATTCATCCCGAGTCGGGAGAACGCGTTGAAGTTCCGATCGCGGCACAAAAATACGCAGGGGAAGTCTTGAGCCAAATTCAGCGCGGATTTTTCATCGCCATCGACTATGGCTACACGCGCGCCGAGCAGCTGGCCGGACGCCATCGCGGGACGCTGAAAGCGATTCGCCAGCATTCCGTCAGCGCCAATCCGTACGAGGCACCGGGCGAGCAGGACATCACCGCCGAGGTGAACTTTACCGCGCTCGCTGCCGCGGCAGAGCAGGCGGGCATGCAGGCTCAGAGGCTGGTTACGCAATCGCAGTTTCTGATGGGGATCGGCGAGCGGAATCAGTTTGCCGACGCGTTTGAAGATTGCCGCCTGCCGCAGGAACGGGCCAAAGTGGCGCTGCAACTGAAGCATCTGGTAACGCCAGCGGGCATGGGGGAGAGCTTTCAGGTGCTGGTGGCGAGCAAGGGCGTCGAGGCGGAGAAAGCATCAGAACTCGCGGGCCTGAATTTTGGCCATCGACCGGTCCCGCGCTAAATTTTCGTCAAATCAGGCTGGTTCGGCCGATTTCGGTTCTTTGACTTCCGGGTATTCGTATACCCCGCGCCCCGACTTTCGTCCCAATCGTCCTGCCTTCACGTACTGCACCAGCAGCGGCGCGGGGCGATATTTTTCTCCCAGCGACTTGTGCAGATATTCGAGAATGTTGAGGCGCGTGTCAAGTCCCACAAGATCGACCAGTTCGAACGGGCCCATGGGGTGAGTCAGTCCCAGCTTGAGCGCTTTGTCGATATCCGCCGGCGAGGCGATCCCTTCCTGCAGCATGTAGAACGCTTCATTGCCGATCATGGCGTTGATGCGGCTGGTAATGAAGCCCGGCGACTCTTTGATCACCACGACTTCCTTGCCCATGCGTTTGCCGACTTCGGCGGCGGTGGCCAGCGTGTCGTCGTCGGTTTCGAGCGCGCGCACGACTTCCAGGAGCTTCATCTTGTGCACCGGATTGAAGAAATGCATGCCAACGCATTTCTTCGCACGGTAGGTCACGCTGGCGATCTCGGTGATGCTGAGCGAGGACGTGTTCGACGCGAGGATCGTCGCCGGCCGGCAGATTTTGTCGAGCAAGGTAAAGATTTCGATCTTCGATTCCAACTCTTCGGGAACGGCTTCGATGACCAGGTCGGCTTCGCGCGCGGCCTCCTCGACCGAACCCGCGTACTGCAGCCGTTGGAATGCGGAGTCGGCGTCAGGCGCGGTAACTTTCCCCAGTTCCACCGCCTTGTCGAGATTGGCGCGAATCTCGGTTTCCGCCTTGCGCAGAGCCGCCGGCAGCAGGTCTTCGAGGATGGTGCGATAGCCGCCGAGCGCCGCGGCGTGCGCGATGCCCCGCCCCATGATTCCCGCGCCGATGACGGCAATCGTTTCAACCTGCGCCACTAACTGGCCCGCCTATTCTAGATCGGCGATCGCTTCATCGATCGAGTTGCCCGCCGCCCGCAAATACTCGGCCAGACGCTTTCGCTCCTCGGCGGTCATGCTGGGGATGGCCACGCGAATCCGGCGCACGGTGGCCGTGATGTCATCCACATAATTCATCGATCGGATCAATTCACCAGTCGCTACCATGAGGGCTCCTGTCGTCTGAGTGGAAACTGTCGTGCTTGTTATGGTTCAAGCCCAAGTTCCTATTTTGGACGTGGCGGCAAATTTAGTAAAGACGCCGCCCACTGCACTGGTTCCTGTGAGCTCTATTGTCGTTTGATGTCATCCCGTCAAAGGCCCGCGCTTTCCGATAGACCCGCGCCTTTCAGCCGGGGGCAGCGCAGCCGCGGGCCGAGGGATCTCGCGCGCTGTCGAGACGCTCCACGCAAGATCCCTCGCTCCGCCTGAAGAACGGCTCTGCTCGGGATGACGCCACAAGGGGTCTGAATCCCTTCCAAGTGCGGCCACCAGCAAACTTGTTCACGGCAAGTTCATCGCGGCGGCATATAATCCGGATCAAATCTTTTCATGGTGCCCTGACCTGCACCACGAATCGAATGCCCTATGGCAGACAAACCACTGCGACGTTACATTTTTGCGAGCGACTTTGACCAGACGCTCACGTTCAACGATTCCGGCTACGTGCTGGCTGAACTGGTTGGCATTCCTGGCGAGGAGTTCGAGCGCAAGGCCAAGGGAATGGCCAAGATCAATCTGGTGCAGCAGGGGGCGGAACTCGCCTACCTTTTGCTGCACGATCCCGAGTTTCGGGCCAAGGTGCGCAAGGAGCACCTTCGCGAAGTGGGAAAACGGATTCGCCTGAAGAGCGAGATCAAACTTCTCTATCAGATTCTGAAGGGCGGGATCGACGGGTACGAATTCGATTTTTATGTGTTGTCAGCCGCGCCGGTCGAGGTAATTCAATCTGCTCTGGAAGACATCGTTCCGCCCGAACACATTTACGGCACAGTATTCAGCTACAGGCCATCGGGCGAGATAGACACGATCGTTCGAGCCACCGCGGGGTACGGCAAAGTCGCGGTCCTGGACCACTTGCTCGAGCAGCAGGTCTCGGGTCCCGACCACGTGATTTATACCGGCGACGGCAGCTCCGATATTCATGTGATGCTGCACATCAACGCGCGCGACGGGTTGACCATTGCGGTTTCGGAGTCGCCGAACGTTTCGCAAATCGCCAAGCGCACGGTGCTCAGCGGTAGCGCATTGGCGGTACTGGCGCCGATTCTCGAGGAAGTCGCGGGATGGGAACGTTACCGCATCCGCAGCTTCTTCGAAGCGAATGGCATGCTGATCCAGGAGTGGGAACGCGTGCGGACCGACTGGCTGACGCTGCGTCCGGCGGGCGAACCGGCAGAGACGCAGGGAGCCGTCTGACGCAAGCGTCGGGCGGCAAATTCGCGGGAACGATCACAATGCTGCGCGACCAGAGTCTGATTCCGCTTTCGCACCAGCACCAGCATGTTCTGGCTTTGTGCGTTCGCATTGACCGGGCATCGCCGATTGCGGCTGACGACCTGGCGGCATGGCTGCAGGAAGTCGCAGCGCTCTTCCAGACCGAAATCGCAATTCATTTCTCGGTCGAGGAGCAAGTGCTGTTTCCTGTCGCACGCAGGTTCCAAGAACTGGCCGCGCTGGTTGAGGAGTTGCAGACCGATCACATCTGGCTGCGGGAGAGGTTCGCTAGAGCGGAACGCGAGAGCTCAAGAGCAAATGACTTAACTGCGCTCGCACAGCGCCTCTCGGCTCATATTCGCAGGGAGGAGCGTCAGCTTTTCGAGAGCCTGCAGGAACTGATGACGCCGGAAGAACTAGCCGCGCTGGGCAGGAATCTGGAGACCGCGCTGAGGGACGCCGCGCAAACCTGCGTGCTACCGACCTCGACCACCCGGTTGCGGCCGCGACGGTGAACGCGGTCCGCCTATTGAACTGCCGCAGCGTGCGCCGCGCGGAAACGCGCCGCCGCCTCCCGCCCCATGTAACGATCCAGCACCAGCGGATCAGTTTTCCGCAGGTCTACGACGATCAACCCGTCGAGTGTGTCGGAGAAGTTGCGGTCCACGGAGAAACCAAGCAGTCTGCCGCCGACCTTGGCATACTGACGCAGCAGAATCGGCAAGCCTTTGCCATCGGCTTCCACGTCGGTGATTGGCTGGGAAAGCTCGTCGAGATCGCACAGAGCATGGGACATGGTGCGGCAGTCCCAGCGCCGCAAGAGTCCTGGGCGAAATGGATGACGGGGTGCAACCAGGGGCGCAAGTTCGTCCTCCTGCATGCGGGCTTCAAAAAAGCGGTAAATGATTTCGCGCGAGGCCTTGGTGTATTCGTTGCTCACGCTGACCGCGCCGAACAACACAGAAATCTCCGCCCACATCGCCACCAGGCGAGCGATTCCCTTCCACAAGAGGAGCAGCGGAGCGTATTGCCGCTGGTATTCAGGCCGCACAAACGAGCGGCCGAGTTCCAGCGCCGGACCGAGCTTTTCGAGCAGGCGCTCGTCGTAACGGAAGGTGGTTCTGGTGTAGAGTCCGCGGATTCCATACTTGCGAACAATTTCGGTGCTCTTGCCGGCGCGATATGCGCCCACCAATTCTTGTTTCTGCCGGTGCCACACCAGGAGGTGCCAGTAGTAGCGATCAAAACGGTCAAGATCCAAGCTCTGTCCGGTGCCCTCACCAACTTTGCGGAACGTGACCTCCCGCAGCCGGCCGATTTCGTGCAGCATCCGCGGCATCTCGCTGGCGGTTCCCAGGTACACGGTCAGATCGCCGTTCTGCGCCAGACAACGGTCTTTGGGGAGCTTCGCAATCTCTTCCGCCAACAATCCCGAGGGCTCAGCCGCCGCGACAGGTTGCTGTTTCCTGAGCGCGAGTTTTGAACGCACCGCGTTTAACGGCGAAGGATGCGGTTTGTGCCGCCGCCCCAGCAAATACGTTCGCCAGCGCAGATACTCCGTAGCTTCCCGATCATCGGCAATCGCGGCCACGGTATCGTGTGCAATCTCGCTGCCCACGCGGACTTCCACCGTCTTGCCTTCCTGCCGCAAAAAATCCTGCAGCTGAAAGGCGGTGCGCAGCCTGGGATGCACCATCCCCAAAAGCTGAAATCCCACATTGTTCCGGCCGCAGAAATAAACCGGCAGAGCTGAAGCTCCACTGCGACGGATCAGCCGAACCGCCGTGTCGTTCCATCGCGGATCGCCCATCTGCACAGGCGGCATCTGCCAGTGCGATGCCTCACCGGCGGGGAAAATGGCCAGCATGCCGCCTTGCTCCAACCAGGAGAGGGCGTGACGCGCCGCCCGCCGGTTCGACTCCATGGAGCGGTCGGTGTGAAAGGGGTCCACAAAAATGCAGTGCCGCTGGAGTTCGGGCACGTCGCTGAGCAGAAAATTCGTGAGCACTTTCACGTCGGGCCGCACTCGCGTCAGCAGTACGGTAAGGAGTGCTCCGTCAAGCATGCCGGAGGGATGATTCGCGACCACCACAACTGCACCTGCGTCAGGAATTCGCGCCTGGTCGGCTGCGCCCACGCGCAGGCCCACTCGCATCTCATCGAGCAGATTCTCGAGGCGAAATCCCTGAGGCGACCGTTGGACCCTTTGGTAGAGATCGAGCACCTTGTTCACCGGCGCCAACCTGGCAGCCAAACCAGGAATCTCGGCAACGCGCGACCATAGGCTCGCCGGGCGCTCCGCCGGAACCTGATCTAACGCCATGATAAATGAATAAGGCACGCATTTTTCAATAAGATGAAACGCAGATTAAAAGCTGATGAAATGTGTGGCGGGTAGCCTGAAAGTAACCATGAGTAACCTGCGCGATTGCCGCTGATTCAAGGAGAGTTGCAGTTTCGGCCGTTATGTTTCAAGGCGAAAGCGCTTTTCAGCCAACGCGTAGAGCCGGCGCCAAACCAGACGATTGACCGTGACGACGGTCGCCGCCATCAGGATGGTGGCCGCCAGAAGCAGATCAAAATTGCCCTGATCGGTCGCCTGCGAGATCGTCGCTCCCAGACCGGTCGTTGTGTAAATGTGGCCCTTGAAGTGGAAATACTCGGCGACGATGCTGGCGTTCCACGCGCCCCCGGAAGCCGTGATCAGACCCGTGACCAGATAAGGAAAAATGCCGGGGAGAATCAGCCGCTTCCAGCGCTCCCATCCGCGCAGCCGGAAGACTGAACAACATTCCTTCAAATCGGTGGGAATCGCGATCGCCCCCGCGATTACGTTGAACAGAATGTACCACTGCGTTCCCAGAAGCAGCAGGGCGATGGAACCGATGCCCAGCCCGCCGCCAACGCGAATCAGCACGAGCAGTACGACTGGAAACAAGGCGGTCGCCGGAACTGAAGCCGCAATCTGCGCCAGCGGCTGTGCAATGCGCGCCAGCCTGGGATTGAAACCGATGGCAACGCCTGCCGGAACCGCCCACAGCGCGCCCAGCAGCAAGGCGAGATTCACTCGCAAGAATGTGACGCCCAGGCCGATTCCGGCTTCGTGCAGTTCCGACTTCTGCAGGCCGGCCAGCAGCATCGCAACGTGAACAAGGGCATAAACAATCGCGGCTAGCAAAACCAGTCCCAAAAAACCCACAAGCCAGATCTTCCACGCCTTGCGCTCTTCGGGTTGGTCGCTCGCATGGCTTTGCGCGAAGTGTTGCATGAGGCGCTCGCCAAGCGGTTGCACGGTTTTCTGCCTTATGCGCGCCAGACTGCGCGAGCGGTGGACCAGGTCGAGCACCCACGAGCGAGCAACGTCGGTGCTTTCCACCTGCTCGACCTTGAATTTCTGCGCCCAGGCAATCACCGGACGCCAGATCAACTGGTCGAGCAGCACAATGACCGCAATCATGGTTGCGACGCCCCACAGAATAGATCTCGTGTCGCCCGCGCTGGCGGCGGTTTGCAGATACGATCCCAGGCCGGGCAGGCGGAAGTCGCGCGAGCCCAGAACGAACATCTCGCAGGCCATGAGGAAGAACCAGCCGCCGGCCACCGACATCATCGAGTTCCAAACAAGGCCGATGGCGGCGAAGGGTAACTCCAGCTCGCTGAAGCGCTGCCACCAGCTGAACCGGTAAACCTTGGCGGCTTCGCGCATTTCGTCCGGAATGCTTTTCAACGACGCGTAGAAGCTGAAGGCCATGTTCCAAACCTGGCCGGTGAAGATCAGCAGAATCGCTCCGGCTTCTACGCCCAGCTGCCTGCCCGGAAACAGCGCCACCATGGCCAGCATGACTGGGGGAAGAAAGCTGAGAACGGGAATGGATTGCAGCACGTCGAGCAGTGGGATCATGAATCGCTCGGCGCGCTTGTTGTAGGCGGCGATATATCCATACACCAGCGTAAACGCGAGGCTTAGGGCGTATGCGATGGAGATGCGCAGCAGCGAATACCCAGCATAGGCCGGGAGCGCGAATGGACTGCGCGAAATTTCAACTTCTGGGGTAAATGGCCCCAGCCACATGCGGCCGACGACGATCAGGCTGTAGAACAGCGCGATTCCCGCGGCCCCCATCAGCAGATCCGGCAGATAAGAGATCTCGATGCTGGGCAACTGCGTCCACAGGCGGTAGGCTGAGAATCCCCGCAGGCCGGCAAATTTCCTGGTGTGGGTCATGGGCGGCTTCTTCAGGGTTTCGCTGCTGGGACGGAGTTGTGATTCGAGGCGGCCTCTGCCGGCACGGGCTCAGTCAGAAACAGGCGCCCTTTCTCGCGGTCGTAATCGAAGATTTCGGCGTAGCGTCCCCAATTCATTGCGGTTTCGAACTGGCGCTGCACTTCATCTTCGGCGAAGTGCTCGTCGAGAATATCGTGAAAGAACTCGTCCGCGATCGAGTGGTCGGACTTCCGTTTCAGAATGCTGTCAATCTGCTTCAGGATGGTCACGTGCTCAAGAGCGGCCTCGCGGAACAGGTCCTTGCGGCGCTGAATGTCGGCGTCAGCGAAGATCACACCCTGAGGGGAAATCTGCACATCGCCCTCTTTCAGGTAGGCAAACCCAAGCAGCACGCAGGCCTCGAGAATGGGCAGCAAATCCTCAACGTCCATTACCAGGTCCTCAGCCAGACGGAACAAATCCTCGTGCCCGCCGCGGTCATGCAACAATTCGAGGAGACCAGTCATCCCCCCGACCTTGGCGTGCGGCAACATCTGGTACTTGGCGGTGCGGATGGGCGCCTCCTGCTTCTTCACCGCCTCCTTGCTCAGCCCGCCCGGCGGCAGAATGATTTCCGCGGTCGTCTCTGCATCGGGGGGCTTGTGTTCGGTGTCGGGTTCGGTCATCACCTTATAGATGTAGTCCACCAGTTCCACAAAGCGGGCAGACTTTCGGTCGCGCGGATGCTTCAATCGCACATTGAAGTCAGAGCGCACGCGGGCCGGATTCCTTCCCAGCACCATCACCCGATCTGCCAGCATGACAGCTTCTTCAATGTTGTGAGTGACAATGAAAATCGCGCTGGTTGGCATCTTCTTGTTGAGCCAGAGTTCCAGTAGCTCGCCGCGGAGGTTCTCGGCTGTGAGCACATCCAGCGCCGAGAAGGGCTCGTCCATGAAAAGGACTTCAGGCTCCACGACGAGCGCGCGCGCGAAACCGACACGCTGCTTCATGCCGCCGGAAAGCTCCTTGGGATACGCCGTTTCAAAGCCGTCCAGGCCGACGGTGTCGAGCGTCCGCAAAGCGCGCTTGTGGCGCTCCACAGCAGGCGCCCCGCGCGCCTCGAGCGGCGCTTCGACATTTTCCAGCACTGTCAGCCAGGGAAAGAGCGCGAAGCTTTGGAAAACGATGGACACGTTCGGCACCTGCCCGTCCAGGGGCTTGCCGTGCCAGAGAAGCGTTCCCGCCGTCGGCTGCGAAAGGCCGGTCAGCATGCGCAGCAGCGTGGACTTGCCGCAGCCCGACGGCCCCAGCAGCGCGACGATCTTCCCCGGTTCGATCGCCAGACTGGTCGTGCCAACGACCTGGATCCGCGTGCCATCCGGCTGCGGGTAGGACTTTTCGATCCCCACAGCTTCGACAATCGCTTCGCTCACGCCACGCTCCCGTATCCTCTATACACGATTCGCGCAGAAGCGCAAAGCGCATTCGATGCAACAGCGTTTGCCTGTGATATCCGCGCTCCCTTCAGGCGGCGAAGTCACCGTCCGGAAGTACGTTGACCGGTTGTGGCAGACGATCACTCATTTGGGCCAGATGCGCCAGCTTTGCCGCCAGTTCGCTCGTGAGCCGGCCTTGATCGAGACGCCAGCGCCAGTTTCCCCCGTACACACTGGGCGTGTTCATGCGGGCCTCGCTTCCCAGGCCTAGCACGTCTTGCAGCGGAACGATGCTCAGATCGGCAACCGAGCACTGTGCGGCCCGGACGAATCCCCAGTGGATGCCGTCGTCGCTCCTTCCGAGATACGTTTCGGCGTTGCGGCGCTCGTGTTCGGATGCACCGGACTGCCACCATCCCACAACCGTGTCGTTGTCGTGGGTTCCGGTGTACATCACCTTTCCCGCCGCACGGTGCGGCAGATAGATGTGCGCACCGGGATCGCCGAACGCAAACTGCAGCACCGCCATGCCCGGAATCTGCAGACGCTCGCGCAGCGCGTGAACTTCCGGAGTGATGTAGCCAAGATCCTCCGCGAAAAACGGCAAGCCGCCCAGGGCTTCGCGCAGCTTCAGAAAAAGATCGTCCCGCGGTCCATCCACCCAGCGCCCGTTGACCGCCGTCGCTTCGCCGGCGGGGATTTCCCAGAACTGATCGAATCCGCGGAAATGATCCAAACGGATGTAGTCGCAGTTTTCTGTCGCCCAGCGCAGCCGCTGAATCCACCATGTGTATCCGTGCTCCTTCATCGCATCCCAGCGGTAAAGCGGATTTCCCCAGCGCTGTCCGGTCTTGCTGAAAGAATCCGGAGGCACGCCCGCCACCACTTCCGGCTCCAGCTTGTCATTGAGGCGGAAAAGTTGCGGATGGGTCCACACGTCGGCGCTGTCGTGATTCACGAAGATGGCGACATCGCCCACGACGCGGATGGAGCGCTCGGCGCAATATCGGCGCAGCGCGCGCCACTGCTCGTAAAAGGCAAACTGCAGCGCACTGCGAATCTCGATATCGGTGGCCAATTCCTCGCGGGCAGCGGCCATCGCCTTTGGCTCGCGGCCGGCCAAGTCATGCGGCCACTGGTTCCAGCTTTCGAGCTTGTGCCGGGCACGCAACGCATCGAAGAGAACGAAGTCTTCCAGCCACCACGCATTTCGCCGGCGAAAATCCTTGAGGCGCTCGAGCGCGTATTGTGAAGCAGTCTGCAGAAAATTCCGCGCCGCCTCGAACAAAAGCGGCATCTTCTGCGTGAAAACATGATCGTATTCGACCAGACCGGATGGGGCTTCCAGCCCGTCGAGCTTGACCGGTTCAATCCAGCCGTGTTCGGCCAGCCGCTCCAGGCTGATCAGCAGCGGATTTCCGGCAAACGCGGAGGTTGAGGAATAGGGCGAGTTACCGTAGCCGATGGGACCCAGCGGCAGCACCTGCCACAAGCCCTGGCGCGCCCAGGCAAGAAAATCTATGAACCGATACGCCGCCGGACCAAAATCGCCAACGCCGCCGCGCGAGGCGAGCGACGTGGGATGTAACAGAATGCCTGCGGCGCGCGGAAATGACATGTTGGCGCCACTACATTCCCGGTTCGCTTCCCGTGCGGGTTAGCGCCTTGTATTCGTCCTGGTTGATCTTGATTTTCCCGGACTTCTCCATGCCGTCCCGCAAGTTGTCAATGAAAAGGCCAAATATCTCCTGTTGCTTCGTCTGCGACAGGGAATCGCGGAGCTGATCGCGCTTGGCGGCAAAATCCGCTTCCGACGGCTGCTGACTTTCCAGCAAGAAGATGACGACGCCATCCTCGCCGCTGAAGATCGGACCGCTGATCTCTCCCGGCTTCATTTTGAAAGCTACCGCCGCCTGTCCGGTCATCGAGCCGATGTCGGGAACCTGCCCGTCAGGCAGCACAAAATCGCTGGTCTTCATGGTTGCGCCCAGCTCCTTGGCCGCACGCTTCAAATCATGTTCGGCTTTGGCCCGATCCGAGAGTTCCTGCGTCTTCTGCCGGAGCAGCACACTCGAACGCGAGTTCTTGTATTCATCCTCGACCTTGCTTCGAATCTCTTCGAACGTGGGCGTGGACGGAGGCTTGATTCCGAGCAACTGAAACACCACGATTCCCTGTGAGGCCGGCGCGACGTCCGGCGGAGACTTGTCCGCCTCGGAGAAAACCGCATCCATGAACTGCGTCGCCGGGCCGAGCCCGGGTAACTGATCGCGCCGGGAGACGAAATCGGTCGTGATTACGGGAATGCCTGCCGCGGCGGCCGCCACATCCAGTCCCTGCGGCGACCGGGCTTGCTTCAGCAAGTCTTCCGCCTTTTTCTGCGCGAGCTCCTGGGCCCTTTGGCGTTTCAGGATCGGCTCGATTTGATCCTTGACCTCGTCGAGTGTCTTGACGTGCGCCTCCTGCTTGTCGTCCACACGAATAATGTGGAAGCCATAGCTGCTCTTCACGAGGCCGCTGATCTGGCCCTTAGGAAGTGAAAACGCGACCTTCTCGAACTCGGGGACGGTCTGACCTCGGCCGATCCAGCCCAGAGACCCCCCCTGCTTGGCGCTGCCTGGATCTTCGGAGTATTTTTTCGCCAGATCTTCCAGCTTGGCGCCGGCCTTCAGTTGCTTCAGCAGATCCTCGGCGCGGCGCTGCGCTTCTGCGACGCCTTTCTCGTCAACCTTCCCATCGGGCCCCGGCAGCGGCGTCTTGATCAGAATGTGGCTGACTTTGACTTGTTCCGGCACGCGGTACTCGTCGCGATGGTCGCTGTAATAGTTGCGCAGATCGTCGTTCGTGATCTGCACGCCGGCCTCTGTCTTGGACGTGTCAATCAGCGCATACTTGACCTTTCTCTTCTCCGGAATGGAGTTGGCGTAGGCAGCCTTCTGGTTCTCGTAATAAGCCTTGAGCTCCTGATCCGTGGGATGAAGCCCCTTTTTCAGATCGTCCTGTTTCAGGACCGCGTAGTCGAACTTCACTTTCGAATTCTGCTTGATGAATTCTTCATGAATTTCGGCGGGGCTGACGCTGGCGCCGCCGGCAATCAATCCCTGCAGTTTGGTGATGAGGATCTGATTGCCCACATCGGCTTCGAACTTGGTCGGAGTCAGGTTGTTGCGCTGCAGAAGGTCTTCATATTCCTGCTGCCCGATAAAGTTGCCGCCAGGGAAGAACGTCGCCGCATACATGGGGCCATGTTGTATTTCGTCTCTCACTTCCTCGGGAGTCACGCGCAACCCCATGTGAGTCGCTTCGGCGACCAGTGCCTGCCGAGTGATCATTTGCTGGGCGGCCTGCTGAGCGGCCTGAGCCTGCAGAAATGGAATCAGCGCCTGGGCCTGTTGCCCATATCTCGCGGCCTGCTGCTGAGCAATACTGTGCGCTTGCTGCCGCACTTCCTCGGTGGTGATGTCAACGCCATCCACCTGCGCCAGAACTCCTTTGCCGAGCGCGCCAAAGCTGTAGCTGATGGTGGAATTTCCACCGCTCGGCACGAGATACCACACCATGGAAACCGTGACCAACAGTAGTAGCCCGCCGAGGACGAACTTCTTAACGGGCCCAGGGGTTTGCAAAAATCGAATCATCTTCTTATCACTCCGGAATCGATCGCCGAATTTTTAATTATAAACCAGGGACGCCATGCAGCTCCGCAAGCTCCAAGGCAACTGCGCTATTGAAACGAATTAATATAAGTGTTATCCATTCTGCGGGACCTTTTTTGGGAACTGTCCGTCATTCATCACAACCTGCAGCACGAAAAATGGCGAGGAGCACCATGAACTCAGGCAAACGGCTGGCAATCTCTCTGTTCCTTCTGGCTCAAATTCTTCCAGCTCCCTTTCTGTCGGCGCAGAGCAAGGCTGCGGCAAAGCCCGCATCAGACAGCGTGATCGCGCTACACGAAGGCTGGACGCTGCAAACATCCGCCAAGGTCGCGGCCAAAGGAGATGCAATCTCCTCCACCAAGTTCGTGCCCAAGGGTTGGCACTTCATCACCGTTCCGACTACCGTTGTAGCCGCGCTGGTCAAGGACAAAACCCTGAAGGATCCCTACTTCGCCATGAACCTGCGCGACTTTGCCGGCATGAACTATCCCATCGGCGGCAACTTCTCGGGCATCGCCATGGCGCCCGACAGCCCCTACGCCGTTTCCTGGTGGTACCGCAAGGCATTCGCGATTCCTGCCTCCGATAAAGGCAAGACTCTCTGGCTGAATTTCGGAGGCATCAATTACCGCGCCAACATCTGGCTCAATGGAAAGCAGATTGCCAAATCCGACGACGTGGCTGGCGCCTGGCGCACCTATGAGTTCAACGTCACCGACACCGCCAAGCCGGGCGCGGAAAATGTTCTGGCCGTCCAGGTTTTCGCGCCCACCGAGCACGAT
>Ga0335081_10008217_pt1 | contig 16730 bp, 14 predicted proteins | sample Lox_Sample_35_FD_206713 | JGI IMG/M metagenome (GOLD analysis project Ga0335081, IMG submission 206713) | Soil microbial communities from Loxahatchee National Wildlife Refuge, Florida, United States - Lox_Sample_3.5 | ecosystem: Environmental > Terrestrial > Soil > Wetlands | place: USA... | reverse complement strand
ATCTGATCGAAACCATGGTGAGTTATCAAACACATAGAGAACGCCGACATCACATCGGTAGGTTTCAATGTTCTGAATGACGGATTCCGGAGGCCTGAACAACACTACAGCGGCAGCGATCTTGAAATCATTTGTTTTTCGAGTACCTTCTTGCATGATTAGACTTTTGAACGACAAGAACCTAGAGGTTCATTTTATCAGACTTCGCGGGCTGAGAGTGAGTGTTAAAGATCCTTGCATGCTACGACATTTGTTTGGTTCATTCCAGAGATTTCGTATTCCGCGACCTCGCACTTGGCGCGTGGAGGCTTGGTTTTGTTTGAGACTACATCGAACGCAGGTTCTCCTCCGCTTAACATCGACCAATCCGACCATTCATGTGTTCTCCGCGTCACAGAATGCAAAGTATGCCAAGTTTTTGAACCCACCTGCTCAAGAACCGTTCGTAACAGGTTAGCACGACTCTTACGTCAGAAGCATACATTCAGTATTGAAAATCATCCTGCGCCGCTGTTTCCGAACTTACTCTGAATGTTCGCAAGCGCACGATCGACGACGTCTTCATCAACGTCTTTGATATTTGCGAGATACGATGAATGCTTTATCGCAAAATACATGTCACTGATCCGCAGACGGAAACGGTATGACAGTCGCTCGCTTCGTATGGTGCTGAGTTCATGGTTGGGGTCTAGATCCTCAAAACAGCGGTCACTTTCAGACAAGTCGGCGAACCACCAAAACGGCGGATGGAATCCGTGCTGGATGATCCTGTACGTGTGCTCCACATGCTCAAACATATTTATGAAGAGTGGGTCCATCAATCCACAATCGCGGAGGACGTCGTGCGTGAAGTACTGAAATGCTCCCAAGATATTTCGATGCAAGCCAATAACCACGCCATTGTCATACGTGATTGTTTTTCTTGGTGGTGCCGGCGTCCCCTGCGGTAGCCTGTTTTCGAAGCCATGGTAAGCAAAATTGAAGTGTCTGATGCCAGTTCGACGCGATGCACGAACATATGCTTGGCAAATGTGCGGATCAACGATCCTTATGTCGTCTTCAACGAGAAAAATGTCGGAGCAGCCTGCATTCAGCAAATACCGCAGTGCATCATTTTTGGATCTGCCGACACCCTCGTTTCTTCGATGCTGGATTAATTCCGCCACGCGAGAAGGGTAGACCGATGCTGGATACGGTTCTCCGTCATTCACAACTACTAGGTGATCAACCTCAGGCACGCTGGAAATACATTTGCGAAACAAATGCGTCCGATTGTGCGTGATGACACCTATTCCTATTTTGCTTAGTTGTTGCACTTGTCCAAGGCTCGAATGTCCGTGTTCGTCAATTCTCGATAACGAGCGCGTAATATGGCGGCCGAAGGGATCTTCGAATATTTCCGGCATAGCATCTTCGCTCGTTCAATATTCCCGAGCTTCTCTTCCATATAGGACCCCAGCCAACACCAGAAAATCCTGTTGAGAATCTGTTTTCTTCTGTCTATCACGTTGATCGTTCGATGCAGAACTGTGTATGCATATCGAGGGACACACATCCAAAGATTCATTCTTCTATACAAGTCCTCAAACTCTTTCTCCGATATCGATGCCAAGTACCGATGTACGTATTTCCTCCTCACTCCGGAATCCTCGGAAAGAAACTGTTCCTCGTTCTGGTATTGCTTGTTGCTTCGTGAGGCTGACAAGTAGTACATCCCAAGGACATCTTTCACGAGGACAACATTGTACCGTTCCGCGACGCGGCACGCAAAATCATAGTCTCCTGATACTTCGAAATGTTCATCAAACCAAATACCGTCAACGTGATGCAATGATGCCCGCCACATCTGTTGCGAGCCAAGAAAGTAGCCGGCAAGCAATCTAAGTCTCGAGAACGGATAGCGCACGAGCCTTTCTTTGCGTTTATCGTTTTCAAACCCGGAGCCAGCTACCGAGGTGACATACTGATCCGAATACACCATTGCGGCATCTGGATTTCTATCGAGTGTAGCCGCAAAGACCTCCATCCCATCAACACGGGTCCGATCATCAGTGTTCGCGTTTGCGATATACGTTCCACGCGCGATAGCAATTCCACGATTCCAAGCCTTGTAGATCGTTTCGCGTTCAGGCGTTGACAAATACACAATATTCGGATAGCGATTCTGAAAATCCTTCACGATGAGTTCTTCATTCTGTCTCGAACCGCTATTAACCACAATGACCTCCATCTGAGGAAACATGGTCTGGGCAATGAGATTCTCCAAGCGACCACGAAGAAAGGCTTCCGAATTATACGTCGATATAATAATGGATAGACGAGGGAACATACCGTGGAAGCGTTGGCTGATTGCATTTCACGACTCTATGAGCGTCGTGAGGCACAACGGTTTAAGTCACAAGCACGATTTGCATCAGAGAAAATCTCGATCTCAGGGATGATATCGATGGAATACCCCATCAACCTGAAGCACTTGACTAGGAGCTTTTCCGAAGTATACTGGATCAATGGACACAAGATCGTACCGACGTTTGTTCAAAAACTGATACATCTCGTTGAACAACACCTCTCCTTCATACAATGGAACAAGCGACATCTCCAACTGAATGGTGTCAATTCGTTGGAGTGAGTTCTCGGCCCCTTTGAGAACGTTCCTTTCATATCCCTGGGTGTCAATCTTAAGGTAAACAATGTCTTTGCTCGAGCACAATGCTTCAAAGATGGAATCCAGCGACTTCACTTCAATTTGCTCTTCTCCGACATACTTCGATTCCGGAGCTGCGTGTAGATGAGATGGCAGCATGGGCAGAATAGAACTGCTTTCAGAATTCTTCGAAACGTGAATGATTTCCGTATGATTGTTTTCACCAAGCGCGAAATTGAGCACACGCCATTGCGGATCGTGCGCTGCACTTTTCCGCAAATCATCGAATGCTGATCTCAATGGCTCGATCGACACAAGTGTGCCCGTGAACCCTATTTCATTTCTTACAAACTTGGCGAACTGCCCTCGGTTCGCACCCACATCGAAGACAGCACTGATTCCGAACATGTCGAATAGCTTCTTCATGCGCGCCAGCTTAGATGAAGCGGGGTCAATCCTGTGAAAATCATACCCTGCCTTCCACAGCAATTCTCTGACGCTGTGTTTTAAGCTCACCGCTCCCTCAATTCAGATTGACCCGTGTTATTTGTTTCGACTGGCAACGTCGCACTCCAAAAGCACACATCCATTGTACTGCCAAATCCAACGATCAATGTTCAAAGCAGCATATTCAATACTGTTCTACTCAAGATTCACGATTCCAAATCCATTTACTCGCAGCTAAAGAGCCACTTGAGAGAGGCAGCTCCCGTCTCCTCAGCGAGCAAAGATCATATATCTGCCACGCTATGACTCTCACTTACGCAGAATACACGCACAAGAAGTCTTGACACCAGGTTGCTCCGTCCGAAATACCGAACAACATCGTTCATCTTTACCAGGCCTAGCAACCGATAAAGGTATGCGGTGACAAGGATTACGAAGACCGGACCGGCCAGCAAAGACTTAGGACCAAAGCCGCACATGAAGTTTGCCACATATCCAACAGCGAGAGCGATCAGAAAGGAAAATGCAAGACCAACAGGCTGTTTGATCGAATCAAAAACCATACTCTCGAGATACTTCCACTGGAAATAGAGCAAGAGGCTACATGACCCGAGAATGGCCAACGTATTCCCTGCCACGACCGAATAATAGCCCAGACTTGAAAAAAGAAGGAGAATGGTGACAGCATTTATGAACGAATTAATGAACTGTATTAATACCGTCTTCGACGCATGACCCTTGACAAGGAGAAAATCATAAATCGGCACGACGGTGCTGCTCCCAATCAGATACCCCGGAACAATAAATGCGATCGTGATCGATATTTCCTCAATTCGCGACCGAAAGAACATCGAGGTAAGCGGTTTGACGGAAAGCAATATAATAGCTATGAGTGGCAAGACCACGTAGAAGGTTTTTTGCTCGACATCGTGAACAATATATTTGATTCTGTCTTTTTCGCTAAGTTTTGAAATTAATGGAAAGATCGGATATAGCACTTTGGATACAAAACCGTAAATCTGATTCTTGACTCTCAGACCGATGTCGTAGATTCCAACTTCTGTGATTCCGATCAGATGTGAAACAAGGATTTTTGTCAAAGGCTCATAGAGCACATTGATCAATCCGGCAGTGTAAATTTGAAGACCGTACGATAGTTGTTTCCTGACGATCCTGACAATATTGCCTTTCATACCTTCTAAAGATAACTTTCCCCAAGAACGGAGTGCACTGATCACGACACTGCAAAACCAGATCGTTGTCGCCACAAGTGTTGCGACTGCCACAGCCTTGAGGGAGTGTCCCAGTAGCACAACTGCAAGAATAGACCCCCAGTATATGATATTGTAAACCATCTGGAGCACATTGGTCAAATAAACCTTCTGTTGCGAATCGAGGATGGCTGTAAATGTCTGACCCGATAGGATGAAACAATTGCCAACAAGCATTGAAAAGAAAAGCCACTGAGCATCCTCGAGAAGATGTAATGGAACATTCAGCAAACTCACCAGAATCATCCTACGGAAGAGAGTGGCGAGCAAAACCATGGGAACAAGGATGGAAAGAAGAATCGAAAGCGTGACGACGATATCCATGTCAGATTCCGTCGACTTGCCTTGTTCTGCCAAGAATCGCACCAAGGCCGCATTCAGACCAAGGTTTACAAACACGTTAAGACTCCCCACCAACGTGATGAGAGAGAATAGCCCGTACGCCTCGGCACCAAGCATTTTCACAAACACTGGAATGGCGATGAGAACGAGGAGTAGCCCTACAAAAAACTGAATAATACCGGATACCGAGCTTTTGACAAGTTCTGCCTTCATCGATCAACCCTAGAGTCTGGCACCTTACGAGGTGTCCGGATCAATTCTCTTTCATACTGGACACCGTAGGCGCATCGAGCCACTATCCTTAATGCCTGAATACTATCCGTTGTTTTCAACACCTGCCCACACTCTTCTTGGTCAGGAGTGTTGACGGTTCAACTTGCTCATTGCGAAAATTGATCCACAAACAATCCCAAGCAGAACAATCTGTTGACCCCAGAGCCAAGCATCGGTGAATGACATAGAGATTGTACAATATACAACACAGATTATTCCCACCAGAGCATACTTCCTACCGAGTCCGTCGATTGCTGCGCGCATCGTTTTGAAGGACTGTGTCAACAGTGTAATTAGAAATATCGAAAATCCAACAAAGCCTATGATCCCCGTTTCCGTAAGAACGGCAAGTTCGGTTTGGTGCGGTGAGCGGAAAGCAACATAGCGATAGTACAGGATTTCAGGTATTTTGGAGTATTGATGGGATGAGAACCGGAATGCGTAGACACCAATACCTACGGCCGGATGAGCAAGAAATGCATTGAGTGCGGTATTCCAAATGAGCAGGCGGGAAATGACGGAGTTTTCTGTGATACCTTCCTGATTAAACCCCATTTGCGACTTGTTCGCCAATTGACCAACTCTTTCTTCAATACTTGGATTTAATGCCAATACCGTCATGACAATAGATGCCAGCAGGATGAATCCCACTATGATCGATGTGACCACTTTCTTGCGTGGCAGGTCTACTACATCTGGGTGAAAAAAAACGTATGTCGCCAGGACAATGAGCGTGAGTAAGCCGGAGATCCATGTATTTCGAGTTTGTGTTAGGACGAGAGCAACCGTGGAAATGGTAGCCGCCACGAGGAGTATGCACCGTGTCAGTCCCCGGGTGATAAACGCCATCGTCAAGGCAAGGCACACTCCCAAAGCAGAGTAATCGACAAACCAGACACCGGCAAATCCGAATGGGCGCGCTTTTCCCGATATTGAAAGGATGATAACGTCAATTGAATTCAGGAACACCATGCCCAAATAGACAGCGACGATCCAATGAGTGTCCCTGTAACTGTTGATCCCTGCGACGAACGTGTACAATACAATCAAGAAGGCGACCACGTTGAAAAGCATGAACAGACTCATTATTGGTTTCGCGACATAGAGAAACGAAGGAAGGATGCAGAGACCATACGCTGCAATCGATGAGGAAATGGGTGTCGAAAAATCCTTCCAGACAATGTTCGCGTGGCGCAAGACAAAAGACAGACCAAGAGGGAGGGTCAACCAGAGAGCCGTGCTGAGTGAAATAAATTCAAAATCCAAGAATAGTGAAACGACGAGGACGATGCAGGAAAGCCTGAAACTTGAGACAATGATCGCAAGCAGTGTGATGATAGGAATAACAACCAGCGTGAGAGGATCACCTCTCGCAAGAAGAACAACGACGACAAATAAAGACGAGAACGCCATCGCTGCAAGGAAAGCAAACACCGACTCTTGCTCCCATATCCGGTTTTTCCAAAGAACCAAAGTGTTCCTCATTATGGATTCTTCGGCCTCCTGGTCGAATGGATTGTCTCCCGTATCAATGCAAACCAGCGGGAATTAGCGTTCTGTTGTATTCTTTCACGCATCCTGAGGGAAAGGAAGACGAAGAACGTTATGAATAGTGCAGAGATTAGAGAAAAGAGGGTCCTTGGCGGGAAATTCTTCTTGGCAGGAGGAACTGCGTAATCGATAACCTGAAGAACGGGATAATCTTTCTTCTCTTCGATTTTCGCTTGCTCGTACAATGGCATGACGTATTCCAGCAAAAGATTATCAATTTCGACTTCTCGGTACAGATCCAGAAATCCAACGCTGGTCACCGGCAGTTTCTTGAGAGCAAGAAGTGGACTTCCAGGATCGCCTTCCGTCCTCAATTCATTGAGTTTTTTTCGGTATTCTTGAACTTGAATTTCAAGTTCCTTTACTTGCGGGGCATTGTTGGAATAAAGTCTTTGCATGACACTAAGCTGCAGCTGCTTTCCTGCGAACTCGGTCTCCAATGTGGCATGGGTTTTCAAGATTCCCTCCAATTGGGATTTAATGTCAAGAAGCCCGGTCCGTTCCTGGAAGTCGCGGAGGGAATCTTCAGCGATCTTGATCTCTTTTGATAATTCTTGAACTCTGTTTCCTAGAAAGATCCTATTGTCTCTGGAACGAGTCACCTGGAGATCTATAACCCTTTCATTCATCGTGTGGACTATGTAGTTGGTCATGTCAGCCGCTCTTTGTGGCGTGTTGGCAGAAACCGCAATTATGAATGCGGACTCTTCGGTCTCTTTGGTCACGACTTCTTTCTTCAATCTTTTGATAGCCTTTTCCATATGTGCGATGTCAGTTGTGTCCAGACCGTATACCGAGAGAAGATTGAATTTCCCTATCACACTTTCCATCATTGTCCTGCTGAAAATGATCGTTTTGAAAAGGTCAATCTGGTCATTCGGAGTAGTTACCCCAAGACTCAGTGGCACCCCTTTTATTCCTTTCAACATGCTGCTCGCGAGACTGGAAGTTTCATCCTGTCGGGGAATGATCGTGGCAGAGGCTTCGTACTGGTTTTCAACAAATAGGAAGATGCACAAGTACGATATCAGGAGCGAACCCAGAAAAACATAGGTGAACAACTGTTTTCGCATTACGACGAATTCGAATTGATCCAGCAGACTAAGACCTTTAGAAATAGGCATTGTATCCTTCTCTCGCTCCAAGAGTTTTTACGCGTTGAAAATAAGAACCGTAGACAGTTACGCTAGCGTGAGCCGGTTCTTCTCGGCCCAGTGCACAAGCGTGCCGTGCCCAAAGAAACTGCAATCAGCAAAAACAAGAGATCATTTCTTCAATTGGATGACCAACAATACAATACTCAATGCAACACTAACGATGGATGTTGTCTGGCCAATGACTGCGAGCCAGTAGCTCGCCGGTCTTCTAACGACCGGAGGAACCCAGATGAAGTCACCTTCTTCAATTGCGGTCTTGTCAGGTTCAAACCATTGACGTGTCGTCCATTTTATCACTGCGACATCCCCTTTTTCTGCATCCTCTGTATAGCCCCCTGCACAGTCAACATAATATGAAACATTTTTACCGGGAATAAACGGCACGTTCCCAGGCGTCACTACTTGCCCAAACACATGCACAGTCTTTCTAACAGATGGAATGATGATCCTGTCGTCATTCTGCACCAAAATATCCTGAGTGGTATCCCTTGCGAGGAACAGTTTTTCGAAATCTACATTGACATCGTTCCGACGGATCTGGATGTCTCCTTCAACGGAAACATAATTGTTGTCTTCAGGCGTGATGTTCCCCCGTTGACGAAGCATGCGGTTTAGTTGGCCCTCATCGACGTCAACCGAATTCCGTAGCAATTCGGCTGACTGCAACGATGCGAACTCCGTGAATCCGCCCGCTTGCTCAATTACTGTTGAAAGTCTCGTCATACCCTTTGTGATCGGATAAATACCTGGAAACCTTACCTCGCCTTCCACAAACACTCTGTAGTCTTCTCGGGGGTCAAATTTTTCTCTGACAAGGATTCTATCTCCCGGTTCAAGTGGAAGATTCTCTGATGAGCCAGGGTACAAATCATGAGCCTTTATTATCGTTGAATTTAGCCTCCCATTAGTCGGATCAAGACGGACGAGCTCGATGCTATCCGGATTTGCGCGCTTCGTAGCGCCATAGGCCAGCTTGATCGCTCCGAGCACGCTATCCCCACGAACGTATTCAAACCTTCCGGGAGCGTTTACAGCACCGTACACGGCAAAGAGATTCTTGCTGTAATCTGTTGTCGGCACAAATACTTCATCCCCTTCTAGCAAAAACGGATCCCGCTGCTCATTTTTGGTGGCAAAAAATTCCTGGATGTCCACCTGGTGCGTTGTACCATCCCTACGCCTTAACACAATCGCACGCTTCGATGCGGTTGCGGCATTGTAATTCGGATTTTCGTCCTTTTCGACGCCTTGTGTCGGCAATACGACCTGTGATGCTCGAACGACTTGATTGGCCTCTTGGATCAGCCTATCCACGCGCTGTGCGGCATTCATCTTGTACCTTCCTGGATGACGCACGTTTCCCGTTATCGTAACAACGATGTCACGAATATCAAGAAGGTTAACTGTCGGGTTGCCGACGAGATACTTCTTGTGTATTTCCGCAAGGACTCGTTCCTTCACAACAGACAATTTCAATCCAGCAACTTCAATTTCACCTACAGATGGGACAATGAGCATACCCTCTGGTGTGACGGTGAGAACAAAACTCAGAGGTGGTACTGTCCATATGTTGACCCCCAAAACGTCTGACGGACCGACAATATACTTCTCAGGGTCAATCGGACCTTCCAGCGCAGGTCCAGCGAGTGGCATTGAAGGCAGGCTGATCTTTTGCTGGGTCTTGTCTTCCAACAAGTTGGTTTGATCCTTGTTCTGCCCCGACAAAGGGATCGCATAGAGCGCAGTAATCAATGCGAGCACAGACACAGAGCCCGCATTGACTGGATTCATTCGATTGACTAAACTTTGGTAACGCATCATGATCCTCACACTCTCAAAGAAAGAATTTCCGTTGTTCGTTCTGCCGCGTGGCCGTCCCAGAGTTCTGGTATCGTTCCCCGTTTTGCCTTCCCATCCATCACTTCGAAGCTCTTCGAAACCACAGATTCCAGATTGGAGCCACAGAGCTGATTTGTGCCTACCTCTATCGTAATCGGACGCTCTGTATTCTCTCGCAACGTCAAACAGGGAATCTTCAGGAAAGTCGTCTCCTCTTGAATGCCGCCCGAATCCGTGATCAGGAGGGCAGCAGACTCCATCAGCGAGAGAAAATCAAGATAGCCGAGCGGCTCCGTGAGCACGAGATTGGGCGTCGCCCTCACCGATTCTTCCATCCCAAATTGTCCCAGCATTTTGCGCGTGCGCGGATGAATCGGGAAAACAACCGTCATCCGCCCCGCCAGCTGCTGCAACACAGAGAAAACCTGTTGAAGAGTTGCTTGTTTGTCAACGTTGCTTGGTCGGTGTATTGTCACGAGAACGTACTGCCGCACACTGAGCCCAAGCGTTTTTGGGATATCCGATCTCTTGGCCTTCTCTCGATAGTAGACAAGAGAATCAATCATGACATTGCCCACGAAAAAGATTTTCCTCTCGTCAATTCCTTCGCGCTTCAAGTTCTTGACTCCGCTCGGCTCCGAAACAAAAAGGAAATCAGCGATGGCATCCGTGACCAGTCTGTTGATTTCCTCGGGCATCCGTCTATCGAAGCTCCGTAATCCCGCTTCAATGTGCGCCACACGAACTCCCATTTTCGCCGCGACAAGGCTGCAGGCCAACGTGGAATTAACGTCGCCGACCACTACGACAAGGTCCGGTCTCTGTTGATCCACGACCTTCTCAAATTCCATCATGATCTTCGCCGTCTGTTGAGCGTGCGAACCTGAACCAACGCCAAGGTACACATTCGGGTTGGGCAGCTCGAGATCGTCAAAAAACACTTTAGACATCGCCGGGTCATAATGCTGGCCGGTGTGGACGATAAAATGTTCTATCGAATCCTTGTATTGACGGAACGACCGGTGAAGAGGTGCGACCTTCATGAAATTCGGCCTCGCCCCCACAACGCTTATAATCTTCTTCAAGCAACGTGTCAGTTAATGAGTGACTGGAATATTGCTGGCCGGCCAATGAGTCATCGGACAACCAGCAGTCTTTTCTCTTCAGCCCACGAGTTTCTTCCTCCCCCCGTACATCCGCTTGTAGTATTCCTGGTATTCCCCGCTCATAATATTCTCCCACCACGATCGGTGCTCCCTATACCATTCCACGGTCTCACGGATGCCGCGCTCAAATGTGTATTCCGGCTCCCACTTCAATTCACGTCGAATCTTCGAAGAATCTATGGCATACCTTCGATCGTGGCCTGGCCGATCTTGAACGAATGTTATCAGTGATTCAGGTTTCCCAAGGAGTTTAAGCACCAGCTTGACTATATCGATGTTCGCCCACTCGTTATTCCCACCAACATTATAAACCTGCCCGATTTCTCCTTCTCGTAAAACGCTGTCAATCGCCGAGCAGTGGTCTTGAACGTGGAGCCAGTCCCGTACGTTCTTGCCATCCCCATAAACGGGCAGAGACTTGTCATTGAGCGCATTGGCGATCATCAATGGAATGAGTTTTTCAGGAAACTGATATGGGCCATAGTTGTTTGAACAGCGCGTGATGACGACCGGAAGAGAAAACGTATGATGGTATGCAAGTGCGAGAAGGTCAGCCGCCGCCTTGCTCGCGGAATAGGGACTGTTCGGGTGCAACGGCGTCTGTTCCGTAAACAACCCGGATTCCCCCAGCGACCCATACACTTCGTCTGTCGAAATCTGGAGAAACCTCGTAATCCCGGATTTCCTTGCGACATCAAGCAGAACTTGTGTTCCCGACACGTTCGTTCGGATGAATTCTGCCGACCCCATAATACTCCGGTCGACGTGGGATTCGGCTGCGAAATTGACGATAGCTTCGATTGCGTGTTCTTCCACGACACGTTCAATGGCCTGGTGATCGCAGATGTCAGTTTTCTCGAAGGAGTAGTTCGGATGGTTTTGGATACCCTCAAGGTTTTCCAGATTCCCGGCATAGGTCAATTTGTCGACATTGACGACTCTGACTTCCGGCCTCTTCTGCAGGACAAAATGAATGAAATTACTGCCGATAAAACCGGCGCCACCCGTAATGAGAATATTCATGCTGGTTCAGATGTCAGAGCACATAGTGGTTTGCATACCGTGCACGCGTCACGGATAACTGACGTACTGATCTAAAATACTGAAAACTCGCCCAACAGAAAAGCTTCAATATGTGAGATTGGAAAGTCCCGGGATAATCCCGAACGATCGAAGTGCGACAAAAGCAGTATCAAATGGAGAGTAATTCGCCTCTGGTGTCAATGTTGGGTTGTAGCAATCTAATGAAAAGGAATTCGAAAATCAATTCCGCCTGAACCCTCGGATCTATGGCTTACATTTTCTCCGGCGCTGAAATTCCAAGGATTTTGAAGCCATTTGCCAGAACAATCTGAGTCGCGAGACTGAGCGCGCATCGTGCTTTGGACAGCGCTAATTCCGGTATCACAACGCGGTGGTCGTGATAGAATCGATGAAATGCAGTGGCAACATCGTGAAGATATGTCGTGAGTCGATGAGGTTCGAACCCGCTACAAGCCGAATCAACAACTGTAGGAAAATCGAGAAGGAGTTTCGCCAGCGCCACTTCCGAAAGACCGGTCAGAAGATTCAGTTGCAGATCCTGAATCCTCCGCAACCCGGACAAATCGAACGTTCCCTGCTCCTTCGCAAAGCGCAAAATGCTCGCTATCCTCGCGTGTGCGTATTGGACATAATACACCGGGTTCTCTTCAGATTGTTCCTTCGCCAGATCGAGGTCAAATTCCAAATGGCTCGAAACCGACCTCATCAGAAAGAAGAACCGTACCGCATCGACACCAACCTCCTCGATGAGCTCCTGCAACGTTACAAAATTGGCGAGACGTTTCGACATTTTGACCTGTTCGCCGTTTTTCAAGAGCGTGACAAACTGGTGAATGACGACCTTCACTTTTTCCGGGTCATACCCCAGTGCACGAATGCCGGCCAACACATCCGGAATTGTCGCAATATGGTCTGCGCCAAAAATATCAACAATCAGTTCGAAACCACGTCGAAATTTTTCGCGGTGGTACGCAATGTCAGGAAGACGATACGTCGGTTCTCCGGTGCTCTTGACGATGACCCGGTCCTGATCGAGTCCGAGAGCTGTCGCTTTGAACCAAACTGCATTGTCCTTGTCATACGCCAATCCTCTGGACCGAAACTCCTTGACAACCTCATTCAGCATCCCACTCGCATAAAGGGAATCTTCGTTGAAAAAAACATCGTGATGGACTCCCATGTCGGAAAGGACTTTCTTGATGCCGTCAAACAGAGACTGTTCAGCTGTTTCCTTGCATACTTTCAGAGCTGCTTCTTTGTCGATTGAGCACAGTGCATCGCCGTGCTCGTCCTTGATCCGTTGAGCGATCTCACGGATGTAGTCTCCCTGATATCCATCCTCCGGGAAGAGGTACGCCCCCTCGAATAGCTGACGATATCTCGCATAGGTAGATTCTGCCAATACCCTCATCTGCCGTCCGGCGTTGTTGTAGTAGTATTCGCGAGTAACATCGTGACCGGTCCATTGCAGGAGGTTCGCGATGGTATCGCCGATCGCAGCCTGTCTTCCGTGTCCGACGCTCAGGGGTCCCGTTGGATTCGCGCTCACGAATTCTACCTGCGTCTTCTTGTTTCCCCCTGATGAAGACTTGCCAAAGGATTCCCCCTCCTCAAGAATTGATCCAATCTGATCAGTGAAGAACGCATCTGTGAATTTCACATTGATGAAACCGGGACCAGCGACGTCGACCTTTGATACGAAGTTGGAACTCACGTCGAGATGGGCGACAATTTCCTGAGCAAGCGCGCGAGGGTTTTTCCCCAGCAACTTCGCGAGCACCATCGCAATATTGGTCGTGAGGTCGCCGTGTGATTCCAGCTTCGGTTTTTCAAATGTCAATTTAATGCCGGGCGGAGCGTTGATCGCAACCAGGGCATCGCCGAAGTGCTTGGACAAATAATCTCTCATCGTGTTCTTTTGTGTTGACCGCTGGTTCGATGCGGTTTGGCCGCTACCTGACGTCTCTTCGCCACGGGCTGCCCGGCTTCGTCCTCCACATATGTTGCCTTCGCATCGCTCCACAACCGTTCCAGGTTGTAGTACGATCTTGCTTCGTGGTGAAAGACGTGAACAACAACGTCCACATAGTCCAGAATGATCCACGTCGAAGCTTGTAGTCCTTCCGTATGCCAGACCGGCATGCCGATTTCTCCACTTCCCTTCTCCACTGCATCCGCGATGGCTCGCACCTGGGTGTCCGAATCGGCTGAGCAGATGACGAAGAAATCTGCCGTGTGGGTCAACGACCGCAGGTCGAGCAAGAGAACATCGTAAGCCTTTTTCGACAACGCAAATTCCGCAACCTTTTTTGCCAGCGTTCGGGAAGTCAAGGTCGGTTCTCCCAATCTACATTCATTTGAATACCCGCAACTTGTTAAAGTCTTTTCCAATCACAACGGAGACGTCAAGATACAGGTTCTTGTCCGGTCGTTGCAGCACCATGCTCTTGTCCACACCAAGGTATGACGCAACGGCGACTGCAGAAGATTTGTCCGCTGTCCGGCCAATCACCGTGGTCCGTGCCACGTTTGAGGACATGTAATTCCCCATATCCACAACATCGAATCCGCCAAACCGGAGAGCCTCCGTGAGTCGTTCTGCTGCCTTCGGCTCTGAAGTGCCGTTCAACACCTCGAGTTGAATTGCCACCGTGCGCTTCGTGGAGGTTTCGACCGCATCCGGAACGCTGTGATGTACTATGAGCTCGATGGAAAGAAAAATAGCAAAAAATACGCCTGCGACGATGAGGAACAACTTCGCCCTGGATCTGGCGCGCGGCGGTATCGGTCCTTTGGATTGAGGAGAGCGTTCTTGAATGCCGATGGTGTGTTGGCGTCCGAAGGTCGGTTCGTCGGTATGTCCTTGGTTCTTCAAACCGTGCCGCTAATAAAACAACCGAGCAAATTCCCCATCAATCCGGGAAAACCAGCTCGGTTGCTCAATAACTACATCAGGATAAGAATTGACCAGTGATCCTCCGGCTTAGAAATGATCGAAGCCCCAGTATGAGCCACCGCCAAAGCCGTAACCACCGTAGTATAGAGCTGCAGGCAATTGGCGAAACTGAACTTGAAACAACGTGTTTTCGGAAGGTCTATAGTTCAGTTCTGCTCTTGTCAAGTAGATTCCGGAAAGACTTTTCGAAAAGTCGCTGCCCATTGAACTGTACGGCGAGTGCATAACGCTGACGTCCATCTGGAGAGAAAGCGGGTTCGATATCTGATACGAAAGACTGTTCGTGTAAACACCAAGGGCGAACCCATTTTGCCCAAAAGTCTGATAGCTCAGCGAATAGGATTGCGTCATTTTCAGGTTACTGGGGTTGAACCATCCGAAGAGCAGACCACTGTCGTCAGAACGTATGAACGATTGGCTGACCGGTGGTTCGTCTATCTCCTTCGTCTTGAATTGCGCCGAGATACTTCCGTACACCAGAACCACTCCCAACGTTGCGTACATAAGCAATCTCATTGCGTCCTCCTTGGCGTTCCCTGCCTTAACACTATGCAAATGATAAAGAAATCTCCCAAGAGAGTCAAGATTGACTCACCTTTCATTCAACGCTCCGCGCTCTCTTTGAGTTTCCATGAGCGTCCGTGCTTCTTCAAGCTGCTCGTAGGTATTGATACCCCTGATCTCGTCGATATGATTTACCTTGAATCCCGATACCTTCCATCGCTGTTCCACAAAATGCTCAAAAATATCGGTGAGGTAATACTCCTGTTGGACGTTGTCAGCTTTGATAAGTTCCAGCCCTTTGAACAGATTTTCCTTTTCGAAAACATAGATACCGGAATTGATCTCACATACATTGATCTCTTCCGGTGCAGCATCACGTTGTTCGACAATCCTCTTGACCGACCCATCTTCTGCTCGAATGATCCTTCCGTACCCGCTGGGATCGGGCAAATCGGCGGTCAGAATGGTGGCCTTTGCCTTCGATTCCAGGTGACACGCGATCAAGGCGTTTATCGATTCCTTCGTCAAAAGTGGCACGTCGCCTGAAAGGACAATAATGTGTCCCGCGAAATCGTTCAGAACGCCCCTGGCCTGCATGACGGCGTGGCCTGTTCCAAGCTGTTGTTCCTGCACGACGCATTCGACGAACGGATGAGAATCGCGCAGGTACGCTGCCACAGTTTCTTTTTGGTGGCCGACGATGACGATCACCCGCTGCATGTGAAGCTTCAGAGCGAGATCGACGACATAGTGAATCATGGGTTTCCCGAGGATCTCGTTCATCACTTTTGCTTTGGCCGGATCTTTCATCCGGGTTCCTTTGCCGGCAGCCATGATGATAGCCGCACTTTCTCTCAAGAAACTCATGCTGTCTCAGGATTGTTTTTTAAAGCGATCACAACGTTCGGGCTTCCCACGCAAGTCCTAGACGATTGGAATCAACGCGTTGTCAATAAGTCGTGTTTTGCCAAACCTTGCCGCAAGAAGAACAAGTACCGACCGCAACGTCAATGTGGAGGTTTCCTGAAAGACTTCGGGGTCCACGAACGCGATGTAGTCCACGGAGGGTGCGCCCTTCGCAAAAATCATTGTTCGCATCTCAGATTCAAGCTTCGCTATATTTCTCTCACCTTCGCTGATCTTCCGTTCAGCATATTGCAATGATTCGTGCAGCACTGTGGCATTGGACCGCTCCTGTTTGGAGAGATACAGATTCCTCGAGCTCAACGCCAACCCATCAGTTTCGCGCACGATGGGAGCGACGACGATTGATACATCAAAACTGAGGTCGCGCACCATTTTCTTGATGATGAATGCTTGTTGGGCGTCTTTTTGACCGAAGACTGCGACGTGAGGTTTGCAGACGTTGAAAAGCTTCGCGACGATTGTAGCAACGCCACGGAAATGCTCCGGACGTATCTTCCCTTCCAGGATATGCGAAACGTCTTGTTCTTCTACGTACGTCCCAAAGTTGCTTGAATATACTTCATTCACTTCGGGACTGAATATGACATCGGCCCCCGATTTCAGGGCAAG
>Ga0335081_10008216_pt1 | contig 16732 bp, 11 predicted proteins | sample Lox_Sample_35_FD_206713 | JGI IMG/M metagenome (GOLD analysis project Ga0335081, IMG submission 206713) | Soil microbial communities from Loxahatchee National Wildlife Refuge, Florida, United States - Lox_Sample_3.5 | ecosystem: Environmental > Terrestrial > Soil > Wetlands | place: USA... | reverse complement strand
CGGCGTATGGAGAAGACGCCCGGCGCGGAAAGTACCTGAGCCATTTCGGTTACTATTGGGCAGCGAGTGATTATTGGGACATTGCAACGGCATTCGATTGGTACACGCGCGGCGGTTGGGCCAACACGTCCAACGTTCGGTACAATCTTCGGTACAATCTTAACGGTACGTTGACGACGAATTTTGCAAACCTCACCAGCGGCGATCCCGCTGACCCCAATTACCAGAAGGAGAAAGACTACAATGTGAACTGGCGACACCATCAGGATATTGACCCGACGACTCAGTTCGACGCAAATTTCACCTGGACAACGGGGAGCTACTACAAGAATTTCAGCAATAACCTCTCCGATATCCTTCAACAGAATATCGTGTCCACCGCAACCCTCACGAAGACGTGGGAGGAATCCAACAGCCGCCTCAGTATTTACGCATACCGGGACCAAAATCTGACCAATGGAGTTGTGAATGAGCAGCTGCCCTCGATCACGTTCACACAGGGCCAGATTTTTCCTTTCAAACCGAGGACAACGACCCACGAAGGTTCGACGAGCACCTCGGAGGAGACCCCCTGGGTTCAGCTGATCAGCCTCAGTTATAATGGCCAGGGAACCGATAATCACGTGAGACAACTTTTCGCACCCAATCCATTGAACTCCGACAGCACCATTTTGCATGACCAATATCATTATGGTTTCAGTCATTCGATCGTGGTCAACATGGCGCCGAAACTCGGACACTTTACGCTCACGCCGGCTATCAATTACAACGAGAAATGGTATCCGGAACACACGGAAGAGGACAGTCTTGGCCAGTCGCACGAAGTGAAGGGCCTTCGAGCAGTGAGGACATACAATCTCGGCGTTGCAGCTTCAACGAGGTTCTATGGGCTTTTCACCCCCGGAGTTTTTGGCATCACCGGTTTCCGGCATACCGTAACGCCAACGCTCTCTTATACGTATCAGCCCGACTTTTCCGCTCCCGGCTACGGCTACTACGGCACGTACACCGACACAAGTCATCAAGTCCGAAAGTACAGCCTCTTCCAGAATGAGGTGTACGGCGGAGCGCCATCCGGAAGATCGCAAAGTCTCACGATGAACATCGGAAACCTGTTTGAAATGAAATATGCCACGTCCGACACGGCACAGAGTGAAGAGAAGCTCCAGCTGCTCAATTTGAATGCTTCACTTTCCTACAATTTTGTGGCGGATAGTCTGCGTTTTTCTCTCATCTCTTTGTCCTACCGAACGGAGCTTGGGAAATACCTGAGTATCAGTGCGGCGACGACGCACGATCTGTACGACTTCGATGAGAATGCACACACACGTATCAACCGCTTTTTGCTGTCGGATAAAGGCCAACTCGCACGCCTGACTTCGGTTTCATTTGGACTCTCGACATCCCTGAGCGGTCAGAAAAAGAAGCCGGCTGCAAGCCAGACTGTTCCCTCATCTGTTCAAGAAGAACAGGAAAAGGTTTCGAATGGAAACCTGCCGACGGCAACCGAGCCCAACACCATGTATCAAGGAATCTATAATCAGGAAGAGGCCGACTTCAGCATCCCTTGGAATCTAAGCTTGAGCTACTCCTTTTCCCAGTCTCAAGCCGATCCCAAGCAAGTCTTTCGCACCTCTGCGATGAGCACCCAACTATCGTTCAACCTTACCGACAAATGGCAAATCTCAACCGGGGCTTATTATGATTTTGTGCGGGATGAATTCTCTGCGCCTTCCATAGGCGTGACCCGGGACCTCCACTGTTGGACGATGAACTTCACGTGGAGACCAATGGGAATCGCTGAAGGATTTCTGTTGCAGATCAGGGTCAAAGCGCCGCAGTTGCAGGACCTGAAGATTACGAAACAGGGAAGTGCGAGGGCGATTCCGTATTAGCCGAGCGACCTTCCGAAGGCCCACCGCGCTTTCCAGCGAAGCCTTCGGAAGGCCTCCGCATCATGCAGACTTTCGCTCTTCGTAGAGATAGATGGGTTCCTTGGACTTGAAGATCGAGTCCTTGGTGATAATACACTTTGAGACGTTGCGGCGAGAGGGGAGGTTATACATCACGTCAAGCATGACAGTTTCGATAATCGAGCGGAGTGCTCGTGCGCCCGTTCCACGCTCCATTGCCTTCTCAACGACCGACTTGAGCGCCTGCTCCTCAAATTCCAGTTCCACGCCTTCGATTGCAAAAAGCTTCTGATACTGCTTGACCAGGGCGTTTCGCGGTTCGGTCAGAATATTCTGCAGTGCCGTCTCATCGAGCGGATCGAGCGTGGCCGTTACCGGCAATCGGCCAACGAATTCCGGTATCAAACCGTACTTGAGCAGATCTTCTGGTTCGACCTGGGCAAGAAGTTGTTCGCGGTGTTTGCTCTTTTTTCCACGGACATCCGCTCCAAAACCGACCGGATTTTGACTGATGCGCCGCTCGATTATTTTCTCAAGCCCTTCGAACGCCCCGCCGCAGACGAACAGGATATTTTTGGTGTTCAAGTTGATGAGACTCTGCTCAGGGTGTTTGCGGCCTCCCTTGGGCGGTACACCTGCAATGGTTCCTTCAAGAATCTTCAGCAGTGCTTGTTGAACGCCTTCTCCCGATACATCCCGCGTGATCGATGCACTATCGCTCTTACGGGAGATCTTGTCAATCTCATCGATATAGACGATTCCCCGTTCCGCTTTTTCGACATTGTAATCGGCATTCTGCAGGAGATAGACCAGAATTGTCTCAACATCATCACCGACATACCCGGCTTCCGTCAGCGTGGTTGCATCTGCGATCGCGAACGGAACATCCAGGATGCGCGCAAGCGTCTGCGCCAGGAGGGTCTTCCCTGTTCCCGTCGGACCGATGAGAAGAATGTTGCTCTTCTCGATCTCAACCTCATCCAAATTGTGCAGCTGATCGTTGGAGTCAATGCGCTTGTAGTGATTGTACACTGCGACCGACAGGGTTTTCTTGGCATACTCCTGTCCGATGACATACTCATCGAGTGCTCTCTTGATGTCGACCGGAGTCAGTGTCCGCTTGAACGTTCCCTTCCGGGCATTGATCGCGGCGATGTTGTTCCGAATAATATCAACCGAGCTGGAGACGCAGAGATCACAAATATAGACATCGGGACCCGCAATAATGCTATTTACTTCCTCCGGCGACCTGCCGCAGAACGAGCAGCTGATTTTGTCTCCTTGTTTTGTCTTCTGAGTCATGCTGGTGCGATGTATTCCAAGACTTAAGCGACGACTATTTCTCTTTTCTCGCTTCTACGACTCGCTTGACCAAAATGTTGTCGATCAGTCCGTATTCTTTCGCCTCTTCTGCAGAGAGATACTTGTCGCGATCCGTATCCTTCGAGACTTGATCGACGGCTCTTCCTGTGTGACCCGAGAGGATTTCGTTAAGCCGCTTCTTCGTCTTCAGAATCTCTTCCGCCTGGATGCTGATGTCCGATGCTGTGCCCTGAACTCCTCCCCACGGCTGATGGATAAGAATCCGGGCATTCGGCAGCGAGGTTCGCTTGTTCTTCGCGCCGCCTGCAAGAAGCACAGCTCCCATGCTCGCTGCCATGCCAATGCAGATCGTCGCGACGTCCGGTCGAATATACTGCATCGTATCATAAATGGCAAGGCCGGCCGAGACACTTCCGCCAGGACTATTGATGTACAAATTGATGTCCTTGTCGGGGTCTTCCGATTCCAGGAAGAGCAGCTGCGCAATGATCAATCCCGCGACCGTGTCATCGATGGGCGTCCCGAGAAAAATGATTCGTTCTTTCAGAAGACGTGAGAATATGTCAAATGCACGTTCTCCTCTTCCCGTTTGTTCAACGACCATGGGAACAAGGTTCGCGTAAACCTGTTGAGATTTCTCCATAGCATTCCTCTACAATGGTTGTTAAGCCGGTTGTGGTTCGGGTACTTCCTTGATCTTGGCACTCTTTAACAGAAAATCGAGCAGTTTTGTTCCGACAATCCGGTCCTTGATCTGGTCGGAGGTCTTGTAGTACGAAACCAACCGTTCCTTGTCGATTCCAATTTTCTCTGCCTCCTGTTCTGCGAGTCTGACAAGATCGTTTTCATCCGCAGCAATATTCTCTTTTTTGATAATTTCCTCACGCAGCAGCGCCCACTTTGACTGCGATTCTGCGTAGGGACGGTTTTGCTGGTAGAATTTCTTTACGTCGAAATCAGGGGGAAGCTTCTTGTCCGGATAATCGTTCTTCATTTCTTCGAGCAATCCTTCGAGGACAGTGTTCACCAGTGACTCAGGGACCTGGAACTCATGATTCTTCAAAATGCCGTCTGTCACTGAATTCAAGACCTGACGTCTCTCGCGCTCCTTCCAGTATGATACAAGATCGACTTCAATTCCCTTCCTGAATTCTTCAACCGATTTCACTTTATCCTTTGTAATTTTCGCGACAAATGCATCATCGAGTGTGGGAAGGACGACCTTTTCAATCTTGCTTGCCTGGAGCTGTGCATTGACTTTGTGTGAATGATCACCGTGCTGATGTTCAAAACTGACCCGGTACTCACCCCCCACTTCTGCTGCTTTCAAGGCGTCCTTGAACGGATGTTCGAGCTGTTCGTCTGCAAGATAGAATCGCACGTTTTCACTTTTCTTGCCGATGAGCGGAGCCCCGGAGTCATCGAGCTCCTGCATCGTGACCGTGACAACGTGCTCAGGATCTGTTACGGTCTTGACCTCTTCCATCGTGCTATTCACGCGACGCAAGCGAAGAATTTCCTCCTCGACCTCTTTCTCCGTCACCGTGTGCACCGTTTTTTCAACGCTGATGTTTTTGTATTGCTTGAGCTCGATCCTTGGCCGCACATCGTACTGAATCTTGCACTGCAGACTCTCACCCCGTTTAAAGTTGAGATCGACCAGGCGGGGATCCCCAATCGGTTTCAGTTCCCTCTCCTTCACCACTTGCCTGTACAACTCTCCGGCCACCGTTTCCAGTGAATCGTTTTCAATTGCCTCCCCGTAAAGCTTCTTCACGAGATCGAGCGGTGCTTTTCCCTTGCGAAAGCCCCGAATTTCGATCTTCGGACGATATTCTTTATACGCCTTCTCAAAGTGGGGCGTCAGCTCATTCGCAGCCGCCGTTATCTCGACTTCCCGGGATACCTCTGTCAGTTCCTTTACCGTAACTTCCACAGACGACCTTTCTATGCCTTAGTTAACAACTCTGCAACTTGATTGCACGGAACCATTTGTAACTACACGAATAGAGCATCGCGTTCCGAAGAAGTTTTTCACTCTGCCGAGGATTGTAGTGACGAGATGGGGGCTCAGACTCTCTTGGATTTCACCAACCTGCAAACTTCGTGGGCACGGCGGGAGTCGAACCCACACGGATTTCTCCACTAGCTCCTAAGGCTAGCGCGTCTGCCAATTTCGCCACGTGCCCAATCGCCTTTGGACTGCGTACACGTCATAATCAACTTCGGAATCGTCCTGAGGAAAAAATCTCCTTTGTCGCCAACAGAACCGGTCAACTCCTCCGTGCACCGCAACCAAAACTCGCGAGACGTGCCTGCGCTCAGGTATGTCCCTTCAGAATTGAATTTCTAATGAGCCCAGTCTTAAAAAAGGCACAATCTTGAGTAAAATTAATATACCATAGGATTGAGTGAAAAGCAAAGAAGCGAATGCGGAGAAGCGTCTCGAGATGCGAGACAACTTCGAACGAACGACCAGCCTCAGTGAACAGGGTGTTCCAGCTCGTTCAGGTTGTTTAGCGCATCGACAGCCTCCTTCCGAAGAGCATCGATCTCGATAGCCTGGTTGAAATAGTCCCGCGCCTTGAGAAAATTTCTTTTCGCTTGATATGCCAAGCCAAGCTGGATGCACGTTTCGTAACTGTGCGGGTTTAAGTCCAGCGCGTGGCGGAACGGGGTCAAGGCACGATCCGGTTCCGAATTCTTCATGCAAGCTTCCCCCAGATCAAAATTGACCACCCAGTAATCGTTCCCGTGTGCGAGAGCGACCGACATGACATTAACCATCGAAGGATAGTTTTCGTGCTGACGATAAAAATCGTAGGTTGCCAGATACGCAGAGAGATAAAGCGAGTCGAGCTGGTACGCCTTCTGGAAAAGGCTGATTCCCAGCGCCGTGTCTCCTGACTCCGCATTCAATTTTCCAAGTCCAAAGGATGCATATGCAAAGTCCGGTGCAATGATCACAGCCTGGCGGTATTTGTCCATGGCCTCCGAAAGGTCGTTCTGCTTCCTCAACGCTTCTCCTTCCTCTATCAGCCTGAAAACATTCGCGGGCACATGATTCAGTCTCCAGTTGATGATGACACGCAGGTTGTCGAATCGACCGAGAAGCGCGGGCACATAACAGGTCCGGAACACGTTGGTGATCTCGCCTCTGGACGCCAAGAGATTCCCTGCAAAATAATCGCCGACGGCCTTGAGCATTGAATAGAACGGGAGTGGAAACCCGGAGGTGTCCTTTCGGAGGTTCGGTAGAAAATCAACGGGAAAAAGCGCCAACCGCATTTGGAATCGTTCCGCGCATATGCGAACGAACGTCTTGTACGATTCGACAATGGCATTTTTTTGCAGGCGTTCTTGAAGTTCCGGTGGTATCGTCACCGAGAGAGTTGTCGCACTTGTGTCGGCAAAATCGAGCGACGAGAATGCATATGCCAACGCCCCAACGACACATTGATACTGCTGACCGTTCCTTCCTGTCACGGATCCATCGAGAATCCATTGCACCGTCTTTTCGTCCAGAGCATTCTGAAGCGAATCGGTGACGAACCCCACCCTCAATACTGCTTTCCTCGCCTGGTCGAGCAGGGAGGAAGCTGTCGAATCCAGCGATCCGAGCTCAAATCGCAAGCCCGGGAGGGAATCGATGACGTACATAAACAACGGCCGGTATTGAGCAACCTTTGCAATCCGATCTTTCGGGTCAAGCTGAGTGGAATCTTTCAACTTCTGCAACGCGGCAATATTCGCATCGAGGTATGTTTGAAACGCCGTCAGGATCCTGAGCCTGGAATCCTCCTGTTGCGGAAAAACCTCGAATGCATCGTTGGCGATGATTTCATGAAAAACGGATATCGCCTGCCGGTATTGGTTTGAAGCAAGAGCCTTCTCCGCTTTCAACGTGAGGTTTTCGATGGCATCATATCCGGGCCAGTATTCCATGGGAACTGTGCACTGAACCTGATACTGGACATCATCCACCGGAATGCTGAACAAAAACGGTTCCTGGATTCGCAATGAATTTGAAAACCCAATCAGGATACTCGTTGTATCGCCGGCAGTGGAAATCTCGCCCGTGTAGGCAATGGATTCTCTCAAACCATTTTGCTCGACGGTTAGTTTTGAGAGGCTTTCCTTGATGAAATCCTGATCCAGCTCCCAGCTCCCGACAGGCACGCACGTAAAATAATAAAGCTGTCCCGCATTGACATTAACACTATTCAGGGGTTGTTGGCGGGTTTCATTGGAAAGGCTCAGTTCGACATACCTCGCTCCCCCCAAGCCCAGGAAGCCGGAGCTCTTCTTGACTTCCAGCTGCACCGAAGGAATTTGACTCAATCCAATGTTAAGGAGCAATACCTGGATTATGACTGCGAGGAGGAAACAACTTCTCATCTAGATTTGGAAGCGAGGCTATGACACACGAGCAACATTCAAAAAAAATATAGAGAAACTGGCCGCGAGAAGCAACCAAATCGAACATCGCGCGGTGTCCAGGGTTCAACCGTGGCGACGTTGTGTCGATCATCTTATTCTGCGGCAAGGTGGACTGACGCATTTTTTCCCTACGCTCGCAGACTTCTGTCTGGACACAAGCCAAAAAGCACAGAAGGCGGCAGTGCTCGCCGTCTTGATTTTCCTTTGCTGATTGCGCATATTGGGGCAAAGAAACAGCACGTTTTGCGTTGTCAAGAGGTTTATCGCTGAGAGAGTGTGCGCCGTGCAGACACAAGACCTGATCGCCGAAAACCGATCCTGGACTGTGGGGGAAAGTTTTGAGTTTTGTGAGAAGTTAGCGCACCATCATTACGAGAACTTTCCCGTAGCGTCCCGATTCATTCCTGCCGACAAACGAAGATACCTTGCAGCGATTTACGCTTTTGCGAGAACGGCGGACGACTATGCGGATGAACCCGGCTACACGCCGGCAGAGCGGATCGAGAGCATCAACCGTTGGGAAGAGAAGCTCGACCAATGCTACGAAGGAGAAGCGACGCACCCGGTTTTCATCGCCCTCGGTGAGACGGTGGACCGTTTTCAAATTCCGACCGACCTCCTCCGCAGTCTCCTGTCAGCTTTCCGCTCTGACGTTACCACGCATCGTTACGAAACGTTCGAACAGGTCCTGGAATATTGCACCTCATCTGCCAACCCCGTGGGCCGTCTCGTTCTGTTGCTGTTCAACTACCGCAGCGAGCTGATGATGATGCACTCCGATACTATCTGCACAGCATTGCAGCTTACCAATTTTTGGCAGGACGTTTCGGTCGATCTCGAAAAAGACCGGCTCTATCTTCCAAAGGAAGACCTGGAACAGTTCGGCGTCCGCGAGGACGAAATCTTCAGCCGTCTCCCTTCAACGCGGTTCCGCAAGCTCATTTCATTCGAGGTCGCACGCACGGAAAGGCTTTTTCGCGAAGGCAAACCTCTTCTTGAAGAGGTGGGCAAAGATCTCCGCTTTGAGCTGAAACTCACCTGGAACGGTGGGATGAACATCCTCGGCAAAATCAAGTCGCAAGCGTTCGATGTCTTTCAAAAAAGACCCCACCTGTCGGCAGTGGACAAATTGAGGCTTTTTTTGCGTACATTGGTTCTATAGTCGTGCACAATGACGGGAACACAAGCACTCATACCAACGCTTGATCAGAACAGGCAAAGCAATTTCTATTTCTCGTTTCTGATCCTTCCGAAGCCCAAGCGCGAGGCAATTGAGACCATCTACGCCTTCTGCAGGACGACCGATGACATTGTCGACGAGGCAGGCGATGAAGTCGAGAAACACGCACGCCTGCTCAATTGGACCGACGAACTGAAGCGCTCGTTGTACGGTGTTTCCAAATACACTCTTCTTAACAAACTTGCCACCATTATTCTCCGCTTCAAAATTCCCATTGAACATTTCTATGAGCTGATCAAAGGCATGGAAATGGATCTGACGAAGAAACGGTATGAAACGTTCGAGGAGCTCCAACAATACTGTTACCGTGCTGCATCAACAGTGGGATTAATTTGCACTGAAGTCTTCGGCTACAAGAATGAGCAGACACGCCAGTATGCCATCAACCTCGGAATTGCGCTGCAGCTCACCAATATTCTTCGCGATATCAAGACCGACGCGCGGCGGGGCAGAATTTATCTTCCCCAGGAAGACCTGAGGAAATTTGGATATACCGAGGACGATCTCCTGCGGAACACTTACGATGAACGCTTCAGAAGCCTGATGAAATTCGAGTGCGACCGGGCGCACGAATTCTTCAAGAAAGCAAAGACGTTCCTGGCAGAAGAAGACAAACCGCTGCTCTCTGCTGCGAGAACCATGGGGAACATTTACTACCTCCTGTTGAGACGCATCGAAAGCATCCAGTATGACGTTTTCTCCAAGCGCGTGCGCCTTTCATCGTCGATCAAATTCCTGGTTGCCATGGCACTTCGTGTCAGAAACAAATTCCCGAAGAATTTTCATCGGTACGTGCACACCGAACTGCCGGCCTGACGGATCCAGCCCGAATCGCGTGCGGCGGCATGCGATGCAAACAATTCCAGGTCATCACTCCATTCATAGAACACAACGCCTGCTTCGTCGCAGCTTGACGAAGAGGTTTTCCGTATATTGCTCCTAATGGTACGACATCACCTTTATGACGCGATCATCGTCGGTGGGGGCGTCAGCGGCCTTAGCGCAGCAGTGGAACTCTCCTCGAACGGCAGGAAGGTTCTGCTCGTTGAACAGAGACAGCGCCTCGGGGGGCGAACACACTCGTTCATCGACGAAAAGACGGGCGACACCGTCGACAATGGCCAGCATCTTCTAATGGGATGCTACAAAGAAACCCGTCAATACCTTCGGACGATTGGTTCTGAGCATTTGGCTTTTCTTCAGCCGCAGCTTCAGATCGATTTTGTCGACCCCGACAAAGGTTCGTCGAAGCTCCTCGCTTCTTCATTACCCGTACCACTTCACGTCCTCACCGGACTTCTGCGCTTATCCAACCTCTCTCTTTTTGACAGGCTCCGTTTGTTGCGTGTCGGAGAGGAACTGCTCTGGACATCGGCAAAGAAGGAACGCCTCCTCGATTCCATGACTGTCGATGAGTGGCTTTCTTCGCTCGGCCAGTCAACGGAAAACAAAGCGCGTCTGTGGGACACGATTGCGATCGGCTCCCTCAACGATCAACCGAGCAAGGTTTCTGCCTTGCTCTTTTTCCGCGTCCTTAGAGCAGCCTTTATGGGGACGCGTGAAGACTCCTGTCTTTTAATTCCTACGGTCGGGCTCAGTACCCTGCTCGTCGACCCAGCGGTCGAATTCATCGAGCACCGCAGAGGCACGATCAGGTCGGGCACACGCATTGACGCGGTTAGAATGAAGAACGGTCACGTCGATGGGCTTCAGACGGCGTCGGGCGAACTGCTCGAGGCCCATTCGTACATCCAGGCTGTTCCCTTCTTCGATCTTTCCCCAATGTTGAACGACGATCTCGTTGTCCCCGGTCTTCCATTGTTCGTGTCGACTCCCATCATCAGTATCAATGTATGGTTCGATCGCCAGATTTGTGAAGAAGAATTCGCGGCCGTGCTTCATTCGAACATCCAATGGATTTTCAATCGGTCCAGACTCTGCGGGTCTTCAGCGGAACGAAAAACAAGGTCCCAACACCTTGCGCTTGTCATTAGTGGAGCAGAAGATTACGTTGAGTTCGACAAAAAAGAAATCGTAAGGATGGCGATTGATGACCTGAAGCGGGTCTTGCCTGAAACCCACGAGGCTGTTCTGGTTCACTCGTTGGTCGTCAAAGAGAAGCGCGCGACATTCTCCCCCAGACCGGGATTGGAACCAATGCGACCGGACACACGAACATCGGTCGACAATCTTTTTCTCGCAGGAGACTGGACGAACACCGGCTATCCCGCGACGATCGAAGGCGCGGTGATGAGTGGAAAAAAGGCTGCGAACGCAGCCATCGACTATTTACAGAACGCGGTGGACGGATGAAGTATCGATTGGCGGTTCACATTCAGCGAGACGCCGTTCAGCATTTGCGCTTGGTGATCGAGCCCTTTTTACTTTAAGCTTTTTCCTTGTTACTTTGTTTTTCCAATGATGAAGGACCCACCATGAAAAGACTCTTCTCTCCCTGGCGTTCTCAATACATTGCGACGTTCAAAGAAGAAGGAAAAAAGGACAAGCAGTGTCTGTTTTGCAGGCTTGTCAAAGAACGAAATGACTCGGCAAACCTCGTCGTGGAAAGGAACAAGTATTGTTTTGTCGTGATGAACCGTTATCCGTATAATAGCGGGCACCTGATGATCGTACCCTATACACACGCGGCAAATTTTGAAGATCTCTCACGGGAAGAGTACGCGGATATCATGGCAACAACATCAGAGATGATTCGAGCACTGGGCCGGGTGAGCCATCCGCAAGGATACAATTTCGGGGCAAACTTGGGGCGCGTGGCTGGCGCGGGGATTGACCAACACGTTCACTTCCATCTTGTCCCTCGATGGAACGGTGACACGAATTTCATGCCGACGATCGCGGAGGTCAAGCTAGTATCAGAAGATACAAAGAGGACCTTCAGAGAGCTGCGGAAGGCTTTGGAGAATTAGTCTGCACTTTGCGCGTTTGCAAGATCCGACCCACCCAGCACGGAATGTCCAAACGAGGTGAGTCGGATTTTCCAGGGTTTACTTCCAGATCATCACTTCGAAGGTACCCGAAGAAGTGGCAACCCCCCGGAACATTCCTGAGGAATTGAAGGGCATCGCATAGTTTCCCCTGCTATCCACCGCGATCAGGCCCCCATCATCCGGTTGGAGGCGCTTGTAGATCATTTCATCCGTTGCGTCTTTGAGTGACATCCCCTTGTATTCCATCAGAGCGGAAACATTGAATGCGACCGTATTCTTGATGAACTTTTCTCCCCATCCGGTGCACGAGACCGCACACGTTTTGTTGTTGGCATAGGTCCCATCCCCGATGAGTGGAGAGTCCCCGATTCGTCCTGCCATTTTGCCCGTCATTCCGCCGGTGGAGGTTCCCGCCGCAAGATTTCCATACTCGTCGAGGACAACACAACCCACCGTCCCGTGCTTTCCCTCCTCGCGCATCTTTTTGAACTCCAGCAACTGGTTATATCGATAGGGAGTATCAAAATACGAATCGGGTACGAGCTTGATTCCCATCGATTCTGCGAATTTCTCGGCACCATCGTATGCGAGCAGCACGTGAGGAGTTTTTTCCATCACGAGCCGTGCAAGTGAAATTGGATGTGCAATGTGTCCAACACCAGCGACGGCACCGCATGACAGGTTGCGTCCGTCCATGATAGAAGCATCCATTTCGTGCGTTCCCGCCAGTGTATAGACTGCACCGATGCCGGCATTGAATTTCGGATCCGTTTCGAAACAGTTCACCACCTTTTCCACGACGTCCAAACACGTGCCGCCGCTGGCAAGCAGATCCCTCCCGATCTGAAGAGCCTTTCTTAAGCCATCAAAATAGGCTTGTTTGACCGAATCGGGCATTGTCCTAGGAATCGTTCCGGCACCACCGTGGATGACAATGGTGAATTGTTCCGTCCTCGCTTGCCCGGCCTGGGTTTGTCCGAACAAAGTCGACAACGAGAAAACAGACAGCAAGAAGACCGCCAGAGATCGCAGCAATTTCATTTTAACCTCCACCCTTTTTCTGAACATTTTTACATCATCGTGAGCCGACTTTCCGATCCTCAAGGTTCTAAGCAGCTGTAGCCCTCGGAAGGCATATTACAACCTTGTCAAACGATAGATCGAAAAAACAAGGACTCCCATTCCTATTAACTGCATCGGGACCAATTCCGCATCCAGAAATATCCAGTTAATGATTACGGCCGCCATCGGAAAGCCAAGTTCAGCAATCGTTGCGACCGACGCCCGGGTATTCTCGAGTCCCTTATAGTAAATGAACAGTGCCACTACACCCGAAGCCACAGAAATGATGACAATGTAAATCCAATCCGTTAGATCTACTCCGGCTAGTTTTGGGATCGAACCCGTTGCGACGTTGAGGATCAAAAGGAATATAAATGCCACGGAAAAACGGAGTCCTGTCACAATCTTGAAGTCCGCATTCCTCAGAACGTACTTGCCAAATACCGTCGAAGCTCCCCAGAGTAACGCCGCAAGGAGAGCAAGGCCGACACCCAGGAGATTCGCGTTGAACTGCTCCCCGGGGAACATTTCCGGCCTGAGTCGAGGAAATGAAATCAGGTACGCTCCGACTATTGCCAGCAACGCCCATTCCCAGTACCGAATCGTGAGCTTCTCTTTGAGGATTCCCGCAGCCAGGGTGATCGCGACAAACGGCTGAAGCTTCTGTAACAAAATCGCCACCGAGGGATTGACGTAGCGAAACGCTTGCGTGAAGGCAATGGACGCAAGCGCACTGCCGCAGACAGCAATGAAGAAGACTGCCGCCCATTCCTTTGCGGTCAGTTTCTTCAAACGCGAGTAGCCAATGATCATCACAGGCGCGATAAAAAGGATATCGACAAAATGTTCAGCGAGGACGATAAAATTGCTATTCAGATCTTTGGTCAGATACATCCTGAACGGTGCATCCGTTGCCCACAGCATCGCTGCAACAAAGATGAGATAGGGGCTTAATTTTTTCATTGATAGCGGTCAGCAATCAGCATTCAGTGAAAAGCAGCCGGCCTTTGTCAATTCGCACGGTCGATTTTTGCTCTTCATTGTACCTCTTCCTGTACCTGTTCCTTCCACGTATCTCTTTTCACGTTCTCTGTGTTTTCTACATCATCCCCTGTGGATCCACGTCGATCGTCATCGTCGTCTTTTTGTCTCTGGCCAGACCAGCGGCTTCGTATTGCTGGATGGCTTTCTGCAACGCGGAACGAACTGAGGACCCCGCCGGATCTTTGTCACGAAGATCCTTCACAACAACATGTTTCCTAAACTGGTTCTTGATTTTCGCGATGGCGGCATCTGCCGGACCAAGAACCCGAAAATTGTCTTGAGCGTAATGAAGAAGAAACTCGGCAAATTTCTTTGCGCGGTGATGGACTTCATTTTCTCTCCCGCCGGCGAATTCGATCAACACGATTCTCGAGAACGGTGGATAGTCAAGCTCCCGGCGATACTCGAGCTCTTCCTTGTAGAAATTCTTGAAGTCGTGCACGAGGACGTGCTTGAGGCTGTAATGATCCGGCTGCAGTGTTTGAATCACCACCTCTCCCGCCAGGTTGCTGCGCCCTGCACGACCTGCAACCTGCGTGAGCAACTGAAATGTCTGCTCCGAGGCACGGAAATCAGGAAGGAGCATTTGCGTGTCCGCTGAAATTACGCCAACCAGGGTCACGTGAGGAAAATCCAGGCCCTTTGCAACCATCTGTGTCCCAAGCAGGATATCCGCTTTTCTGTTTCCAAATTGTTGCAGGATTCTGTCGTGCGCTCCCCTGCGCTTCGTCGTGTCCTTGTCCATTCTCAGGATTATTGACCCGGGAAAGACCGACTCCAATTCCTCCTGCACCTGTTGAGTTCCGAATGAGAAATGCCGAATCTCCGCTCCACCACAGTTCGGGCACACCGACGGAGCCCTTTTCACGAACCCGCAATAATGACAACGAAGATCCTTCTTCGCCAGGTGATACGTGAGGGAGACATCGCAATTTTCACATCGTTCGACGTGTCCGCATTCGAAACATTCAACCACGTGAGCGAATCCGCGTCGGTTCTGAAGCAAAATGATCCCCTCTCCTTTTTCCAGACGCCGTTGAATCGCACTTTGTAACAACGCGGAGATCGAAAACGACGGCAAATGTTTAGGGAATTCTTTCTTCGACTTCTGGACGTCGGATTTTGTCTCCTCAAACAGTCGTTTTCGCTCTTTTGTCATGTCGACAATTTCGATTGCCGGGAGTCGCGCATTGTCGACGCGCTCCGGAAGCTCGATAAGCTTGTACTTACCGCTGATGGCATTGAAATAGCTCTCCGACGAAGGCGTTGCCGAACCGAGCACAACGACGGCATTGTTCTGCGAGGCTCGGACGATCGCCACATCTCTTCCGTGGTACCGGGGTGACGCATCAAACTGTTTGTAGGATCCGTCGTGTTCTTCGTCCACCACGATTAATCCGACGTTCTTCAGCGGTGCGAAGATTGCCGACCTCGGGCCAATCACAATCCTGACTTTTCCCTGGTGCGCCATTCTCCATGCGTCGTAGCGCTCCCCCACCGAAAGCTGGCTGTGCATAACGGCAACATCCCGGCCAAAATGTGCCTTGAACCGGCGCACGGTTTGCGGCGTTAGTGCGATTTCCGGAACAAGAATAATGGCAGTCTTACCGAGATCCAGAACTCTTCGGATTGCCTCGATGTAGACCTGGGTCTTTCCGCTTCCGGTCACACCCAGCAGCAGGAAGGTGGCATACTGTGCTTTCTGGAGCGTCTGTTCGATTTCCGCCAAGGCAGAGACTTGATGAGGATTGAGGGTAATGTCCGGGGGAGCCTCAATGGCATCGTACTCACTTGTCCTGTACACTTCACGCTCTGCGCTGTCCAGCAGACCTTTTCGAATCAAAGTCTTGATGGTCGACGGGGACACATTGAGTCCTTGAGCGATACTCTTGACCGATTGAAATGTGTTGGCAGCATCGAAACGGTCAGAGAGTTCCTGGAACATCAGCGATTGGCGATTCGTGAGGTGAATCGTTTCTGACTCTCGCATTCCTTTCATCCGCTGAAGATAACCCGTTCCCGCGTTGTTTATTCTGATTACCGTTTCCTTCTTCGGCGAGGCTTTCGGCTTGCCAAGCTCTTCACTCAACGCAACCCATCCTTTTGCTTCCAATTGATGCAAGACCGCATGGAGTGCGTGAATGCGCGTTTTCTTTTCCAGAGCAGGGACACTCATCACGCGTTCTTTTTGCAGTGCCGAAAGAACAGCCCGGCGGCTGACGGCCGATGATTTCAGTGTGGGAAGAACCTCATCCACATTATCAGTTTTTAACGTGACCATTGTCCTCGTCTGGACCGAAGACCCTTGCGGAGTCGCTGCACGAAGCACCTCCCCCCAGGGGGCAAGGTAATAATCGGCGATCCACCGTGTAAGTCTCAACATCTCGGCCGAAAACGTCGGCACCGGATCGAGAATGTCTTTGATCGGCTTGATGCTGGCGACCGTCGGCATTATCGGGCTGTTGACGACGACGCCTGTGAGTGTTTTTGTACCGAAAGGCACAACAACCCGAACGCCGACTGCGATCTGATCCTGAAATTCAACTGGAATGGAGTACGTGAAGGTATGATGAATGGGAACGGGAAGTGCGATATCGGCAAACAACGGGCTCACAGCGATCGTCACTGAAACTGGAACTGGATTGGAAGGAATGATAATTAATCAACAATATAAGAAATCAAGAATGAGATAGGAAATTAGGCGGTGTCCTAATTTCAAGCGCTGCGCTGTGGTGTCGGGAGTTTACTCCCGACACTCA
>Ga0335081_10008215_pt1 | contig 16732 bp, 17 predicted proteins | sample Lox_Sample_35_FD_206713 | JGI IMG/M metagenome (GOLD analysis project Ga0335081, IMG submission 206713) | Soil microbial communities from Loxahatchee National Wildlife Refuge, Florida, United States - Lox_Sample_3.5 | ecosystem: Environmental > Terrestrial > Soil > Wetlands | place: USA... | reverse complement strand
GCTCCGCGCTTCCCGGGTAGTCACCATCGAGGCGCCATTCACCTTGTCCTTTGACCATGGAATCGGCCACATCGGAATCGAGTGAGACTCGCAATGATGCACCCTGCGAGCGCGCGGTCACGTGCGCGTCGCCTAATGGCTGGCCCGTCAATCGAAGGCCGCGGCCGGTGAAATCGGCATTGAGATCGACCAGGCGATAGCCCGCCGGCGAGAGATCGGCGGCGCCGCGGGCGGTGAATTGCACCGTCCCCGCCACGCCCGAACGCGAGTTGCGGATCGTCTCAATCTGATCGAGTGGCATCGCATCGCTTTGCAGGTCGAAGCGCAAGCGGCCGGTGCGGAAACTTTCGGCCGCATGATCGAAAGCGCCCTCGAATCGAATGTGTTTGGCGCCCGCCGCTACTTCACCTGCGAAAACCTGGAGAGTGCGGCCCGTATAGCTCACGTGCGCTTCGAACCGGTCAAATGGCTCCGATTGGAACGCCCCTTTGATCACCTCGATGTCGCCCGTTCCGTGCGGATCCCCGAGCGTCCCGGCAACTTGTCCGGTTATCGAAACAGTTCCGGAGGCGGGCAGCTTGGTCTGATCCACCAAACCCGCGAGATCACTCAGCGCCGCGTTGTGCACCCCGCCCGTCGCGGCGATGGAACTGGTTTCGTCAGCCTTCCAGTTCCGCAAGCCGAGACCCGCCTGGAATTCGGCCCGCAGGCGGCCGCGGATCAGTGTCGCGTGCTCCAGTTGGACGGTTTCTGGTGATGCGCGAACCGCGGCCTGGAGCGAATCGAAAAGTTTGCCGTCATACGCAAAGCGGCTCAAACTGAGGCGGCCCGCCACTTGCGGATTCTCCATATTGCCGGTCACGGTTCCATCAAATAGAACGGAGCCACTTTCCAGTTTCACCGGCAGCGACGCAGAGCTTTCCCCCAAAACCGGGAGGAAGTCTCCGAGGTCACGCGATTCCAGGTGGACGCGCATCTGCTTTCCGATGGAGCCGGAAATAACGGCGCGCGAAGAGGGCAGGTTCACGATCGAGGTGCCTAGATCCAGCACGCCGTTACGCGCATCAAAAGTGGCGTTGACTTCTCCCCATACGGCGGGCCCTCCCGGTACAGGCGCCAAGGTCAGGTTCGCGGAAGCTCGGATATCCTTGCTCCGGCCGAGCGACCCTTCGAGGTTTATGGGCCCTGCGATCAGACTGTCCCACGGCAACATCTGGCGTCGGTTATATACAGCCACCACTCGCCGCGCCTGAAAGCCTTTGATGGCGCCGGTAACACGGAATTCGCGGAACGACTCAAGCGATCCGTCTCCCTGGAAGTTTCCTCCCAAAAGAGCCAGCGAGGCGCCGCGGAAGCCGATGTTCTGATCCCGCAGCGAAAGGTTGGCGACAGTACCCTGGATGGGAAACCAGTCGGCGTTGTACGCGGTTTCCCCACTCAGACGAATGCCGCTGAGGTCGAGTTTGCCGGCCCCGGCCCGCAGATCGCCCTCGGCTCGAAAATTCCGGATCTGCACTTCATCCTGGCGGAAACCGACGCTCGCAGCGTGCAGTTTGCCGAGGACCGCATAATTCGAAGCCCCGGCCCAGGTGGCGCTGCCTTCCAGTTGCGCGGTTCCGCGTTCCAGACCGGGCACGTGAAAAATCCGCGCCATTTCTGGCATCGACGCAGCGGCTTGGAAGCGAAAATCGGCGCGGGGCGAGGCCAGATTCTCAATGGCTCCGGAAAACTCGACGCGCGAATTGCCAGTTGTCCAACTAGCCGAAGAAATCGCGATACGGTTGCGTTCCAGCGTAAGCTCGATTCCGATGGTGAGCGGTACAGGCTCAACACCGTTCCACCGCACATCGAGCGGATCGATCGAAAGATCGCCGCGATAGAGCGGGCTGGCCGGATCGTATAGGAATTTCGCTTTGAGGTTGCGGCCGTTGGCATCGAAAGGAGTCTTGCCGCGCGCTTCCATTTCGAAGATGCCGTTCTCGATTTGGAACTGGCCCACGGCCAGGTTCAGCAGCGTTTCGATGGCTGTGCGCGCGTTGGGCGATTTGATTTTCGGCTCCGGAATGTTGGTGCGGCCATCGGGGTAAACGATGAGGTAGATATGCGGCTCCCGCACCTCCAGAGACTGAATGTCGATATCGCGCCGGAGTGCCGAAACGATTTTCAGACCCACCGCGATGGATCGAGCGCGCAATAGGGGCGGCCGGTCCGCCGGCTCGTTCCCGTGTAACGTGAACCCATCGACTTCCGCCCGGAGTTGCCTCCAATCGAACTGGAAGCTTCTGACTTCGGCTCGGCCGCCAGTAGCGGTTTCGATGGTATCAACGATGCGCGCGCGGACCTTTTCGTGAAACCAGTCGCTTCGCAACACCAGCACGGCCGCGGCAAAGCCCGCCACCACCACGGCCAGCAGCGAACCGAAAACAATCCAAACGACGCGACGGCGGCTCACTGGAGCGCCTCCTCATGGATGACGATATCGGTGCGCTTGCGCGCGTCTCGAAGCCACTGGTCCATTTCCTGATCAGCCCGACTGCCATTGAGCGTCTCTTGCATCTGGCTGCGGTAGTCTTCGAATTGGACCGGTTCTCCCGGGTGGGCTGCTTGTGCAACGGGCCGAACCACTTTTTCAAAGTAGTCGTGAAGCTCCTGGTCGGTGACCTGCACTCCCGGGCGAAATCGCACATCGACGAAATTCAGCAGCGTCAGCTGCCACAGCAATTCGTCCTGCAAGTCCTGCTCAGTGATGCCGGCTTCTTTGAGGGCCTGTTGGAAAGCTTCCTCGTTCGGGAATTGGTTTTTGCGGAATTCGAGAAACATCGGCATCGCCGCCGATGCTTCGGGAGTCACAAAACGGGTGAGCTCCAGTTCGCGCCGGATCAGGTTCTGCTCGATGAGCCGCTGGGCGGTGGCGCGTTTTGTAGCGGAGCTGAAATCGGGTTTGGACCCGTTGAGAAAGGCAGTCACGCGAATCTCGCGGTCGATGTCGCCGGTAGTGATGACGCTGTTCCCAACCGATACCGCGACCCGGTCGATGATCTCGGCTCGGGCCAGCGAGGAGATCGCTAACAGGCAGACGATCATGGGGCCAGGCCTTCGGGTCTGCCGCCGGGCTTTCCGGTCTGCGAACCCGTCCCGGGCCGCCCGGCGCTCCCGGGTCTCGGCGTGCGCGCAACGCCGGGCCGAAGCCCGGCGGCAGCCTGAAAGGCTGACCCCACCGATGGTGCCTTGCCGCATCAAAATGTCTGCCCTATCGAAAAGAAGAACTGAAAATGGTTGACGCTCTGCTGCACGCATTGGCTGGCATAAGCCGAAGTCGGCGCACAGGGACTAACGCCCGCGTTGACCAGGTCCTGCTCACTTCCCTGAAAACCGAAGAACTTCGGCGGATTGATGCTATACGCGAGGTCCAACCGCACCGGCCCGATTGGAGTCCGGTAGCGCAACCCGAAACCGACGGCATGCACCATATAGTCGAAATCCTGGAGATTGTGCTGATCCACGCGAAACGAAAAATTGCCTACGCTGGAAAACACGTTGCCGAAATCGTGAAACAGCACGCCTCCCACATTGTCGCCGATCAAGGGAAAGCGCAGTTCGGTCTGGTTAAAGAACAGGGCGCCGCCACCCAGCGGGAACCCGGTTTCCGTGTCGCGCGGGCCGGCCTGAAAATCCGGGAACCCGCGATCGGAGTTGGCGCCGCCGGCAAAAAACCGCTCTGGCAAAGGAATAGCGTCGAGAGCGTTTCCCTGGTAGTGAAAAGGGTAGATGTCGCCGAATTCGGTGCTTCGCGCCAAAACCAACTTCTTGCCCAGGGGATGGTAGGTGGAATTGCGCGCCAGGAACCGCATAAAGTCTACGTCCCCACCGAGGAAGTGTTCGGCCAGGCCGATATCCAAGGTATTGTAGATACCCCGGTGCGGATCGAGCGGATCGTCACGGCGATCTTGAATCAGGTTGCCCGAAATCAGGCCCAGGAGTACGGGTTGCGACAGCAAGGGAATCAATAGCGGGTCGATTTTTAGTGTCGCTTCATCCACGCTCACTCGGCGGTAGGTGTAGCGGTACAACAGAGTAGTGGCTTTCGAAAGGCGCTCGGAAAGTTGCGTCGAGACTTCTTCCCGTCTGTAGGTGAAGGTGCGAACATCGCGCGAATCCTCCCACAACGCGGTAAACGAAAGATTCAACTTGTCGTTGTTTCGGAAACGCGGCCAGGAATAGTTGAGCAGCGCCTGCTGTTCCAGTGTGGATACGCGTGTCCGCAGGCTCAGGCTATGGGCGAGACCCCAAATGTCATTGCGCGAGATGTCGAAAGAAACGCGCGGAGCAAAACCGGTCGCCCCGGCCGGAGCATCCAGGCACGTCTGGCATCCTCCGATTCGCGCCAACTCCGCGCCGAGTCCGACCGCCGCCGAGTAACGGTGCGCTTCATCGAACTGGTACAGAACATATTTCGACGGCGTATCGCCGTCGGGATCCTGAATGGCGGCATCGATGCGCTCGAACACGCCCAGGTCATAGAGGCGGCGCTGTGTATCGGCAATTGCCGTTGGCGACAGCGGACCGCCGGGATTCATGCGCAATGCGCGGAACACCAGCCCCGGCCGCGTGGTTTGGAGTCCTCCCACCAGCACCTGGCGGATGGTTTGCTGCGGCCCTTCATCGATCACGAATCGCAGGTTAACGCGATGCGGTTGTTCGGCCGGACTGGAGCTCCACTCAAACGTCACTTGCGGAAATCCATCCCGGAAATAGCGGGCCAGAATGGTGTCGCGATCCACGGCAACGTTGAATTCGCTGAAGGGCTGCCCCGCGGTAGAGCTGAGAGTCGCCAGGATCGCGGTTTTATCCAATTTTTGGATACCTTCCACCGTAAGGTCATTGACGAAGTACTGCGGCCCCTCGTCAATCTGGATAAAAACTCCGAGCTGGTACTTGCGTCCCCGATAATCGTCTTCCACCCGATGAGTCACTTTCACATCGCGAAAACCGTTGGATTGGTAAAGACTGCTGATTGCGTCCTCATCGTGCTTCAGCAACGCTTCACTGTAACGGCCATGGCGGTATTGCAGGATCGAGGAAGTCTGCAGGAACATCCGCTCGCGAATCGTATCCGTAGTAAAGTACCGGTTGCCCTGGATCTCCACGGCTACCAGTTTGTGGCGTTCGCCGCGATTGACCAGGTAATCGAGCGACGCCTGGTCATTCACGACGCGTTGCTCCTTGAATTCGACGTCGGCCTCAAAGTATCCTTCCGACTGCAGATAGTCGCGCAGGTTGCGCTCCCCTTCCACCAACAAATCGTGGTCCACCGCGTGTTCTTCAAAGACCGGCACGTACTGCCGCAGCTTCTTCTGCGAAATTTTGGCTCCAATGGCATTCACCTCGATGCGGGGTCCGGCATCGATACGCAGCGTAGGTAAGGCCGATCGCGTCTCCGGATCATAGGGCATTTGCTCCAGTTCGACCTTGGCCTCCAGGCGGTTCTCCTTTTGATAGAGCGCCTGGACTCCGTTGGTCCCCGCGCGCACGCGGGTTTGCGTCACAGGCTTCCAGGTGTGAATGAGCCATCGGCGCCATTTGGTAGCGGTGATAATGCGGGTGGGGTCCATCTGAAGATCGCCGTGAAGCGTCGGCGCGCTGAAACTCGCGCGGGGGCCGTTATCCACTTCGAAACGGATATGGACTTGCTGGTATTGGGAGTCGTAATTGAAGACGGGATGAATGGTGGCCCGGTAGAATCCGTTGCTCTCGAGCAGCTTGCGCTGTCCTTCGAGGGCTTGCTGTAGTTTGGCCTCCGTGTAGGGCTGCCCCAAGTCGAGTTGCGTAGCGTTTTCGAGCTGGCCGGTGTTGGGGGGATCCGACAGCTTGCCGGACACCGTGACATTGCCGATGAACCAGTTGTTCTTGGTGAGGAAACGAACGATGACGCCGCCGTTGTACGGTTCAGCATCGACCTGTATATCCGAATAGCGCCCGGTAGCGAAGAGGCGTTGGATGCTGGCGCGCACGTCTGCCGCGTGCAGTAGCTGACCGCGCTTGAGCGGAAGGATCGCGAACAGTTCGCTGGCTTCGAGCGGCTGATTCACAGGGTCAAACTGAATGTTGACGACCGTGAGACCCTCGAATTTCTGCGCCTGAGCTTCGAGAGCCGGCGGCGCCCCTGCCCCGGCCAATAGCACGAGGGATATGGCGAGCAGCGTGCGCACCAACATCATAATAACGTACGTCCCCCGCACCAACCGTGTTTCTGCAGATGCAAATCGGCGCCGGCGGCACGTGGTACAACTGCAGAAGTGAGCGACGTTGTACACCGCAATTTTTCCGCACGGCTGGATTGCCACTACCTGGTGCGAGCGCCTGAGGTCATAGATTCCGGCTCCACGCTGGTAGTGGCTCTGCATGGGTTCAGCGCGAATCCCGAAACCATGCTGGAGCTGACGGCGAAGCTTTTTGGAGCGCCATCTGTGATCGCCGCTGTGCAGGGCCCCAACCAGTTCTTCCTGGGGCAGAACACCCGGGAAGTTGGCTACGGTTGGAACACGAACCGTCACCCCGCCGAGGCCATCCGTCTTCATCACGACATGGTGTTGCACGTACTCGAGGAAGCTGGCCGCGAATTCGGCATCCCTGCGGAGCGGCGTCTGCTAGTTGGCTTTTCCCAACCGGTGAGCTTGAACTACCGGCTCGCCGCGACCTGCCCGGATGCGGCGCGCGGCGTCATCGCCGTCTGCGGGGGCCTCCCCGGAGACTGGGACAATGGCCAATACCGGCCCGTCAAAGCAGCGCTACTGCACATTGCGCGGCGTGACGACGAATTCTATCCTCCGGAGGTCACCGGCCAATATGCGGCACGGCTGCGATTGCGCGCCGCCGATGTCGAATTCCACCTGCTCGATGGCGGCCACCACATGCCTTCCCGCGGCCACCTGGTGGTAGATCCCTGGATGCGGCGCATTCTGGCATGACGTTCAAAAACATTCGCGATGCGGTGCGCTTCTCTCGGGAGAAGATGACGAAGGTGAACCTGTTCGAGTCGGACCGTATGTTCTGCGATGTGTACGGCCTCGATCCCGGCCAGGAGCAGAAGGTGCATGCGCACGAGGGCGCGGACAAAATCTACTTCGTGGTGGAAGGCTTTGGCACGTTCCTGATCGGTTCTGAAGAGCATCAACTCGGCCCGGAGACGGTGGTGTTGGCTCCCTCGGGCGTGCCGCATGGCGTACGCAATACCGCCGAAACGCGGCTGATGCTGCTGGTGTTCATGGCACCGAATCCGAATGCGGGGAGGTGAGTAGGGCAGACGATCGGTTTGTGTCGTCTGCCGGGCTCGACCGGTAAAGAAGGCAGACCACAAACAACGATGGTGACCACAAATCACTCCAGCTTCCACAGAATCTGCCGTAGCATCCCGAGCAGCACCGGCGCATCCCGTGCGGAGAGGTTAAGCCGCCGCACCAGGCGGCGAACCTTCTCTTCAGTGGAAGTCGCGATCCGCGGGTTGACATACCCGCTGCGCTGCAAAGCGTCCAGCAACAGCGCCGTCACCTGCTCCGTTTCCGCAGCCGAAGCCGCACGGACCTTCTCCGGGCGGGCCGCCGCGGCTTTCGCGTCGCGCGCCAGCTCGTAGAGGCAGAGGGCCACCGCCTGGCCGAGATTCATGGAAAGATCGGCGCTGACGGTCGGGATGCGCATTAACCAATGGCAGTGGCTCAAGTCATCGTTGGATAACCCGTACTTCTCGGAGCCGAACAGCAGGGCCACCGGGCCGCTTGCCAGGGCGCGCCGGATGAGCCGCGCCCCGTACTCCAGGCGGCGGACAGAGTGCTGCAGTTCGCGATTTCGGACGGAGGTGGTGCCCACCACCAGGCGGCAATCGCCGACTGCATCCGCGACGGAACCGAACTCCTCGGCGGCCCGCAGCAGAGGCGCCGCCCCTACCGCCGAACGCGCCTCCCGGAACGCGACGTCGTACGGGCTCACCACCCGCAGGCGTGTGAAACCGAAATTTGCCATGGCCCGCGCGGACGCACCCAGGTTAAGCGGATTGCGGGTGGCCACCATCACCACGCGCAGATTGGAACGATCGTCGTCGCCGATGTCCCATGGTAGCAATCCGGGATTTGACATCGACCCCGAACTACCGGTACGCTGAGGAGATCGCAATAGAGCACTGGAGACGTGTGTCAATGAGTACCGAGTTCCCCTCCAAGAATGGCGTCGCGCGCAGCTGGCATGTCATCGACGCCCAGGGGGTGGTTTTGGGCAAGCTGGCCAGCAAGGCGGCCATGATCCTGATGGGAAAAACCAAAACCATCTACACGCCGTTCCTGGACACGGGCGATCACGTGATCGTGATCAATGCCGAAAAAGTCCGGCTCACCGGCCGGAAAGAAGAAGACAAGGTGTATCGCCACTTCACCGGATACCCAGGCGGGCTGGTGGAGAAAAGCTTCAAGCGAGTGCGGGCGGAAAGGCCCGTGCGCATCGTGGAGGAGGCCATCCAGGGGATGCTTCCCAAGACTAAACTCGGCAAACAGATGTATCGGAAATTGAAGGTCTACGCGGGTGATCGCCATCCGCACGCGGCACAGAAACCCGCCGCGCTGGCCGTGAAATAGCGGAAGGGACGTTAGTGGCTGCAACGACAGTTCAGTATTTAGGTACGGGCCGCCGGAAGAGCTCGGTGGCGCGCGTTTTTTTGCGTCCTGGTAAGGGCGAGATTACAGTCAACAACCGGGCATTCGACAATTTTTTCCCGACCGAGAGCTCGCGCGCAGTAGTGCGGCAGCCGTTGCTGGCGACCGAGACCATGGACAAGTTCGACGTCCTGATTCTCGCCGACGGCGGCGGGGTGGCTGGACAGGCCGGTGCGGCTCGCTTGGGAATCGCACGGGCACTGGTAGAATTCAATACGGAACTGCGGCCACGGCTAAAAAAGCTGGGTTTTCTCACCCGCGACCCGCGTGCACATGAGCGCAAGAAGTACGGCCAAAAGGGCGCTCGCAAGCGGTTCCAGTTCTCCAAGCGGTAGGTTTTCCATGGGTTTCCCGCAGGACGCAGCAGTTGGTCCCGGGGGCGATTTTAACGTACTTGATAGGGGAGACGATCCCCTTGACCAGAGAAGCATTCGGGGCGCAAATTCCGCTTTGGGCGCGCTCTGAAAGAAACAGGAGGTAGTTTGCCGGCAATCAGCATGAAGGAATTGCTCGAAGCAGGCGTTCATTTCGGGCACCAGACCAAGCGCTGGAATCCGAAGATGAAGGAATACATCTTCGGCGAACGCAACGGAATCTATATCATCGACCTGCAGAAGACGCTCAAGATGTTCAAGGATGCGGCGCGTTATGTAGGTGAGATGGCGGCGCAGGGCAAGACCGTACTTTTCGTCGGGACCAAACGGCAGGCGCAGGAGGCCATTGCCGAAGAGGCCAACCGATGCAGCATGTACTACGTGAACCAGCGCTGGCTGGGTGGGCTGCTCACCAATATGCTCACCGTGCAGAAATCGATCAAACGGCTGAAAGAGCTGGAAGGCATGGCGTCGGTCGAGGGCGGCTACGCGGGCCGGCCTAAGAAGGAGATCATTCGGCTGGAGCGGGAGCGCAAACACCTGGATTCGAACCTGGCGGGTATTAAAGACATGCCGGGACTTCCCGACATTCTGTTCGTGATCGATTCCAACAAAGAAGCCATCGCGGTGAAGGAAGCGCGCAGGCTGGGCATTCCGGTGGTAGCCATCGTGGACACCAACTGCGACCCGGACGAAGTGGATTACGTTATTCCGGGCAACGACGATGCGCTCCGCGCCATCCGGTTGTTTGCCAGCAAGATTGCCGACGCGGTAGTGGAAGGGCGTGCGCTGGCTTCCGAGCAAGATTTCACGGTGGACAAGATCGTGACCGACGAAACTCCGGCGGAGCAGAGCATGGAGGAGTACACGGAGTATGTGGATGCCAAGGTCCTCAACGAGATCATGGCGGAAAGCCTGAGCCTGGAAGAGGAACCATCGGCTGGCTCGCATCGCAAGGGCCCGGCATCGGAAACAGGCGACCCTGCTTCTGAGCCGGCGGTGACGAGCGAGACCGGACACTAGGGATCGGGACCGCTCCCTTCGGCCGCAGCTCGGTAAGAACCTCTCAGGCACAATACCGAGCCGCAACCAAAGGGAGCGGCCAGGCGCCTCAAAAAAAGGATCAAGACAGCATTATGGCGGAAGTAACCGCACAACTCGTGAAAGACCTGCGCGAACGGACGGGCGCGGGCATGATGGAATGCAAGAAGGCCCTGGTCGAGTCGAAGGGCGATATCGGCGATGCGGAAGTGCTCTTGCGCAAATGGGGCATTGCCTCCGCCGGCAAGAAGGCTTCCCGCACCACTCGCCAGGGGCTGATCGGCAGCTATATCCACCACGGCGGGCAACTGGGCGTGCTGGTGGAAATTAACTGCGAATCCGATTTCGTAGCGCGCACCGCCGATTTCATCGAACTGGTGCACGACGTCGCTATGCACATCGCCGCGGCCGATCCGCGCTACATCCGCAAAGAAGATGTGCCGCCCGAGGTTCTCGCTCAAGAGAAAGACATCGCGCGTAGTAGGGCTCTCGCGGAAGGCAAGCCTGAGAAAGTGGTCGACAAGATCGTCGAGGGCCGCCTGCAGAAATTCTACGAAGAGGTCTGCCTGCTGGAGCAGCCCTTCGTGAAGGAAGCCACTTTGAGCGTCGGCCAGCTGGTGAAGACCAAGATCGCCAAGCTCCAGGAGAACATCGGCATTGCCCGGTTTGTGCGCTTCAAGGTGGGCGACGTCGCGGCGGTGGAAGCAGAAGGCGCGGGCGACGGCTCGTCTTCGTAAATGGCCGGCTACAAGCGCATCCTGCTGAAAGTGAGCGGGGAGGCTTTGGCTGGAGGCTCGTCGTTCGGCATCGACGCCGAGCGCGTGAAGGAAATGGCGCAGGAAGTCTCCGAGGTGGCGGCCGCCGGGGTCCAGGTTGGCGTAGTGGTCGGCGGCGGGAACATTTTCCGAGGCGTAGCCGCGGCGGCCCAGAAGATGGATCGGGTGACGGCCGATCACATGGGTATGCTCGCTACCGTGATCAATTCGCTGGCGCTTTCAGACGCGCTCGAGCAGATGGGCATCCCCACCCGCGTGATGAGCGCCATCGAAATGCACCAGGTAGCCGAACCCTACATCCGGCGGCGGGCCATTCGCCATCTGGAAAAGGGCCGCATTGTGATTTTTGCGGCCGGGACTTCCAACCCCTATTTTTCGACGGATACCGCGGCCACGCTGCGGGCGCTCGAGATCAAAGCCGATGTGATCGCCAAGGGAACGCGCGTGGATGGCGTGTACGACAAGGACCCTCTGAAATTTCCAGACGCGCGCAAATACCAGGAGATCACGTACCTGGAGGTGCTCTCGCAGGCGCTAGGAGTAATGGACGCGACCTCGATCGCCATGTGCCGCGATAACCGGCTGCCGATTATCGTCTTTAATCTGAACACGACTGGCAATATAATGCGTATGTCGATGGGCGAGCCCGTCGGCACGTTGATTCACTAGCCGGATTTTCGGAGACATCGTTTATGAAAACGGAACCACAGGCCGCACCGAGCGGGCCGACGTTCAACTCGGTAAAGGAAGTTGAAGGGAACGTGAAGACGCGCATGGACAAAGCGCTCAGCGATCTGCAACACGAGATGGCTTCCATCCGTACCGGCCGCGCATCACTGGGAATCCTGGACCACATCCGCGTGGACTCCTACGGGACGCCCACCCCGTTGAACCAACTCGCCAACCTGCACGTTCCCGAGCCGTCGCTGATTACCATCCAGCCCTGGGATGTCTCGCAGATTGGGCCCATCGAAAAGGCGATACGTGTCTCCGATCTCGGCCTGAACCCCGCCAACGATGGAAAGATCATCCGGCTTCCGATTCCGCCGCTGACCGAAGAGCGCCGCAAGGAACTGGTGAAGAAGCTGCACGCCGCCGCCGAACACCATCGGGTATCGGTGCGAAACATCCGGCGCGATGGCAACGAAGCCGTCAAAAAGCTGCTCAAAGACAAAAAGATCACCGAGGATGACGACAAGAAAGCGCACGACGACATCCAACGGGTAACCGACGGCTACATGGGCAAGATCGACCAGGCCGCCAAGACCAAAGAGAAAGAGATCCTCGAGATCAAGTAGCCGGGCCTTAACTGAAGTTAGGCGTGGCGGTACGGTAGAATCTCATTCAATGCCATGGTTCACCGTCCGAGTGCCGGCCTCGAGCGCCAATCTGGGGCCTGGTTTCGACGCACTGGGGCTAGCCTTGGGCGTGTACCTGACATGCCGTTTCCGGGCAAGCCAGAAACTTCGCATCTGCGCGTCGGGGCGGGACACCGAGCGCATTTCCGTTGGCCCAGATAATTTCATCTGGCAGACGGCAGTCGCCGTGGCGGCGAGTCACCGCACCGAAATGCCTCCGATTGAGCTGGAAATCCACAACGAGATTCCGCTCGGCAAAGGCATGGGATCGAGCGCCGCGGCGCTGACGGCGGGCGTGGTGATTGCCGATCGGTTGCTGGGCCTCAATTGGAAACCACTGCGCGTGCTGGATGAAGCAGCCCGGCTCGAAGGACATCCAGATAATGTGGCCGCCTGCATCCTGGGTTCGATCGTCGCCAGCGCCATCGACTCGGGCGGCGTGGCACGCGCGGTGCGGCTGGATCTGCCGCGAAACTTTGGGGTCGGTATTGTGGTGCCGGATTACGATCTGCCGACGTCGAAAGCGCGTTCCGTTCTGCCGACATGCTATAGCAAGGAGGACGCGGTCTTCAACATTCAGCGGGCGGCATTGCTGGTAGCGGCGTTGGCCACCGGATCCATCGCAGCCTTTCCGACCGCGCTCGAAGACCGCTTCCACCAGCCGTATCGCATCCCGTTGGTGCCCGGCCTGGACGAAGTCCTCAAGCTGCGCGCTCCGGGCTTGCTCGGGTGCGCGCTGAGCGGCGCGGGCCCATCCATCGTCGTGTTCTTCGAGCGCGGCTATGAGAGCGTGTGCGACCTGGTGCGGCAGATCTTCCGGTTGAACGGACGCGATTCGGAAGTGCTGGTGACGAACATCGCCGAAAACGGATTCGAGCTGGCGGACGAGCCGGAGGGATGACGGTGCAGCCCTTCGTCAACACCTTTTTCGAGAAGCGTTTGGAAGACCTGTTCAATTTGGCGCAACGGGTGGAGACAGCGTTCTCCGCTGCCGGGCTCGAATACCGCGTCGTCGGTGGACTGGCTACTTATTTGTACGTCGAGGAGGCGGAGCCCGATGCCGGGCGCCTGACCAAGGACATCGACATTGCCGTACGGCGCGAGGATCTATCGGCCATTGCGGAGGCGGTAAAGCCGGTTGGGTTGGAATACCGCCATGCCGCGGGCGTCGACATGCTGGTTCAGACGGGGCAACCGTCAGCGCGACGCGCGGTTCATCTGGTTTTCACCGGTGAAAAAGTGCGACCGGAGTACCCGGCAGCTACTCCGGACCTGGGAGCCGAGCGCCGCATTCGCGGAATCCGGCTTATTCCACTGGCGGATCTGATCCGCATGAAGCTTACCAGCTTCCGTGCCAAGGATGAGGCCCACATTGTGGACCTGGACGAGGCCGGCCTCATCACTCCTGAAATCGAAACTGAGCTATCGGATGCTCTTCGGGAGAGGCTGGCACAAGCTCGCGCTCGCCGCTAGCTTTCACCGTCCGCTCAACCCGCCCCAGGGCGAGCTCAAATGATACGTCGCCGATGGGCCGATCATCTCCACGCGCCGGATTTTGCCGCTCTCAATCAGGAACGCCTCGGTCACCAACAGGCTGCCCGGCCGGTTGAACCCCTTGAAGGTGTACTTGCGGCCATCAGATAGCGTGCCCGAATTCACCGTGCCCTGGTCGAACACTACGTGCGCCCAGACCACACCGCGCTCCGCATCGACCAGCGGGTAGCGGCGGTGGTGGATATTCTGCACGACGAAGTAGTAGCCGAGCTTGAACTGCGACAGGCAGTCCATGGAAAAACCGTCTACATCGTCGGGCGATAAATTGGGCGAGCGCGGCCGGTTGGTAGTGTGGTACCCATTCTCCATGCGGTCGCAATCGGTGGCGAACGGGTAGCTGCCGGTGCCGTTGATTCCCTTGCCGTCGTTTTTCTGCAAACCGGTGAAGTAGCCGTCGGCGATCGCGATCATCTCCTGGCGCGGCAGCCGCTGAGCGGGAGGAATCGATTTAAACCACAGGTCCTCGGGTTTGTAGCCGGGTTTGTCCAGATCGGCGATGCCCGCGGGTCCTCCATTCCCCTGCCGGTAATAGATGCTCTCGATCTCCGTGATGCGTCCGAGTTGGACCCGCAGGCGGAGGCTCATCAGCAGCGGCGCACCGGCCTCGCGCATCGTGCCCATGAAAGCCACTTGTCCGAATTCCGGGTCGGCGAAAATGTGCTTGTAATTGCCGATGCCTTCCACCGTTTTCCAGAAGCCATCGCCGAGGTCCATCACCTGATCGTTTTCGGTGTATCTCGCATCCGCGGAGAGCGGCAGGCGCTTGGGGTCGTGCGCCACCAGAGCGGCGAGGTACTGGTTGACCAGGTCCTCCAGGCAGGCCCGGTTGCAATTGAGCGGAATCGGTCCCGTGGACGCATGGGCGCCCGGGGCGAAGTAAGCCGCAAGCGCGGCGGCAACCGTGATGGCGACAGCACCCCAGACAACCAGCGCGGGGCGGTGAGAGCTCTTCTTCATATCAACGAGATTCTATCGCTTTCGGCGCCCCGCGTTCACGACACTTGCAATACCACCGCCGTCGCATCGTCGGTTTGGCGTCCCCCGGAGAATTCATCCATGGCAGCGAAAATGGCGCTGACCAGATCCTCGGCGGACCGTGCGCGGCTCTGGGCCGCTGCCCTCCGCATGCCCTCCAATCCCCATTCTTCACCGCAAGGACTTACGGCCTCCACGACTCCGTCGGTGTAGGCAAGGATGACGTCACTTTTGTTCAGTTGGACACTTCCTTCTTCATAGGGCCAGTCCGCAAACATTCCCACCGGTGCGCCGCCGGCTTCTAGCCAATCGGCCGAGCCGTCGCGGCGCATGACGATCGGCGGGTTGTGACCTGCGTTCACATAGCGCAACGTGCGCGTAGCCGCTTCAAACACACCATAGAAAAGGGTGGCATACCGATCGGCCGAGGATGAGGCATGGACCTGACGATTCACTGCCTCGAGCACCGCCTCCGTATCACTGCCGGAAAACAATGCCGCCGTTCGGAGGGATGACTGCACGTTCGCGATCATCAACGCCGCTGCCAGGCCTTTCCCGGATGCATCGCCGACCGCAAACGCCAGCCGATTGTCTCCCAGGTGGAGGAAATCATAACAATCGCCGCCCAAATCATGCACCTGCCGGCAGCGCGCACAGTAATCCAACGTGTCGATCGACGGGGCGTTGTATTGCATGAAACGCTGCTGCACATCGCAAGCGATTGCCCACTCACTGCCGGTCTCCATCACGACTGTCTGAGTCAGGCATCTCCGAACCCTCATTGGTATGTCGAACTGGTACATGCAAAATCGACAAACCGAAGAAAATGCCCCAAAAAACATTTGCGACAGGTCGCAGGACCCGGCGCGCTGACATCCCCGAGAGATCGTCGGTTTATTGCTGCTGGTATGCCTGCTCCAGACGGTTCACGTCGATCTTCTGCATCTGAAGCATCGCCTGCATGACGCGAGCGGATTTTTCCGGATCCGGATCGCCCATCAGCTTGCCTAAGGCGGCTGGAATGATTTGCCACGATACGCCAAACTGATCCTTTAGCCAGCCGCATCGGTCTTGCCGTCCTCCCGCCGAGAGCTTTTCCCACAGCGCATCCACCTCTTCCTGCGTCTGGCAATCGACGAAGAACGAGATGGCCGGCGTGAATTGGTAGGTGGGGCCGCCGTTCAATGCCACGAAGGATTGGCCCTCGATTTCGAACGCCACGGTCAGAACACTTCCTTTCGGTCCGGGCCCCGCATCTCCGCAGCGGCGAATCTCTCCCATGCGTGAGTTCTTGAAAATTGATGTATAGAATTTGGCGGCTTCCTCGGCCTGGTGATCGAACCACAAAAATGGAGTGATCTTTTGCATTAGCTTTTCTCCGGCTGGCTCCGTAGCGGAAGCAGCGCGCGCACTCGCTCGTCGCTAAAGAAAAGCCCTCCCCAGGCCAGCACGCCCAGAACCACAGTGACAATCATCGACGGATCGCCGATCCGCACATTGGTCGCCGTCGCGCCGCCCATCAGGCCGGTCATGAGGATCGCGCCCAGCACGCGCGTACGCGGAATCAAGTAAACCAACGCACACACCAGTTCGATGACCCCGATTGTAGGAACCAGGTGTTCCGGGAATCCAGCGCGCTGGAATCCCTCCACCATGGGCGCTACCATGAGCAATTTCGGAACGGCGGCGAACACGATCAGGAGCGCAGCCAGCCCAGTCAGCACTCGCCCGGTCCACAGCCTTTTCTTCGACATAATCAATTCCTTTCTAGTGTTGTGGAGCCACAGCGGCTTGGCCGGCCGAGAGGTTGGAAGCTTGCCCGCGCCGGACCGGAGTTCCCGTTAATGGCAGAAGGACATGCAGCCGCGGCTCGCGCAAATAAATCCCTCCCCACAGAAGAATGCCCACGTATACGGGAAAGAGCGTCTCTCCGAAAAGCGGGCTCCCCACGCGCA
>Ga0335081_10008213_pt1 | contig 16733 bp, 16 predicted proteins | sample Lox_Sample_35_FD_206713 | JGI IMG/M metagenome (GOLD analysis project Ga0335081, IMG submission 206713) | Soil microbial communities from Loxahatchee National Wildlife Refuge, Florida, United States - Lox_Sample_3.5 | ecosystem: Environmental > Terrestrial > Soil > Wetlands | place: USA... | reverse complement strand
GCAGTCTGCGCCGAAAGGCCAGGCACAAGAAAAATCAGTGCCAACGTTGTAGCGGCGAACACTCTGCGAATCATGAAGTTCCTCCTCAAGACGCTCCGCGTGAACCAGCGGCAAGATTACGCGCGGGGAGTGGGATATCACGAATCCAGGGCGGCGTCAACGGAAAGAATAAGACTACACCACTAGTTGAGGGCGAGACGGGCTCTCCGGCGCTGGGAAAGCTCTTCGTTGCTAAGGCCGGCCTCGAACGCCGGCGCAGATCGCGGTCACTCGAAATCGAGCTGAACGTCACCGGCGCCGACATGGGCGTGCAGCCGGTACTGGCCGTTTCCCTCCAGCCTGCCGGACTGGCCGATCCAGCCGTGGGTCCCGCCGGGGAATCCCCCTACGTCGCCGGCATGAGTCGAGGCGTCAATCAGGCGGTAGCTTGCCTGGCACACGCGGTCAATCCTGAGGTCCCCGAAGTGGAGCTCGATGTCCTTGTTGCCCTCGACCCCGTCTACTGTCAGATCGCCCGCGAGCATCCGTACTTTAAGGTCGGCAGGGTTCGGGACCTCGACTTCCACACTGAAGTCGACGTTCTCGGTTGGGGCCCGGAGTTCAATGCTGGCCTCGTCGCCCGAGACTTCAAAACGATGCTCGACGCTGTCGGAGATGTCCTGATGGTGGCGGGTCGCGCTGTAACGCAGGACGATATGCTTGGGGTCGGCTCCCTTGACGATCTTCAGGTCGCCGGCGCGCATGTGGATGATTACGCGCCCCCCGGCCGGGAACTCCTTCACCTCGCTGTTGCCGGCTTCACGCGCGCTCTGGGCGGCCGCCGGGACGCTGAGCAGAACACCGGTAACGACAGCAAAGACGATGCTCTTGGACATACCTTTCCTCCGGATTCCGATGTCACTTCAGACTACGCTCCGGGCGGTGAAAAGGTTCCCTCCAATTTTGTGCCGTGCAGGGGGCATAAGCCTTGATCTACTCCGGACCTCAGGGCAACAGATCGGGCGGACGTCGCAGCCAGCGCCGCTCACGGTCATTTCTTGGGGTGGCGGACGTGTCCGTTGCCGCCTGCTTTTCTTCCCACTTCCTGGAGGTACTCAAACTCTACGATCATTTGCGCCATTGCCTTGGTGAGCTGGCGCAGCCGTTCCGTCTCGTGCCGGTTCACCAGGAGACGCTGCTTGAATTCGGACGTCAGGGGAAGCGGTCCCGCCATTTGAAAAGAGAGGTGACGATAGGGCTTCTTGAACTCGACCGCTGCGTCGTCCACCCGCCGCAGGCGCCCGGCCATGGACCGGAATTGACGGATCGCCGAGTCGGCGTCGGCCGGCGGCGGCGCGTCGTCGCCGGGCTCGTCATCAAAGAACTCGACGCCGGCGCGCAGATAGGACTTCTCCTCGTTGGTGTAAAGGATCTCGAAGCGCCGCTGACCTACGATGAGAATATCCATGCGGCCGTCGTCGTAGCGGTGCGTAACCTCGGCGATGCGGGCGGTGCAGCCAATGCTGTGCATCTCCTCGGCCTCCGCCAGCACCATTCCGAACTCCTGCTGCCCGACGCCGCGCGCCTGCACCTGGAGGCATTCCCCGATCATCTGCTTGTACCGCTCTTCGAAAATGTGAAGCGGCAACTGTTCCTGGGGCAGGAGGACCAAATCCAGCGGGAAAAGGGGCAGCAGAAGTTCGTCCATCGAAACCTCGACGCGCCTATTGTAACAGAGCGTAGCCAGCCTGGAACCACGACCAGACCGTTTCACGTCTCAGGCGAACTAATCCTGAATTGGGCCGGGGAAAACGACGGTGACGTCCGCGCCGGCTTTCACTCCCAGACTCTCCGCTGCGGAACCGAGATTGACGGCCAGTTCCAGGAATCCGGCGCTGCCCAGAATCGCTACCGCTTCCGCCGCGCTGCCGTCGGCGTAAGCCGAGGCCAAGTGCGTAATCGCATGACCATTGACGACGATTCGGAACGGAGGCGGGCTTTCCCGGAACAGTTCCGGCACGTCCACCGGCGCCAGATTGGTGATCACATTTCCGAACTTGTCGACCTTGAGCACCGAGCCGCGGACCTCGTTGGTCCCGTTAGCGTTGGTCCGCTGCGGCCGCGGCGGCGCGCCGGGCGCCACCCGGAGGTAGTCGGTAATGACTTCGCCGAACTTGTCGGGCTCGATCCCGCGGCTGAGCCAACCCGCCACCGGGGCGAACACGTCGCGCCCGTGAAAAGTGTTGCTCACCGGCTTCAGGAAATACTGGTCGGCGGTGACGTGCCGGACCTCCACGGTTTCCTCGCGCTCCGCCGCCAGGGACAGCACGCCGTTGTCGGGTGCTACGAACGCGTGCTTCGGCGTGCAGGCAAGGATCGGGCGGCGCGCGCTGCCCACTCCGGGGTCCACCACCACCAGATGGATGGTGCCCGGTGGAAAGAACCGATAGCTCTCGAGCAGAGTAAAGGCGCCGTCGAGAATGTCGTGCGAGTTTACCTGGTGGCTGAGGTCCACCAACTCGACCTTGGGGTTCAAGCTGAGGATCACGCCCTTCATGATGCCCACGAACGGGTCGCGCAGGCCGAAGTCGGTGGTGAGGGTGATGATGGTTCTCCTGGACATGGGCTCTCCTTCGGGCGAGTTGCAACCATAACCTTCAGAAGGTCGGGTTCAGCTCGAGCGAACGCACCCAAACCGGGTGAAATCGTAGTCCCGGTCGATCTCCAGGGTCCGGACCCACGCCCGGGCCGCCGCATCGATTTTTCCCAGTTCGACCAGCACAAAGCCCAGCGCGTGGTGAACGAAAGCATTCTCGGATCGGCGGCCCAACGCCTGGCGATAAGCTTCGCGAGCCTCGGACCATTGCTTGAGCCCCGCGTGCCGGAAGCCGGCGCGGCAGGCTTCGGCCCACGGAATGAGTTCCGACGTGACGGTGACCGGCACTTCCCAATAGCTCCTGAGGGCCTCGATTTTTCGCGCACATTCGAGCAGGTTATCGCGGGCCGGGGAACCATCAAAGATGATGATGGACTGCAGCAGTTCGCGCATGGCCTGATTCAGGTCCTGCGCGTTGGCCGAGGAAGAGTACAGCAGCTTCAGGCCCGTGTGGTAGTGCGTCCGGCTTTCGAGCAGCGACTCGGTTTTGATCAACAGTTCTTCTGCCTTCGGGTGCTGGGGTTCGATCTCCAACGTGCGTCGGTAACAGGCGGCCGCCTTCTCCAGGTCGCACGTGGTTCCGTAGGCGTTGCCAAGCAGGCAGTGTGCGGTGGGATCGCCGGGGTCGAGTTGAAGGGAGCGCGTCAGGGCATCGATGGCGTCGCCCGGCTTTTCTGCCTCGAGGTACGCCTGGCCCAGTTGGCGCCAGACAGTCGCGTTCTCGGGCTCCTCGGCGGCCGCCTCATTGAGGAGTGAAATCGCGGCCGCGAATTGTTTCTGGCGGATCGCGTCCTGCGCCTGTGCGAGTTCTTGCTGAAGTCGGTCGCTCACCGCAGTAGAGAGTCGAGGGTCGAAGGTCGGGAGTCAGAAGAACCCCGCCGACCTCGATTCTCGAAGTATGACTCCTAACATTCGACACCCGAAAGGAATTGAGATGCAATTGTTTAGACGTTTAGGGTCTCGAAAGGTCGGCGGAATCCACTTGATTTGTCGCACCCCCGCTTCCTCTTCAGGACCCGCTCGGCGTCCCTATTCTTCGAACAAGGCGCGGTAGCGTTCCGGGCCGAGCGGCGGGACGCCGGCGGTCGCCAAATTCTCTTCGACGTGCTGCTTTTGGCTCATGCCGACCAGGGCGCAGGTGACGCCAGGCGTCGAACGTACGAACTGAATAGCCCGCTGGGCATCGGTGGCGAGTCCGTCAAACCGGTTCCGCAGCTCATCGGGCATCCCTTGCGAAAGCTGACCCTGGAGGATGCTGCCGCTGGCAAAGGTGGTGATGCCATAAGTGCGCGCGGCGCGCAAAGCCGGCGTCAGGCCGCCGTGCAGCCGCTGGGTCTTGGCGGTGAGCGCTTCCAGCATGGCCAAATTGAAGGGAAGCTGGACGGCCTGAAAGTGATGTTGAAGGCCGCCGGCGCTCTCGGCAGCATGGAATACTTCTGCGAGGCTGACCGAACCGGGTGAGGATGGCGCCACGCGGAAGGCGTCCCACGTGGCCACACCGTAGGCGCGGATCTTGCCTGCGGCTACGGCGCGCTCGAGGGCGGCAAACGCCGCCGTCAGCCTCCGGTAAAACTCGGGCCCCGAGACCGCCCGGAGTTGAGTTTCCGGATTATGTACGTAGTAGAGATCAACGGTCTCCACACCCAGATTGCGACGGCTCACGTCGACTTGGTTCTCGATATATCGCGGCGACATCACATGGCAGTTGGCTGCGACCTCGTTCGGCCCGATCAGTCCGGTCCTGACCAGGTTCTCCTCGAAGTAGGCCGCAGGATCGTCGGGCTCGTCGCCGTCGAACGTCAAAAAGCCGCCCTTGGTAGCCAGGAAAACCTCGTCGCGACGGACGCTTCCCAGCGCGATCATCGCCGCCAGCGCCTCGCCAATGGCGCGTTCGCTCCGCTGGTGGCGATAATTAACCGCGGTATCGACGACGTTGGTCCCCATTTCGAGCGCGCGCGTCACCGCATCGCGGTAAAGCGAGTCAACTTCCGATGTTGGCTCGCCCAGATAGGTGCCGAGACCGATGGAAGAGAGCCACTGCCCACGCGCATTGCGAAAGTGACCCGGCCGCTGATTCGAGAAGCGGTCGCGATAGCGCGCCGTTCCTTCGGGGGTCGCGTGGCCGGTTATGAGTTGCTTTCCGGAGCTCACAGGCACTCCTTCAGATACACTCTGTCACGGCTCAGGTTTTTCTTCTTCCCTGATTACCACAATGGTGCACTTGGTGAGAAGCGCGGCGATGGCCCCCACTGCGGTGAGCGCTGGCGCCAAAATCGCGCTTGCCGCACCGATGGTGAGAGGTATTTCGATGACAGAATGGCCGCTCTCGTTCTTGATGATGATCTTGGTGGCGTTTCCCTCGTGGATCAGCGCCTTAACCCGAGCCAGTAAATCCTCGCCGGAAACGCGGAATTCTTCCTTCCATTCCTTTTTCATATCACTTGTCCTTTGGGCACCAAGAATTTGAGCCCGGTTCGGAAATTGTCGAGTTGGACGATTCGGCGCCAGCGCCATCGTTCAGATTGCCGAGAGAACGCTCTCACTCCGGGCTTGCCTTCACCAGAAAAATCGGAATTTCGGCCTCGTGACGTACCTTGGTAATGGTAGTTCCGTAAATCAAGTCTTGCAGCCATTTGTGGCCGTGGGTGGTCATGGCGATCAGGTCGCAGTGCTCGGCGCGCGCGGCTTTCAGAATCTCCTCGGCCGGGTTGCCGGCCGCATGGCGGGCGGTAACGCTGAAGCCTTCGGCGCGCAGATCGCTCCCCACCTTTTCCAGGTACTCCCGGTCTTCCTGTATTTCAGGAGAATCGATGAGGTTCAATTTGCCCTGCCACTGCGCCGCCCAGCCGGTGGAGCAGTGCAGCAGAAAGATCTCCGCCTGCGTCAGCCGCGCCAGTTCCTTGACACGCGGGAGCAGCGCCGCGTCAGCTTTGCTGTGGTCGAGGGCAACCAGAATCTTTTTGAACATCTACAGCACAGTCGCTTCGATTTTGGATTTTCGATTTTAGATATTTTGGATTTTGGATTGAAGAAGGGCACACGGTAGAAGGTAGACGGTATATGGGGAAGACCGGCTGAGTTTTTCTCCTATGTGCCGTCTACCGCCTACCGTCTACGTCTCTTCAATCCAAAATCGAAAATCCAAAACCGCTACACCCAGGCACGAAATGTCAGCACCAGTAGATACGCATTCAGTCCCGCGATGGCCACCGCCGTCAGCCACGCCAATACTTTAACCCAGGCGGGGTTGACGAACTCGCCCATTTTATTCCGATCGCTCGTAAATTGCACCAGGGGAACAACCGCGAAGGAGAGTTGGAGGCTGAGAATAACCTGGCTCAACAGCAGCAGTCGGGCCGTTCCACGCTGGCCATAGAACACCACGCAGATGATGGCGGGGACAATGGCGATGAGGCGCGTAATGAGGCGGCGCAGCCAAGGCGCTAGCCGGAGGTTGAGAAATCCCTCCATCACGATCTGGCCGGCGAGGGTGCCGGTCAAGGTGGAGTTCTGACCCGAGCAGAGGAGGGCGACGGCAAACAGGAAGCTGGCCAGCGGTATGCCGAGGAGAGGAGAGAGCGTATGGTAAGCATCCTGGATTTCGGCCACCTGGTTCATGCCGTGGCGGTAAAACGTGCCGGCAGCCATGATGAGGATGGCGGCGTTGATAAAGAAAGCAAAGTTGAGGGCCAGAGTCGAGTCAACGAAGTTGTAGCGGATGGCGGTACGCAGACCTTCACGCGTCCGCTCGATGGCTCGCGTCTGCACCAGGGACGAATGGAGATAAAGGTTGTGGGGCATCACCGTCGCGCCCAGAATGCCGATGGCGATGTAGAGCATCTCGCGGTCGGTGAAGAGTTGCGTGGTGGGTACGAAGCCGCACGCGATGCCGAGGAAGTCCGGCTTCACCCAGATGATCTCAATGAGATAGCAGAGACCGATGGTGGCGATCAACGCCACCACAACCGCTTCGAGGTAGCGAAACCCCCGGTGCTGCAAGTAGAGAATCACCAGTACATCGAGCGCCGTAAGACAGACTCCCCACAGCAGGGGGAGATGAAAGAGCAGGTTCAGCGCAATGGCCGAGCCGATGACTTCCGCCAGATCGCAAGCGGAAATGGCGATCTCGCAGAGCACCCACAGCACCAGGCTGGTTCGGCGCGAATACTGGGCCCGGCAAGCTTGTGCCAGGTCGTGCTGGGTGACGATGCCGAGCCGGGCCGCCAGTGTTTGGAGCAGGATGGCCATGAGGTTCGACATCATGAGGATAAAGATGAGCTGGTAGGCGTAGCGGGAGCCGCCGGCGATATCCGTGGCCCAGTTACCCGGGTCCATGTAGCCGACGGCGACCAGGAAACCGGGGCCGGAGAAGGCAAAGAGCTTTCTCCAGAATCCAAGGTGCGTCACGCTGATGGTGCGGTGCACCTCCCGAAGTGAAGGGACCGATGGCGCGTTGTCGTAGGTGGCCGGGCCGGCTTCTACCGAGTTCAAGGAGGTGGGGAGTTTCATTAACTCAGGTTAATCAAGAACATTTATATCAATTAATGGAGGCCCGAGTCAAGAGGAGACGCCCGGGGACGCCCGTGAGCATTTGGGCTCGACGGAAGAGCGCGGCGGGCCGCCCGCCTCCAGAGCCGAACTATCGAGCGTCGGTACGGAAGCGGAACTTATCGATGCCCAGCCTTTTGACGCGAAACTCGAGCGTGGAAGGCGCCAAGCCCAGCCGTTTCGCCGCCCCATTCGGCCCCGCCACGCGGCCGCGAGACTCGCGTAACGCCGCCTCAATCAGTTCGTTTTCCCGCGTCTGAAGGTGCGTCTCCATGCTGACCCCCGCCGCCGAGCCTGCTGGGAGCGTTTCGCGAGCCACGCGCAGCGTGCCGTTGCGGGAGAGAATCACTGCGCGCTCGACCGCGTTTTCGAGTTCGCGCACGTTACCGGGCCACGGGCAGGATTCGAGCAGGACCATAGTGCGCCGATCGATCCGCTGAATGGTGCGGCCGAACCGCGCACCGTACTTGGCGGCAAAGTGCGCCACCAGTTGCGGGATATCTTCCCGTCGCTCGCGCAAGGGCGGGACGCGAACGGGGAAAACGTTCAGCCGGTAATAGAGGTCGCTGCGAAAGCGGCCAGCGCGCACCTCTTCCGCCAAGTCGCGATTGGTGGCGGCCACCAGCCGCACGTCGACGCGCAACGTCTGCCCGCCGCCGAGCCGCTGGAATTCACGCTCCTGGAGCACTCGCAGGAGCATCACTTGCGTGTCCAGCGGCATTTCCGCGACCTCGTCCAGGAAGAGCGTGCCGCCCTGCGCCTGCTCGAACCGCCCCTTGCGGCGCTCGACCGCCCCTGTGAAGGCGCCCCGCTCGTGCCCGAACAGCTCCGAGGCCAGCAGCGCCTCTGGGATGGCGGAGCAGTTCACCATCACCAGCGGACCGTGGGCCCGCGGCGACCGGCGGTGAACAGCGCGGGCAATGAGTTCTTTCCCCGTGCCCGTTTCGCCCGCAATCAGCACGGTGGCGTCGGTGGCGGCCACTTGCTCCACGGCCTCGAGCACCCTCGCCAGCGCCCGCGAGTTGCCCACGATGTCCTCGAACCAGGGCGCCTGGTCGAGTTGGGCCCGCAGAGCGATGTTCTCCGCCTCCAACTGATCGCGCAGCTTCTGGATTTCTTCGTTGGCCAGCGCGTTGGCCACCGCCACGCCGATCGCGCGCGACACGTCGGACAACACCGCAACTTGATCGGGGCTAAAGGCCATGGGTTGGGAGCGGCAGAAGGAAGCGACGCCGATGGACTTGCCTCGCAGTTGTAAATGCACCGCCACGTAGGCTCGAACGCCCTCCTCCACCATCCGCGGCTCGTGCTCGAGCCAGGTTTCCTTTGCTAACAGGTCGTTGCAAACATGCGGCTGATCGAAGTCCCTCTCGATCTCACGATACGAAACAATAGGGCGGTCGGGCGGCTTGGAGGGGGGCAGAGGTCCGCGACGCACGATGTCGTCCAAGACTTCCGGCGCGACCCCCGGGGTGTAGAGGGTATGAAGGTCGTGCTTCTCACCCAGGAAGGCGACGATCCCGATGCTCTCCACTGGAACCAGCGGCTGAATCAAATCGAACACTGCGGCTAACACTCCCCGCAGGTCCCGCTCGGAGGTGGCGGCTTCCCAAGCCCGGAGGACGAGCGAGTGTCGTTCCCCGTTCTTGAGAGGGAGAGTAGGCGCGCCGTTGTTGATCGGAGACTCTGAGGACATCGAATCCAATTCTACCACAACCAATTTCGTTGCGGATTCGCAATATATTGCGAATCGCAGCCTTCCACCGTAGTGGCCAACTTCAGCTAACTTATTTTCAATCAGCTATCTACCTCCTTTCCGGCCTTTGGAACCAGTCATGCTCAAGGTCTCATGTTCAGATCAACCCGTGAACCGCGGTGGGCCAAGCCGCAAGAACCAAAGTCGAATGTTCACAGGAGGTGGACCATGAGCTCAGTCGCACTGGGAATGCAGTCCGGAACCCCCGATGTCCTCGCCAAGCTGTATGCCCAATTCCATCCGCGTGTTTTGCGGTTGTGCCAGTATCTGCTAGGCTCGCGGGAGGACGCGGAGGAAGCCGCCAGCGAGGTATTCGTGCGCCTTCCCAGGGCGCTCGTGACTTACGATCGCGCGCAACCCTTTTGGAACTGGCTCTCGACCGTCGCCCGTCATCACTGCGTGGACCGACTGCGCTCGAGGCGGTCCGAGCAGCGTGTCTTCGAGCCCGCGAACCCCGAGTCGCCGTCGCCCGTCTCCCCAATGGCATCTCCTCTCGATGAGTTGTTGTCCAGTGAGACGCGAGAGGCGGTGCGTGCGGCCCTTGTTCGCCTGCCGGAGCGTTACCGCGCTGCCCTCGTGCTGCGTTACTTCAACGATTTGAGCTACGACGAGATCGCGGAGAGGCTCGGACTCAGCCATGCCAATGTGGCCATACTGGTCTTTCGCGCCAAACAACGCTTGCGCATCGAGATTCTTTCCGGCGCTCGAAGAGTAAGGACTTAACGCAGAGCTCCCAGAGCCACAGAGGTGCAGAGAAGAGGCTAGGAGCACTGCTTCCTCAGCACTCGGCGTGCTTCGTTTCGGCGCGAGGGGAAAAAGCATTCGCCACCGCGCGATCGGGCTCGAGAGAAACGCTAACTCTCTGCTCCTCTGCGGCCTCTGCGTTAAGATCTTTCTGCCGGTTGCGGGCAAACGGCGTCGGGTCACCGTGCCTCGATGGTTTGGTTCTTCGCCCCTTCATGAGCAAATCACTCCAGTGCCCGCAGCTTCGCTTCCAGGCGAGCGATCCACTCCTGATCGCTGATCAAGGGGACGTTGGCACGGACGTTTTCCACCGCGCCGGCACGTCCGGCGGCGGCGAGCGCGAGCCCCACCTTCAGGTCCGAGGCGGCCTGCGGAACGGTGATCGGGCGCAGCGATTCAACGATGCGACCGACCTCGCCGGCCAGTTCGGCAGTCTCCAGGGGGACGGCGGCCGCTATTTTGCTGGCCTCCTCAATCGCCTTGGCGCGCGCCGCTTGCTCCTCTGCCGTAGCCTTGGGCAGCTTGAAGGCAGCCATTACCGCGTCGTAGCTGGCGGCGTCGCGATCGATCGCCTCCATCAACCGGGCGCGCGGGCCGGCGAGCTTCGCCAGTGACGCCTGCACCGCCTCACGGTGCTGCGTGTACGACTTCTTCTTCAGCGTCAGGCGGCACACCATTTCGCCGAGTGCCGCCGCCAGCGCCGCGGCGAGAGCGGAGACGCTACCACCGCCGGGTGTGGGCGTGTCGGCGGCGACGGCGTCTACAAAGCGCTCGGCAAGGGTATGGAGAGGAGCGATTGATGATTCTTCGATTTTGGATTTTGGATTTTGGATTTTGGATTGAAGAGCCGCCAGGCGATTCTCGACGATCAGATCGGGGTGATAATTCTCCACCTTGAGGTAGTGGACCGCAGCCTCTTCCAACGCGCGCCGCGGGATCAGACCCACGATCTCGCTCGCCGCCACGGACACTCCTTGCGCTGCCGCCTCGCGCGCCACCGCGTCGAACACCGTGCCGATCGATGTAGTTTCGTAGTCGGTGAGGTTCATCGACACCTGGGCCAGTCCGCGCGCCGCCAAGTCCACGCCCATCGCCTTGACACACGGAAAGCCGCCGCTCGAAGCGCGGATCTTCTTGGCGATGGCCTTGGCAATCGAGACCTCCGGCGTCGCCAGGTTGATGTTGTAAGCGATCAGAAACTTGCGCGCTCCGACCACTGTGGCGCCGGCGGTCGGGTGCAGACCGCCTTCACCGAATTTCGGCCCGAAGTCGGGCAGGCGAGCGGGATTGGTCAGGACCTCCTCGCGCACGCCCTCGAACTGGCCGCGCCGGATGTTCTCCAGGTTCTTGCGCTCAGGGCGGCGGGCCGCCGCCTCGTAGAGGTAGGTGGGAATGTGGAAGCGGAGCCACGCCTGCTCCGCCACCTCTTCGGCGATGCGGACACAGTCCTCCAGCGTTACGCCGGCGACGGGCACAAACGGCACAACGTCGGTCGCCCCCAGCCGCGGATGCGCGCCCTGATGGTGATTCAGGTCGATCAACTCGGCGGCACGGCCCATGCCGCGCAGGGCCGCCTCGCCAATCCGCTCGCGCGAGCCTACCAGCGTGATCACTGAGCGATTGTGGTCGGCGTCCATCTCTTGGTCGAGAAGGTAGACCTCGGGCCCGTCCAGAAGCGCCCGTACGATCGCGTCGACCTTCGCGGCATCGCGCCCTTCACTGAAGTTCGGCACACACTCGACGATAGTTTGCATGACCCTTCAATTTACCCGCTTTTCCCCTTTTTTCCCATTCTTGAATCTCTGAGTATCTTCTTGAATTTTGGGTATCTCAAGTATCTCAAATCAGGACTGTCCAATGAAAACTCGGCCATTCGACCTAACGAATTGATAAAGCGAAAGTAGCGAAAGTAAAAGATCCAATGAGTTTTTTTCGATCTCCAAGATCAAACCAGGACAACTACCGCAGGCCCTCAGGTCCGCGCGTTGACAAAGCCAAGCGCCGGGTGCAGAATCGTGATGGCCCAAATTCACAACGAAAGGAGACTACCAAAAATGGCAAATGCGAAGCCTGTTCCCGAAGGATACCATACCATTACCCCGAGCCTGATGTGCCGGGACGCCGGGAGCGCAATTGAATTCTATAAGAATGCTTTCGGCGCCGTCGAGCGATCTCGGATGGCCACACCTGACGGCAAGGTCGGCCACGCCGAGCTCAGGATCGGCGACAGCATGATCTTCGTATCGGATGAAATGCCCCAGATGGGAGCGGTGGCACCCACCGCCTTGGGGGGCTTCTACCTGTTCCTGTATGTCGAGGATGTCGACGCCGTTTTCAATCAGGCCGTCGCCGCCGGCGCCCACTCTACCATGCCGGTCCAGGACATGTTCTGGGGCGATCGCTACGGCAAACTGACCGATCCCTTTGGTTATCAGTGGGGGATCGGCACCCACATTGAGGATGTCGCTCCCGAGGAAATGGAACGGCGTGCCAAGGCGTTTATGGCAAAAGCTGCGGCCGCGGGACAGTAAGGAGTTCTGAGTTCTGAGTTCTCAGTTCTCAGTTCTCAGTTTTGAGTTCTCAGTCATAGCCATCAGCGATCAGCAAGACGGTCCGTTTGTCTTGTTAATCGACGAGCACTGAACGCTGATGGCTGCTGAGAACTAACCTGTGAAAACTGAGAACTGAAATCTGAATATTGAGAACTGACAACTGAAGACTGAGAACTAACTGAAATGAGCCTGAAAGACTACGTCACGCTGGGACGCTCGGGGCTGCGCGTGAGCCCTCTCTGCCTTGGCACCATGACCTTCGGCACGGAATGGGGATGGGGCGCGGACGAAGGCGGCGCCCGCGCCATCTTCGACCGCTATATCGAGGCGGGCGGCAATTTCATCGATACTGCCGACGGCTACACCAACGGGAAAAGTGAGGAGATGCTGGGGAAGTTCCTCCTCGAGCACGGCCGTCGCGACCGCCTGGTGGTCGCCACCAAGTTCACCATGAATACCGATCCGGGCTGTCCCAACGCGGGCGGCAACGGGCGCAAGAACACCTATCGCGCGCTCGAAGGTTCGCTGCGGCGACTTAAGACCGACTACATTGACCTTTACTGGCTACACGCGTGGGACACCGCCACCCCCGTCGAGGAGGTGGTCTCCACGCTGACCGATCTGGTGCGCACGGGCAAGATCCGGTATTACGGCTTTTCCGACACGCCTGCCTGGTACCTGGCGCGCGCCCAGACGCTGGCGGAGAAAGAGGGCAAGGAACGCATGGTGGCGCTCCAGTTGGAGTATTCGCTGCTCGAGCGCAACATCGAGCGCGAGCACATTCCTGCCGCGCAGGAGTTGGGGATTGGGATCTGCCCGTGGAGTCCCCTGGCGGGCGGCCTGCTGACCGGCAAATACCAGCGCCAAGCCGGCGACGGCAGTGGTGCCATCGGTGAAGGCCGCATCGAAAAGACCAAGGGAAGTCCGTTTTTGAAACCTTTGAATGAGCGCACCTGGCGCATCCACGATACCCTGGTCGATGTGGCCGCGCAGATCGACCGGACGGCAGCGCAAGTGGCCCTGAACTGGGTGACGACGCAGCCCGGGGTCACCTCCACTATCCTCGGTGCCACTAAACTGGCGCAACTCGAGGACAATTTGGCCGCCCTCGATTTCACCATTCCCGCCGGCCTGCGAACGCGCCTCGACCAAGCGAGCGCGATCGAACCGGGGCATCCCTATGCCTTCTTCGGGCCGCCCATCCAGACCCTCACCGGCGGCGGAGTTTCGGTCCAAGCCTGGACACCGGCGCGCGTCACGGGAGGTCCGGCGGCAACGCCCGCTGATGCCCAAGCCGGCCGTGAATAGCTTTCTGAGTAAGCTATTAGAATTAGGTATTACGGATCGCGCCCGGCGATTGAGGGTGTCGGCCTGAATCGGATGGAGGAACCATCGCCGGGGTGGCAGGCTCAGTGTTTTGACAGTTTCAAACTGACAAACCGACCGACTCGCTGTACAATGCTCAACATGTCGAATCCACCCTACGGTTTTGGCGGCAAGTGGCATCTCGTCCGCTTGGGGAGTGCTGGGGGAGGAGTTGCCGCCGCTTGCCGGGCCACCTCATGAACCGAGCCCTCACCATCCTCTACGTCTTCTTCAGCTTCGAGATCGGGTGCTTCCTCTTGGTGTTCCCGTGGATGGGGCTGTGGGAGAAGAACTTCTTTGCCGGCCATTATCCGTGGGTCGCGACCTTGGCGCGCAACTACTTTGTGCGTGGTGCGGTTTCCGGCATCGGCCTGGCCGACGTTTGGCTGGCAGTCTATGAAGCGGTGCATCTTCGCCGGCGACGCCACAACCCGGAAGGGAGGGTGGAAGTGGGACACGGCCCCCAGTCTGGCGAATAGGGCGAGGTCAGGCTCTCCCGCCGGTCCCATTCAATCACCCCAGCCCGTCTCGTCGGTGATCAATGAAGTTGTGCTATATCACGGACCGGCACGCCCTGGAGCCAGTGCCGCTGCTGCCCCGAGTGCTGGACGCGATCCGCGCCGGCATTGACCTGGTGCAGATCCGCGAGAAAGACCTGGCCACGCGCCCGCTGCTCGCTCTGGTACAAGCGGCGGTGGAGGCGGCGCGCGGCGGAACCACGCAGGTGATCGTCAACGACCGGTTGGACGTGGCCGTGGCCGGCGTCGCTGCCGGCGTGCACCTGGGTACGCAATCGATACCGGCGCGGGTGGTACGCGAGCACGTCCCGCCCGGCTTTCTAGTGGGCGTCTCCTGCCACTCCTTGCCGGATGCGCTCGCGGCAGAAGCCGAGGGGGCCGACTACATCGTTCTGGGACCGGTCTTCGAGACGCCCTCCAAGCTCCGTTACGGACCGCCGCTGGGGCTGGAGAGATTGCGCGAAGCCGCCGCACAAGTGAAGATCCCCGTACTGGCACTGGGAGGGATCACCGTGGCGCGGGTGCCGGACTGCCTTTCCGCCGGGGCTAGCGGCGTTGCTGGAATCACGATCTTCCAAAATTGCGAGTCGGTGGCCGACCGGGTGCGGGAACTGAGAAGAGAATGATGAATGCAGAACGATGAATGATGAACCGAAGAAAGCAGACAGGAGTCAGGAGTCAGGAGACAGAATGAAGAACGTTTACTGTCGCTTGACATGCTCTTATTCTGGCTTCTGTCTTCCGGCTTCCGGCTTCTGCCTTCTCTTCTTGTCCATCATTCATCATTTATCGTTCATCGTTTCTTCATCCTTCTCCCAGCCACGCGCCGAGGGGCCGGAGGGAGGAAATGTTGTCGCAGACGGCTTTGGCGGCGGCGGTGATGGGTACGGCGAGCACCAGGCCGATGCCCCCCCAGAGCCAGCCCCAGAAGAGCATGGCGATGGTTACCGTCAAGGGGTTTAACTTCACGGTGCGACCCACCACTTTGGGCGTGAGCACATTCATGGCCAGAAAGTGCACGCCCACCACGGCAATGGTGATGGCCACAAAGGGTCCGGCGCGATCGAACTGAATGATGGCAATGAGCAAGGGCGGTCCCAGACTGAGCAGCACTCCGAGGTAGGGGATCAAGGTGAGGAAGGCCGCCAGGGGCCCCAGGATCAGCGCGAAGCGCAAGCCGACGATGGCGAAGACCGGCGTGAGCATCGCGGCGGAGATGACCGCTACCAGAACGTTGCCCAGCACGTAGGAGCGCACCATGTGGCCAATGCCGCCGATCACCGCTTCCGCCTTGTGCCGCCGCCGCACATGAAACAGGTTAAGCGTGGCCACCAGCAACTGCGTCTTGGAAGTGAGCATGAAGAAAACGAGGAACGGCACGAAAGTCACGCTGATGGCGACGGCGTACACCGACCCGAACACCACCGACCCGAGCCCGTGCTCCAGGTACTGAACCCACGGTGGCAGGTCCGCCGCCGGCAGGCCGGGACCGGCCGGCAAGGTCGGATAGGAAGGCGGCGTCGCCGTGTACTGGCCCAAGGCGCGTGCCACCGCATCTTGCGCGTGGACGACGAACAGTTGGATGGTAGCCGTCACCCGGGGCAGAACGGTGATGAACGCCAGAATGCGGTCGTACGCGATGTAGCCCAGGAGGTAGACCAAACCTACCGCCATCAGCACCATGACCAGCGACGCCAGCCAGCGCGGCAGGCGCGCACGTTCCAGCAGCACCACGCCGGGGTCGAGAATGAAAGCCAGGAAGAGCGAGCAGACCAGCGGGATCAGAATCGAGCTGGCCACGTAGATGCATGTGATAACGACCACGGCCGCCAGAATCTTCAGACTGGCCGAAGCCGCCGTTACGGAAGGAGTTTCAACGTTGGTGTCAATCATGCGCCGAATAGTTTCCATACTAGCCCGGTCGAGGTCGAAATACCAGCACAATCGCAGGTCCGGCTTGAGCCGCGGAAGCCTCGGGATGTATGCTGATGAACGTGTCTGATTATTCGTCTCCCGACCTCGATCTTGGCTCGCCCGCGCGATTGGGCGTTGACCCGCGCGTGGAGCGCTACCGCGCCCTGCTGGAAGTCTCCGAGTCGATCCTCGCGCACCACGAACTGGCGCCGCTCTTCAGCGATCTGGGACAGCGCCTGCACACCCTGGTGCGGTCCGACTACATGGGCTTGATCCTCTACGACGCGGAGCGCAAGACCACGCGCCTCCACATCATGGAGACGCTGCAACCGGCGGCGGCCCCGCCCGACCTGGAACTGCCGGCTGCCGATACGCCCGGCGGACGCGTCGTCGAGACCCAGCAACCGCTGGTGATTCAGGACGTGGATGTCGCCAGCGAAGCTACCGCCGAGTTCCCGCGCGTCTGGGAGATAATCCGCGCCCAGCGGGTGAAGTCGTTTGCGCTGCTGCCTCTCACCACGGCGCACCGCCGTCTGGGCGCGCTCAGCTTCGGCTGCGTGGAGAAGAACGCCTACCCTGACGACGACGTCACCTTCATGCAGCAGGTGGCGGCGCAGGTGGCGGTAGCGGTGGACAACGTGCTCAACCGCCAGGCCGCCCAGGCTTACCACCAGCAACTGGCGCGCGAGCGCGACCGCTTG
>Ga0335081_10008212_pt1 | contig 16733 bp, 14 predicted proteins | sample Lox_Sample_35_FD_206713 | JGI IMG/M metagenome (GOLD analysis project Ga0335081, IMG submission 206713) | Soil microbial communities from Loxahatchee National Wildlife Refuge, Florida, United States - Lox_Sample_3.5 | ecosystem: Environmental > Terrestrial > Soil > Wetlands | place: USA... | reverse complement strand
GCGCCGTCGGCGGCGATGCGCATATCGAGATCGCCGCAAAACGGCGGATTCCAGCGCTCGACCGGGGGCGGCCCCTTCGCGGCTTCGCGGCGAAGCGCCCCCGTGATCGATTCGAGCCCGGACTGCCCTTCCTTCGCCATGGTTTGCCTTGAACGTGCGATGGAAATTCACGTGCGGGGGCGCGTCAATGCCGGGATCGTGACCGCCGCGGAGCACATGCTGCACGTAAACACCGAAGCCTCAGCCCAAAATCGATCGAAAATGCCGCGCGAGCATTGCTATGCTGCTGGCGCATATATTGCATTGCCCATAGTGGTGCAAAGCTCGCTTCTTATATTCGTGCAAAGGCTGCGAATCTGCTCCGATGCACGACGCGGTCCAGGATAGGAGTTAACCATGCCCGCTGCCGGCGGAGAGGGACTCGAAAAACTCGAAGACATGATCGTCCGCGCGGCCGAGTCGACCGCCAATCACGTGCGCGCCGCCAAGGCGGCGATCGCGGCGGTGATCTTCGGCCAGGACAAGGTCATCGAGCAGGCGCTCATCACCATCCTGTCCGGCGGCCATGCGCTTCTTCTCGGTGTGCCCGGCCTTGCCAAGACCAAGCTGGTCGACACCATGGGCACCGTGCTTGGGCTCGACGCCAAGCGCATCCAGTTCACGCCTGATCTCATGCCGTCGGATATTCTCGGCACCGAAGTGCTGGAGGAGAGTCAGGCCGGTAAGCGCAGCTTCCGCTTCCTCTCCGGCCCCGTATTTGCGCAGCTTCTCATGGCGGACGAGATCAACCGCGCCAGCCCGCGCACGCAATCGGCATTGCTACAGGCGATGCAGGAACAGCATGTTACGGTCGCCGGCACGCGTCACGATCTGCCCAAGCCGTTCCACGTGCTCGCGACCCAGAACCCGCTCGAGCAGGAAGGCACCTACCCGCTGCCGGAGGCGCAGCTCGACCGCTTCCTCATGGAAATCGACGTCACCTATCCCGATCGTGATGCCGAGCGGAAGATTCTATTCGAGACCACTGGCGCGGACGAAACGCGCGCCAAGCCGGCGATGACCGCCGAGGATCTGATGACCGCGCAGCGGCTGGTGCGTCGGCTGCCGGTCGGCGAATCCGTGGTCGAGGCGATCCTCGCCCTGGTGCGCTCGGCGCGGCCGGGACCGGAGGGCGGCGACACCGCCAAGCTCATATCCTGGGGCCCGAGCCCGCGCGCCAGCCAGGCGCTCATGCTTGCGGTGCGCGCGCGGGCGCTGCTCGACGGGCGGCTCGCGCCTTCGATTGACGACGTGCTCGACCTCGCCGAGCCGGTGCTCAAGCACCGTATGGCGCTCACCTTCAGCGCGCGGGCCGAGGGCGAGAGCATCGACGCAGTGATTGCACGCCTTAAGGCGCGGATCGGATAGACGGATGGCGGCGGTCGAGCCTACGCGCGTCGCTCACCACGATGGCCCGGCGGTTCACCGTGCGGTCGGCGTTGGACGCACCCTCGCTGCCACCATGCCGCGATTGATCCTGGAAGCCCGCCGCGTCGCCGCTACCGTCATTCACGGACTTCATGGCCGGCGCCGCGCCGGACCTGGGGAGAATTTCTGGCAGTACCGGCGCTTCGTCTCCGGAGAGCCAGCGGCGCGCGTCGACTGGCGCCGTTCGGCTCGCGACGACCACCTTTATGTGCGCGAACAGGAATGGGAGGCCGCGCATACGGTATGGATCTGGCCGGACCGTTCGCCGTCGATGGCCTTCGCCTCGCCGCTTGTGCACGACTCCAAGCTGTACCGCACGCTCGTGGTGGCGCTGGCTCTTGCCGAAGTTCTCGTCGAGGGCGGCGAGCGCATCGGCATTCCGGGTCTGATGCGCCCGACCGGCAGCCGCAACGTCATCGAGCGCATGGCGCAGGCGATCGTTCACGATCGGGGCGAGCGCGCGAGCTTGCCGCCCAACTTTGCCCCCGCCCCGCTTGCGGAGATCGTGCTTCTCTCCGACCTGTGGAGCGATATTGCCGATGTGCGGCGTACGATGACGCAGCTCTCGGGAAGCGGCGCCCGCGGCCACGTTGTGCAGATCGTCGATCCGGCCGAGGAGACCTTCCCCTATTGGGGCCGCGTCGAATTCATCGAGCCGGAAGGCGGGGAGCGCGTCACTGCGGGCCGCGCCGAGGTCTGGCGCGCGGACTATGAGGCGCGCGTGCGCCGTCACCGCGCCGAGATACGCGGCGAGACCGACCGGCTCGGCTGGAGTTTCATCATCCACCGTACCGACCGTCCGGCGAGCGAACTCCTGCTGGCGCTTCACGCCCGCATCGGCGCCAGCACTGCGGAGGCCGGCCCGCGCGGCTACGCCACCGTTGAAACTGGGGCCACGGCATGATGGGCGCGCTGCCGCTCGGTTTTGCCGAACCGCTCGTCCTCATCGGACTCCTTACGCTTCCGGTGCTGTGGTGGCTGCTGCGGCTCATTCCACCCCGGCCACGCCGAGTCGATTTCCCGCCAACTCGGCTCTTGCTCGAGATCGTGCCGCGAGAGGAGACGCCCGCCCGCACACCGTGGTGGCTCACGCTGATGCGGCTCGGCCTTGCCGCATTGGTCATCATCGCTGCCGCCGGGCCGCTCTGGCATCCGCCGCTGGCAACGACCAAGACGCGAGGCCCCGTCGCTATTCTTGTGGACGACGGCTGGGCCAGCGCCTCGACCTGGGAGGCGCGGCTGCGCACTGCGGACGATATCATCTCCAGGGCGGACAACGATCGCCGCGCCGTCGCGCTCATTCCGCTTTCGGAAGGACCGCGCGACATTTCGTTCGCTACGGCCGGCTCGGCGCGCGTGCGGCTGAACCAGATCAAGCCGAAGCCTCACACGATCGATCGCACCGAGGCGCTGCCGGCGATCAACCGGTTTCTCGCCGGGACTCGCGACGTCGAACTGGTCTGGCTCTCTGACGGAACGGACCTGGGCCGCGGCGCCGACTTCGTGAAGAGCCTCGCGCAGAGCATCGAGCAGCGCCCGATCACCATCGTCACGGGCGGCATCGCCGGCGCCCGCGCGCTGACCGGCGCGGACAATGCGGCGGGCGCGCTCACCGTCAAGGTGCTGCGCGCCGCGGTCGGCACTCCGGAGGCCGGCATGGTGCGCGCGCTCGACCTCAAGGGCCTGCCGCTCGGCGAAGCAGCGTTCTCCTTCGGACCGGAGGATCGCGAAACCGAGGCCAAGTTCGAGCTCCCGGTCGAGATCCGCAACGACATTGCCCGCATCGAGATCACCGGCGAGCGCTCTGCCGGCGCGGTGCAGCTCCTCGACAAGCGCTGGAATCGCCGCACTGTCGGCGTCGTCTCCGGCGCGACCACCGACACCTCACAACCGCTGCTGTCGTCGAGCTACTACATCCAGCGCGCCCTCGCGCCGTTCGCCGATGTCCGCCTCGCCCAGGGTGAATCGCCGGCCGAGGCGGTGACCCACTTCCTCGATCAGAACCTGCCGATGCTCATCCTTGCCGACGTCGGCAATGTCGCCGGCGATGCCCATGATCGCCTCGCGCGGTGGATCGAGGAAGGCGGCGTCCTCGTGCGGTTCGCGGGCCCGCGGCTCGCGGCCTCCGACGACGACCTCGTACCGGTGCGGCTGCGGCGCGGCGGGCGCATTCTCGGCGGCAGCCTGAGCTGGGACAAGCCGCAGCCACTCGCTGCGTTCTCGCGCGAAAGCCCGTTCAACGGCATGCCGGTGCCCAACGACGTGACCGTCAGCCGACAGGTGCTGGCCGAGCCGGATTCGGCGCTGAGCGAGAGCGCCTGGGCGACGCTCGCCGACGGCACGCCGCTCGTGACCGCCGCGCGACGCGGCAAGGGCCTTATCGTGCTCTTCCATGTCACCGGCGACACGCGCTGGTCGGATTTGCCGCTCTCAGGCGCTTTCGTCGAAATGCTCAAGCGCATCGTCGCCCTCGCCGCCACCCGCACCGTTGCCGCAGCAGCGGATGCCAAGACCAAAGCGACGCATAATGTGGCGGTCCCGAGCCGCGTGCTCGACGGCTTCGGCGTCTTCGTGCCGCCGTCAACAACGGCACGGCCGGTGCCGACCGACTTCTCCGGGAGCGCCAGCGCCGACCATCCCCCGGGCTTCTACGGACCGCCCGAAAGTCTCCTTGCCGTGAACACGCTCGCTGCCGCCGACCGCCTGGCACCGCTCGATTTCAGCCCGCTCCCCAATGCGAGCCACGAGGTCTATCGCACCAGCGAGCCGCAGGATTTGCGCGGGCCGATCTTCCTTGCTGCGCTCGGTATTCTCGCGCTTGATTCACTGATCGTCCTTTACCTCGGCGGCGGCATTCAACGGCTCATCCCGCGCTTTTCGCGCGCCGGCGCCGCCGTTCTGATCGTGGCGGCCGCGGTTGCGTTGGCGCACCCCCGTGCCGTCGCCGATGATCTCTCCGACGACGACGTGCCGCGCTCGGCGCTCGAGACAAAGCTCGCCTATGTCGTGACCGGTGACGGCGACGTGGACGCGATCAGCAAGGCAGGGCTCGGAGGCCTGACTCTCTTCCTTGCCCAGCGCACCGCGCTCGAGGCGGGCGAGCCGATCGGTCTTGACATCGCGCGCGACGAGCTTGCCTTCTATCCGTTGATCTATTGGCCGATTGTGCCCGGTACCGCGCTCCCCTCGCAGACCGCGCTCAAGCGCATCGACACCTACATGAAGCAAGGCGGCACGGTGCTCTTCGACACCCGCGACGCCGTGTCGGCGCCCGCCGGGACCGGCGGCGAGACGCGCAGCCAGGGCATGATCGAGCTGCGCAAGATCCTATCCTCCCTGGACATACCCGAACTCGAGCCTGTGCCGCGCGATCACGTGCTCACCAAGACCTTCTACCTGCTGCGCGACTTCCCCGGCCGCTTCAACACCGGCCAGCTTTGGGTCGAGGCTTTGCCGGCGGCAAACGACGAGGAAGAAGCGGCATCGCCTAGGCCGGCACGCGGCGGCGACGGCGTGTCCTCGATCATCATTACGTCGAACGATCTCGCCGGCGCGTGGGCAACGCGCCCCGACGGCCAACCCATGCTGCCGATGGTCGAGGGCGAGCCGCGTCAACGCGAGCTCGCCTTCCGCGCCGGCGTCAACATCGTGATGTACACGCTCACCGGCAACTACAAGGCGGACCAGGTGCACGTGCCGGCGCTGCTCGAGCGGCTCGGCCAATAGCGCAGGCGGGAGAAGCACGTGCTCAATCTCGGCGTTGCCTTCGCCCCGCTGGTCTCGGTCCAGGTGCTGTTGGCCGCCATCGCCGCGGCCTGTGTTCTGGCGGCGCTGCTTCTGATATCGCGCAGCCGCGGCGCCGGAATCCGCGTGCTCGCGCTCGCTCTCGTCGTGCTCGCGCTCGCCAATCCCTCGCTCACGCGCGAGGACCGCGATCCGCTAAGCTCGGTCGCCGTCGTCGTGGTCGACAAGAGCCCCAGCCAGAATTTCGGCGACCGCACGCGGCAGGCCGAAGAAGCACGCGCCGCCGTCGTCGAGCGGCTGCGGCACATTCCCGGGCTCGACGTGCGGGTGGTCGAGGCCGGTCAATCGAACGGAGAAACCGACGGCACGCGGCTCTTCAGCGCGCTTGGCACGAGCCTCTCCGACGTGCCTCCAGACCGCGTCGCCGGCGCGATTATGATCACTGACGGGCGCGTCCACGACATTCCGGCCGACGCCGGCGCGCTCGGCTTCGCAGCGCCCGTTCATGCTCTCATCACCGGCAACAGCAAGGAACGCGATCGCCGCGTCGCGCTCATTGCGGCGCCGCGCTTCGGCATCGTCGGACAGACGCAGACCATCGCCTATCGGGTCGAGGACCAGGGTGCCGACGAGAAGTCGGCGCAGGTGACGGTCCGCCGCGACGGCGAGGTGGTGCAGACGGCGACGGTCCCGGTCGGCGCCGCGCAACGGGTCGAGGTCCAGATCCCTCACGGCGGTGCCAACATCGTCGAGATCGAGGCTGCCCCGCTCGACAACGAGCTCACCACGGTCAACAACCGCGCCGTCGTCACCATCGACGGGGTGCGCGACAAGCTGCGTGTCCTTCTCGTCTCCGGCGAGCCGCATGTCGGCGAGCGGACCTGGCGCAACCTGCTTAAATCTGATGCGTCCGTCGATCTCGTTCACTTTACGATTCTGCGCCCGCCGGAGAAGCAGGACGGCACGCCGATCAACGAGCTGTCGCTGATCGCCTTCCCGACGCGCGAGTTGTTCCAGCAGAAGATCAGCGAGTTCCAGCTCATCATCTTCGACCGCTACGCGCGCCAGGGCGTGCTGCCGATCATCTATTTCGACAATATCACGCGCTACGTGCGCGACGGTGGCGCGGTGCTGGTGGCCGCCGGCCCCGATTATGCATCGCCGACCAGCATCTGGCGCACGCCGCTCAACGCCATTCTTCCGGCGGAGCCGAGCGGCGACATCACTGAGCGTGGCTTCCGCGCCGAACTGACCGATCTCGGCAAGCGCCATCCGGTGACGCGGGACCTCGAAGGCTCCGACACCAGTCCTCCGCATTGGAGCCGCTGGTTCCGGCTCATCGACACGCGCAACACGACCGGCACCGCAGTGATGCACGGGCCGGACAACTATCCGCTGCTCGTGCTCTCGCGCGAGGGCGAGGGCCGCGTGGCGCTTCTTCTCTCCGATCACATCTGGCTGTGGGCGCGCGGCTTCGAAGGCGGCGGACCGCATCTCGACCTGCTGCGCCGGCTCTCGCACTGGCTGATGAAGGAGCCGGATCTCGAGGAGGAGGCGCTGCGCCTCATCGTTAGCGGGCACGACCTCGTGGTGCGCCGGCAGACCATGGCGGAGGAGGTCGCCGCGGTGACGCTGACATCGCCCTCCGGCGCGAGACAGACCGTCAAGCTAGCGGCGAAAGAGCCGGGCGTGTGGGAAGCAAGCGTCGCGGCAAACGAGCTCGGGCTGTGGCGCGCGACCGATGGCAAACTGACCGCGCTCGTCAATATCGGGCCCGCCAATCCGCGCGAGTTCGCCGAGGTGACCTCGACGACCGACGTCCTCTCGTCAATTACTGCGGCGACCGGCGGCGACTCGCGCCGGCTCGACGATGGCCACGGCCTCGAACTGCCGCGCATTCTCGCCGTTCGCTCCGGCGATACCTACAAGGGCGACGACTGGATCGGCCTGAAGATGCGTGACGCCAGCGTCGTGCGCGGCATCGGCGTCCTTCCGGTCTTTGCCGGCCTGCTCGGGCTCCTCCTCCTCCTCGGTAGCCTCGCCGGCACCTGGGCCCGCGAAGGGCGGTAGCACTCCAGCGGGTTCGTGGAGTGGCGCGTCTTGCGCGCCGCGCCTGAGCGTCAGGCTTGGCCTAGCTCAATCACCATGTCGATAGCGATGCGCAGCATGCGCATCGTCGCTTCTGGCGTCATGAAGCCGGCGTGCGCGGTGAGCGTGACATTGTCCATCCTGAGCAGCGGGTCATCCGCCGCCGGCGGCTCTTGCCCGAACACGTCGAGCGCAGCGTGGCGGATATGGCCGGAGCGCAGAAGCGCTACGAGTGCGTCGGCATCGATAATGGCGGCGCGCGCGGTGTTGACGAGGATGACGCCCGGCTTGGTTTGGGCGAGCCGCGCGCGATCGAGAAGACCGCGCGTCTCCTCGTTCAAGGCGAGCGCGACGCAAATCACGTCTGCGGTCCTCAGCACGTCGTCGAGCGCAGCAAGCCGCGCTGCCGGCTCCGTGATCGGGGAGCGATTCCACGCGATCACGTCCATGCCGATGCCCCCGGCGATGCGCGCTACTTCGCGGCCGATCCCGCCGAGGCCGAGAATGCCGAGCGTCTTGCCGTAAAGTTGCACTCCCTCGATCTGGCGCCAGCCGCCGGCGCGCACTTCGCGATCCATGCGCGCCACGTTGCGCGCGGCCGCCATCGCCAGAGCGATGGTATGTTCCGCAACGGTGGTGTCGCCGTAGCCCTTGATGGTGTGGACCTTGATGCGGTGGCGCGCCGCAGCGTCAAGGTCGATGAAGCTCGACGCGCCGGTGCCGAGAAAGATGATGTGGCGGAGGCTCGGGCATCGCGCGAGCGCTTGGGCATCGAAAAAGGTGTGGTCCTCGATGCAAATGCCATAGCCGCCGACCAATTTCGCCAAATCGCCAGGCTGGCCGTCGGCGACATTGACCTTAATCGAGGGATCGCCAGGCCGAAGCACGCGCTGCCACAGCCCAAACATGTCGTTGAGGCAGTCCACGAAAATTGCCGGAATCGCGAGGTCCATTCGACGAGAAACTCAAGGCTCCCATTCAGGCCGCACCGGCCCGGAGACGCCGTTGAAGGCGCCATCGGCGAGTTCGGCCACGAGGAGCCGCGCGGGATCGACCGGCCCGGGCATGATGGCGCGGCCTGGCGGAATGCGCTTGAAGCCGCTTTTTCCGTAATACGGCTCGTCGCCGACGAGTATCACCAGACGATGGCCTTTGCCGCGCGCCTCCTCGAGCGCACGCGCGATCAGCGCCTGACCGACACCGCGGTCGCGGAACGGCGGCTCGACCGTCAGCGGACCAAGCAGCAACGCCCTCGCCTCGCCGATCCGCACCGGCGACAGGCGCACCGAGCCGACGAGCAGGGTGCCGACACGCGCGGTGAACGACACGTCGAGCCGGTGCGGCACCTCTTCGCGCAAACGATACGCGGTCTTGGCGTAACGGCCGGGCCCGAATGTGCGTTCGTGCAAGCGCTCGATCGCCGCCGCGTCATCCTCGCTTTCCGGCAGGATGGTGAGCGAAATGTCGTTCATCGCGGCGCCGCGTAGCATTTGCACCGATGAAGGTCCAGCAGCAGGCAGCCCGCATGACCGCTCTGCGCTCGCAACCCCTGACGGCGGCGCGCGAAACGCTTAAATAAGGATGCTGGGAATTAGCGGAGAGAACAATGGGCTTGCTCGTCGATGGCGCCTGGCACGATCAGGACATGCGGACCAAGGATGGCCATTTCGTCCGCACCGAGACGGCCTTCCATGGCTACGTCACTGCCGACGGCAGCCCCCGCCCCAAGGGTAAGGGCGGATTCCCGGCCGAGGCCGGCCGCTATCATCTTTACGTCTCGCTCGCCTGCCCCTGGGCGCACCGCACCCTGATCTTCCGCAAGCTCAAGAAGCTCGATAGCGTGATCTCGATCTCCGTCACCGCGGCGGTACTCGGCAAAAAGGGATGGGAGTTCGGCACCGAGCCTGGCGCGACGCTCGACACGGTTAACGGCAAGCCGATACTCGCCGACGTCTACGTCCTCGCCGATCCGCATTACAGCGGCCGGGCCAGCGTCCCGGTCCTTTGGGACAAGAAGCAGCGCACGATCGTCAACAATGAATCGTCCGAAATCATCCGCATGCTCAATTCCGCGTTCGATGCGTTCTCGGACGTGCGCACGGACTACTATCCGGAACCGCTGCGCCCCGAAATCGACCGCATCAACGCTCTCGTCTACGACACGGTCAACAACGGCGTGTACAAGTCGGGATTCGCCACGACCCAGTCCGCGTACGAAGAAGCAGCGCGCACGCTCTTCCAGACCCTCGACCAGCTGGAAGATCGCCTGTCACGGCAGCGCTATCTCGTCGGCAAGCAGATTACGGAAGCGGATTGGCGGCTGTTCACCACGCTCATCCGTTTCGATGCGGTTTACTACAGCCACTTCAAATGCAATCTGCGGCGCATCGCCGATTATCCCAACCTGACGAACTATCTGCGCGATCTGTACCAGGTCCCCGGCGTCGCCGAGACCGTCAATCTCGATCACATCAAGCGGCACTATTACATCAGCCATCGCAATGTAAATCCCACCGGCATCGTGCCGATCGGACCGCTTCTGGACTTCACGCTCCCGCACGATCGTGGGCGATTTGGCTGAAAAAGGCGGCACCCGCTCGTAGAGTGGATCTGACATTCGCTACCCAGCCAGTGTGGCGGTTCAGAAGTCCGCATCATTACATCGACTTGACTCGTCATGCGGACTTCTGAACCAAAGCCACACTAGGAACAATACGTTGGCTAGTGTCCTTTCGATTCCGAAGTTCGCATCGATTCCGAAGTTCGCATCGATTCCGAAGTTCGCAACCAGTCGCGCCGCACAATCGTGCGAACTTCGGAATCGGGACACTCGCCGTGGGTCCGGAAGCGAATGTCAGATCCCAAACTCCACTAGAAACTCATAATTTGCCAGTGGTCCTTTGATTCCAACATTCGCACGGCGACTTGCCGCAACGGGATGCGAATGTTGGAATCGGACCATTAGATGGCGGACACCGCGTCCGACAACCTGTCAGCTCTAATACGATCTACCAACCGTAATAGGGGTAGCAGTTGTCGTAGCCGAAGAAGGGCGGTCCGTCATAGCAGTAGGGCGCGCCGCCGAAGGCGTAGAGGCCGTAGAGGCCGGGCGCCCACGCGTAGCCCCGGTAGAAATGACCTCTGTATCCGCGGCCCCAGCCGCGGTGAGCCCAGCCGCCGTGACCCCACGCGCCGCGCATCGCGAACCCGTGGCCGCCGAAATGCCCGCCACCGAAATGCCCGCCGCCGAAGTGGCCGCCACCCATGTGACCGGCACCCATGTGACCGCCGCCGTGCCCAAAGGCTAACGCGCTCGAAGTCATGGCACCTGTCGTCGCTGCCGCGCCGAGCGCAACGGCTGCGGCGATCGCAAGGAATTTTCTTCGCATCGAATGCACTCCTTCTGTTACCCACGACCACCCCATCCGTGTCCGGTTAACGTTTTGCCGTTCCGAGAGTTGCGCGGCTACGCACGGCGAAATGCCGCGGCATTTTCGGAGCGGGTGGCCTTGCGCGGGCGATCACCACACTTCGGCGACCGCCTGACCGGCGAGTACCTCGGCGATGCGAGCACGCGTCGAGGGCGTCGTACCTTCCGGCAGCGCATCGAGGGCGAAGAAACCGTGCGCGACGATCTCGCGGTTGGGCCGCGGCGGCGCGCTCTGGCGATAAGCACGCACGATGTAGAGCGCAACGTGGTCGCGCCGCGAGACGCGGTCGTTGAAGTAGATCGCGAAGAGCCGCGGCGGATCGGTTAACTCGATGTTGCCTTCTTCACGCAATTCGCGGGCGAGCGCCGTTCCGACGGTCTCCCCGGCCTCGACGCCGCCGCCCGGCAGATGCCAGCCGGCGATGTAACTGTGCTTGACCAGGAACACCCGCCCTTCCGCGTCAAGGACGAGGCCGCGCACCCCGACGGTCAGGCCCCGCGCACAGCGCCAGTAGAAATGCACAAGGGTTATGATGGCGGTTTTGAAAGGGCGAGCAGTATCACGGTCCATGCGGAACTCTCCCGTGTGTCCTTTTCAAGCTCATGGCCTTCCGAACGCACGATAATCGGCCCGGAAATGGTGGTATTCAGTTTAGAAGTATTCTAATATTTTATCCCAAGGCTATTGGCGCGGACGCTGTGAAACGCTTTGCCGATTTGGACGAACAAGAGGTCATCGCCCTCGCCATCTCCAACGAGGACGAGGACAACCGTATCTACCGCGCTTTCGCGGACGGGCTGCGCGGCAGCTACCCCGAGACGGCGGCCATCTATGACCGGATGGCCCAGGAAGAGATTGGGCACCGCGACATGCTGCTCGACCTGCACCGCAGGAAGTTCGGTGAGATGCTGCCGTTAATCAGGCGCCAGGACGTCAAGGGGTTTGTCGAGCGCCGCCCGATCTGGCTCAACCGGCCGCTCGGCCTCGACGCCGTGCGCAAGTTTGCCGAGCAGATGGAATTCGAGACTGCGCGTTTCTATACGCGTGCGGCGCAATCGGCACGGGACGGGGACGTGCGCGCTCTGCTGACGCGCCTCGCCGCCGCCGAGGAAGGGCACGAGAAGCTCGCGCGGGATCTTGCCGCCAAAATCTCGCCGACGGCACGCAGTGCTGAGGAGGAGACCGCACGGCGCATGTTCGTGCTGCAATACGTCCAACCCGGACTTGCCGGTCTCATGGACGGCTCCGTTTCCACGCTAGCGCCGTTGTTCGCCGCCGCTTTCGCCACGCACAACACCTGGGCGACGTTTCTAGTCGGACTGGCGGCCTCCGTCGGCGCCGGCATCTCGATGGGCTTTGCCGAAGCGCTTTCCGATGACGGCTCGCTCACCGGACGCGGCGCGCCGCTCATACGCGGCACCGTCTGCGGGATCATGACCACACTTGGCGGCTTGGGGCACGCCGTGCCGTATCTCATCCCGCACTTCTACGCGGCGACCGCCCTTGCCTTCGTGGTGGTCGCGGTCGAGCTTGCCGTGATTTCCTGGATCCGGACGCGTTATATGGATACGCCGTTCCTGCAGGCGGCCTTCCAGGTCGTGGTCGGCGGCGTGCTGGTGTTCGCGGCGGGCATCCTCATCGGCAGCTCGTGACCCGCAAGCGCGTGGCGCGCAAAATGTCGTGAGGCGGTCGCCGCCGTGAATCGCTTATTCTCATCCCGCGATGTTCGTTCTCGCCCATCTCTCCGATCTGCATCTTTGTTCGCGGCCGCGGCTTGGCGAACTTGCCGGCAAGCGCGCGCTCGGCTTGATCAACTGGTATCGCGGACGCAAGAACATCCACCGCCCCGAGGTGATCGAGGCAATCGCGCGCGATCTCAAGGCTGTCGCTGTCGACCACATCGCGGTCACCGGCGACCTCGTCAATCTCTCGCTTCCGGACGAATACGCAAGAGCCCGAGTATTCCTCGACGGGCTTGGGCCGCCGTCCGCCGTGACCGCGATTCCCGGCAACCATGACATCTATGTGCCCGAGGCGCTGCGATATCCGGCCGACTTCTGGGGCGACTACATCCGCGGCGATGACGGCACCGTCGGCGCGTTCCCGTTCGTGCGCCGGCGCAATGACGTTGGGCTGATCGCGCTGTCGTCGGCGCTGCCGACGGGTCCGTTCATGGCGACGGGCCACGTTGGAGCCGAGCAGCTCGCGCTTTTTGCCGGCGCGCTCGATCAGATGCGCGGCCTTTTTCGCATCGTCCTCATTCATCATCCGCCGCTCGGTCCGCGGAGCCGCTATTTGCGGCGCCTGACCGACGCCGCTGATTTTCGCCGGGTGCTCGCCGAGAAGGGCGCAGAGCTGGTGCTTCACGGCCACGATCATCGCCACTCGCTCGTGTGGCTCGACGGCCCGAGCGAGCCTATCCCGGCCGTCGGCGTACCATCGGCCTCGGCGCTTGCGCCGCACGGGCACGAGAATGCCGCCGGCTACAATCTCTTTCATATCGACGCCGGAGCCGGCACCTGGAAGTGCGAGCTGGTACGGCGCGAGCGCGGCGCCGACGGCGTACTCCATGAGATCGAGCGCGTGAACCTGCGCTGACCGCGAGCGTAATGACTCAGGGCCGGTCAGCCATAAGCGCGGCGGCGATAAAGAGCGTCATCAGCCCGAGCAGGAAGCCCGCCGCCAGCGCGGTGATCACGCGCCAGCGCCCGCGCCGGCGTTCGCGTGCATTGTCTCGTTGCCCGAGGCGCGCCGCGAGATCGGGATCCTCGTCGAGCGCCCGCTCGCGCTCGACCAGCCGCCGGGCCATGTAGGCGGTGATCGCCTGCACCACGACCGTGACATCATGCGATTCAGCCAGCACGCGGCGACCGATGCGCGTGTCGTGCACAAAGCGGTAGACCCGCTTGTCGCGCCCCATGACGACGTGGGCGACGGCGTCGATCCAGAGTCGCGGCGTGTCGCCGCGGGTCAACCCGCGGTCGAACAGCTCGACCTGCGGCGGGATCTCGGCAAACAGCGGATCAAGCGCTTCGTTGAGAAGTTCAAGACGGGCCACATCCGCATCGCGCAAATCGACCACGACGCCGGTGCGCTCGGCCGCCTCGACCCGCGCCTGCAGCATCGCCGCTTTCAAAGCCGATGGCGGCTTGCCCTCGCCCGCCGTCCCGGCCGGTTTGCCTTTTCCTTCCGACATGACTGACTGGCCGCACGTCCCTCAATTGAAGCTACACCAACCGATCGTTGGACAGAAGCGCTCGGCGATAATCACCCGCGCGGGACGATGCCGTAGGGCCGTGCCCAGACGAGGCCGTCGTCGGTGCGCGCGCGCGGGCGGTATTCACAGCCGACGAAGCCGGCATAGCCGAGGCGGTCGAGGGCGGAGAAGATCTCGGGATAGTTGACTTCGCCCTCGTCCGGCTCGCGCCGCGAAGGGACGGCGGCGATCTGAACGTGGCCGATGAGCGGCAGGTGCGCTTGGAAGCGCCGCAGCAGATCACCACCGACGATCTGCGCGTGATAGAAGTCGAACTGGATGCGCAGGTTCGCCGCGCCGACCTTGGCAACGATATCAGCGGCGTGCTCCACGCGGTTGAGGAAATAATTGGGGCGATCGCGCGGATTGATCGGCTCGATCAGCAGCATGATGCCGGCATCGGCGGCCGTCGCGGCGGCACGCGACAGGTTGCGGATGAAGACCGTTTCCCCCGCCGGACGCTGTTGCGGCGGCACGCTGCCGGCGAGGCAATGGATCGAGCGGCCGCCAATGGCCACGACATAGTCGAGGGCGCGTTTGAACGAGGCCTCCCAGTCGCGCTCGCGTCCGGGCTGGGCGGCTAGCCCTGACTCGCCATCGCGGCCAGGCGGGGTGTTGATGCCGAGCTGCGTCAGGCCATGCCGCCCCAGCTCGGCTTTTACGGCGGCGGGTGAAAGATCATAAGGAAAAAGAAGCTCGACAGCCGAGAACCCGGCCGCCGCCGCGGCCGCGAAGCGCTCCAAGGGCGGATGCTCGGTGAACAGATAGGCGAGATTGGCAGCAAATCGGGGCATTGGTCAGTTCTCTCGCAAGCGGGCGACGCTGGGAGTGCCACAGAATCGCAACAGGCTTGTGCCGGCATACCTCGCACTTGGGATTCTTCCCATTATCTAACCCACTGGCCTAGTGGGCTATTTTGTGGTTGACCCTTCCGGCATCCCTTGGTTCGCTGACCAAACAATAAGCATTGAAAAGCCGCCTCGGGAGCGGCCTGGCCATGCGGCAGTGTCGGTTCGGTTTGAGCAAAACCGAGACCCGTCGAGGAAACGTTAGGGACGGCGTATGTCATGAACGCCCAGCAACTTCTCCAGGAAATCTCAGATTATTGCCGTCAGTCCGGGCTTGCCGAGTCGACGTTCGGCCGGCGCGCCGTCAATGATGGCAAGCTTACATCGCGCCTGCGCAATGGCGGACGCATCACCACCGATACGCTGGACCGCATCCACAACTTCATGGCTTCGCATCCGCCCGTTGGGCAACGTCCCATCGTGATTGAGCGGCCCCGCGAACCCCGCCCTGGGAGCGCAGCGCCGCCCCCACCACCCGGCGCGCCGTCAAGCTCGGCTCAACCGCAGCGCGGTTTCCGCTTCTTCGACAACCGGCAGAAGTATCTCCTGTTCGTCAATACGTGCAGCGAGAAGTGGGAGGTGGCACACCGCGTCTCCGAGGAACTCGCGCTCATTCACCCGCGGCCCCCGGCGGTGCGCGTGTTCGACGCCGGCGTCGGCGACGGCTCGGTACTGGTACGCGTCATGCGCGCGATGCACGACCGCTTCCCGCACATGCCGTTCTACGTCGTCGGCAAGGAGATCAGCCTCGAAGACGTGCGACTGACCATGCAGAGAATGGCGGACCGGTTCTTCGAGCATCCGGCGACCGTCCTGGTGCTGACCAATCTCGCCTACGCGGATGCGCCGTGGCTGGCGGTGAAGTCGGTCAACGCCGCGTCGAGCCTGGTGTGGCACGAGCTGCCGCTGAGCGGCAATTCAGCTCACCGTTTCGAGCAGCAGATCATGGACTTGGAGCCTTTCCTTGGCCTCAACTGGAAGGCCGGGGTGAGCCCGCGCACCGGCAACCCCGTCTATGAGCGCCCGGTGGTGTTGGTGATCTATCGCGAAGATCACCGCTTCATGCTCGATCCGATCCTCCCCAAGCCCGGCGGCACGCTGGCCAATTACGACCTGGTCATCGCCTCGCAGCCCTATCGCGCGCGCGCCGCGCTTGAATTCAAGGCGAGCCGTGTGATCGCCCCGCTCGCGCGTTCTCTCGGCCCCGGCGGGCGACTCATCGCCATACACTCGCACGGGCACGATCCCGGCATGGAGATCATCCAGAAGGTGTGGCCGGACGATAATCCCTTCATCCACGACCGCCATCAGATCCTGAAGGCGGTCAAGCATGAGCTTGGTCCGGCGGGCCGCGATCTCAACTTCAACGCCTACGCGGACAATCGCTCGGTGTTTCGCTACGTCATGCACACGCTGCCTTCGGAGATATCCGAGTCGATCGGCACGTCGACGCTGTTCGCCGCCTGGAACGCGGCGATCTACGTGGCTCAGGTCGAAGATGAGCGGCTCGCCGAAGTCGTGGCCGACGGCCGCTACATCGACGCAACGCGCGTGGTGCTGCGCGAGCGCGGCGGACTGTGGTTCTTCGACGAGTCCTACGTGATATCGCGGCGGCGCGGCTGATCGTTCCGCCTACTCGCCGGCCGCGCGCCAAGCTTACCGAAAGGAGGCACGTGTGGATCGCACTGAGCACGCCGCCCGCCTTCGGTTGTCGGCAGGCCGGGCCGGGCCTCTGGCGCGTGGGCGGATGAGATGAGCGCCCTCCCCGCACCCGATCAGGCGCCGGCGCTCGACCCGCTCCGGCGCATCGTTTCCTTTATGCGCGAGTTCTCGGTCGAAGCGACGCGGCCGTCGGAGGCCGATATCGCCGCGTTGTCCGTGCTCAAGCCTGGCACGCGC
>Ga0335081_10008210_pt1 | contig 16736 bp, 15 predicted proteins | sample Lox_Sample_35_FD_206713 | JGI IMG/M metagenome (GOLD analysis project Ga0335081, IMG submission 206713) | Soil microbial communities from Loxahatchee National Wildlife Refuge, Florida, United States - Lox_Sample_3.5 | ecosystem: Environmental > Terrestrial > Soil > Wetlands | place: USA... | reverse complement strand
AGAACACGCCTGCCGAGATCATCGACAGGCTACACAAAGAGATTAATGCCGGCCTTGGCGATCCCAAGATGATGATGCGATTCGCCGAGGTCGGCAGCGTTCCAAGGCCGATGACGATTGCGGACTTCGGTAGGTTCATTGTCGAAGATACCGATAAATGGAGAGCAGTAATTCGGGCAGCCAATATAACTGTGGATTAAGTCGTCCGCTTGCGGTCTTGAGGTGCTATTTTCGACCAACGTGCAGCGCAACAAGGAACGTCGTTATTCGATCACCTCGTCGGCGATCGAAAGCACGCCGGACGGCACCTCGATGCCGATCGCGCGCGCTGTGTGAAGGTTGAGGACAAACTCGAATTTGGTCGACTGCAGCACCGGCAGTTCGGCGGGTTTCGCGCCCTTGAGAATTCTGCCGGCATAGACACCGACTTGATGGGACATGTCCACGAGGTCGGTTCCGTAGCTCATCAGCCCGCCGGCGACCACAAATTCACGGGCCGCATAAGTCGCCGCAATTCTGTCGCGCGCCGCCAAGATGGCAAATTGTACTGCACGACTCGTGAAGAATGCGTCAGGAGCGACAAAGAGGGCATCGGGCTGCTCGCGCTCAAGGGCGGCGAAGGCCAAATCAATCTCGCCAATCGTCGTCGCATTGAGGATCATCTGGATTTGCAGCCCGATGGGCGTGGCGGCTTGCTGCACTCTCCGCAGTGTGGCTTCTGCGCTCGAAGTGTTGGCCGGATTGACGAGTATGGCAATGCGAGCAGCCCTGGGCACCAGGTCATGCAGGAGCCGCAGTCGCTTGGCTAACACCTCATTGAAGAAGAAATTGATTCCTGTCGCATTGCCGCCAGGCTGGGAGAGGCTGGCAACAAGACCAAGCTGGACCGGGTCTTCGGCAACGCCGAAGACGATAGGGACTGTCATTGTTGCTGCTTTAGCTGCGAGCGCGATGGGGCCGCTACCAGTCGTGGCGATCAAAGCCACTTGTCGGCGGACCAGATCGGCCATCAGAGTTGGCAGGCGATTATACTCGCTTCCCAGCCAGTGGTATTCGACTGTCACGTTCTGGCCTTCGATGTAGCCGGTTTCGTTGAGGCCTTTGCGGAACGCGACCACACGGGGTGCGAGGCTCTCGGGCGTCCCCGGGTTGACGAGCGCAATAACCGGTATCGCAGGCCGCTGCGCGCGCGCCGCGAGCGGCCGCATCGCTGCCGCACTGCCGAGCAGCGTGATAAACTCGCGCCGCTTTGTATGTCGAGAAAGCAGCATAGTGAGGGGTGACGGGGGTCGGTTCACGACACCGCCCCCGTCGCGACTGGAAGCCCGCAGCCGCCTCGGCGCTGGAAGGCCCCCATGCGGGTCTGCCATACCGCGTCATTCGCCGATGCGGGATTAAGCACGCCGACGCGGCGCACATGTTCGCTCTGTTGTGCGTGCGCCCCTAGTGGCCATGGCGCTGCGCCGCCGAGAAGCGTGATGAATTTCCTTCGCAGCATGAATTTAGCCCCGAGACCGGCTTAACCTAGCATACCCTCGGGTCATGGATGTGCATCGCAGCAAGATGCCGCGGCTGATGTCGCGGCTGGGTCATTTTCGACGGACTCCGGACGTCCACGCCATGTCAACTTACTCCCCGATGTCGACGGCGATAGCACCCGCCGGGGCGGCGCTTCAGCCCGTAGTCCGCGCATCTTATGACGGTGCCGGCGCCGCGACCCCGAACACGGTCCTCGCAAATTGCGGATAGACCTCGGCCAGTTGCGGCGCGACCACGGTGCGCATTAGGTCGAGCGTCTCCGCTGACGGCGCCGGCGTGGTCGGCACTTCGGCCGGCCGGTCGAAATCGAAGCCGGTGTTCTCGATCACCTCGGCGACGCTGTGGCCGGGATGCACGCTTGCCAAGCGAAAGTGCCGGCGCTCGCGGTCGAAGTCGAACAGGCAGCGGTTGGTGATGAGCGCGATCGGGCCGCCGGGGCGGAACACGTTGTCGGCGCTGCCACCTGGCGCGCTGATGAAATCGACTTTCGGCACCAAGGTACGGCGCGAGTGCTCGAGGCGGAACAGGATCACCTTCGGCACGACGTAGTAGAGATAGGCCGAGCCGAACGAGCCGGGGAAGCGCGCCTTCGGGTGCTCGTAGTCGCCGACGCTGACCAGATTGATATTGCCCGCGCCGTCGATCTGACCGCCGGACAGAAAAAACACGTCGACGCGGCCCTGGCCGGCGCAGTCGAACAATTCGCGGGCGCCGTCGGTGAAGAAGGTGTGGGCGCGGCTGCCAAGGAGCGAGACGTAAGGCTTGCCGCGGCCGCGCTCGCGCGCGAGCAGCGCCGCCGTTGCGGGAATCGGCGACGCGGCGCCGACCGCGATGTGACGAACACCCTGGCGCGCATTTTGAGGATCTTGGCCGATCAGCCGGCAGATCACGTCGGCGAGCAATTCCTCGTCGCGAAAAGTATTTTCAGGCGGCGCGCCGCTCATACACATACCGCTGCAGGTAGTCGGCGAAGCCCTCGGGTGTGGTCGCAAGCCGCGCGTATTCGGCAAGATGCGCCGCGTCGACGCCATAATGGTCCGGCAGCGGCAGCGGCCAGGCGCCGCGCGGCTCGACCGCAACCGCCTCGACGTAGAAGCCCGGCAGCGTGCCGGCGGCAAGCAGCGGATCGCTCAACAGATCGCCGTCGTGGATCTTCTCCACGGTGACCACGGTTTGTTTGGCGGCATGGGCCATGGTGAAGAACTCGCGCTGGATACCGACAAAGACATTGCCGGCGCGATCCGCCATCGGCGCGTGCAACAGCGCCACGTCGGGCCTGAGCGCCGGCAGGAGCACGATCGGATCGTCATTGCCGAACGGGTTGTCGACCACCTTCCAATCGGTCCGGTGCGCCAGCACGTCGGAGCCGACCAGGCCGCGCAGCGGCATGAACGGCGCGCCCTTCTCGGCGGCCTGAAACTGCGCGTGCAGCGCCGGACAGGTGGCATCCATCATGCGGATCGAGCCGGAGAGGATCGCCGCGGTGAAGCGCGGCGCCGGACCGAACTCGCCAAGACTGACAGCCGACGTTTCCAGCGTCTCGATGCAGCCGGCGCCGATCAACAGGTCCGCCTGCAAGGTCGACGTCGGCAGCGCGACGAGATGCAATCGCTTGACGCCGCGCCGGATCAGCGCCCGCGTCGCCGCCATGGGTGCGCCGGACGACTCGCGCGGCACGGCGAGCATGCAGCCATCGGCGATCGGCGCGAGCGCCTCGTCGAGCGTGCGGGCGATGACGGCCATGGGGCTACGACAGCGCCCCCTTGACGTGGTCGGGCGAGAACGGGGCGCGGCGGATGCGCACGCCGGTGGCGTCGAACACCGCATTGGCGACGGCCGCCGCCACCGGCCGGCTCGCCGCCTCGCCGGCACCGGACGGCGCGATCCCGAGGTGGTTGATCGTCACGATATCGACCTGTTCGGGCGCGCCGCCCATTTCGAGGATCGGATAGGTCTCCCAATCGACGCTGGTCACGGTGTTCTGGTCGAACCTGACCTCCTCCCACAAGGTGCGGCTCGTCGCCTGCACGATGTTGTTTTCGATGGCGTGATGCAGCCCGTCCGGATTGATGATCTGGCCGCAATCGTGGGCGACGGTGAACTTGCGCGCCCAGATCGCGCCGGTGGAGCGGTCGACATTGACCTCGGCGATCACCGCGACGCGGGTGGCGCCGCGCTGCGCATAGGCGATGCCCCGTCCGCTTACCTTATTGCCGGCTTGATCCTTGCGCGGCGATGGCCGCGGCTGCCAGCCCGCCTTCTCCGCCGCCGCCTTGATGACGGCGATGTCGCGCGGGTCGCGCACATAGCGCAGCCGGAATTCGACCGGATCGACGTTCAGCGCCGCGGCCACCTCGTCCATGAAGGACTCGCTGGCGAAATGGATCTGCGGCCCGACCGGATCGCGCATGTGGGACGTGCGCAGCGGCGAGCCGCGATCGAGCAGCGGCGCGATGGTTTCCCAGGCGGTGCGCTTGTTGGCAAAGCCGTAGGAATCGCCCGGGAAGCCGAAGCCGTCGCCCGATTTCAGCTCGACGCCAAGTGCCTGTCCGGCGAGCGTGTCCTTCGGCTCACTGCCGTTGGTGTTGACGTCGATGCGGGAGAAACCCTTGCTGAGAAAATCGTAAGCCACGACGTTGCCCGACGCATCGAGCGCGACCCGCGCGCGATGGATCGAGGCCGGCGCTTTGGGATCCCAGGCGATCCCCTCGTCGCGCATATATTGCAGCCGCACCGGCTTGCCGGTGGCTTTCGCAAGGACTGCGGCGTCCATGGCGCAATCGTCGGCGTCGCTGCGGCCATAGGAGCCGGGCCCCGAAGTCCAGATTACGCGAACCCTGTCCTTCGGCACGGCGAGAGTCGCCGCAAGGCCGGCCTGCACGAAATGCGCCTTCTGCGTTCCGGTCCAACAGGTGACCTGGCCGTCCTTGATCTCGACAACCGCGCAACCCGGGCCCATGCGCGCGTGCGACTGGAACGGCCACTCGTACTCAGCCTCGATGACGCGAGCGGGCGCCTTGAACGCGTCCTCGACGTTGCCGGCCTCCTTGCCGACTTCGCGCTTGCGCGTCGGCGCCTTGCGGATGTGATCGTAAAGCGCGGCCTGATCGGGGAACGGCGCCGAGACCTGCGACCACTCGACCTTGAGCTGGCGCATCGCCTTGATCGCGTCCCACTCCTTGTCGGCGACGACGCCGAGGAACGCCTTGTCCCAGACCACCCTGGCGGTCGGGATGTGCTTGATCGACGCCTCATCGATTTTCACCGGCACGGCACCGGCGACCGGGGGCCGGATCATGCGGCCATGCACCATGCTCGGCACTTTGATGTCGGCGGCGAAGTCGGCCTGGGCAAACACTTTCGGCGCGATGTCGTCGCGCGGGATGGGCTGGCCGACGATCTTGTAATCCTTGGGGTCCTTCGGTTGCGCCTTGCCCGGAGCATAGAGCGGATTGCCGTACTTGCCGTTCCAGTCGAGATGGACGTTGAAGAACTGTCCGCCGATCAATTGCGCGTAGCTGACCTTCTTGGCCCCATCGGTCGTGGCGTGAACGACGCCATCCGTCACCGTCAGCTGGTCTTCGGCAACGCCGAGCTTGTCGGCGGCCATTGCGATGAGCACGCGACGCGCCTCGGCGGCGGCCATACGCATCTGCTTGCCGCCCTCCTGCACGCCAGTCGAACCGGACGCGCCGCCCTGATTGACACTGGTCGCGGTGTCGCCGATGAAGATCTTGGTGGCGTCGAAGGCAACGTCGAGCTCGTCGGCCACCATCTGGCGGATGGCGATAGCCAAGCCTTGGCCCATGTCCATCTTGCCGAAATAGATCGCGATCGTGCCGTCGGCGTTGACCGCGATATAGGACGACAATTGATCGGGCGTGAGCGGCGGCTGCGTCGCGACCGCCACCACGCTGTCGGCCGCATCTGCGTCTTCGAACGCGATCGGCGTGCTGATCGAAACCACGAGCGCGCCGCCGGCCTTGAGCAGAGCGCGGCGCGAGAAGGCTGCGGAATTTTCGTGTCTGGTCATGGCGGCCTCCCTCAACCCATCATCGTGGCGGCGCGCTTGACCGCGCGCAGGATGGCCATGTGGGTGCCGCAGCGGCATTTCAGCCCGGTGAGCGCGGTGCGGATCTCGGCATCGGTCGGCTTCTTATGGTCGCGCAGGAACGCGGCCGCCGTCATGATCCAGCCGTTGATGCAATAGGCGCATTGCGGCACTTCTTCCTGGACGTAGGCGGTCTGCAGCGGATGCGGCTGTTCCGGCGTACCGAGACCGGCCAGCGTAACGATCTTGCGATCGCCGACTTCGGCGAGCGGCGTCACGCAGGAGCGTGTCGGCTTGCCGTCGAGATGCACCGTGCAGGCGCCGCACTGCGCGAGCCCGCAGCCGAAATGCGGATTGTTGAGCCCAAGATCGTCGCGCAACGCGTAGAGCAGCGGCATATCGCCGTCCGCTTCCACGGTCTGGTCCTTGCCGTTGACGTTGAGGGAAAACTTTTGGCTCATCGGCCGGCGTCCTCCATAAGCGCAGCGGTTCCACAGGGCCGGCCATATGCCGATCGAAGTCGCCTGTCGAGTTCCCTGTCCCGCTGCATCCGCTGCAGGGAAGATTATTCCTAAACGCGCAAATTGGGAACACGGTTCGACCCGCGAACCGATCAATCATTCGTTCTTCGCCAGCGCCTCGACTGCTGCGAACAAGTCGCGGACGTCGTGCTCGACAACGCCGCGCGTGATGAACACGACGCGACTGTCGCGGTTGTGATCCGGCCAGGATTCCAGCTCGACCGGCGGATGGGCGAGATGCTGGACGTATTGCACCACCACCGGGCCGCGGCAGCCGGCGACGTTGAGAATGCCCTTGATGCGCAACAGATCGGCGCCGCGCAATGCGATCAAGGTTTCCATCGTGCGGGCGAAAGTAAGCCACGCGATCGGTGTCTGCCGCGTGACGACGAAGCTCGTGATGCCGTCGGAATGCGCGGCTTCGGCGACAAAGCCGGAACGCTCGCCGCCGGCAGGCTCGATGACGCGCTGCGGATCGAGCGCACCCTTGACGGCGATATCGATGGTGGCGCGCGGATTGAACGCCCGCAGGCGCCGCGTCAGCCGCTCGACCGCTGCCGGCTCGGCGAGGTCGGTCTTCGAAATAATTAGCCGGTCAGCGAGGATCGCCTGCTTGCGCGCTTCGGCGGCGGCATCGAGCGTCGCCTCGCCGTTGACCGCGTCGACCACCGTAAGCACGACGTCGATATGAAATTCGCCGCCGAGCGCGCGGTCGGTCGAAAACGTCTGCAGGATCGGCCCAGGATCGGCGAGACCGCTCGTCTCGATGACGACGCGATGAAACGGCGGAACCGTGCCGCGCTCACGGTCGAACACGAGACGACGCAGCGCCGCCTGCAGGTCGGTGCGCGTGATGCAGCAGACGCAGCCGTTGCCAAGCAGCACGGTCTCTTCGCTGGAGTCGCGCACCAAAGCGTCGTCGATGCCGACGGCGCCGAATTCGTTGATGATCACCGCGGTGCCCTGCCCCTCGGGCGCGGCGAGGAAGCGCTGCAGCAGCGTGGTCTTGCCGCTGCCGAGAAATCCGGTCACCACCGTCACCGGAATCCTGGCGCCGCGCTCGCGTCTCTGCCGGCGGCCGAAGAGGCCGGCTTCGCGCGAGGGGAAGAGGTCGAGCGCAGACAGCGGTCAGAAATCCATTTCGAGGATGTAGAGCCCGCCGATATGGCGATCGACCGCGTAGACGATGGCGCGCTCGTCGACGAACACGTCGTTCATCTGGATGGTGCCGGTCGGCGCGCCGGGCGGCGCCGGCGGCATGAAGACGCCGACTTCCTTGGGCTGATACGGATTGGAAATGTCGTAGGCGCGCAAGCCGCCGTTGAAGAACGTGCCGAGCACGATCTGGTCGGACTGCCACGCCGTCGGCAGCGGCACGTTCTCGTGGATGTTATGGGCGCCGAAGCGGCCGGCCTTGGCGTAGACGGTGTGATCCGGCAGCGGGCAGGTCGCGATCGGCACCAGGTTCGTTTCCTCGCGCGCGTCGAGCACCCAGATCAGCTTCGGCCAGTCCTTGGCGTTGTTCTCGGTCGATTCGTCGGTCACCAGCATCAAGCCACGGTCGAACAGCGGCACGATGGTGTGCATGAAGCCGGTATAGGGCGGCGAATTGGTCCACTGTGATATTTTCTTCGGATTGTGCTTGTCCGAAATATCGAGCACGAACATGCCGCCGTCGATATAGGCGAGGTAGCAGCGGTCCGGCCGTTGCGGATAGACGTTGGTGTTGTGGGCGCGATAGCCCTTGTCGAGCGGATGGCGCGGCGGCGGCATGATGTTGTCGCCCTGGCGCGTGCCGGGCATCCACCAGCGGCCGACCTCGACCGGCTTCGATGGATTGCGCACGTCAACGCAACGATAGAACTGATCGTCCTGCGGATGGGTCGGCGCGAAGTCGCGCGAGCCCGACGCGCAATGCACGTATTCGCCGTCGCAGAACCACAGCTGGTGCACGCCGCGCGAATGCGGGCCGGAGCAATCGAAGAACGAGATCGACTTCGGATTTTCAGGCTTGGAAATGTCGAACAGCTCGAAGCCGGCCGGCTGCAGATCCTTCTTCGAGGTCTGATAGGCAACCGCCATCATGTTGCCGCAGGTCTCCAGCGAGTTCGAGCGCATATTGGCGTGCGGCAGATCGGTCTGGCAGATCACCTTCGGCTTGCGCGGATCGGAAACGTCGACGGCGGTGAAATTCTTCGGCGCGCTCTCGTGCGCCAGCCAAATGATGCGCCGCCCGTCGGGCGCGACCTGCACCGACATGCCCTCGCCCATGCCGCCGAAACCCGCGAGCATGTCGTGGGCGAGCAGCTTGAAATTCCAAGTGACGGGTTGATAGCCCGTGCTTATGGGGCTTTTGTCAGTGGCAGCCATTTACTCTCTCCTTCAGGCTATCGGTAATTTTAGTGGCTACTCGGCGGTTAGTGCCGAAGTCTTGCCAGCGCCGTTTCGACTGAGATTCTCAGCGATTCCAGATCTCTGCCGACTATGTTCCAGATGATCAGGGGATCAACATTATCATACTCATGACGCAGTATGTTTCCCACGGCACGAATTTCGGACCAGGGCTGTTCCGGCATCAAGGCCTCCGCTGAGTTTTCGAGTTTGCTGGCGGCTTCAGATATCCGCATCAAACACCGCTCGACCGCATCTTGAGTTTTCCTATCCTGCAAGAAGGTTTCGTGCGAAAAGTCGCGCGTGTATTGCTTTATCAAGTCTATATTGTCGAGGATGTCTTCAAACCGGCGGACCGGGCTCTTAGAAGGCAACGATCTGATCCTTCTCGATACTACGTCTTAGGCGGTCCTTACGGATCGGCTCGGCGACGATGTCCACCTGCCGTTGAAGAATCTGAGCCAATCTTCGACTCAGCGAGTCAAGCCGACCAAAATAAGCAAATCCTTCGCGGCGCGCTTCGTTGGTCAAACGCACGACGACGTCGATATCCGAATCATCGCGCTGTTCACCTCGCGCAGCCGAGCCGAACACGGCCAAGCTCACCACGCCGGCAGCACGGAGCTCCTGCTCATGGGCCCGCAATCTTGAAATGATCTCGTCGCTGTTCATGTATTTATTTTACGCCCCCATTTTGGCCTTTTCCATGAAGTCCGGGCGCAACGCGGTATTCCAATCGGGAACGGCGGTGATGGTCTTGTTCTTGAGCAGAATTTCCGCCTGCTGCTGCATGTAGGGCCTCAGATCGCCGGGGAAGCCGGGATTGACCTCGACCCGTGACAGCGCGACGGAAAAGCTTTCTGGCGACATCTTGTAGCCTTTGGCGGCGTAAAATGCGTAGATGACGTCGGCGACCTTCTTGGGATTGTCCTTGAAATCGTGCGCCGCGTCGAGCCACGCCTTGAGATAGGCGACCACGGTGTCGGGACGCTTCTCGACCAGGTCGGGGGTCGCGGCCATGAACACCGGCATCGGATCGAAACTGGAAAAGTCCAACAGGTCCGAGCCGATGCCGTCGGCGATCGCAATAACGTTGTACGGCTCGACGTTGACCATGGCGTCGACGGTCTTGGCGGCAAGCGCCGCCACCATATTGTTCACGTCCATGCGCACTTCCTGGTAGTCGCCCTTGTTAAGACCGTGCTTCGGCAGCACGATATCGACCAGATCGTTGCCGACCGACGATCCGGTCTGGTTGGCGATCTTGAGCCCGCGCAGCTGCTCGACCTTGGTGATATTCAAGTCCTTGCGGGTGATGATGCGCGCGGTCTTGCCGACGTGCTCGATCACCGCGATGGCAATCAGCCCGCCCTTGGCATGACCGATGATGAAAGACGGCCCCGCGTAGGTGCCGAGATCGACCTGGCGCGCCACCATCTGTTGCATGGTGAGGTTGCCGGACGGCACCGCGAATTCCTCGACCGCAAGGCCGTGCTTCTCGAGGTAGCCCGACTTCATCAGGTAGTAGGTCGGCATGCCCCAAATGTTGGTCTGGTAGCCCTGCCTGACCGTCTCGGCCGCGGCGGCGCGATGCGGTGCGCCGAGGCCGATAACCAGCGCGCCCGCGCCGCAGGCCGCGAGATATTGCCGGCGCGTCAGATTGAACGGCTTCGTCATGGTGCTTCCTCCGGGCTTATCGATCAGCGCTTTCGCGCCTTATTGGTCTTGCTGCAGGCCAAATTCTTGAACAGCCGGCGCGGTGTCGGCAAGCGTCTTGGCGATGACGGCAGCAAACTCCTGCGGCGTCGCCGAGATCGCGATCGAGCCGGCGTTCTCGATCAAGGCGCGATAGTCCGGCGTCGCCACGATCGCCGCAATGCGCTCGTTCAAGCTCTTGATGATCGGCTCCGGCGTGCCGGCGCCGGCGCAAACGCCAAGCCAGCCGAAGCGGACAAAATCGAAACCCTTCTCCGTCAGCGTCGGCACCTCCGGCAGGGTTTTGAGTCGTTCCGGGCTGGTGGTGGCGATGATCTTCAGCTGCTTGGCCTGATATTGCGCCATGATCGCCAAAGTCGGCGAGGGATAGAGCGCGACGCGGCCGGCGACGAGCTCCTGTACGACCTGAATGCCGCCGCGGAATGGAATGCGATTCATGGTCACGCCGGTCAGTTTCTCGAGCTGGCGCGCCATGATCTCCTGCGCCGAGCCGGCGCCGACCGTGGCGTAGGTGACCTCGCCGGGATGAGCCTTGGCGTATGCGACGAAGCTCTCGAAGTTCTCCGCCGGGATCGCGTTCGCCAAGGCGAGGCCGTAATAATATTTGGCGATCAGCGAAATCGGCGCGATGTCGCCGAGCTGATAGCCGGCATTGCGATACACCGCGACATTGGTCGCGTCGAAATGGGTGCAGAGCAGGAGCGTATAGCCGTCGCGCGGCTGCGCCAGCACATCGCGCGTCGCGACGATGCCGCCGGCGGCTGGCTTGTTCTCGACGACGACAGGCTGGCCGAGCGCCGCGCCGAGCCGGTCGGCGATGAAGCGCGCCGGAATGTCGGTCGGTCCGCCGGCGCCGAAGCCGACCATGAGGCGGATGGGACGGCTTGGATAGGTGTCGGCCGCATTGGCAGTTTCTGCACAGCCCATCGCGAGAGTCGCCGCCACCAAGCCAATCGCAATTTGTCCAACTCCGACGCCACGCGACATCTCAATGCCCTTTCGCGTCCTGGCCGAGCAGGCGCAACAGCTCTTTCTGATAGTCCAGAAACTCGACGCTGAGCGGATCGCGCGGCCGCGGCAACCGGATCGACACTTCGGTCCTCACCGTGCCGGGATGCGGCGTCATCACCACGACGCGGTCGGCCAGATAGACGGCTTCCGCGACATTATGGGTGACGTAGATCACGGTCTTGCGCGTGGTCTTCCAGACCTCGGCGAGCAGGCGCTGCATGTCGTCGCGGGTCAAGGCATCGAGCGCGGCGAACGGCTCATCCATCAGCAGCACCGCCGGATTGTAGGCGAGCGCCCGCGCGATCGCGACCCGCTGCTGCATGCCGCCCGACAGATGGTGCGGATAGGAGCGGGCGAAATTCTCGAGCTTCACCAGCCGAAGCTGCTCGAGCGCGGTCTGCTCGCGCTCGGCCTTGGACACGCCTTTCATCTCCAACCCGAAGGCGACGTTGCCGAGTGCGGTACGCCACGGAAACAACTGGGCGAAGTCCTGAAACACCACGCCGCGATCCATGCCATAGCCGCGCACCGGCTGGCCGGCGATGCGGATCTCGCCGGCGCTCGGCGCCAGAAATCCGGCGATGATGTTAAGCAGCGTTGATTTGCCGCAGCCGCTGGGGCCGACGATACAGAGAAATTCCGAAGCCTCCATGGCGAAGGTGACGCCGCGCACGCCCGGCACGGTGCCGCTCGGCGTGTCGTAAATCAGCGAAATATCGCGCGCCTCGATATGGGACATCGGCGTTTGTTGCGCATTGCCAAAGGACGTTTCCGGGCTCTTTCAAGCATAAACGGGGCGGCTTGTCGCTCAGCCAATGTGCCGGCGCGGCTTTCAGCTTTTCGCCGCCCGCGCCATGCCCCAGCGGTAGATGGTGGCGCGCTCGAGCGAGCCGAATATCAGCCGCTCGGTGATGAAACCGATAAAGCCGATGACCACGAGCGAGGAGAGCATCACGTCGGCGTTGAGGAATTCTTTGGCGTCGAAGATCACCCAGCCGAGACCGAAGTTCGACGCCGCCAACATTTCGGCGCCGATGACGGCGACCCAGGCGCGCAGAAAGGACTGCCGCAAACCCGTGATGATGAACGGCGAGGCGCCGGGAATGATCACCTTCCAGAACAGCGCATGCTCGGTTGCGCCCATGGCGCCGGCCGCACGCAACCAGATCGGATTGACCGCGCGCACGCCGGACCAGGTGTTGAGCAGCAACGGGAATAGCGCGGCATAGAACACGATGAGGATCGTCACCGTGTTGCCGAGCCCGAACCACAGGATGAACACCGGAATCCACGCAAGCGACGGGATCGGCATCAGGGCGCTGGCAAGCGGCAGCACGAAATTCTCGACCGGCCGAAAGCGGCCCATCAGCACGCCGAGCGGCAGGCCGATGAAGATCGCGAGGGCGAAGCCGCACAGCACGCGATAGAGCGTGGCAGCGGCATGCGCGAACATCGAGCCGTCAAGGAGCGAGTCGGCGAGCGTCGATGCGACGACGCCGAGCGGCGGCATCAGCGCCGGCGCGAAATGTCCGCTGCGCGCCACCGCCTGATAGATCGCCAGCACCGCGACGATGGTCAGCGCGCCGCGCCACAGCGATTTCGTGCGCTCGGCGGTCATGCCGTCAACATGCCCCAGCGCACCACGGTGAACTGCTCGAGCCGCTGGAACACCAGCTTCTCCAGCGCGAGCCCGATCAGCGCGATGACGACGATGCCCGCCAGCATGACGTCGGTATTGAGGAACTCCTGGGCGCCGAAGATCAGCCAGCCGAGCCCCCACGGCACGGCGGCGAGCATTTCGATGCCGACCAGGATGCGCCAGGCCTGGGCCAGGCCGAGCCGCAGGCCGGTCAGGATATAGGGCAGCGCGCCCGGCACGATGACATGGCGAAACAGGCGGCGATCGTTGGCGCCCATGGCGTGCGCCGAGCGCACCCAGATATCCTTGACCGCTTTCACGCCGGTCCAGGAATTGTAGATGATCGGAAACGCCGAAACGAAGGCGACCAGCGCCACGGCCGAGACATTGCCCGGCCCGAACCATAGCAAAAACAGCGGCGCGTAGGCGAGGCCCGGGATCGGCGCGCCAATGCTGACCAGCGGCAGCAAAATGTCCTCGGCACGCCGCGAGCGGCCCATCACGATGCCGACAGCCACACCGAACGCCGCAGCCAGCGCGAAGCCGGCGATAAGACGCACGATCGTATCCAAAGCGTGATGCGGCAGCACGCCGCTCACCGTCAGCCGCGCGAACGTTGCGGTGATCGTTTCCAGCGGCGGAAAAAACCGCGCCGGAAACAGGCCGGCATGCGCCACCGCTTCCCACAGCGCGCCAACCACGATGAACGGAAAGGCGTTGCGCGCGGCGCGCCGCAGCGGCCCGTCTTCGGTACGCGCACTGGCCGCAAAGTCGGAAACCTGAGCGACATCGTGCATGAGCGATCTGTGACGCACCCGGCACGCGGTTTCAAGATCGGCCCAAGCCGTTGCAGTGTCCACGCCCTGTGCTAGGACAACGGCCGACAGCACAGGAGTTCAAGACCATGGCCACGCAAAACGCGCAGAAAATCGGCTGGATCGGCATGGGCCGCATGGGCTTTCCGATGGCCGAGCGCCTCCTCAAGGCGGGCCATGACGTCTCGATCTGGAATCGCACCCGCGCCAAGGCCGAGCCGCTCGCCAAGATCGGCGGCAAGGTGGTCGATCACCTTTCCGAGCTGCGCCATGTCGACGTGCTGTTCTCCATCGTCGCCACCGGCCAAGACGTGCAGGAGGTGCTGTACGGCAAGAACGGCGTGTGCAGCGACGGCGGCAAGATGCCGCCGATCGTGGTCGATTGCTCGACCATCGCGGTCGAGGAATCGGCGACGATCCGCGCCAAGCTCAAGCAGCTCGGCAGCGTCTTTGTCGCCGCGCCGGTCAGCGGCAACGCCAAGGTGATCAAGGCCGGAAAGCTCTCCGCCGTGGTGTCCGGCCCCGAGGCGGCCTGCAAGATCGCGACGCCCCTGATCGAAGTATTTGCGCCGCGCGGCGTCTCTTATGTCGGCGACGGCGAGCTCGCCCGCGTCTGCAAGATCGCCCACAACGTCATGCTTGGCGTCGTCATCGAGAACCTGATCGAGATCACGCTGCTCACCAACAAGATGGGCGTGCCGCGGCAGGCCTTCCTCGCCTTCCTCAACAACGGCGTCATGGGCTCGATGTTCACGGCCTACAAATCGTCGGCGCTGGTCAATTGCGACTGGACCACGACGTTCACGCCGGAACTCCTGCGCAAGGACCTCGACCTCGGGCTCGAGCTTGCCCGCGAAATGGACGTGCCGATGCCGGTGACGGCGGCGACCCGCGAAGTCCTGCAAGGCCATTTCGGCGCGGCACAATTGCAGGAGAATCCGGAAGAATATCTGCAGAAGGATTTTGCCGCGCTCGCCGAGACCATGGCGCTCGCTGCCGGCATGAAGCTCGTCAGCGAGAATAAGAACGTGCCGACCGGGCTGGAGAGCTGAGCCGCCGCAGGCTTACGCACCTATTTGACGTCGGTCTGTACGCTGATGGCCATTTGCCATTGGCCGTTGCGTTTGACCCAAACCCGCGCCGCGCGGTACGGCGGGCGCGAATTGTCGGGCATGACGTGGCTCGCGATCATCGCCGCGCCATCCTCATACACCGACAGCCGCATCGCCTCGACTTCGCCCACCGTGACGGCGGTGTTGTTCTCTTTCTGGCGATTGATCGTGACGAGGCGCCCGGACTTCGGAATCGGCGGACGACCACTGCCGTAAAGCTCGAACTCGTCGGCGACGTGCTTTGCCCATTCATCGGCGTTGTGAGCGATCGCGGCCTTCTCGATCGCCTGGAAAGAATTGACGATGTCCTGCTCGGCGGGCGAACGCACGCGGTAGGGAATCGACTGACAGGGATTCTTACAGTCGTACGGCGCCGCCGCGGCGGGTGCGGCCGTGGGGCGCGGCGTGTCGGTTGCGGCCAGCACCACGTCCTGGCTCGCCAACGCGCGCCAGGCTCGTTTCTGCTTCGCCCAAATGTCCACGAAGAAAACATCGCGGCCGTCGGTGGACTTGCGCTGGCCGGTGACCATGCCGATGCGGCCATAGATCTTCACCACCGGGTCGGCTGCGAGAGCGGCGGCGAGATTTTTAAGATCGGCGAGACAATCCTTGCGCTCGTGAACCTTGCCGTCGGCATCGATGTAGGTGAATTGCAGGGAAAGAAGCTTGCGGACGACCGACGTCTCGCCGCCGCGCATGGCGGCGCCCAGCGCCTGATCGGCCGCGAGCACGGCTGCCTCTTCGCTTGGTGCCGGCTGGGCTTTGAGCTCGGCGAGTATGGCCACCAGCACGCCGCCGACCAGCACACCGAGCCACCAGCGCTGCATGGCACTTCTGTATGGACCGGCCGTGCGGTGCAAGGCGGAAGTGACGATCTGGAGATGATTGGTCTTGCGCATCTGTATTCGGCCCTTTGAAGGGGCGTTTAGCCCCTGGCCATCATGGATATCCGCGCACATCCGATCTCATTCGCGTCGAGGCCCTTGAAGGCCGTAAGTGCCACCAGATCACGGATGCGACGGGCAGACCGTTTCTCCATCTCCTCAATCCGACTCGCAGACCTCGGCAGGTATCCGAATGTCTTGGTAGACGTGATCTGTTCAATTACGCCGCTGCCGGCGCGACGCGCGGCTCGTAGTTGCGTCCTTCCACCAAGACGGTCAGAGCGATCCGCGCCAGCTTATTAGCAAGCGCGACTGTCAGAACGTTGTGATGCAAGCGCTTGGCTGCGGCCGTAAGCCAAGGTCCGAAGCTGTGCTTCGCCCAACTCGCCGGATGCAACAGAATGGCGCGGGCCCCCTGGATGAACAGCATCCGCAGATAGCGATTGCCGCGTTTGGTGATGCGGCCAAGAATCGTGCGGTCCCCGGTCGACATCTGCTTTGGCACCAGGCCAAGCCAGGCGGCAAAGTCGCGTCCTTTAGCGAAGGCGGCTCCGTTGCCGATCGCCGCAACCGTCGCGCTGGCAATGATCGGCCCGATGCCCGGAGCGGTCATCAATCGTCCGCAACTGACGTCGGTTTGGGCCAGGTCTTCGATCTCATCGGTGACCCTTTCGATCCGCTCATCGAGATAGCCCCAGTCGTCAAACAGGTCCCCAGCGATCCTGACCATACGTGGCGATAACACATCGGTGCGGGTAGCCAGGATCTGAGGTAGCTGCTGGCGCAGGAAGCGGTGGCCTTGTCGCACCGCGATGCCATGCTCTAGCAGGAAGCCGCGAAGCTGATTGATCACAGCCGTCCTATCGCCGATCAGCCGAGAACGCACGCGATGCAGCGCCTGCAAATCGAGTTGATCGTCAGTCTTGATCAGAACGCAGCGCGTCGAGGGCCGTTGCACAGCCTCCGCGACCGCGTGGGCATCTCGGAAGTCGTTCTTGTGGCCCTGTCGAAACGGCTTGGCATAAGTCGGCGGCACCTGCCTTACGTCATGACCGAA
>Ga0335081_10008209_pt1 | contig 16736 bp, 16 predicted proteins | sample Lox_Sample_35_FD_206713 | JGI IMG/M metagenome (GOLD analysis project Ga0335081, IMG submission 206713) | Soil microbial communities from Loxahatchee National Wildlife Refuge, Florida, United States - Lox_Sample_3.5 | ecosystem: Environmental > Terrestrial > Soil > Wetlands | place: USA... | reverse complement strand
AGAGAACTCAAGTTCCGCCGCGGCGTGCTGATTAGTGCTGGGCTCGGCAAGGGTAACAAAGGAATTGGATATATACTCCGGCGACTACCCCCTGAGCAGAGCTGGATGAAGCGGATCACTCCCGGGAACCGTTCCGGGTACAGCTTCCAGATCCCGGACCGCGACGAAAATGGCTTCCGGGCATTGTCGGAACTGCGGGACAGGGGAACCAACCTCGTTGCCAACGCGCTCGCCCAGTCGGCGGATCATATTCTCAGTTTCTTCCAGATGCTGCGGTCCGAGCTGGCCTTCTACGTCGGCTGCCTGAACCTGCACCAACGGCTTACCGCCAAGGGCGAGCCGGTCTGTTTTCCCGTCGCTCTGCCGCGGGGCGGCCCCGCGCTGTCCGCGCGGGGCCTGTATGACGCCTGCCTGGCGATGAGTATAGAAGCGAGAGCTGTCGGCAACGATGTGGACGCGGATGGCAAACGGCTTGTGATGATCACCGGCGCCAATCAGGGCGGGAAGTCCACGTTCCTGCGCAGCGTCGGGCTGGCGCAGCTGATGATGCAATGCGGAATGTTCGTGCCAGGGCGATTGTTCCGCGCCAGCGTATGCGACGGTGTCTTCACGCACTACAAGCGGGAAGAAGACACCACCATGGAGAGCGGCAAGCTCGACGAAGAACTTTGCCGGATGAGTGACCTAGCCGGCCAGCTACGCGCAAACTCTGTGTTGCTGTGCAACGAGTCATTTGCCTCGACAAATGAACGTGAAGGATCCGAGATCGCGCGGCAGATCACCCGCGCCCTGGTGGAAAAGGGGGTAAGGGTATTTTTTGTCACTCATCTCTTCGACTTGGCGCAACGGTGCTACCTCGAAAAGACGGACGCCACGCTCTTCCTTCGCGCTGAAAGGCACGGCGACGGCCGGCGCACATTCAAGCTGCTCGAAGGGGCACCACTGCCTACCAGCTACGGCCAAGACCTATACAGCCGCATATTTGGCGCGGAGCGCGATGCCCCCTTGCGCGCTGACCGACATGACAACGTCAGTGCCGGGCCGGTTCCGCGCGGCTCGGGATCGCTCTGGCCGTGACAAGCGGAAGACGTCGACCACATCGAAGGGCACATCGACATCGCGCAAGGACTGGTACACCCGTTCGCCGAAGATCTCCCCGCCCGCGCGGGTTTACCGGGATGATCCGGTACCCCTGCGACTGCAGATAACTTGGGATCGCGTTCGCGGCCTTGGATTCACTGGCTGATGCCCCGACCACTGTGGTGGGACGCCAGCAGCTAGCTAACGTCTGGGGCCAGCCGCGCGTGGGACCAACCAAGGGACGAGTTCGCACCACAAGCTGCTCGGGCTGGCCGGGCCACGGCCCACCGCCGGTCCCAGGCGGCGCGAGTGCGGCGGGGCCTGCGAGGCTAGTGCCTGCGAGAAAGCAAACCATCAGCGTCTGGGCCGGGTTCGGGGCGAGGGACGAAGATGTCGGCGACACAACCTGACGGGAGAGCAGGTCGTGGATCTGGAACTGCAGGGCAAGGTAGCCGTAGTGACGGGTGCCAGTAAAGGGATCGGCCTGGCGATCACGCGCGCTCTCGTCCGCGAGGGCGCTCGTGTCATCGCCGGTGCCCGGAGTTCCTCCGCGGAGCTGGCGGAGCTAGCGAGAACTGGCAAGGTGCGGGCGGTGCAAGTCGACCTGGCAGACCAGGCCGGCCCGGCGGAGCTTGTCGGGCAGGCCGGTGATCATCTCGACATTCTCGTCAACAATGTTGGCGGCGCGCCGCCCCGCCCGGACGGATTCCTCAGCGTCACCGACGAGCAATGGCTGGCGTCGATCAACCTCAACTTCATGGCCGCCGTCCGCGCGACGCGCAGCGCGCTGCCGGTGATGATCGCCGCCGGTCACGGCGCGGTTGTCAACGTCACCTCGGTCAATGCCTTCCTGCCCGATCCGGCGGTCATCGACTACTGCGCCGCCAAGGCCGCGCTGGCCAACTTTTCCAAGGCCCTCTCAAAAGAGGCCGGGCCCCGGGGAGTGCGAATCAATACCGTCAGCCCAGGCCCGGTCGCGACAGACCTCTGGCTGGGAGAGCAAGGGGTGGCCGCCACGGTGGGCCGCGCCACTGGCGTGAAGCCGAAGGATGTTGCGTCCGGTGCCGCCCGGCAGTCGCTCAGCGGCCGGTTTACGCTGCCTGCCGAAGTCGCCGACCTCGTCGTCCTGCTTGCCAGCGACCGAGCCGCGAACGTCCTCGGCGCGAACATCACCATCGACGGCGGCCTGATTACGACGCTGTAGGCACGCGCCCATCCGGAGCCGCCCGGCCCATCGCCGACACTCAGCAGTGGTGTCGCCGCGAGCAACCGCAGTGGGCGCCACGGGGAGGCGGACCTGGTGGGGCGTAGCGTCCTTTGTGTACCCAGGGCACCGCCATTGCCGCAGACAAGCTGGAGGCGTGATGGCACAGCAGGACTCGGAGCAGCCGGCCGAGCAGTTCCGTCGCGGCCGCCGTGAGCACGGCGCCTTTGCGGAGCACGGCGGCTTTGCGGAGCACATCGATGACGACCGGCTTGCCCGCCCGGCTGAGGAGGAGCGGGTATCAGCCGGGATCGACGATTACGACGCTGACGAGGTGCCGCCCGCGACCGACGCGTCACCGCGGTGGGATGTCACTTCGACCGACGAGTACCCGCAGGAGCGGCCGAGATTCGCCGCGAGTTCGACAAGGATGAGCTGCCGATCGAGGGAGCGCGAGACCCTTTCCCGCCGACGCGCTATGACCGGTGAGGCCAGCAGGCGACTGTCATGACGTACTTGCCTTCAGCAGCCAGCTCTGGCGGCTGGGAAAAAGCGTGAGCTCGGTGAATGAGGATAACTCCAGCCGCAGCGAGCGGTTGCGGCAAGCGCGCACCCAGCTACGCCATGCCGACCCGGTGCTGGCCCGGCTAATCGACGACCAGCCCGGCTTCGACCCCCGTGCCTGGATGGCTGAGCTCCCGCCGATGGACCTCTACGGCGCGCTGGTGTTCCAGGTCACAGGCCAGCAGCTATCCGTCCGGGCTACCAGGCGCACTCTCGCCCGCATCCAGGCACTGTTCGATGGCCATCTCCCGTCACCTGCCGAGCTGCTGCGGGTAGACCCCGGCGAACTCCGCCAGGCCGGGCTGTCACAGCGGAAGATCACCACGCTGCGCGACGTCGCGGAGCGGCTGTCCGATGGTCGGCTGAACCTCGACGTCTTGAGCAGTCTCGCGGATGACGAGCTGATGGCGGCGCTCACCGAGGTCCCGGGGATCGGACCCTGGACCGTCCAGGGCGCCCTCATCATCGCACTGGAGCGTGCGGACGTCGTCCTGCCTGGCGACCTGGTCCTACGTAAGGCCGTGCAGGCCGCCTACCGGCTCGACCACCTCCCCGCTCCGGCGGAAGTCCTCGCCATCGCCGAGCGATGGCGGCCCTACCGCAGCTTGGCGACCAGCTACCTTTTCGCGTTTGGCGCGACGAGTCCGGCGGGAGTGACGCGCGCCGCGGCAGCCGTTCGGGATAAATCTCCATAACGGCTGTCGCGGATGCGTCACGGCCTGCCAGCGCGGCTCGCGTCCGTGGGTCTTGGCCGCGTCACTGACGTTTGATGTGACGGCGCGGCAGGCGGACGCACAGTACGGTCTCGCCGGGCCGCGAATCGATTGTGATCTCGCCGTGGTGGCCCTCGACGACGATGCGGCGCGAGATATCAAGACCGAGGCCGGCGCCCTCGCCGACATCCTTGGTGGTGTAGAACGCTTCGAACGCGCGAGCCTGTACGTCCGGAGCCATGCCGGGGCCGGTGTCGCCGATCTCGACGACGACATTCTCGGCGTTGGCCCGGGTCGAGATGCGCAGTGTCCCGTTTGCGTCCATCGCATCGATCGCGTTGTCGATGATGTTCGTCCACACCTGGTTGAGCTCGGCTGGCCTCGCCTCGATGAGCGGCACGCCGGTTCCGTAATCGCGGACGACGGTGACGCGGTCGGCGAGCTTGTGCCCGAGCATCACGAGAGTGCTGTCGATGCCTTCCGTGACGTCGATGAGCTGCAGTGAGGCTCGGTCGAGCTGCGAATATGACGTCATGGCCGCGACGAGTGCCGAGACGCGCCCTGTCGAGTCCCTCACCTCGGACAGCAGCGTCGCTGTCGAAAGGGTGCTTGCCACCCATTCGAGGCCGGGTTCGAGCGTGCCGCCGTCGAGTATTTCCGCGGCGCGTTCGCACCAGGCGATGTCGACATCCGCCGCCGCGAGCGCGGGAGCGATGCGCCAGGCGGCGTTGACCCCGCGCGCATCGAGCCAGTCGGAGAGCGCATCCTCGCGGTCGGCGACCGCCAGCGGATCGGCGCTCGCCGATGAGGCGTCGATCTCGCGTCGTAGCGCGTCAATGGCGACGAACCGTTCGGCTGGCAGTGATCGCTCTGCGAGGCGGGCGAGCGACGATAGCAGCGTGTCGCAGGTACCTTGCAATGCCTCGACCGCGCGCACGGCGGCCGACGCCGGGTTGTTGATCTCATGCGCGAGACCTGCCGCGAGCGTACCGAGTGCGACGAGCGCTTCACGCTGGCGCGACATCGCTTCGATGTTGCGTACCGTCTGGAAGAAACCTTCAATCAGGTGCACGCCGAACGGGAACCAGGCGCGTGCCAGCTGCCCGAGCGCCTCGGCGGAGATTCGAAGCATCAGGCCCTGGCAGGCGCCGCGACCGGTAGCCAGGTACCCGGCCTTGTCGGCCCAGGCGCGGAATCCGCCCGCCCATACTCCCGGCCGGTCCATCATGCCGACAACGGATTCCTCACGTCCAGCATGGCGTAGCAGCTCGATCCGCCCGTCGAGCAGTACCCACCAGAAGTCGGCGGCTTCGCCCTCGCGGAAGAGCACGTCACCTTCATCGAAGCGCACTTCGTCGCCGACCGCGATCAGTTCGAGGAGCTGTTCATCGCTGAGCCCCTCGAACAGGAAGATGGCGCGCAGATCGTCGATACGCATCAGATCACGGCCAGGTGGCGGCGATTTCGCATCACTTTGTGCACTTCGGCGTCCGGTGCCGCTCGGACGATCAGGTATCCGGGGCCGCAGCGGCGGCACAGATCGCGCGTCGCCCGCGAGACCGCAGAATCGTCGTCGCCAGTGCGAATTGCCGGCCGAGCCACCCGTGCGCCTTTCGGTTGTCCCCTGTCCGGTTGAGGCTACCGCCGGACTGAAGATCGCTAGCACCCCGGTCAGGGGCTAGGGACTACGCCCTCTAGTCGTGCTCGCGATTCCATTGCGGGCGATGGAATAGGCGGCCCAGGATGTCGCGCATGCTATGACCCGAGTCCGCCAGCGCATCGACCCGGTACACCGGCGGTCCCTCGGGTGGCGGCAGCTGGGCGGCTTGCGCGTCGTCGAGGCTGCACGAGATGTGGCTCCGCGTGATCCGCTGCACGAACTCAGCGTCGATGAAGCGGAGCCCGGCCTGGGTAGCGATCACGATCCCGTCGAACACATCGAGTTCGGGTACCTCCAGCACGTGCTCGAGGGCGCCGATCTCCGTGCCAGTGCTGCTCAGCACCGGCGTCCCGCGGGCTGCCGCCTCATACGAAATAGCCGTATCGTCCGTCATGCTGGTCCTCCCTTGCCGGACCGGGCGCCACGCCGGTTAACCGCCGCGCGGCGGCGCGATCGCCGGGCCTGGCGGGCATGAGGCTGCCCACCGTAACCAGGGCGTGGCCGGACTGGCCCCGACAGCTTGGACCCGTACCCCGGCGCCTTGACCTACCACGGAGCCACAGGTCGCAAAGCCAAGAGTTGCACGACACTCAACGCGAGCGGAATCTGCTCTTGAGCAGGTTATCAGCCAAGGCTGCTGGCCAGATCGTGAGCGCGACGCCTGAGGCTCTCGGCCTTCGGGCCTGGCGCGGTCTCGGCCAATAGCCCGGCAAGATCATCCACCAGGGCGGTCAGCGCGACAAGATGGCTGCTCGGTTCCTGAATCTTGATTTGAGACAAGGGGAACGCAACATTCACTTTCGTGCTGGTCGTCACCTTTTCTGACTCGTTACCCGTCGCTTTGCCGTCTGGGTCGCGACTGTTATTGCCGGCCATCCTCCTCATCCTCCCCTCCTCACCATGCTCCGGCGCAAGAAGGGGCGAGGCCAGAGTCGTTGGACCTGCTAGCTGGCAAACCTGCGGAAACAGGCTCAGCTTGCCTGGGCGAGCGCCCCGGTGAACGGGCTGTGGTAACGGGCAGTAGACGTGACAGGTGACGTGCGGGCCGCGGGCGCGGCACCTTGGCCAGCAGACCACGGTCACGGCCTCACCGCAGCGCGGATACCCGCGACAGGGAGCGTCAGAACGCCCCAGGACCAGCCACGGACGCGCGTGCCGCGCGGCCGGCCGACCGGATCACAGTGACGGCGCAATGGGCGTGATGGACGCAGTAAGTACTGACCGAGCCGAGGAGCATATCGGCCAGCGCGCCGTACCCGCGGCTGCCCACAACCAGCAGGTCGGCGCCTGCCGCCGCCTCGACAAGGACCTGGGCGGCGTGGCCCTCGACTACGCGGGCGTGAAGCCAGGCGGGGCGATCGGGGCCGAACACATCGTCGAGGGCCTCGGTGAGGGCTTGCTCGGCCAGCTGGGGGAGGTCGAAGTCATCTGGGTAGGGCGGGGCCCAGCCATAGAACGCCGGGTACTGCCAGGCGATGACCGCGTCCACTTCGGCTCCGATGAATCTAGCCTGCCGAGCCGCGAAGCGCAGCGCCTCTTTTGAGCCTGCCGACCCGTCAACCCCCACCACGATGCGGGCTTGCCCGCCGCCTGATCCGTTCATCGCTCCCCTCGCACACGTGGCCTGACGCGACGGTCGTCGCCTGTCCGAGCCGACCTCGATGACGATAGCGCACCGTCGTTCATCGACTCGATGATCTGGCGGAGGACGTTGCGGCACGGCACAGGGCCGCGTGTTGGAACGCCGGGTCTGCTCGCCACTGCGCGGCCATCTTGAGGCTGCCGGAACCGCCTGCAGGTCCGCCCGCGGTCCGCTGATGTTCGTCCGGTCCGCGGGATGCCGCGGGGGCGGCGCGCCGATTTGCTTGCGGGCCGGTGAGTTCCCCGAGGGCTTCTCGCTGCCCGCCGGCGACGGCCGCCATTTCGTAAGAAAACCACGGGGTGACCGTGCGGTCTGGCCGCTACTCGGCCGGCTGGGCAGCGGTGAGCCTGTTCAGCACCGCGATGAGGCCCGGCTGGTCCGGCTGCGCCCGCCGCGGCTGCTGGCTACCCCGCGCGGGCCTTGGCATGGTGATCGACCACCGCGTCGGAAGACGGAAAGAACACGCTCTGGTGGCCGTCGCTCCAGCGGACCAGATACGGTGGCGCGCCGTCCTCACCATGCACCTCGACGATCACCGCGGTGCGATCTTGATCGCCGACATGGTGACCCCTGACAACCAGCTCATCGCCGGCATTTGCTCGCATGATTCCTCCCTTCCCGCCACAAGATCCTCACCTTGTGGCCTGCCCGCCGCCCAGCCAGGCCGGCGGGCCTGACAGGTGCGGGCTCACCGCCGCCGCGGCGGCGCAGCCCCAGCAGGCACGGGACGCGCAGGCCGGCGCCCACGGGCGCCGGGTGCGGCCAGCACCCCCATCTCGTCGTAGACGGCGGCACCGGCCGCTATCAGAGCCACCCGGCAGGCACCGTAATGGTGGCCGCACAGCAGATCAACCGGATGCCGGCGGGCGGCGGCCGACGCCATCACCACGGTGACCACCGGCCGCGCCGGACAGCAGCACGCACCGCCCGCAAGCCCCAGCCGCGCGGCCTCACCAGCCGGATCGTCCGCTGGCCTTGCCCGAACCGCCGCGGCGCGGCGCCGGAACCTCACCCTCATAACAACAACCTCACCCGCAGGCGACCGGCTCGATAGGGACGTAGTTCCCACCCCCTACCGGGCCAAGGACCCCGCCCCACACCGCCGCCCGGAGCTCTGCCACCGGGCCTGGCGTCAACGTCAGGGGCGGCGTGGGCCAGGCTGGCCGCCGACCGGTCCGGTGCCCCGCCGCGGATGGGGCTGCGAGCGCAGCGGCAGCGAGAACTCGCCCGTGGCTTCCACGGTCAGCTCGCCCCGCTCGTTGAGAATCCGGCCGTCCACTATGGTGGTGCGGCGGTCCACGCCCCTGATCCAGGCCTCGGCGACGAGTGGTGCGCGCAACGGCGTCGGGCGCAGGTAGAGCAGGGTCAGCTTGGCCGTCATGCCAGGCCGATCACCTGCGGCGGCGGCAGCACCGAGCAGGGAATCAAGAATGGCCGCGCAGATGCCGCCGTGCACGGCATCGGGTGGCCCCTGGTAGACGGGTCCAAGGGCGAACTCGGCGCGTGCGGTTCCCCCTGGCGTTGTCGCGATCCTGATCGGCGGCGCAAGCGGATTCGCCTCGCCGGTCACCGGGCTGTGCGGCAGGCGCAGCCGCGCATCCGCCGGACCGACCCGCGACCTGATAGGCCCGGGCCGACGCCGTGCGCCGAGCCGCGCGGCCAGGTTACCGATCTCGGCCGCCGCCGCACCGAGCTCGGCGACCGGCGCGTCGCTGAGCACGACCGCCTCGACGAGCTCGCGCGTCGCCGCGGCGAGGGAGGCGAGCGCGGCCAGCAACGCGGGATCCGCGCGCGCCACGACCGGGCCGCCACCCGCACTGTAAGGTCGGCTTGCGCGCCCGCCGTCGCTCACCTCGGCGGCGCCCTCATCGCTTTCGTCCCGCTTATCCGGGCTCAATCGGCCCTCCCAGCGCATCCGAGGCCGTCACCGAACACAACTCGGTCCGATCGGCAGCTTCCCAAGGACCTCGGCGCCGGTCAAATAACTGACCACGCGGCGCAGCAACCTGCCACGCCGCCATCGTTCACCAGAGCGCGCGGCACCATACCGCCGGCCGGCCGAAGACACCAATCCCACCCGGCACTGATCGCTTCCACACAGCAGGCCCCGGCCTGCCTTACGGCGCGTCAATTCTAGATAAGCCAGCACTGACCCGTTCAGGGAGGAATTCAGATGACGAGGCGGGTGCCCGCATGCCAAGCCGGCCATCACGGCAGGCGGACCGTGCCGCCACGAATCCGCCGCAGCCTGATCACGCCCGCTGCCGCCAGGAGGCTACCGCCAGCCAGGCTCACCAGCCATGGCATGGGCGAGGAACCCGGCGCGCGCGGTGCGGTCCCCCCGAAGCCGGTCGCGGCGGCGCCGATGGGCACGGTCTGGCTGCCCGCGGCGTCCTCCAGGCTGTCGATCCGCAGACCACCTGATTCGTCGAGCACGACGAGCGTGTGAATAGTGTTCGCGGGCAGCGACACCTGCTCGGTTGCGCTTTCGCTGTTGCCCGCGACGCGGACGGCCTGCTGGCCCGGGGACACGGACAGGTAGCCGGTATAGCTGCCGAGCAGCAGATGCGCGCCGAGCGTCCGGTTCCCGTCGGTCACCGTAATGCTGTGCTGCTGCAGCGACTCCTGGACGACACGAACCAGCGCTTGGCCCGCAGCGGAGTTCATTGCCTCCTTCAGAACCTGAACGCCGAGGTGCGATGCCGATCCCATGCTCACGATCGTGTATGCGGCTCCTGGTGCCACCTGAACGCTCGCGGAGAGCGTCGGCGGTGCTGTCGCGGCGGCACCGCTATCGCGCATCCCGATGGTGTACTGGCCCGTTGGGACGGCCATATAGGACGAGACGTCTCCGTAGCGGACGTGTTTGATCACGGTCTGCGCCTTCAGATCGCCGAACGAGTACAGGTAGATGTCAAATGCCGGAGCGCTAGGTGCCCAGTTGCCCCAGCGGATCCACCCGGTGTCCTGCGCCGCCGCGGACGGTGCGTATACCAGCAGGCCAAAGACGAGCAACAACGGGACAAGCGCCACCGCGGTTCGCAGTTTCATTTCCCCTCCTTATCACCCGGCACAGCGCCCCGCCGGTTGAATGACCGTTTTGCCCTGATCACTGTGTCACGGGACTACCGAGCAGCAGCCCAAGCGGACTGGGCGCCCCAAACTCAATTCGCAGCACCATGCCGCCGTTGGCCGCCCGCACAAGTCCCACGTGCGCGGGCAGAAACGCCGGACGTTGCGCGAGCACGAAGGAGCGAATGCGCTGTAGCTCAGCGGAGCGGTAAGCGGAACTGCCCGCGGCAGAGATTTCCATCTCCCGCAAGGGCACGCCCGCGGAAGCGGCTGGAGCGGAACCACCGAAGGCCACGACGTTCACCGAATGGGAAACTGCCACCGCCGCAAGGGTGATCAGGAGGCGGGAGTCCACCAGTCCCGTGCGGAGTTCCTGCCGGGCAGCGCCCGCGGCGTGGATCCCGGGATTCCTGACCAGTTCGGCCGCGGAGGCCCGTCGCGCGGCCCAATCAGAACTGAACGCCGCCTGGTAGGCCGCCGCCCCGTCCGGTGCGACGGCGCGGACGTCGATTCGTGCCGCACCAGCTCCGAAGCTCGCGATGACGATGGGCGCGTCGACGAACTGGAGGCGGCTGCCGAATAGGCCGCGGACCGCCCGCGTCGCCACTATCACGTTCGAGAAGAGCGGGTCGGTTGAGCCTGACTGCAGCACGAGCAGGTTCTGCACGGGAATTCCCTGGGCCACAAGTACGCGGCACATGCTGGGGTCGCATGCCACGATCGCGTCGCGGCTTAGCTGCTGCGCAACCCAGGCGGCGGCCGCCTGGGTTGCGGGGAGCGCGCCGGAGTTCCGGCCAGCCGGGCCGCCGGGAGGGCCTGTACGGGGTGCTTGAGGCCGACCGGCGGGCGTGGTAACGGCGTGGCGCGTTGTTGAAACGGTCAGCGCACCCACTGCCAGCGACGCGACGGCCAGCGCCACGAGCGCGGTCACCCAGCGGTGCCGTGACAAGCGGTGCCGTGACAAGCGGTGTCGTGACAAGCGATGTCGTGACAACCTGCCATGCCGCGGCATGTGCCGCCGGAACCGCGGCGGGATGTGCCGCCGGAACCAGAGCCGCATCGTCGTGGCAATGACAGTCGGCCACGGCGGACTCACGGGTATCGGCTCGGGCCGGTGTTCAGCAACAGGCCTGCGTTCAGCAACCGGCTTGAGTTCACCAACCTCGGGCTCTGCGGCGCCTGCTTCGTCACGATCGGGTTCGCGACCGCTGTCTGAGCCCGCTCCGTCCACGCGGAGCAGTTCCTCGAGGGTCAGCTGTGACGGCTGCCCGTTTGCCGCCGGCCCCGTTGCCGCCAGCCCGTTTGCTATCTGGCCGCTTGCCACCTGCCGGCACGGCGGCGTGCCATCGCCCCGCTCGCCCATGCGCCCACCCCCTGGGCCGCGGCCACGCCATGACTCAGCCCAGGGAACAGCCGACCATATCGCGACAGCAGATTTCAAGCGATGTGCCCAATTTGATCACCGAGGCGGACCCTGCAGCGCACGTGACGTGCCCAGCACGCGCTGCATCGGCAGTCTTCAAACGGGGTCTGCGCCTGGCACGTCGTCGGGCTGCGGAGCTTCGGGCGGCGGAACGTCGTCGTAGTAACCGCCGTGCTCGTCGGACAGCCAGGCAAGCAGCGTCTTGGGCCATCCTTTGCCCGTCATGACGGCCACGCGCTTCTCCTATACTGCTCCGGTTGTGTCACTTGAATTAATAGAAGTCCCCCGGAGCCGTATAGGAGCTGTCTGGGTACCACGCGTCTAGGACCGCACCCGCGTGCCCGACCGGGCTGGATGCCAAACTTGCGGGATGGCAGCAGCGCAGGATGCACCGGACGAGGACCCGTACCTGTGGCTCGAGGATGTGACCGGGCCTGAGGCACTGGCCTGGGTGCGGGACCGCAACGCGGAGGCCGTCGGCAACCTGTCCGGCGTCCGCTTCCAGGACCTTAGCGCCGAGATCCGCCAGGTGCTCGACGCCGACGACCGCATTCCTTTCGTCCGGCGGCGCGGTGACTACCTGTACAACTTCTGGCAGGACGCCGCCCACCCCCGTGGCCTGTGGCGGCGCGCGACGCTCGCGGAGTACCGCCGCGCCCGGCCCGACTGGGACGTCCTGCTCGACGTCGACGCACTCGCCGAGCAGGAGGGCGAGAACTGGGTCTGGCAGGGCGCGACCGTGCTGCGGCCAGGCGGTTACCGCCTGGCGTTGGTGCAACTGTCCCGTGGCGGCGCGGACGCAGCCGTGGTCCGCGAGTTCGACGTCGCCGAGCGGCACTTCGTCACCGGCGGGTTCGGCGTACCCGAGGCCAAGACGGATGCCGGATGGATCGACGCCGACCAGATCTACGTGGGGACCGACTTCGGCCCCGGATCGCTGACCTCGTCCGGCTACGCGCGGGTCGTGAAGCAGTGGCGCCGCGGCACTCCGCTCGCCGAGGCGACGGTGGTGTTCGAGGGCAAGCCGGAGGACGTGTCGGTATCCGCATTCCATGATCCGACAGAGGGCTTCGAACGTGACCTCGTCGTGCGCAACATCGACTTCTACCGCAGCGAGTGGCATCTGCGCACCGTCAGCGGCGATCTGGTTCGGTTGCCGGTGCCCGAGGACGCCATCATCGACATTCACCGTGAGTGGTTGCTGGTGCGAACAAGATCGCCGTGGACGGCCGGTGGCACCAGGTATCCGGCCGGAGCTCTACTGGCCGCCAGGTTCGAGGCGTTTGTGGTTGGCGAGCAGCGGCTGACCGTGCTGTTCGAGCCGGACGCGCACACCTCGCTGAGTTATCACGCCTGGACCCGCAATCACCTGATCCTGAACATGTTGAGCGATGTGCGCAGTCGGCTGGGTGTTCTCACGCCCGCCGACGGCGAGTGGCGGCACACCGCGCTGCCTGGCGTGCCGGAATTCGCGCATACCGACATCGCGGACACCGATTCCTACGACAGCGACGAGTACATGCTGGTGTCCAGCGGGTTCACCGAGCCGGACACGCTGCGCCACGGGCATATCGGCGGCCAACATGAAACACTCAAGCAGGCGCCGGCCTTCTTCGACGCCACGGGGCTATCGGTGCAGCAGTTCTTCGCGATCTCCGCGGACGGTACCTCGGTGCCCTATTTCGTCGTCGGGCCCAGCGATCCGGCCTCCGGGCCTGCCCTGCTCACCGGGTACGGCGGCTTCGAGATCTCACTCACCCCGTCCTACGACGGCGTCATCGGCCGCGGCTGGCTGGCTCGCGGCGGGACCTACGTGGTAGCCAACCTCCGGGGTGGTGGCGAGTACGGGCCCGACTGGCACCAGTCGGCGACCAAACAGCACCGGCACCGCGTGTATGAAGATTTCGCCGCTGTGGCGGCGGACCTGGTGGGCAGGGATATCACGACGCCCGGCCGGCTTGGCATCGAGGGCGGCAGCAACGGCGGCCTGCTGATGGGGGTGATGCTGACCCGCTACCCGGGCCTGTTCGGCGCGATCGCCATCCAGGTGCCGCTGCTTGACATGCGCCGCTACCACGAACTGCTGGCCGGGGCGTCCTGGCTGGCCGAGTACGGCGATCCGCGCAGGCAGGCCGAGTGGGACTATCTGCGGCCGTTTTCCCCGTACCAGAACGTGTCCGTCGGCCAGCCGTATCCGCCCGTCCTGCTCCTCACGTCTACCAGGGACGACCGGGTGCACCCCGGGCATGCCCGCAAGATGACGGCGCGGCTGCGGGAGTACGGCTACGACGTCGCTTACTACGAGAACATTGAGGGCGGGCACGGCGCGGCTGCCGACAACGAGCAGCGGGCCCTCAAGTGGGCGCTCGTGCTCGAGTTCATGTGGCAGAAGCTGACCAGCTGAACGACCGCCTGGTAGGGCAGGCGTCATGGTCGCGCTGCAAATTTTGTGCGCAGCAGGCTTGTGCGCAGCAGGCTTGTGCGCAGCAGGCTTGTGCGCTGCAGATTTCGTGCGCAGCCTCCTGACCATCAGCGGGCGACGACGCGATGCTCACTGGCAGGCTGTCGGCCAACTGGGGGCTAACTGGAGGAGTCCCAGTTCCCTGGTGTCCGCCGCCCGGTCACCGAGGCCGGGCGGATCCGAATCCAGAACGGACGTTCCACCGCGGTGGCCCACGGGTGCAGGCCGAGCCGGCCGAGCCGGCCGATCTCGGCCTCCTCGTACACCACCGCCGCGCGGCCGGTCACCAGAACGCTCCACCCAGAACGGGTCCGCTGGTCATAGTCGTCGGCCTCGAACGCGACCAGATCTTGTTCCTCGGCCGCGGTGAGCTTCGACCCCCCGGCCGTGCGGAAGACCACATCGTGCCCGTCCATGGCATGGTTCACCGGCAAGATCACCATCTCGCCGTCCGCGTAGAAGCCGACCCGGCCCAGCGGGACCGAAGCGAGCAGCCGCAGGCAGGTGTCGAACGGCAGCGCCTCAAGCCCAGCGTGGTCGGTCGGATGCCCTGCCATATCACTCTCCGGTACCTCTGGCCGCTCCCTGGCGCCATCGCGGGCGACGCCACCGCGGGCGCTGCGTACGGCGCGATCAAGTATTCCACCTCACGGTCCCCCGCCGCGCCCGGCGCCCGCCGCGGGCCGAGTCCGTGGGGCCGGACCCTTTCGGCCCTACCGCCACCGCGCTGGGGTCCCTGGGCCGGCACCTACCGGCCCTACCGCCACGACCACGCTGGGTCGAAATGCGCGCCGCGGCTCGATCCGCTACCTCATGGCAGCGGGTGGGAGACCTCCCGGTGGTGCCCGGGTGCGACCCGCGGGTCACCGGTCCGGATGCACCATCTCGTCGATTACGCCGGTCGCGGCCAAGATGAGGATGTCGTTCTCGCCCGGCGCCACCTCGACCCCGTAGGTGTCCCTGACCCTGAACCACCGTTTGGAGATCTCGGCGACCTTGTCTCCGTCACGCTCGATCGTGTACTCATGGTCCATGATGTTGCCCTGGATATGTAGATCCGGGCCGTCTTCGACCTTGACGATCCAGCGCTCGCGCAAGGGCGTGATCATGGCCTTCTTGACCATGGCCATGCGGTCGCCGCCCGGACCCTCGATCTCCATGCTGTCCTTGACCCGGAGCATGCGTTCCTGGACCTTGCACAGCTCGCGCCCGTCCATGTCTTCGAACAAGAGCGTCTTGCGGATCCTGAGAGCCTTGCCGTCCACCTTGAACACTCGCTCACCGCGATCGTTCTCGATGATGTAGTCATCGCCGATCGAGATCACGCGCTGGCGCATCTGGTAGCGCGTGACGTCACGGCCTTCGCGCCGCTCCTGCCGCCTGCCAAACATTTGGGACCCCCCGGGTTTTGGTTGCGTGCCAACGCCTTTCCCGCTGGCGGCCGACTCTCGTGCTGACGGCCAACTCGGACCACCGTATGCCCGGCCGGCGCCGCTTCGCGCCACCTGTACCGGGTGAGTCGCGGGCGATCGGCCTCAGGCGTTTCATGCCTCGGCCACCGTCAGCAAATATCGTGCTGGCGGTCGTCGGCCAGGGTGTTTCGTGGATCTTGGTGGTTGCCACCCCGCTGGCGCGGTGCCGTAACTCGCGGTGCCGTAACTCGCGGTGCCAGAACTCGCGGTGCCAGAACTCGTGGTGCCAGAACTCGCGGTGCCATAACTCGCGGTATCAGAGCGGCAGCGCCTGCGCAAGCTGCCTGTAGGCGTCGATAGGGTCGGCCGCTGGCGCGGTGAGCAGCTGGATGCACACGTGGTCGGCGCCAGCATCGAGGTGCTCGGTGAGCCGTGCAGCAATCTGCCCGTCATCGCCGTGCGCGACGAGCGCATCGATCAGCGCGTCGCTGCCTCCTCCGCTCAGGTCGTCATCGCCCCAGCCCAGGCGGCGCAGGTTGCTCGTGTAGTTGACCAGCCCGAGGTAGGGATCGCGGACCCGGGGGCGGCCGATGGCGCGCGCCCGCTCCGGATCGCCGTCAAGCACCACCTTTTGTTCGGGGGCAAGCAGCGGCGCGGCACCGAGGACGGTGCGCGCCTGGCGCGTGTACTCGGGCGTGACAAGGTACGGGTGGGCGCCGGCCGTGCGCTCGGCGGCCAGGCGCAGCACCTTCGGGCCCAATGCGGCCAGCACCATACTCGCCGCGGGTACGCCTTCATCGGCCAGCGCGTCCACGTAGTTCACGAGTTTCTGGTAAGGCTTGGCGTACCGCTGGTCGGCCTCAGGGTGGCCTGCGCCCACGCCGAGCAGGAACCGGTCCGGATGATGAGCCTGGACGCGTGCGAACGACTCGGCGACCTGATGGGCATCGCTGCGCCAGATGTTGACAATCCCGGTCGCCACCGTGAGCGTGCTCGTCGCATTGAGCAGGTCCTCGACCTGTACCAGATCGCCATTGGGTGAGCCGCCCACCCACAGCGCACCGAAGCCGAACTGTTCGAGTGCGACCGCCAGGCCGGGCGTCAACTGGCTCGCACCCCGCCAGATGCCGAACCGCCCCAGGTGATCACGCACGTGCTGAGTCATCCGGTTCACTCCCGTCCACAATGCTGCCACCAGCGGCCAACAGTTCGCCTCGAGCCGCTGTTCCCGAACCGAGATGGTCATGCGGGCCGCGCATAGCCCTCGCGGGGTCATGCAGGCGGGGCCGGGGGGCGCATGGCCCTGGAGGCAGGGCCCGGGGGCGCATAGCCCTGGAGGCAGGGCCCGGGGGCGCATAGCCCTGGAGGCAGGGCCCGGGGGCGCATGGCCCTGGAGGCAGGGCCGGGGGCGCATGGCCCTGGAGGCAGGGCCGGGGGCGCATGGCCCTGGAGGCAGGGCCTAGTGCAGCGCGCCGTAAGTTCCTGACTGGTGCTTGGTTACCGAG
>Ga0335081_10008208_pt1 | contig 16737 bp, 15 predicted proteins | sample Lox_Sample_35_FD_206713 | JGI IMG/M metagenome (GOLD analysis project Ga0335081, IMG submission 206713) | Soil microbial communities from Loxahatchee National Wildlife Refuge, Florida, United States - Lox_Sample_3.5 | ecosystem: Environmental > Terrestrial > Soil > Wetlands | place: USA... | reverse complement strand
ACGCCGGCCAGGCGCGCGCCGAGGTCGAGGGCAAATACGGTCTCCGTCAGATTGGGAGCGAGCGACACGATCCGTTGCGGCACGGCCGGGAGGCGCACCCGACGGCCCAGATCGTCGTGAAATTCGACGATGGATTCCGCGGCCTTGGCAGGCGCCTCCGGCGGGGGGGCGGGCGCGGCGGCCTGCGCGCGCACGACCAGCGCGCCGAACAGGATCCACACGGCGGCGAGTTTCAGCGGATTGCGGCTTCGTTTCATTTCACGCCAGATTGCCCGGCAACAAAAAAGCCCCATGCGAGCATGGGGCACCGGGCCCGCGCTCCTTCTCGCGAGGAGCGACGGGGAGAAGCGGCTCAGGCAGGTCTCCTGGCTTACGGCTGCCGGCGATGTCCGGTGCACATGGCCCGGGCGGCAGGTCAGCAACCGATCACAGTGGCGGGACCGCGGCCGAATTGCACGGCCTTCCCCTGTCGAGTGCCGTTCAAATGTCGCGAGCCAGTGTATGCCGCGTGCGGAAGAGTGTCAACGCGGGGCGGGGAGGCACGCAGGCGGGGCGGCGAGGCGAGGCAGCATCGCGCCGGCATGCGGCATCCATGGTGGCAGCAGGACCGGGGGCGGCATTGCCAATTTTCTGGGCGGGATTGATCTGCGGCACGATGGACATCACCGCAGCACTGGTGGTGTACGGCCACTACGGGCTGGCGCCGATGCGGCTGCTGCAGGGAATTGCCGCGGGCCTGCTGGGCCGGCGCTCCTTTGACGGGGGAGCGGCCACGGCCGCGCTGGGACTGGCCTGCCACTACTTCATCGCCTGCTCCGCGGCGAGCGTGTACTACGCAGCCAGCCGGGCCATGCCGGTGCTGGTGCGGCACTTCCTCGGATTCGGCGCGCTCTACGGAGTATGCGTGTATTACTTCATGCAGTACGCGGTGCTGCCGCTGTCGGCGGCGACGCGGCGGCCCTTCTCGCTGAAATTCATGATCATCGGCGTGGTGATCCACATCTGCTGCGTGGGATTGCCCATCGCGACGACGATTCGACGGCTCGCGCCGCGCTGAGGCTCCGCACGCGCATTGAGAAGCCAGGAGTGAGCCGGGCGTGCCTGTCCGTGGAAGCGGGAAATCGGAGCAACGAGGAGGGGAGCTAGGCGGAGCTGTGGTTCTCGCCTTCGTCGACGCCCCAGCGCAGATTGTCCACCCACCAGCGGCCATCCACGCGCAGCAGCGTGTAGTGGGCGATGTAGTCCTCGTCGTCGTCGGAAGAGACGTGAATATCGAGCTGCACGCGGCCCTCGGACTGGCCGCGCGTCCATACATCCTCTTCTTCGGTGTGGAACATGTCGCGGTGCGCGCGCACCAGGCGGCGGAAGGTGGCCAGGGGAACTCGCTCGCGGTAGCCCGGGGAAAAGCAGGAATAGGCGCCGGCGACGTCGTCCTGATTCAGGGCTTCGAGCTGTGCGCGGGCCACGCGCAGCGCCGCGCCCACGGCGTCCTGCGCCGCGGTGGCGGAATCCGGGGCCGTGCCCTGGACGCGCGCGCCGGCCGCCCCGGCGCGCTCCGGACGCGCTGCCCGGTTCTCATGGCGCAAGAGCAGCCAGGTGGTGAGCGTGAAGGCCAGAGTGCCGGTGCCGAGCAGTGCGCCCAGCCGGCGCACCAGGGTCCTCCGCCTGTGGCGCTCGCGTTCGTAGGCGGGCCGCCACGCCGGAACGGGCTCCGGCTCGGGCGCAGCCGGTTCCGGTGAGAATTCTCCGCCGCTTACCGGTTCTTCCACTGCGGTTTCCGCTTTTCCACCAGGGCGCGCAGGCCTTCCTGCGAGTCCTCCAGTTTGTACAGCTCGTTCAGAAAGATATCCATGGAGGTCTTGAGACCTTCCTGCAGGGAGAGGCCGATGCCGCCGATGATGGCCTTCTTGGCCATGCGCAGGACGGCGCCGGATTGCGCGGTGATCTGCGCGATCATGGCGTTGACGGTTTTCTCGAGCTGATCCTCGGGAACCAGCCGGCTGGCCAGCCCCAGGTCGCGGGCGCGCTCGGCGGAAATAGGCTCCCCGGTGAGCACCAGCTCCATGGCCAGCCGCGGGCCCACGATCTGCGGGAAGATGGTGGCCGCCAGCGGGGGGAAGACGCCAATTTTGATTTCGGGCTGGGCGAACCGCGCGCGGGGAGTGGCCAGCACGATGTCGCCGAACGCGGCGAGTTCGGAACCGCCGCCGATGGCCGGGCCGTCCACCACCACCATCACGGGTTTGCCCACGTCCACCATGGCCAGAAACACGCGGTGGAACGCATCCGTCATCTGGAAGACGCGCTGGGCGGTGTACTCGCCGACGTCAATGCCGCCGGAAAAAGTTTTGCACGCGGAATCGATGAGCACGAGCTTTACGGCCTCGTCGTCGCCGGCCCATTCGATTCCGGAGGCCAGCTCGCGCAGCATGGGCTCGTTCAGCAGGTTGTGCTCCGGCCGGTTGAGCGTCAGCCGCGCCAGCGGGCCGTCCGTCTTGTAATTCACAAAACGAAACTCGTCCGCCTTGATGCGCTGCACGGATGCGATGGCCACATCAATGGCGGGACGCCGAGCCTGCGATGCGCGTTCCATGGTTATGCCGCCTCCAGAGCGAGCGCTACGCCCAGCCCGCCCGATACGCACAAGGTCGCGAGTCCCCGCCGCGGGCCCGTGGGCTGCCGGCGCAGTTCGTGGAGCAGGGTGGTGACGATGCGGGCGCCCGTGGCTCCGATGGGATGGCCGAGGGCGATGGCGCCGCCATTGGGGTTCAGCCGCGCGCGGTCGAAGCGCAGTTCGCGGTCGCAGGCCAGCACCTGCGCGGCGAAGGCTTCATTCAATTCCACCGCGGCGTAGTCCGCGAGTTTCCAGCCGGTGCGCTCTTCGAGTTTGCGGAACGCGGGCACGGGAGCGATGCCCATGCGGTGAGGCTCGACGGCGGCCACGGTGGCGTCCACGATGCGCGCGAGCGGCGGGCCGGCCAGCGTGTTCAGGCGGTCCTCGCTCACCAGCACGAGCGCGGATGCCGCGTCGGTCAGCCCGCTCGAATTGCCGGCGGTAATGGTGCCGTCCTTGGCGAAGACGGGCGGGAGTTTCGCCAGGCCCTCCAGGGTGACCTCGGGGCGGACGTGTTCGTCCTTTTCGATGCGCGAGGCGCGGCCTTTTGCGTCCGTTTTTTCCACCGCAATGATCTCCTGGCTGAACCGGCAGCTCTCCATGGCGCGCGCGGCGCGGCGATGGCTCTCGAGCGCAAACTCATCCTGCTCGGACCGCGCGATGCCGTATTCTTTGACGAGCACCTCCGCCGTTTCGCCCATCACCATCTGGGAAAGGGGGCAGAGAAAGCCGTCGCGGTACATGGAGTCCACGAGCTGCTGGTGGCCCATGCGCATGCCCCAGCGCGCGTCCAGCAGATAGGGCACGCGGCTCATGGATTCCGCGCCACCGGCGACGATCACGCCGGCCGCGCCCAGGGCAATCTGCTGCCAGCCGAGCAAAATCGCGCGAATACCGGAGGCGCAGGCCATGTTGACGGTGAAGGCGGGAACGTCGTCGCCCAGTCCGGAGCGCCAGGCCACCTGCCGGGCCAGGTTGGGCCCCACGCCGGCCGGGCGCGCGTTGCCCAGAATCAATTCATCCACCAGGCGCGGCGGCCGTCCCGGGTCCATGCGCTTGCGGTCGCCGGGAGTGCGCTCTTCGGGCGCGCTGCCGAACGCTCGCCGCAGCGCTTCGCGCACGGCGATAACGCCGAGGTCGGGCGCGGCGAGATCGGCGAGCCCGCCGCCGAATTTGCCGATCGGCGTGCGCACCGCGCTGGCTATGTAAACTCCGCGGCTCATGGAAGGCGGCTTCCGTCCTGTTTCTAGCCCTCAGAAGCTGGGTGAGAATTTGATGCTAGCACACCTGGGGCGGTCGCCGCCGCGAGCGTGCCCGCGGAGTTTCCTCCGAGCATGTTGCAAATGGCCGCGGGCCGCGGATGCGATTAGAATGGCCCGGCGTTCGGCCAACCGAATATGCCTCCCGGGTTCGGACCCATTGACGGATTGAAAGTGGGACACGCGCAGGACGAGCGTGCGCTGACGGGCTGCACCGTTTTTATCGCCGAGGGCGGGATGACGGCGGCGTGCGAGGTGCGCGGCGGCGCGACGGGCACGCGCGAACTGGGCGTGCTCGATCCGGGCCACATCGCCGGAAAAATTCATGCCCTGGTATTTGCCGGAGGCAGCGCGTTCGGACTCGAGGCCGCCTCCGGAGTCGTCCGCTGGCTCGAAGAGCGCGGCTCCGGTTTCGATGCCGGGGTGGCGCGCGTGCCGATTGTGCCCGCGGCGATCCTGTTCGACCTGGCGGTGGGCGACGCGGCACGGCGTCCCGACGCGGAGATGGGCTATCAGGCCGCGAAGGCGGCGGGAAGCGGCCCTGTGGCGGAAGGCAACGTGGGCGCGGGCGCCGGAGCGACAGTGGGGAAACTGTGCGGCATCCAGCAGGCCATGAAGGCCGGCATCGGCTGCTGGACGGAGGAGTGTGCGGGAGCTCGCGGCGGGACAGTGCGTGTGGCGGCGCTGGCGGCCGTGAATGCCTTCGGCGATGTGCGCGATCCGGCGACGGGCCGGCTGCTGGCTGGCGCGCGCAGGGCTCCCGATTCGCGCGAACTGCTGGACACGGCGGCGGCGCTGCGCCGCGGAGAGACCCCGGCAGGATTCGGCCAGCCGGGAACCGCGGCCGGGAACACGGTGCTGGTGGCGGTGGCCATGGACGCGGAATTGGATCGCCTCGCGCTCCAGCGCGTGGCAGCGATGGCGTCTGCGGGGATGGCTCGCGCGATCACTCCGGCGTTCACGCGATTCGACGGCGACATCGTGTTCGCGCTCTCCTGCGGCGTGCGCCGGGCGGCGATTGAATCCGCGGGAACCGCAGCGGCGGAGGCCGTGGCCAATGCAATCATTCGCGGTGTGACGCAGGCGCGCGCGGCAGGAGGCCTGCCAGGCCTGGCGGGGTAGAGCGCCTGGGAGCACAGGCCCTTCCCCGCGGCGGCGCGGGTCAGGGCTGGCAGAAGCCTGTGGGACTAGGCGCGGCGCAGCTTTTCCGCCCAGTGGGAAAGGTGATTCAGCGACTGCGTGTGGGTGCGGTCAAACAAGAGCGGCGTGATGGACACGGAGCCTTCGAAAATCGCGGCATAGTCGGTGTCCGGCTCCACGCCGGTGATGCGTTTCTGCTCGCTGAGCCAGACGAATTTGCGGCCGCGGGGGTCCACGCCGTCCTGCAGGAAATTGCGCGTGATTTTTTTCGACTGGCGGGTGAAGCGCACGCCGCCTTTCCAGTCCGCCGGGATGTTGACGTTCAGCATGACGCTTTCCGGCAGTCCCTCGGCGAGGGCAATTTCCGCGAGCGCGCGGGCAAACGCCGCGGCGGCCGTGAAATTGGGCTCGGGCCGCCGGCCCACCAGAGAGATGGCGCACGCGGCGTGGCCGTTGATGGTCCCTTCCATGGCCCCAGCCGCCGTGCCGGAGTAGTAGACGTTTTCTCCCAGGTTGCCGCCGTTGTTGATGCCGGAGAGCACGAGGTCGGGCGGACCGGGCAGCAGGCGGTTGAGCGCCAGAATTACGGCGTCGGTGGGCGTTCCGGCCACGGCCCATTCGCGATCTGCGCGCTGTTCGTAGAAGACGGGATCGAGAAGCGTGATGGATTGAGCGGAGGCGCTGCGTTCGCCGTCGGGCGCGGCAATGTAGAGGTCGCCCAGGCCCTCGAGCGCCCGGGCGAGAGCACGCAGGCCGGGAGCGTCGATTCCGTCGTCGTTGGTCAGCAGAATGGTCGGCATGGATCGGCACTTGCAGCGCCGGCTTCCAGCCGGCCTTGAGTCCCGGGTCGGCGAGAGTCAGACGTTTCGGAAGGCCTGCAAGCCGGCGCGAAGCAGAAAAATGGTCGGGACGACTGGATTTGAACCAGCGACCTCACGCACCCCAAGCGTGCGCGCTACCAGGCTGCGCTACGTCCCGACGGCAATTTTCAGAGTATCACCGCGTTCCGAGCAGGGTCAAGATTGCGCGCAGTTCGTCGCGCACGGCGAGCAGCGTGGCGCGCGCGCCGCCGGGCGATGCCGCGGGCTCCACCACGCGGGGGGAGGCAACGACGCGATCCGGCAGGAGGTCGAGCTGCGAGCCGGCCGCAGAGCTCTCCGGCGTCCCCTCCGCGGGAGGAACCAGCATCGGGCTTTTCTGTGCCAGGGCGGCCAGTCCGTCCGTATGAGCCAGGGCCTCGGCCAGATGCCGGCGCGCGCCCGGAATCGTGAATCCCTCTTCATAGAGCAGGCGTTTGATGGTTTGGATCAGGTCGATGTCCTGCTGGCGGTAGAGGCGATGTCCCTTCGGCGCTTTGACGGGCTGGAGCATGGGGAATTCGGTTTCCCAGAAGCGGAGGACGAAGGGTTTGGTGGCGGTGATGCGGCTGACGTCGCCGATGCGATAGAGCCGTTCGGCTTCAGGGACGTGGTGCGCGGGAGCGGCCATACTGCCTGTCTATCGTAAGCCAGTGCGGCGCGGTGTCAACGGAAACCGCAGCCTCTACTCCCGCTTCTTGCGCTGGCGCTGGAGAAAGCGGATGGGGGCGGCGGTGAAGTCGAAGGCCGCGCGCAGCCGGTTTTCCAGAAAACGCTGGTAGCTGAAGTGCAGCGGTTTGCGCTGGTTGGTGAACAGGACGAAGGTGGGCGGCTCGATGGAGGCCTGCGTCAGGTAGAGAACGCGCACGGGATGCGCGCCGGGAGCGGTGCCGCGCTCCAGGTCCGCCGTCTTCAGCCAGCGGTTCAGCTCGCCGGTGGAGACGCGCCGGCGCCGCGCTTCGCTGGCCTCGCGGATGAGCGCGAACAGCTTCCCCAGGTTCTGTCCGGTGAGCGCGGAGAGAAACACGACCGGGGCGAAAGCCAGGAACTTCAACTTGGCGCGGATCAGCTCCTCGAATTGTTCGCGGAGCTGAGACGGCGTGGTTTGCTTCGGCATCTTTTCCGCGGCCAGCTTCTGCGAGAGGTCCCATTTGTTGAGCACCAGGAGGATGGAGCAGCCGGAGCGCGCGGCCAGCTCCGCGATGGAGGCGTCCTGCGAGGTGACGCCCTCCGCGCCGTCGAGCACCAGCAGAGCCACGTCGGCCTGTTCCAGGTGTTTCCGCGCCATCACCACGCTCAATTTTTCCGCCACCAGTTTTGTCTTTGCTTTGCGGCGAATTCCCGCGGTATCCACGAACTCGTAGAGAGCGCCCTCGTGTTCCACGCGCATGTCCACCGCGTCGCGGGTGGTGCCCGGCTCGGGCGAGACGATGGCGCGTTCCTCTCCCGCCAGCCGGTTGAGGAGCGTGGATTTGCCCACGTTGGGCCGGCCGATGATGGCCACGCGCACGGCACGCGCGGGCTCCGCCGCTTCCACCTGGGGAAACTCCCGCGTCACCTCGTCCAGCAAATCGTCCACGCCGAGCCCGTGTTCGGCCGAGATGCCCACCACGCGGTCGCCCAGAGAATAGAACTCAGCGGCCAGCGAGGCGTGCGCCGCGGTGTCCACTTTGTTCGCCGCAATCACCAGCGGTTTGCCGGTGCGGCGCAGGAGCTGGGCCAGCTCGGCATCGAGCGGCTGCACTCCGGCGCGCGCGTCCACCACCAGCACCAGCACCGCGGCCCGCTCCATGGCCACGCGCGCCTGCCGGAAAATTTCGCCGGGGATGCCGGCCTTTTCATCGGGCAGCAGCCCGCCCGTATCCACCACTTCGAACGCGCGCCCGCTCCAATGCGCGGTTCCGTGGATGCGGTCGCGGGTGATGCCCGGCTCGTCGGTGACAATGGAGCGGCGGCTTTCCGTGAGCCGGTTGAAGAGCGTGGATTTGCCCACGTTGGGCCGGCCCAGAATCACCACGGTTGGAAGTTGAGCTCCCATGCCATCCATCTTCCCGCGCACGAATTACATGACGTGCGGATGCATCAGTGTAGCCTGCCCGCGCCCCGGCAGGGTGGAGAGCCGGGCCGCCGCCACCCCGGGCGGCCCCGGAGCGGCCAGACGCAGGGACGGGCTATACTGCCCCGCAGGGCGGCTGAAAGAAAGGGGTTGCCGGGTGCGTAGTAGATGACGGGGAGAGGGAAACCCGAGGGCATGGGCGGGGAAGACCTGGCTGCGACCGTAGCGCGCGCCCGGGCTGGCGACCGCGAGGCCTGGGGCGAGCTCTATGGCCAGTTTGCAGGGCCGCTCTTTCGCTTTTGCCGCCGCGTGCTCCCCACCCGGCAGGACGCGGAAGACGCGTCCATGGATGTGTTCGTGAAGCTGAAAGGCAAACTCGGGCAGTACGATCCGGAGCGGCCCTTTTCCGCCTGGCTCTATCGGGTGGCCGCAAACCATTGCTGGGACCTGCTGCGCCGCCGCAAAATCCGGCAGGACCTGGAAACGGAGGAGGCCGAGACGCTGCCGCTGAAACATCCCGACCCCGGCCAGCTGGACCAGATGATTTCGGAGCAGACCGGGAGCGGCGTGCGGCAGGCACTGGCGCAAATCTCCGCGCGCGCGCGCATGGCACTGGTGCTGCGCTACTACGCGGAAATGAGCTACGACGAAATCGCCGATGCGCTGGGGCTGCGGCGCGCCTTTGTGGGCGTGGTCCTGCTGCGCGCGCGCCACGAATTGCGCGAGGCCATGGCCCGCACAGCAGGAGCCGCGCCGGCCGAACGACTGGGAGCTGCGAACGCCGGAGGCGGGAAATGAACGCGCCCATTCCCCTGAATCCCGCGAAACACGTGGACGAAGTGACTGGCCTGCTTTACGTCGAAGGCCAGCTGGAATCCGCGGCCGCCCGCGAGGTGGTGGTTCATCTGGAGCAGTGCGCCGCCTGCCGGCGCCTGCTGGACACGCTGAAGCGCGAATCGCTGCTGCTCACCCAGGCGCTGGCGGAGCAGGACGAGCCGCTTCCGGCGCGCCTCGCCGCGCCGGGCGTGGCCGAGGGGCTCTCCTGGGGGTGGCTGCTGGCTTTTGGCCTGGGCGCCGCCGGCCTTTATACCTTCTGGAGCGTGTACGTGTCGCCTTGGATAGACAATCTCCAGCAGTCCGGATTTGGCGGCCAGTTCCTGTTTACCTGGCTCGTCTTCAACGGAGCCTCCTGGAAAGGATGGGATGCCATGCTGCAATTCATCATCTTCGCTTCCCTGGCGGTGCTGGGGGGTGTGCTGCTGTTCCTGTTCCGCAGGAACCTGCGCCGCCTCACCTTCCTGTCCGTGATCGTGACGGCGCTGCTGATTCCGGCGCTGGCCCAACCGCCGGCCGCGCACGCCGCGGAGTTCGTCAAGCAGCACGGAAACTACGACGTCCCGGAAGGCCAGACGGTAAACAATGACCTGTTTGTATTTGCCCAGTCGGTGCGGGTGGCGGGAACGGTGAACGGCGACCTCTACTGCTTCTGCAGCTCGCTCACCGTCGAAGGCCACGTCACCGGGGATGTGATCGCCTTCGCGCACCTGGTGCGCGTGACCGGGAAGGTCGATGGCAGCCTGCGGACGTTCACGAGCGAGCAGACCATTGAAGGCGATGTGGGCCGCAACGTGCTGAGCTTTGTGGGCGTTTTCCAGAACACCTCGCGCTCGCACATCGCGGGAAGCGCCACTCTGTTTGTCGGCGACCTCGAAATGAACGGACCGATCGGGCGCGACCTCGCCGCCTATGTGGGTTCGGGGAGCATCGATGCGCCCATCGGCGGCAGCGTCCAGCTCCGCCAGGAACGCAGAGAGAGTGGAGGAGACGAAGGCTGGGGCATTCACGGCGAGCGGGCGCCGATTCAGGTGGCTTCCCACGCCGATATCAAAGGCAGCTTCTACTACCGCGGCCCGGTGAAGCCCGACATTTCGCCTCAGGCGAAGCTGGCCAGCGAGCCGCAAGTCGACCTCATCCACACGACGCCCTCCTACCGCCGTCCGTTCAGCTACTGGTATAACGCCATGATCTGGGGAGCGGCATTCCTGGTCGGCCTGGTTTTCATTGCCCTGGTTCCCGGCTTCGCGCAGGACGCTTCCCGACAGGCCGGCAGAATCGGGATTCCGCTGATTCTCGGCCTGGTCGGATTCATCGTCATGCCGATCGCAGGCGTGCTGGCCTGTTGCACGGTGGTGGGGCTGGGATTGGGCATCCCGTTGATTTTCTTCTGGCTCTTTCTGGTGTTCTTCGGCCAGGTGATCGCGGCCATCTGGCTGGGAGAAGCGATCCTGGGCGCCACCGCGGGAACCTGGCCCATGGCCGGGCGCCTCGCGCTCGGATTGTTTCTCATCCGGCTCGGAGCGATTGTGCCCGTCCTCGGGTACTGGGTGAGGTTTGCGGCCTGCCTGCTGGGAATCGGCGCCATCCTCCTGATTGCGTTCCGCGGATTCCAGTCCCCGGCTGCTCCGCCCCGCGGCGTGGCCGCGCCCCCTGCGCCCGCGGTGTGAGATTCCATGGAGCGGAAGGGCCGCGAGAGGCGCCCCTTGCGCTGGCGGGCCGGAGCCGGCGGGAATCGCCGCCTAGTGGATAATCGCGAGCTTTCGCGCTACCCGGCCCAGGATGTCGAGCGCCTTCTCCAGGTCCTTGCGAGTATGCGTGGCGGTGACGATGGCGCGCAGGCGCGCCTTTCCTTCCGGCACGGTGGGGAAACCGACGGCCGGCGCGAACACGCCCTGCTGGAATAGTTCGCCGGTCAGCTCGAACGCCTTCGCCGCTTCGCCCACCAGAATCGGCGAGATCGGCGTCTCGCTTCCGCTGGGCGGAAATCCCTGCTGGGTCAGCCCCTTCTGGAAGTAGCGCGTGTTCTCCCAGAGTTTCTCCACCAGTTCCGCTCCCGCGCGCGAGGCCAGCAGCGTGAACGCGGCCTGGCAGGTGGCCGTCACCGAGGGCGGATGCGACGTGGAGAACAGGAAAGGACGCGCGCGGTGGTAGAGAAACTCGATCAGTTGCTGCGACCCGCACACGTAGCCGCCCATGGCGCCGATGGCTTTGCTCAGCGTGCCCACCTGGATATCCACGCGCCCGTGGCAGCCCGTGTGGTCCACCGTGCCGCGCCCGTTGCGCCCCAGGACGCCCGAGGAGTGCGCGTCGTCCACCATCATGATGCAGTTGTATTTTTCCGCCAGGTCGCACAGCGCCGGCAGCGGCGCGATGTCCCCGTCCATGCTGAACACGCCGTCGGTAATCAGCAGTTTGTGGCCGGGCCAGCCTTTGGTTTCCTCGCAGATCTTCGCGCACTCCGCCGCGTCCTTGTGTTTGAACACGCGGATGGCCGCCTTCGACAGCCGGCACCCGTCGATGATGGATGCGTGGTTCAGCTCGTCGGAAATAATCAGGTCGTCTTTTCCCAGGATGGCCGCCACGGTCCCGGCGTTGGCCGTGAATCCGGACTGGAAGACCACGCACGCCTCCGTGTGTTTGAACTTCGCGATCTGCCGCTCCAGGTCCATGTGGATGCGCATGGTTCCGGAAATCGTGCGCACTGCGCCCGCGCCCACTCCGTATTTCCGGATGGCCGCGAGCGCTGCGGCGCGCAGCTTCGGATGGCTGGCCAGCCCCAGGTAATTGTTCGAGCTGAGATTGATCACCTTTTTCCCGTCGAAGGTGGCCACGGGCTTCTGCTCGCCCGCCAGCACGCGCAGGTGGTAGTAGCGGTGCTGCTGCTTCAGCTCTTCGAGCGTGTTTCCGAGATAGGCCAGTTGTTTGCGTGTTGTGTTCGGCACGATTCCTCCAGGATTCCGGTGGGACAGGCATTCGGGCCCGTCGCTTTGCTTGTGCCGGCGGTGCAGAGCGCAGACGGGATTGTCTGCGCCGCAGCCGGTTACTCCGCGCCGTTCGGGAGCAGCAAAACTTTTCCCGCCGCGCCCTGCTCCAGCAGCTGGAAGGCGCGCGCATATTCTCCCAGCCGCAGCCGTTCTTTGAACAGCGGCTCCAGGTCCAGCCGCTGGTCGCGCAGCAGCGCGTCCATCTGCAGCCAGGTTTCGTACATGCGCCGGCCGTAAATCCCCAGCACCGTCGCGCCCTTGAAGATCACGTCGCTCAGCAGGTCCAGCGTCACCGGCTCGGCCGGAATCCCCAGCAGCGAGGCGCGCCCGCCGGAGCGCAGCATGGCGAACCCCTGGCGGACCGCCGCGGGATTGCCGCTCATCTCCAGCAGCACGTCCACCCCCGCCCCGCCCGTCTCCGCCAGCACGCGCGCCGCCGCATCCTCCTCCCGCGGGTTCAGCACCAGGTCCGCCCCCATCTCGCGCGCCAGCTTTGCGCGATGCGGCGAAATCTCCGTGGCATAGAGCGTCGAGCAGCCGCACGCCTTCGCCACCGCGATGCTCATCAGCCCGATCGGCCCGCAACCCGTCACCGCCACCGTGGCTCCCGCGATGGGCGCCGCGAGCACGGAATGCACCGCGTTGCCCAGCGGGTCCATGATCGCCGCGTAGTGGTCCGGAATCGCCGCGTCCAGCTTCCACAGGTTCGTCGCCGGGATGCGCACGAATTCCGCGAAGCAGCCGTCCTGATCGATTCCCAGGATGCGCACGTTCTGGCACAGGTGCGGCTGGCCGGAGCGGCAAGGCCGGCAGTGGTAGCAGGCCACGTGCATTTCCGCGGTCACGCGGTCGCCCGGCGCAAACCGGTCCACGCCTTCGCCCACCGCTTCCACCACCCCGCAGAATTCGTGCCCGAAGGTCAGCGGGGGATGCAGCCGGGAGGCCGACCACTTGTCCCAATGGTAGATGTGCAGGTCCGTGCCACAGATGGAGGCGGCGCGCACGCGCACCAGCGCTTCTCCTGGCCGCGCGGTGGGAACGGGTACGCTCTCGATCTGCGCCCCCGGCTCGGGACGCGGCTTGCGGAGAGCCTGCATCGTCGCGGTCGTCATGCTCCTCGAGGGGCGTGGCCCGATGGGGGATGCTAGCACAGGTGGAGCGGGCTTTCAGCCTGCGCGCGCCTCCCTGAACACTCTTACCCTGGAGAAGGGCCGCGCGCCGGCTCCTCTTTTTCGCTACAATCCACCGGCCTCGCGCCTGGCACGGCATGCCGCAGGCGCCGGCTGGAGGAAAGGTTTCGATGGGCCTGGGCACACGGCTGGGCGAACTCCGCGCGGGGTTCCATGCCTCGTTCTGGGTAGCGAATTTCACGGAACTCTTCGAGCGCCTCGCCTATTACGGAACCACGGCCGTGCTGGCCATTTACCTGAACGAGCAGCTCCATTTTTCCTCGGAACTCACCGGCTGGCTGATGGGCACGTTCGGTTTCGTGGTGTGGTTCCTTCCCGTGCTCGGCGGCACGCTGGCGGACCGCTTCGGCTTTCGCCGCGCGCTGCTGTTCGCCTACTTGGTGATGACCGTCGGTTACTTTCTGCTCGGCTCGCTTTCCGCGCCGTGGATGCAGTCGCTGCGCCACACGCTGGGCGACAAATGGCTGGTCCTCGCCATCCTGATGATTCCCGCGCTCGGCCCCGCGGTGGTCAAACCCTGCGTGGCCGGCACCACCGCGCGGGCCTCCGCGGAAAACGTCCGCTCCATGGGTTATTCGATTTACTACACCATGGTCAACGTAGGCGGCACGCTCGGCCCCATCGTGGCCTGGCTCGTGGGCGAAAAGCTCGGCTATGGGAATGAAACCGTGTTCCGGGTCTCCTCCGCGTCCGTCTTTCTGATGTTCTGGTTCACGCTGTTTTTCTTTCATGAGACGGGGGCGGAATCCCGGGGCCAGGTGGCCAGCATCGCCGCAGCGTTGCGGAATATGGTCACCGTCCTCGCCGATTTCCGTTTCGTGCTCTTCCTGCTCATTTTTTCCGGCTACTGGGTAATCTTCTGGCAGCAATACATCGGCGCGCCGCTGTTCGTGCGCCGCTACGTCAGCCCCTCGGCGCCGGTGGCCCTGCTGCTCTCCACCGATGCCGCCACCGTCATTTGCTTCCAGATTCTGGTGAGCTATCTGACGCGCAAAATTCCGCCCATCCCGGCCATTTCGCTCGGCATACTCATCTCCAGCCTTTCCTGGATCATCCTGGCCGTGCATCCCGCCTCTCCGGCGCTTGCCGGGATGGCCGGCTCCGCGCTCGCGCTGTTCGGCCTGCGGGTCAGCGTTGATCCCGCAGCGCCCATGTTCGTGCTCACCATGTTTTTCCTGGCGCTCGGCGAAATCACGCAGTCCCCGCGCTATTACGAATACGTCTCCCGCCTCGCCCCACCGGGCCGCGAAGGACTCTTTATGGGCTACGCGTTTCTGCCCATCGCCATCGGCTATTTCCTCGCCGGCGTGCTGGGAGGCAGCCTGCTGCATCACTTTGGAGAAGTGCTGCACCAGCCGCAACAGATGTGGTGGGTGATCACCGGCGTGGGCATCGCCACAACGCTGCTCATGATCCTCTACGACAAATTCTGGAAGCCTCCTGTGGCCTCCCGGTCCTGATTCCCCGTTTCTCCAGCCTCCAGAAAAGACAAAACCCCCGGCGGCCCTGCCGCTCCTGGGGAAAGAGCAGCGGACACCGGGGGTCAGTGCCGGATGGGTTGCCGAAGGGGCTTACTTCGCTCCCAGTACGGCGTCCTTGAAGGCCTTGACGGCAAAAATCTTCACCACCGTCTTGGCCTTGATCTTGATGGCTTCGCCCGTCTGCGGGTTGCGGCCCATGCGCGCGGCGCGATGGCGCTTGACGCAGCGGCCGATTCCCGGAATCACGAACTTCCCGGCGCCGCCCTTGCACTCCTTGGCGGCGAGAGCGGCCAGGGCCTCAAAAAAGCCGGCTGCCTGCTTCTTCTTCATTTCGCACTTCTCGGCCATCGCCGCAACAATCTGGCTCTTGCTCATTGGCTTTGCTGCCATGGAATTCTTGTCTCCTCTTTTCGTTTGAAAATCAGTTTTGGGTATTTACCGCTGTCTGGTTGCGCATTTCCCCTGCAACCGAGTACGGCGCACTATAGCCGCCGCACCCGCATAACGCAAGGGAAATATCGCGCCCCGCTTGTGATTCATGTGCTTTTCCTCACCAGCCGCCTCCGGCCCAACGAGCTCCAAGCCACGTCCTCGGCGGGCACCGCGCTCGACTTCGCTTATAATTTCGTGGACGGTTCGAACAACGATAACGGCAACGTCATGGCGATCACCAACAACATCCATTCCATGCGTTCCCAGAGCTTCGGCTACGACCAGTTGAACCGGATTTCCCTCGCCTTCACCACCGCCACGTATTCTACGGACTCGGTGGATTGCTGGGGTGAAGTCTTCCAGTACGACAACACTCCCACCACTGGCGGAGCTTGGGGGAATCTCACCAACATCGGCGTCTATCAGCCTTCCGGCAATCAAAACGCCTACGTGGGCTGCACACAGGAAAACCTGAGCCTGTCCGTCAACACAAGCAACCGCATCACGAACACCGGCTTCTCATACGATACGGCGGGCAACGAGATGGGCGACGGCATGAACTCCTACGTTTACGACGCCGAAAACCATCTCACCAGCGCCGCGGGCGTCAGCTACACCTACGATGGCGATGGGAAGCGCGTCCAGAAGTCGAACGGCAAGCTCTACTGGTATGGAACGGGCTCCGACCCGCTCGACGAATCCGACGCCAGCGGCAACATCACAGACGAGTACGTATTCTTCGGCGGGAAGCGCATCGCCCGGCGCGATTCCAGCGGCAACGTGGTTTACTACTTCTCAGACCACCTGGGCACATCACGCCTGGTCACCGACTCCACAGGCGCCACCCTCCTCGACGACAGCGACTTCTACCCCTTCGGCGGCGAGCGCCCCGTGCTCTCCTCCAGCGGCAACACCTACAAATTCACCGGCAAAGAACGGGATACCGAGTCTGGCCTCGATATGTTCGGCGCCCGCTACTACGGCAGCAGCTTGGGCCGGTTCATGACGCCAGACTGGGCTGCAAAGCCCGTCAATGTCCCCTATGCCGACTTTGGAAATCCGCAATCACTCAATCTTTACAGCTACGTCAAGAATAACCCGACAACTACACGTGATCTAGACGGACACTGCGAGGACACGTTGACATTCCCAGCCTGCGTTGGCGGTGCGATAGGGGGCCCTCCGGGAGCTGCGATCGGACTGGGCGTCGGTGTCCTAGTTACAGTAGGGGTCGCAGCCTACGTCTATTACCACCACAAGTCCGACGACACTGCAAACAAGAACGCCCCGCCGCCCACCAATTCGCAGAGCAAGACTCAAGCCCAGAGTACACCGGCTGATCCGAATCAGGGCAGCTCTTCAGACAAGGAAGGCGCACAGGACAAGAAGCTCTCAAAAGCCGAAGTTAAGAACCTCGAAGAGAACACCGGACAGAGTGCACACGAGATCAAGGAGGACGCGTTGGGAACGGACAAGAATCTCTCCAAGTTCGATCTCTACAAGAACAGCGATGGCGACATCGTCGTTAAACCAAAAGGAAGTAGCGGGGCAGGAGAACAAACCGGCTATACAACGGAGCACCTTAAGACGCCGGAGCCCAAGCCGGAGTCTGAATAATGGCTACCATCACAGTATGGTTGTTTCTAGAATCCGAGACCCTCACAGCCGACCAAATGTCAGAACGAATCGGCATTCCGTTCGACAGGTCTTGGCGTAAGGGTGAAGCCCGGGGGAGAACGGGAAAGGTGTTTTCGACAAATTCGTGGAAACTCGAGTCGCAATCGGACGTGGACGAGAATCCTATCAAGGTCGGCGAGAAAGTCGAAGTTTGCTTGGACGATGTTCTCGGACGGATTGGAGACTATACTGATCGCTTCCGTGCTCTGA
>Ga0335081_10008207_pt1 | contig 16741 bp, 13 predicted proteins | sample Lox_Sample_35_FD_206713 | JGI IMG/M metagenome (GOLD analysis project Ga0335081, IMG submission 206713) | Soil microbial communities from Loxahatchee National Wildlife Refuge, Florida, United States - Lox_Sample_3.5 | ecosystem: Environmental > Terrestrial > Soil > Wetlands | place: USA... | reverse complement strand
GCTGCCTCGAAGTTCAGGTCGTTGACCACTACCCGGGCGCCCGCTCCGGCCAGCCCGCGGGCCAGCGCCCGTCCGATCCCCGCGCCCGCGCCGGTGACGACCGCCCCAGCGTTTTTGATGTCTACCGTCACGTCGGCAGGTTATCGCGTCCCCGGCCGATCAGGGCGGTCGCGGTCGCGATGAGCTGGTCCACCCGCAGCGGCTTCTCCAGGTAGCGGTCCGCGGGCCCGAGCAGCCCGGCCGGCGCCCCGTCCAGGACGTGCGCGCTCACGACCGCGACCGGCAGCGCGGGCGCCAGCTGCCGCAGCGCGCCGAGCAGCTCCGGGCCGGTCATGCCGGGCAGGTCCAGGTCGGTGACCACCAGGTCCCAGTGCTCGTCGACGGCCAGCCGCAGCGCCGTCACCGGGTCGGCGATGTGGATGACCTCGAACCGGCACCGGTTGGCCAGCACGTGCACCAGGAACAGGGCTGCTTCCGGGTCGTCCTCGACGACCAGGATCCGCGCGCGTATGACCTCACCAGTCCCGCCGATCTCCCTGACTCCCATCCCCCCAGTCTCCCCGACCGGGCGGTGGCCGGCGTTGCGGTTCCGGTGCAGGACAGTAGCGGATCAACCAGGAGGAACATACTTATAGCCGAACCCGCGGACCGCCTCGATGGCCGCGCCGGGTTCCCCGGCGTCCTGGCCGAGCTTGCGGCGCAGCCGCATGACGCCGAACTTCACCCGGTCCGGGCCCACCCCGAGCGGGTCGTTCCAGGCCAGCTGCAGCAGCTGGTCCGGGGTGAGGGTCTGGCCCGGATGCCTGATCAGCGCGGCCAGCAGGCGGAACTCGGTCGGGGTCAGCGTGACCGCAGTGCCGCCCACGCTGACCTCGCGGGCGGTGAGGCTGACCTGCAGGCGGCCGTCGTCGTAGACCTCGGCCCGCGGCTGCCCGGCCCGGGGCCGGCGGAGCAGCGCCTCCACCCGGGCCGCCAGTTCACGGTTGCCGAACGGTTTGGTCAGGTAGTCATCGGCACCGCCGTGGAGCCCCCGGACCTTGTCGCCCTCCTGGCCGTGCGCGGTCAGGATGAGCACGGGCACGTCGCTCAGGTCGCGGATGCGCTCCAGCACGGCCCACCCGTCCATCGACGGCAGCCCGATGTCGAGCACGACCAGGTCGAAGGGTTCCGGCCGGGCCGTGTGGAAGGCGCGCAGGCCCTCCTTCCCGTCCGATGAGCTGTCCACCTCCAGGCCCTGCCTGCCCAGCACGGTCCGGATGCCCAGGGAAATGTCCTGGTCGTCCTCGATCACCAGCACCCGGCCTTTCATCATCCGCCCCCCGGCAGGTAGACACTGAATGTGCTGCCGCGGCCCAGGGTGCTGTCCACCTCCACGTGCCCGCCGTGCATCTCGGTGAGCACCTTGACGATGGACAGGCCCAGGCCGGTGCCTGGCAGCCCGGCGGTGCGCGCGTTGGAGGCCCGGACGAACCGGCTGAACAACTGCCCGGCCTCCTCCGGCGGGATCCCGATGCCGGTGTCGGTCACGTCGATCCGCCACTGGCCGTCCGCAAAGCAGGCCGTGACCAGCACCCGCCGGTTCCGGTGCGAGAACTTGACCGCGTTCGCGATCAGGTTGTCCAGGACCTGCATCAGCCGCCGGTGGTCGGCGGTCATCAGCGGCCCGTCCCCGGCGCTGACCTCGATGGTGATGCCCTGCTTGGCGGCGGCGGGCGCGGCCAGCCTGACCGCCTCGGCGACCAGGTCGGGGACCGAGACCGGCGCCGGGTCCAGCGGCAGCGCGCCGGCCTCGAGCCGGTCCAGGATGAGCAGGTCACCGACCAGCCGGTGCAGCCGGTCGGCGTTCCGCTCGATGATGTCCAGGAACCTGATCCCCTCCGGGGTGAGCCCGTCCGCCTCGCCCCTGATCAGTTCGCTGAACGAGACGATGGACGTCAGCGGCGTGCGCAGCTCGTGCGACACGATGGCCAGGAACTGGTTCCTGGCCTCGTCGAGCTGGCGCAGCCGCTCGTTCTGCCTGGCGAGTTCCCGCTGCGCCTCGAGCCGCTGCTGGTCCAGCTCATGACGTTCGGACATGTCCCAGGCCAGCCAGATGTCGCCGCGATGCCGACCGTTGACGAGCACCGGCCAGTAGTCCCATTCGACGGTGCGGCCGTCCGCGCAGCGCAGCTGTTCCCCGGTCACCGGCTGCCCGGCCCGCATCACCGCCACCGCCCGCCGGGTGAACCGGACCGGGTCGTCGAACGCGCGCGAGACCCGGCGCAGCACCGGGACGGCGGGCGTGCCGGCCAGAGGCTCGTCCAGCCCGAACATGGCCCCGAAGCTCTGGCTGTCGTTGGTCACCATGCCCTGCTCGTCGGTGATGAGCACCCCCGGGATAGCCGAGGCGATCAGGCAGTTCAGCCGTTCGGTCTGGTCGGCCAGTCCGGCGTGCGAGCGCTCGAGCTCGGTGAGGTCGCGCAGGAAGCCGGTGAAGATCGCCTGGCCGCCGAGGGTGATCTGCACCGGGGTCAGCTCGGCGACCCGCTCGGTGCCGTCGGCGCGCAAGATCGTGACCCGGAGCTGGCCGGTGAACTCCTCCGGGTCGCCGGTGGCCAGGTAGGTCTTGATGTGCTCGAGGAACCGGGGCCGGTCCCGCTCCGGGACGAGGATCTCGGTCATCGGCTGGCCGATCACGTCGCCGCGCCGGTAGCCGGAGAGCCGCTCGGCCGCCGGGTTGAACTCGATCAGGCGGACGTCGGCGTCCATGGCCAGCATCGCGACCGGCGCCCCCGCGATGAGCGCCCGGGTCAGCGCCTGCCGCTCGGCCAGCGCGGCCATGTCGTTGGCGTGCCGGATCTGGGTGGCAACGATGGCGGCCACGGCCTGCGCGCTCGCCCTGGTCTCGGCGTCCCAGTATCCGTCGTCACCGGCGGCGGCGTCGCCGATCAGGGCCAGCGCGCACAGGCACCGCCCCTCCACCGGCACCGAACGGGCCACCAGCACGCTGCCCGGCCGCCCGTCGAGCGTCACCGTCAGCGGGACCGGTGCGGAGTCACGCTGAGCCATGGCCATTACGCCGATCCTGGCCAGCAGCGCCTGGTCCGCCGCTCCCGGGGGGTGCACCGCCAGCACCGCGGGCTGCTCCGGCTGAAAGGCCAGCGCCGCCCGCAGGCCGAACGCCGCCACCATCCGGTCCAGCACGGCCGGCAGCGCGCCGAGCGCGGCGTCGTCCCCCAGGATCTGCGCGACGGCGAAATCGAGCACGGCGGCCGCGGACCCACCCCGCCGTTTGCTCGTCGCCGTCCCCATGAGGGTCATCCTAAAACACGAAGAGCAACAATCACCTAACCCACAGTTACTCCACCGTCGCGGCCGCCCGTCCCTCCGACGGGAGTAACATCGGCCTCGGCTGACGGGAGGCCCGGCATGATCGAGGTGGAGCGGCTCAGCAAGCGCTTCGGCCCGGTCACCGCGGTCGACGACCTCAGCTTCACCGTCCGCCCGGGACGGGTGACCGGCTTCCTCGGCCCGAACGGCGCGGGCAAGACCACCACGATGCGGATCATTCTCGGCCTGGCCGCGCCGACCTCCGGCCGGGCCCTGGTCGGCGGCCGCCGCTACGACGGGCTGATCCGGCCGCTGCGCGAGGTCGGCTCGCTGCTCGACGCGACCGCCCTGCACGCCGGCCGGACCGGCTGGGCGCACCTGTGGTCGATCGCCCAGGCCAACGGCATAGCCAGGCCGCGCGTCACCGAGGTGCTGAGGCTGGCCGGGCTCGAATCGGTGGCCCGGCGCCGGGTCGGCGGTTTCTCGCTCGGCATGAAGCAGCGGCTCGGCATCGCCGCCGCGCTTCTCGGCGACCCGCCGGTGCTGATGTTCGACGAGCCGGTCAACGGCCTGGACCCGGAGGGCATCCACTGGATCCGCGGGTTCTTCCGGGAGCTGGCCGCCGACGGCCGCACCGTCCTGGTCTCCAGCCACCTGATGAGCGAGATGGCGCAGACCGCCGACCACCTGGTCATCATCGGCCGCGGCCGGCTGCTCGCCGACGTGCCCACGGCGGAGCTGATCGAGTCCAGCGCCCGCCGGGACGTACTGGTCCGCTCCCCGCGGGCGGCGGAGCTCGCGGCGCTGATCGAAGCCCGGGGCGGGACCGTCACCCGGCAAGACGACGGCGCGCTGGTCGTGACCGGCCTGGACGCCGCCGCCATCGGCGACCTCGCCGCCGGAGACGGCATCGCGGTGCACGCCCTGATACCCCGGCAGGCCTCGCTGGAAGACGCCTACCTGGACCTGACCGGAGAGAGCACCGACTACCGCGGGAGGCTCCAGTGAGCGCCCCGTCTCCAGCGAGCCCGTCCCTGGCCACCCGGGCGCTCGACCTGCTGGGATCGGAGTGGACCAAGTTCCGTTCGGTCCGTTCGACCTACTGGTCCCTGCTGGTCGCGGTGGTCACCCCGGTCGCGGTCAGCGCCGTGGTCGCCTTCGCGTTCGCGCACACGCCCGGCACGAGCCCGCCGCTCGACCCGCTACTGCCCGGCGTCATCAGCCTGGAGTACGCGGTGATCGCGGTCAGCGTGCTGGGCGTGCTGGCGTTCAGCGCCGAGTACAGCAGCGGGCTGATCCAGGTGACGTTTACCGCGGCGCCGCGCCGCCGCGCGGTGCTGGCCGCCAAGGCGGTCGTGCTCGCCGCGGTGACGCTGGCCGCCGGCGAGGTGGTCGCGTTTGTCTCGTTCGGCCTCGTCCAGGCCATCCTGGCGGGGACGCGCCAGGGCGTGTCCCTGGGACGTCCCGGGGTCCCCGGCGCGGTGCTAGCCGCCGGCCTGCTGCTGTGCGTATGCGCGCTGCTCGGCCTGGCCCTCGGCGCGATCATCCGGCACACCGCGGGCGGCATCGCCGCCACCATCGCGGTGATCCTGGTACCCGGCATCCTGCTCCTGCTTCCGGCCCCGTGGAACGGCTGGATCGGCCGGTTCACGCTGCTGGAGGCGGCCCACCAGGTGAGCACGCTGCACCCGGCGGCGGACCTGTTCTCCCCGGGCTGGTCCCTGCTGGTCCTGCTGGCCTGGCCGGCGGCCGGCCTGGCCGCGGCCGCGCTCGTCATCACCCGCCGCGACGCGTGAGCCCGCACCGCGTGAGCCCGCACCGCGTGAGCCCGCACCGCGTGAGCCCGCACCGCGTGAGCCCGCGCCGCTGGCCAGCAGGACCCCGGCCAGCGCGATCGCCCCGCCGGTCAGCTCGGCCGGCCCCGGGACCTGGCCCAGCCAGGCCAGCGAGATCCCGATCGCGGCGGCGGGCACCAGGTACAGGCTGACCGTGACCCGCCCGACGTCCATCCGCGCCATGGCGTAGGCCCACAGCACGAACCCGGCCGCGGACGGCGCCAGGCCGAGGAAGACCGCCGAGCCGATGGCCGCCCCGCCCGCGTGCGCCCCTGGCCCCCGCAGTGCCCGCAGCAGCGACCCGGTCCACGGGAGGACGAACACGGTGCCGGCCCACATGGCGTAGGCGGTCACCTCGAAGCCGGTGTACCGGGCCAGCAGCGGCTTCTGCGCGGTGTGGAAGATCGCCTGGAGCACCGCTGCGGCCAGCACGATCAGCGCCGACACCCCGAACCCGAGCCCGTGCGAGGCGGCGATCAGCGCGGTGCCTGCCAGCGCCACCGCGCTGCCTGCCCACCGCCGCCTGCTAGCCCGCTCGCCCAGGAACGCCACCGCCAGCAGGCTGGCGTACACCGGCGCGGTCGCCACCAGCAGGCTGGCCGTGCCCGCGGGCACCACCCGCTCCCCGGCGTTGAGCAGTAGCTGGTACCCGGTCATCCCGGCCACCCCGCACAGCGCGATCAGCGGCAGGTCCCCCGGTTTGGGTCGGCGGACCCTCATCCACGGGGCCACCACGGCCAGCGCGGCCGACGCGACCGCCAGCCGGGCCACGGCCAGGCCCGCCGGGCCGAGCCCGCGGACCGCGACGGTGATGGCCGGGAACGCGCTGGCCCACAGCAGTACCGTCCCGGCGGCAGCAAGCCTTCTCATACCGCCAGTGTCGACCCGTCAATCTTTAACGTCCAGTTACAAAAAACATTATGACTGATAAGCTCTGCTTCATGCTTGATGTGCGCAGGCTCCGGGTCCTGCACGCCGTCAGCGCGTACGGGTCGGTGACCGCGGCCGCCGCCGCGCTCGGCTACTCGGCCCCCGCCGTTTCCCAGCAGCTCGCCGCGCTGGAACGGGAGGTCGGCATGCGACTTACCGAACGGGCCGGGCGGGGGGTCGAGCTCACCCCGGCTGCCCTCATCCTGGTCGGGCACACCGATGCGCTGCTCGCCCGGCTGGATGCTGCCGAGGCCGACCTGGCCGCGCTGCGCGACCAGATCGCGGGCCGGGTCGCGCTGGCCGCGTTCCCGTCGGCGGCCGCGAGCCTGGTGCCCGCCGCCTGGGCGGCGCTGGCGGATTCGGCGCCGCAGGTGCGCCTGGACCTGACCGAGATGGAGCCGGAGGAATCGCTGCCGGCCATGCTCCGCAACGAGACCGACGTGGCCGTGGCGCACGAGTACGACCTGGTGCCCCGCCCCCTAGACCCGCTCTTCGAGCGCCGTGACCTGCTCGACGACCCCGTGCTCCTGGCCATTCCCCCTGACAGCGCCCTTTCGCTGGCCCGCCTCGACCCGGTTCCGCTGGCCACCCTGGCCGGCCAGCCGTTTCTCGCCCCCCGCCAGGGCACCAGCTGCGCCGAGATGATCCAGCGGGCCTGCGCCCGGGCCGGCTTCGTACCCCGCGTGGTCGCCCGCGCCAGCGACTTCCAGGTCCTGCTCAGCCTGGTCGCGGCCGGTGCGGGCGTCACCCTGGTGCCCGGGCTGGCCGCCCGCTGGCTGCCGCCGCGGGTCCGGCTGGTCCCGCCCGCCGATCCGGTGACCCGCCGGGTCTTCGCGGTCAGCCGCCGCGGCGGTGACCGCAAGCCCGCGGTCCGCGTCGTCCTGGACGCCCTGTCCGCCGCGGCCCTGCCTGCCGCGGCCCTGCCTGCCGCGGCCGGGCCCGCCGCGGCTACGCCTGAGCCAGGATCTCGCCGTGCGGGATGAGGAACCAGGCGTCCTCGCTGTCCGCCCAGCGTAGCCAGGCCCGGGCCAGGCGTTCCAGGTCGTCCCGGGTCGCCAGGCCGTGCTCGACCGCCCGGTCGCCGAACGGCGATTCAGTCAGCCGCTGCGCCCACGACGTGCCCCACCACGCCCGGTCCGCGGCCCCGGTGTAGCACCATGCGCTGCCCGAGGCCTCGACCGAGGCGAAGCCGGCCTGCCGGGCCCAGGCCAGCAGGTGCCGGCCCGCGTCCGGCTCCCCGCCGATGACCCGGGCCACGTTCCGGTACAGCGCCAGCCACTCGGTCATCCCCGGCTCCTCCGGGGACCAGAAGAACCCGCCGTAGTCCCCGTCCCGCGCCGCGACGATCCCGCCGGGCCGGCACACCCGCCGCATCTCCCGCAGCGCCGCCACCGGGTCGGTCAGGTGCTGGAGTACCTGGTGCGCGTGCACCACGTCGAACGTCCCGTCGGCGAAGCCGAGGTTATAGACGTCTCCGGTGTCGAACGTGACGTTGCGCTGCCCGCGCCGCTCCGCCTCCTGCCGGGCCTGCGCCAGCACGTCGGCGGCCGCGTCGATGCCGGTCACGTACCCGCCGGGCACGAGGTCCGCCAGGTCCGCGGTGATCGTGCCCGGGCCACAGCCCACGTCGAGCACCTGCGCGTCCGGCGCCAGCCGCGGCAGCAGGTACCCCGCCGAGTTCTCCGCGGTGCGCCAGCGGTGCGACCGCAGCACGCTGTCGTGATGGCCATGCAGGTAGGTGTCGGAGCTAGAAGGCATGTCCCCCATCATCCACCTGTCCACTTTGTGGAGCAAATCTGTCCAGTATGTGGACTCAGACCGGGTATCGCGTCGGTTCGGTCGTGTACTGCCGCCCGGTCGGGGTGGTCCAGCGGAACGTCCCGTCGGGGAGCTGGTCGACCGTCCAGCGGGGGTCTTGCTTGAGCCGGTGATCACGCCGGCACTTCGGTCCGCTGTTGCACAGGCACGTCCGCCCGCCCGCCTCATAAGGGGTGTTGTGCTCGAAGTCGCATTGTGCGGCTGGCCGGCGGCAGCCCGGTCCGGTGCAGGTCGCGTGCCTGACCTGGGTCAGGTGCCTCAGCTTGACCCCGGGATCGTGGCCCCGGGCCTGGAACCGGTGGTCACACCCCGCGGTATCGATGGGGTCGAAGCTGACCAGCAGGTCCGGTCCGCCTCCGGGGACGCGAAGCCGCCAGGCGCCATACCCGCCCGGCGGGCCGGGCTCCCCGGTCGCGGTCAAGGTGAACCCCGGCCCGTCCCTGGCCCCGCCGGGTGGCGTGGGTCCCGCGCGTTTCCTGTGGCTCTTGGGTTCGGGCCGGGCGCAGCCGTGCCCGACGGCGTGCCCCTGCCCGTCGGTTACGGTCACGCACCACGTCGTCGCAGGGTTGCGGGCGGCCGCGGCGGCCAGGTCGCGGGCCAGCCACGGGTCGACCGGCCCGATCCCGGAGAGCTCTCCTGGCCGGCCGGCCAGCCTGGTCAGGCTGGCCAGCGGGACGGTCAGGGTGACTCGTCCAGCGAACCCGCCCGGCGGCGCCCCGCCCGCAGGGCTCGCGGCCGGGGCCGCCGCACCGTCCGGGCGGGGCCGTGAGTCCTTGCCCAGGAGCAGGTCCAGGAAGGCCCGGGCCCGGAGTACATCCATGTCGCCCTCAAGGCCGGACTTCTTCAGCTCCCGGGCCCAGGCGGTGATCCGCTGGTCGGCGGCCAGGACCTCGTCGGGCGGCAGCTCATGGCCCGCCAGCGCGGCGTTCCCGCTGTCTTCGGCCCACCGCTCGACCCGCGCGTCCTTCGCCGCGACCTCGCGCCGCTTGCGCGCCTTCCCGGGCGCGACCTCCATGACGGCGTGGGCGATCGCGGCGCGCAGCGCGCCCGGGGTCAGCCGCCCGGCCCGGTCCAGCACCAGCCGCTCAGCCGCCCGCGCCTCGGCCGGATCCAGCACCGCGCACGCCCGGGCGATGATCGCCACCTTCGACTGCCGCAGGATCCCGTCCCGGAAGGCTGCCTTGGTGCCCGGCAGCCTGACCTCCAGGTGATAGGCGATGTCCAGCATCGCATCGGCGGCCGGGCGGGACTCGGCCAGCACCCCGGCCACCTCGGCGGTGATGGACTCATCCCAGGACTCCGGCATCCGCGCCGGGCCCGCCGGCGGGCAGCCCGGGCGCGGGCGGCGGCGGATGAACTCCGCGACTGCGGCGTGCTTGCGGGCGGCGGCGTAGGCCTCGACCCGGTCCCAGGCGCTGATCACCCCGGCCACCTCGTCATCACACGCCCCCGCGTACCGGTCATCCTCACCGGCCGCCTCAGCGGCGAACCCGGCCAGCGCCCCGCACCCCGGCATGGTGTCCAGCGCCATCCCGGCCCCGAACCCGGCCGCGCGGCTCCCGAACTCCCCGGGCCGCCGCACCGCCGACCCAGGCTGCCCAGGGCCCCGCCGCCCGTCCGCGACCGTCGTCCCGCCCGGCAGGCCCCGCCACGCCGCCCGCGCGGCCAGGGCCGCCTCCTCCGCGGTGATCTCCCGGCACTCCGCGATCAGCGCGTCGACATCGACATCCCACGGCGCGGCGTCTTCCGGCTCCTCCTCATCCGGACCCAGCTGCCCCTCCACCGCCTCGCACCAGGCCAGCCAGTCCTCCTCCGCCCGGGCGGGATCCCCGTCCCGCCCGGGACCCGGACCAGCCGGCCGCTGAGGCATATACACCACCCGTTCGGATAAATGATCTTGATTTGACCTGATAAGAAAATAATAGCGAAAAATAACCTGTGAAGCAATGAATAAGTTCCGTCGGCGTGTCTCGGTGCCGACGTCGGCCTGACCCGAGCCGTAGCTCGATTTGCGCAACAATGACCCCTTTTGCGACCCGTCAATCTGAGAGTTTTCCGGGATCGGGACCTGCGTTCGTTCCGCGATCGCGCCGGGCCAGGCAGTCATGTGCTCGGACGCACCCAGGCTATGAAGCTGTCGCTGCCGCTGTCGCGAGCCGGTATGTGCACGGACCGGATCGCGAGGCTTGTCTGGCCGGGGCGCCAGACGGCGATGACATCGTGGCTGGCCGGGCCGCTGGTGGGGGTCTGCGCGAGCATCACCAGGCGGCCGTCGCTGGTCCAGGACATGCTCGTGAATTTCAGCGCGACGTCGGCCGGCGCGCCGGGGAGGTGCTGCCAGCGGCCTGTGCCTGGATCGAGCAGCCAGACGTCGGTGACCTGTATGCCAGTGCCCCGGTATGAGGGGTCGGAGAAGCTCAGCGCGATCAGCCCTGCGCCCGGGTCGACGGCCGCCTCGTCTGGGCCGCCGATCTGGCTGGGCCATCGCACTGCGCGGCGCGTGCCGGCGCGCAGGTCTGTCAGGCTGAGCGGATGCATCGGCTCGCCAGCCGTCAGCGCAAGGGTCCCGGCGATCGCCTGCAAACTGCTGGTGCGCAGCAGCACACGGCCGCTAGCGAGGTCGATGACTGAACGGCCTTCCACTAGCAGCGCGCCAGCGCCGGGGTCGATCAGCGCTGCCGAGCACGGCACCGGCCGCGGGCCGCGAAGGTGCCGTCCGGCGAGGTCTATCTCCCGGACCGCGCAGTGATGCGCGTCGATGAAGCTCTTCACCCAGACCGATCGTCCGCCGGCCGAGGGCTGAACGTCGGAGCCGGCCGCGATCCGGGTTGCAATCGCGTCGCCGTGGCGTACGACGTAGATGTCATCGTCTGGGACATCGCTCGCGGGCGGACGGCGGTCGATCCACACGACCGCATCCCGCCCCGCTGCAAGCACCGACAGCACCGGCCCGGGCCCGTGGACGCTGAGGCCCTTAACCGGTGTGACACGCCCGGTGTCGACATCGAGCAGATACGGCGGGTCTGCGGATACGAGCAGCACCAAGCCAGTCGCCCCGGTCAGCCGAACGCCGTCGAGCTGGCCGGGACGGGCCGCAGCGCCTGCGAGTGCCGGTGACGGCGCGCTCAGCGGCGACTGGTGCCGGCTCGCCCCGCCATGTCCCGCATGCGAGCTGACCCCGCACCCGACCGCCACGAGCACCGCCACGAGCGCGAGGAGACGACGAACCATGTCCTGACTACACCGCTGCGGCGTGGCTGGTTCCAGCCTCCGACCGCGGACTCCTCCCATGAGCCGGCGTGGCAGCGTGCGCCGGGGGATTTCCGGTACGTCCGTATTTCCCGGGATGCCGCGAGCTGCCATCCTGAGGGCGAGGACCGGCCTTAGTGGCGAGGAGGATGAGAATGGCAGACATTCACGGGACGTGCGATGAGCGGTTCGAGGCGGTGCGCGGCGTACTGGCCAAGAACCTGGATTCGGGCGAGGAACTCGGCGCGTCGATCGTGGTGGACATCGACGGTGACAACGTCGTCGACATGTGGGGCGGCTTCCGCGACGAGGCCACGACGATCCCGTGGGACGAGCACACCATCACCAACGTCTGGTCCTCCACCAAGACGGTGACCAGCCTGGCCGCGCTGATGCTGGTCGACCGGGGCGAGCTGGACGTGGACCAGCCGGTCGCGAAGTACTGGCCCGAGTTCGGCGCCAACGGCAAGCAGGATGTGCTGGTCCGGCATGTCATGTCGCACGCCTCCGGGGTGTCCGGGCTGGACCAGCCGGCTCCCGTCGAGATCCTCTATGACTGGGAGCAGGCCACCTCCCGGATGGCGGCCCAGGCCCCCTGGTGGGAGCCGGGCACCGCGTCCGGCTATCACGCGCTCAACTACGGGCACCTAGTCGGTGAGATAGTAAGGCGGATCAGCGGCAAGCCCCTCAGGCGGTTCGTCGCCGAGGAGATCGCCGGGCCGCTGGGCGCGGACTTCCAGATTGGCGCGGCGGAAAGCGACTGGGACCGGATCGCCCCCGTGGTCCCGCCGCCGCCGCTGCCGATCGACCTGGAGGCGCTCGGCATGGACAGCCCCGCGGTCAAGACGTTCACCGGGCCGGTCCCGGTCGCCGAGTACGCCAACACGCCGGACTGGCGGCGGGCCGACATCGGCGCCGCCAACGGGCACGGGAATGCCAGATCCGTGGCGAGGGTCATGTCGGCGGTGGCCCGCGGCGGCGAGGTCGACGGGGTCCGCCTGCTCGGCCAGGAAACCATCGACGTGATCTTCCGCGAGCAGCTCAACGGCATCGACCTGGTGCTGGGCGTCCCGCTGCGCTTCGGCATCGGCTACGGGCTGCCGCTGACGGCCGCGGTGCCGTACATCCCGGACGAGAGGATCTGCTTCTGGGGCGGCTGGGGCGGCTCGATCATCCTCATGGACCTCGGCCGGCGGATGACGGTCTCCTACATGATGAACAAGATGGGACCCGGCGTCGTCGGCTCCGACCGGAGCGCCGCCTACGTCGCGGCGGTCTACGACGCGGTGACCCGGTAAACGCGGCGCGGGCCGGGGAGGTTATTCCTCCCCGGCCCGCGCGGGCGTGCTAACCGTCAGCGCAGGGCGCTGAGGAAGAACGCCGGACCGCGCGGCGTCCCCACTCCGGTCTCGTCGTCGTAACCCGGGGTGTCTTTCAGGGTCGAGGTCTGCACGTCGACCGTCTGCAGCCGCCAGAACTTGCCCTGGCTGTTGTCAAGGAAGTTCGTGTAGTCGGTGCGGACCTGGGCCACCGGCGAGGTCGGCGCCACGGTGTCGTGCAGCGCCGCGGTGCCGAGCAGCCGGTAGTACAGCGGGTTGATGAATCCGAGCGGGTGACGGTGCACCTGGTTGGCCACTGCCACCACGCCGGCCAGCAGCGGGGAGGACAGGCTGGTCCCGCCGATGCGGTACTGGTCCCAGTAGGTCCCGTCCGGGAACACCTGGGTCTCGCCGACGATCATGCCGGTGGTGGGGTCACCGGCCATCGCGATGTCCGGCACCGCCCGCATCGGGGTGCTGCCGTAGTACTCCGAGATGCTGGCGGGCACCTTGCCGACCTGGTAGAAGGGCTGGGTGAACAGCTGACTGGTCCCGCCGCCGCCACCGGAGCTGTAGGTGCCGGGCGGAGCCGGGGTCCAGGCCCCGTTGGTCAGCGTCGAGTACGCGGACTGCCAGCCATACTCGCCCAGCCACTGGCGGTGGCTGCCGATCAACACGCTGCTGCCGCCGACCCCGGTGACATAGGGCAGGTCGGCCGGGAAGTCCACGGTCTTGGAAGGCACGTCGGTACCGCCGGCGGTCTGGTCACCCGCGTCACCGCTGGAGAAGTTCACGGTGATGCCGGTCAGCGCCGCTTCGGTGGAGAACTGCTCGTAGAACTCCACCACGTCGGTCCCGAGCAGGGTGATGTCGTCGGTGTCGTTACCCCAGGAGTTGGTGATCACGTCGGCGACGTGGCTGTCGATCGTCTCGGCCCAGGCGTTGTCCAGGCCCTCGAGGCAGTTAGTTGCCCCGACGAAGACGACCTTGGCGCCGGGCGCCATCGCGTGCACGGCCTCGACGTCGAGGGTCTCCTCGCCGTACCAGCCCTGCGGCCCGCACAGATCCTCGTCCGTGAAGTCGTTCGCGCCGGGCACGATCTGGGAGAACTGGCCGGGCTTGAACAGGGGCTGCCGATGCACCAGGTTGTACTTCTGGGCGTCGGCGTAGATCGTCGGCGCGGCGTACGCGTCGGTGATCGCCACGGTGGTCCCGCGGCCGTTGATGCCCGCCTTGAGCAGCGCGCTCTCGCCGTAGGCCCCCTGGAACTGCTGGGGCCCGTACCCGCAGACCGCGTACGGCTGGTGCTTGCCGTAGGCGGTCGGCTTGTCGGTGGCCACCTTCTGCGCGTAGTAGGCCGAGCACGGCTGCACCCCGTACCGGGCGCCGGGCGGCGGTCCGGGTTCGGTGTCGGCGGTGTGCTTGAGGGCGGTGCCCTGGTCGACTCCGATCACGCCGCTGATCGCGCTGGTCACCGCGGCCGGGGTGTCGGCCGGCAGGGACAGCTGCGAGTCGTTCGCGTGCACGTCCTTACCGAGGTAGGAGTAGTTGTGCACGCTCGTGGCGAAGGTGCTCTCCACCTGGGCGACCGAACCGCTGGCCTCTACGTACATCCCGCTGGGCAGGGTCTTGGTGACCTGGAAGCCTTCCGAGCGGAGCCAGTCCTGCACCGCGGTGACGGAGGACTTGGCCGGGGCGTAACGGGCGTCGAATTCCGCGTTGGTCAGCCACTTGCCGTAGCTGGAGCTGGCCGGGTCCGAGATCGCCTTCAGGGTGTCCATGGCGCCGGCTTGGTCGCGCATGCCGAGGAGCACGCCGAAGTTCATCTGCTGCCCGGTCGAGCTGGCGCCCATGTCGTGCGCCTGGTGCAGCCACTTGGGCATGCTCCCGTCCAGCGGATGCCGGCCTTGCGGCGCCGCCGTGGCGGCCCCGGCTGTTGCCGTGAGGCCTATCACGGTGCCGCCGGCCAGCAGGCCAATCGCCACCTTGCGGACGAGTCGAGACGAGCCCATACACAGGCCCCCTTAATCGGAAGAAGTCGGCCAAAACCAAACGGCGCTAGCTAACTCCCAGCTCAGGAACGCGTCAAGTGACATGGGGAGAGTGATACCCGTTCGAGACGTGAAATCGTGAACCGCCGGGCGGTCCGGTCCGTTATAACCGCAGCAGCTCGCGCAGCGCGGCCAGCACGTCGTGCACGGCGCCGCGGGCGGTGATCTCCGGGTCGCCGAGCGACAGCGGGATGCCCATCCCGTCGGCAGCGGCCACGGCCAGCATCGCTACGGTGCCGGGGTCGTACCGGTCGCTGAACGTGCCCAGCTCGATGCCGCGCCGGACCACGCCCGCCATCAGCGCCCGCCAGGCGGTGTTGTCACGCAGCGCGTCGGCGCGCATCTCGGGGTCGCGGATGCCGAAGTGCCAGGACTCGATCCACAGCCGCCCGGCATCGGGCGCGTCCGGCTCGTAGCCGGTCAGCGACCGGGTGAGAATCCGCTCGAGCTGCTCCCACGGGTCGGCGATGCCCGCGACCTCGGCCTCCAGCTCGGCGATCTCGGTGCTGGACGCGTGCCGGAACGCCGCCACCAGCAGGTCCTCGCGCGAGCCGAAGTAGTACTGCAGCGTGCTGACCGGGACGCCGCTCTCGGCCGCCACGTCGGCGAAGCGGGTGGCGTCGGCGCCCCGGTCCGCGATCACCCGGCAGGCGGCCTCGAGCACCGCGATCTTCCGCCGCCCGGCCCGGCGGCCGGGCCCGCGGCCCCGGGAGGGGCCGCGGGCGGGCTCGCTGCCGGCGGCAGCCTCGCTAAGCGTCATCGCGCGCCGCGATGCCGTGAGCGAAGTAATTCCGCTGGAACCGGGCGGTAACCATCATGACGATCACTCCCACGACGAGGGAACCAGCACCGATCAGGAAGATACCCCCGATCCCGTGGAAACTGGAGTAGCTGCTGGCGGCGGGCCAGTAGGACTTGACCGACAGGACGAACGCGCCGAGCAGGACCGTTCCGCCGATCATCGGCAGGATCCCCTTGGTCACCAGGTTCCGCACGCTGCCAAGCAGCGAGCGGCGGAAGAACCAGACGCAGGCGAACGCGGTCAGCCCGTAGTAGAAGGCGATCAGCAGCCCGACCGACGCGGCCGAGTCGGCCAGCACGTTCTTGGACGCGGCGGTCAGCAGCACGTAGAACAGGGCCGAGATCCCGCCCATGACCAGGGTTGCCGTGGTGGGCGTGCGGAACCGCGGGTGCATCCGGGCGAACCAGCGGGGGATCGCGCCGTGCGCCGACATGGCCAGGGCCGCGCGTGCGGTCGGCATGATCGTGGTCTGGCAGGAGGCGGCCGTGGAGGTCAGCACGCACAGGACCAGCAGCTTGCCGGGCACGCTGCCCAGCACCGAGGTGGCCATGGCGCCGAGCACGTCGGTGCTGTGCGAGGCCAGGAAGGCAGGCCCGGCGTAGGCCAGCGCGGCCACGCTGATCACGGCGAAGATCGCGACCAGCATGAGGGTGGCCATGATCGCGGCCCGGCCCGGGGTGCGCGCGGAGTCCTTGGTCTCCTCGTTCACCGACAGGGCGCAGTCCCAGCCCCAGTAGATGAACACGGCCAGCAGGAACGAGTTCGACAGGCTGCCGAACGACCCCGTCCACGGGCTCAGCCACGCCGTCGAGGGGTGCGCCGCGCCGGGCAGCGCGTGCCCGGTGCCCGCCTTGACCAGCGCGACGGCCGCGAAGACCGCGAGCGCGCCCACCTCGATGACCAGCAGCACCTGCTGCAGCCGGGCCGACACCTCGATACCGCGGTAGCAGACCCCGGTGAGCAGGGCGATGAACGCGACGCCCGTCACCGTCACCCAGACGGTCCCGGCACTGGTCAGGCCGACCAGCTGCATGAAGTACCGCCCGGCGATCTGCGCCAGGCTGGCCATCACGATGACGTCGGCCGCGATGATTCCCCAGCCGCCCATCCAGCCCGCACGCGGGCCGAACGCCCGGGCCGTCCAGGTGAAGGTGGTGCCGCAGTCGGGATCGGCCTTGTTCAGCTCGCGGAACGCGTAGGCGATGCAGAGCATCGGCAGGAACGACACGATCAGCGTGCCCGGGCTGTGCACCCCGACCACGGCGACGATCAGGCCGAGCGTCGCGGCCATGCTGTACGCGGGCGCGGTCGAGGAGACCGCGATCACAACGCTGGAGAGCAGCCCGAGCGCCCCCGCTCGCAGGCCTTTGTCCTGGCCAGCAGTGTCCCGGCCAGCAGTGTCCTGGGCAGTATTGTTCTGGGCCTGGG
>Ga0335081_10008206_pt1 | contig 16742 bp, 12 predicted proteins | sample Lox_Sample_35_FD_206713 | JGI IMG/M metagenome (GOLD analysis project Ga0335081, IMG submission 206713) | Soil microbial communities from Loxahatchee National Wildlife Refuge, Florida, United States - Lox_Sample_3.5 | ecosystem: Environmental > Terrestrial > Soil > Wetlands | place: USA... | reverse complement strand
AGACCATGGCCTCCTCGGTCGCCTCGCCGCTGGAGCGGCATTTTGGCCGCATCGCCGGCGTGAACCAGATGACATCGACCAGTTCGATGGGCTCGGCGTCGGTTACGATGCAGTTCGACATCAACCGCGACATCGACGCTGCCGCGCGCGACGTGCAGGCCGCCATCAACGCCGCGCGCAGCCAGCTGCCCGCCTACCTGCCGGAGAACCCCAGCTATCGCAAAGCGAATCCCGCTGAAGCGCCTATCCTCATCCTCGCGCTCACTTCCGACGTGGTGCCCAAGCCGCAGATCTACGACATGGCCGACTCCATCCTGGCGCAAAAGATCGCTCAGATCCAGGGCGTGGGCAATTGTTTCGTCGGTGGCAGCGCCCAGCCGGCGGTGCGCGTGGAGCTGAACCCGATGCAGCTGGGCAACAACGGCATCGGCCTTGAAGCCGTGCGCACGGCGCTGGCCAATGCCAACGCCAACCGGCCCAAAGGCAGCTTTCAGGACGCGACCCACCGCTGGCAGATCAACGACAACGACCAGATCTTCAAGGCCCGCGACTACGCGCCCATCATCGCCGGATACAACCCCCAGACCGGCGCGCCGGTGCGCGTCTCCGATCTGGGCACGGTGACCGATGGCGTCGCCGATATCCACACCGCCGGCCTCGAGGGAATGAAAAGCGCCGGCCACAGCGGCGTGCTCAAAGACGCCATCCTGGTCATCGTCTTCAAGATCCCCGGCGCCAACGTCATTTCCACCGTCGATAAAGTGCTCGCGCAATTGCCGCGCCTGCAGGCCGAGATTCCGCCCACCATCAAGCTCAGCGTCTCGGTCGACCGCACCACCACCATTCGCGCCAGCGTGCACGACGTCGAGATCGCGCTCATCATCAGCGTGCTGCTGGTTGTGCTGGTCGTTTTCCTCTTTTTGCGCGAGATCTGGGCCACGCTGATTCCGTCGATCGCCGTGCCTCTCTCGCTGGTCGGCACGTTCGGCATCATGTACCTGCTCGGCTACTCGGTCGACAACCTGTCGCTGATGGCCCTCACCATCTCTACCGGCTTTGTCGTCGACGACGCCATCGTCGTCATCGAGAACATCACGCGCTATCTCGAAATGGGCATGAAGCCCTTCGAGGCTGCGATGAAAGGCTCGCGCGAGATCGGCTTCACGGTGCTTTCCATGAGCACCTCGCTGATCGCGGTCTTCATTCCCATCCTGCTCATGGGCGGCCTGGTGGGCAAGCTCTTCCGCGAATTCGCGGTCACGCTGAGCGTGGCCATCGCCGTCTCGCTGCTGGTTTCGCTCACCACCACGCCCATGCTCTGCGCCAACTTCCTCAAGTCGCGCGACGCGGTCCGCCACGGCCCCATCTACCGCGCCAGTGAGCACGCCTTCAACTGGATGCACAGCGAGTATTCGCGCGGGCTGCGGTGGGTGCTGCGCCACCAGTGGCTCATGCTAGGCGTGGTCTTTGGCACCGTGATTCTGAACGTCTATCTCTTCGTCATCGTGCCCAAGGGCTTCTTTCCGCAGCAGGACACCGGCCGTCTGGGCGGCCGCACCATCGCCGCGCAGGACATCAGCTTCGACGCCATGAGAGCCAAGCAGAAGATGCTCGCGCAGATGGTGCTCGACGACCCCGCGGTGGATTCGGTGACCGCCTTCGCCGGCGGCGGCGGCTGGGGCGGCGGCACCACCAACAACGGCAGCATGTTTATCGGCCTCAAGCCCGCCGGCGAGCGCAAGGATGCCTACGGCCACATCGTGACCGGCGACATGGTCGTCAACCGCCTTCGCCGCAAGCTCACCAGCGTGCCCGGCGCCACGCTGTATCTGCAGAATCAGCAGGACATCCAGATCGGCGGTCGCGGCAGCGCCGCGCAATACCAATACACCCTTTGGGACGAGGACCTGAACGAGCTGAACTACTGGGCGCCGCAGTTCGAGGCCCGCGCGCGGCGCATGCCTGAGCTACGCGACGTCTCCACCGACCAGCAGAACCAGGGGCTCTCGGCAACGCTCGTCATCGATCGCGACACCGCCTCGCGCCTCGGCATCAGCGCCGCGGCCATCGACCAGGTGCTCTACGACGCCTTCGGCCAGCGCCAAGTCTCCACCATGTACACGGGCCTGAATCAGTATTTCGTGGTCATGGAGGTCGACCCGAAATATCAGCTCAGCCCCGATTCTCTGAACGGCATCTACATCAAGGCCGGTAGCGTCGCGGGCGCGGCGGCCTCGGTTCCGAATACGGGATCGCCCGCGGGAACTGCCGCGGCAACCGCGGCCATCGGCGCGCCGGCTCCGGCTGCGCCCGCTGCGCCCACCGGCGACACAGCCGTCTTTCCCACCGCCGCTGGCACGCTCGCCGTAACCACCACCGGAACCGGCACACCCGCGACGGCCGGAACGCTCACCGGCTCATTCCCGGCTTCGCTTCCGCCGGCGGCGAGCGCCTCGTCCGGCAGCGCGGGTTCACTGATCACTGCGCCGGCCGCCGCAACACCAGCCGCGCTCACGCCGGCTTCCGGCGGAGCCATGGTGCCGCTCTCGGCCATCGCGCACTACGAGCCGCGCCGCACCTCGCTGCAGGTGAATCACCAGGGCCAGTACCCGGCCGTGACCGTCACCTTCAACCTCGCCCCCAACGTTGCGCTGGGCGACGCAGTCACGGCTCTCGAAAGAACGCAGCACGACATGGGCATGCCCAGCGGCGTGCACGCCGTCTTCCAGGGCACCGCGCAGGCGTTTCAGGATTCGCTGCGCAACGAGCCGCTGCTGATCCTCGCCGCGCTGGTTGCCGTCTACATCGTGCTCGGCATCTTGTATGAAAGCCTCATTCACCCGCTGACCATCCTCTCCACGCTGCCGCCCGCCGGCGTCGGCGCCATCCTGGCGCTGCTGCTCACCGGCACCGACCTGAGCATCATTGCCCTGATCGGCATCATCCTGCTCATCGGCATCGTGAAAAAGAACGCCATCCTGATGATCGACTTCGCCCTGCAGGCGGAGCGCGAGCAGGGCCTGCCGCCGGTCGAAGCGATTTATCAAGCTTGTTTATTGCGCTTCCGCCCCATCATGATGACCACCTTCGCCGCGCTCTTCGGCGGCCTGCCGCTGGCCATCGGCATGGGCGTAGGCTCTGAGCTGCGCCAGCCGCTGGGCATCACCATCGTCGGCGGCCTCATCGTCTCGCAGATGCTTACCCTCTTCACCACCCCGGTCGTCTACCTCTTCTTCGACCGCCTGCAGTGGCGGGTGATGAAGCTCCATCGCGTGGGCGAGGATCTGGAAGAAGCGCACGGCGACTAGGCTCATGAAAGCCGCCCAAGAATCGAATGCACTTCGCCCCCGCATTCGAAATTGGTTTTCATCCGCGCCCGTTCAAGGGTACAATCGCGGGCGAAAGCCATTTCTTGCAGTCCGCGCTGTTGCAGAGTCGTCGTCCGACAAAGATGCAACCGATAGGCCACGAATTCCGTATTCGTGCGCAGGAGCGGTTCGATCGAAACCGGCAGCGTCATTCGAGAGGCGAATCATGAGTGATATGCAGACCCAACCGGCGGCCACCACACCCGAGCAGGGCGCCGGCCTGAGCCAGTTACAGCGCGTCGTCAACACTTTTGGCGCGCCGTCCAAGACCTTCACCGACATCCGCGACCACAGCCGGTCGTGGTGGCTGCCGTTCGTGATTTATGCGGTTCTGGGCTATGTTTTCTTCGCGGCCGTTTCCATGAAGATCGGCATGTCGCAGGTAGTCCAGAACCAGATCCAGCTCGATGCAAAAGCTCAAGAGAGAATGGCGAATGCGACGCCCGAGCAACGCGAAATGTCGAACAAGATCGCCGTCGGCATCACCGAGGGCGTCTTTATCGCCAATCCGCTCCTGTTGCTCGCAGGCATAGCGGTCCTTTCGCTGGGTCTGTGGGGAACGATCAACTTCGTCTTCGGCGGAAAGGCCAAGTACGGCCATATCTTTACCGTCTGGATGTTTGCCGGATTGCCCGGAATCGTCAAGCCGATACTGGGGTCGGTTCTCATTATGATGGGAGTGGCTCCGGACACCTTCAACATCAAGAACTACGCGCCCACCAATCTGGCCGCGCTCTTCATGAATCCCGTCGAATCCAACAAGGCGCTCTACTCGCTGGCCAGTTCTCTCGACGTAGTCACGATCTGGATGATGGTTTTGCTTGGCATGGGAACCGCCATCGTGGCCGGCGTCAAGCGCGGCTCCGGCTACATCGCGGTCTTCGGATGGTGGGCCATCTTCGTGCTCATCGGCGTGGGCTGGACCGCGGCATTCAGCTGAGAGCCAGGACCTGCACGCCGAGAGCTGACGGCTGAAGGCTCGTTACTCCGTCCACCTTCTTAGCACCAGCGAAGCGTTGATGCCGCCGAAACCAAACGAGTTCGACAGCGCGACATCGAAGCTGTGCGCGATCGCCTGGTTCGGCACGTAATCGAGCCGGCATTCGGGGTCGGCGTTGTCGAGATTGATGGTCGGCGGAATCTTCTGGTCCACCAGCGCCAGGACGCAGATGCCGGCCTCAAGCCCGCCCGCGCCGCCCAGCAGGTGGCCGGTCATCGACTTGGTCCCGCTCACCTTCAGATCGCCGCTGAGCGCGTGCTCGCCGAAGACTAGCTCGATGGCGCGCGACTCGTTGCCGTCGCCGGCCGGCGTGGAGGTCGCGTGGGCGTTCACATAGCCCACTTCCTCCGGCCGGATGCCGGCGTCCTTCAGCGCCGCCCTCATGCTGCGCTGCGCTCCCGCGCCTTCCGGAGCAATGCCGGTCATGTGATAGGCGTCGGCGCTCATGCCGTAGCCGATCACCTCGGCCAGAATCTTGGCTCCGCGCGCCCTGGCGAATTCAAGCTCTTCGAGAACCAGAATTCCCGCGCCCTCGCCGATCACGAAACCGTCGCGGTCTTTGTCGAACGGCCGGCTGGCGCGCGTGGGCTCGTCGTTGCGCGTCGACAGCGCGCGCATCGCCGCGAATCCGCCCACCGAGAGCGGCGTAACAGCGGCCTCCGAGCCGCCGGCGATCATCACGTCCGCATCGCCGTGCAGAATCATGCGCACCGAGTCGCCAATGGAGTTGGCGCTGGTGGCGCAGGCGGTCGCGGTCGCCGAAATCGGCCCGCACGCGCCGTAGCGGATGCTCACCTGGCCGGCCGCCATATTGACGATCGTTGCGGGGATGAAGAACGGTGAGAGCTTGCGCGGACCGCCCTGCATCAGGTTGGCGTGCTCGCGCTCGATGATCTCGAAACCGCCGATGCCCGAGCCGATAAAGACGCCCACGCGGTCGGCGATCGCCGGCGCGATCTGCAAGCCGGCCTGCTCCATCGCCTCCTGCACTGCGGCAAAGGCAAAGTGGATGAAGCGGCCCATCTTGCGCGATTCTTTTTTGTCGACGAACTGGAGGGGGTCGAAGTTCTTGACTTCGGCGGCAAAGGTGACCGGAAATCCGGTGGTGTCGAAGCCCCGGATCGGGGCCATCCCGCTCGCGCCGGCAAGCAGTTGCCGCCATACCTCGGGAGCGGTGTTGCCCACCCCGCAAACCAGCCCCAGGCCGGTAATGACGACTCTTCGGCTCACCTGTTACTTGCTGCCTTTCGCGGTCTTCTCGTTTTTCTCGATGTACTCGATCGCATCCTTGACCGTCTTGATCTTCTCGGCGTCTTCGTCGGGAATTTCGAGGTCGAACGCCTCCTCGAACTGCATGACCAGCTCGACAACGTCGAGCGAATCCGCCCCGAGATCCTCCTGAAAGCTGGCGCCGGGGGTTACTTCGGCCTCATCGACCTGCAGTTGCTCGACAATGATCTGCTTGACTTTTTCTTCCACGGCCATGCGTGATTCTCCTCGTGTTGTCTCCAACTTGTTTTGATTCCCGGCGGGGCCTGATCGGTTCGGCTCCGCTTGCCTACAATACTGTCCCATGGCGGGGGTACACAACCATCGCTGCCGAAAAAAGCTCGCGGCCCCGAAATTCCAAGTCTAATGGGCGGGTAGGGGCGTGTAAAGGCGGGCAGGACAAAGGGCTATGGCGATTCCAGAGAACCGGCAACGGGAGCCCGCAGCCGGGAACCGCGGGCTGCGGCAGGTGTTCCTCCGGTTTGCCTTGAGCCATCGGCGGTCGCCGAAGGCTCAAGGCCAGTTCGACTCTGGATTCCTCCACGCAAGAACTGAAAAACCTCCGCGCAAGGACAGATCAAAATGGAGAGGACTGACGATAGTAACTTATCGGCTCGCAAATCCCGCTCCGAAAAGACGTTCGGTCGGCGTACATTAGGCGAAGCAACCATTTGCGGTCCTCGAAATGGTGTAGGGCGAAGCGGCAGCGGAGTGGCTTTTCCCTTGAGGAGACGCCGCTTTCGAGTCGTTCGAGAACCGCTCCCGGAGGTTACCAATGCAGGCTCTCTTTGTCGGACTTGCTGCCTTGATGGGAATTCTTCTCGGCTTCTGGCTGCGCAGCGCGGATGTCGGCGCCGAGAAAAACCTGTTGCAGCAGCGCAACCGCGAACTCGAAGACGGCTTGGCCGCTGCCCGCGACGAACTGGGAAAGGTTCGCGCCGAATCCAGCTCGCGCGCCGGCTTTGAAGCGCTGGCCCAGGAACGCGAAAAGACGCTGGCCCAGATGGCCGCCGAGCACGACAAGCTGCGCGCCGAGATGCAGGCCAAGACGGACGCGGAGAAAGCTCAGGCCGCGCGCGTGGGCGAGCTCGAAGCCAATCTGCGTAACGAAAAGCAGAGCCTTGCCGAAAAAGTGGCGCTGCTCGAAGCGGCAAAAGAGTCGCTCGCCAACCATTTTGAAGTGCTGGCCGGCGAGATCCTCGAGAAGAAGTCCAAGAGCCTTGCCGAAGGCAGCCAGAACGAGCTCGGCAACCTGCTGGCTCCGCTGCGCGAGCAGATCAAGGATTTCCGCGAGAAAGTCGAAAAAGTGCAGATCGACTCGAACACCGGCGTCACCCGGCTGGAAACGCTGATCGGCACGCTGGGCAGCATGAACCAGCAGCTCAGCGAAGAGGCGCGCAACCTGACCACCGCGCTGCGCGGCTCAGCCAAGGCCCAGGGCGACTGGGGCGAGGTAATCCTGCTCGACCTGCTCGAAAAGGCCGGCTTGCGCCAGGGCGAGCAATACAGCTTCCAGGAATCGTTCAGCGCCGCCGACGGCGACGGGAGCGAGAAGAAATCGCAGCGCACCGACGTCATCGTCTATCTTCCCGGCAACCGCCATCTGGTCATCGACTCCAAGGTTTCGCTCACCGCGTATACCGAGTACGTCAACGCGGTTGACGATGAGGGACGCAAGTCGGCGCTCAAGCAGCATCTGGCCAGCGTCCGCGGCCATCTCAACGGTCTGGCCAAGGCCAGCTATCATCGCCTTCCCGGCCTCGAGTCGCCGGACTTCGTCGTCATGTTCGTGCCTGTCGAACCGGCGTTCCTCACCGCGCTACAGAGCGACGACGCGCTCTGGGCCGATGGCTACGCGCAAAACGTGCTGCTCGTTGGCCCCACCACGCTGCTCTACGTCATTCGTATCGTCAATGTGCTCTGGCAGCAGGAGACGCAGTCGCGCAACGTGAAGGAAGTGATGGATCGCGGCGCCAGGCTCTACGAGAAGTTCGTCGGCTTCGTCGGCGATATGGAGGCCATCGGCAGCAGCCTCCATGACGCCAGCCAATCCTACGAGGCGGCTCGCAAGAAGCTCAGCGTGGGCGACGGCAACCTGATTCGCCAGGTGGAGATGCTGCGCCAGCTCGGCGTAAAGCCGCGCAAGACGCTGCCGCAGAGCGCCCTCGATTCGGCGGAATTGGATTTCCCTGTGCTGGAGATCGCGGCCGAAGGGGCCGAGGCGACGGAGCCCGAGGAAGCGATGGCGCAGGGAGACTAGGCGCTCGTTGTATCGCATCGCGCAAGGTGGCTCGCTTCGGCGAGCCATTTTGCTCCTGGCGCTGAATCCGACGAGTTAAGGGAGATAAATACGCTACCACCCATAGTTCGTGCAGTGGCATCTGAGGAGTGGCCGCAGCCGCTGCTGGCAGTGGCCGCCGAGGCCAACTCCGATACTGAATCGAGATAAACGTGAGGCTATCGTGTACGCCTCGCGCATCCGCGTCAACGCATCAGGGCGCTGAAATGCACGCCGACATAATAGGGCCAGATGACGAGTGCAAAGACCCCTTTCCAGAAGCTCAAATGCAGGAACCCGATGGTGAAGAGCCAAGCGGCGAACCATAGGCAGCCGGCAAGGCCGTTTTGATCGATTCGAATCCTGGGCGCACATCTGGCTGAAGATTCAGCTTCCATGGGCCTCCTTCGCTGCCACTGCAGTTGAGTCTGGAGCGGAGCGAGCATTCTTTGCTGTGAGCAGGCGCACAGGCGGCAGACCGGCGTGGCAGTGCTGCGGGTGACTCCCTACAGTCGCTGAGACCGCCGCGTGAGAGCCCAATTACGAGCCTGTCTGCGGGGTCAGCTTGTAGCGTACGCCTCGCGCATGCGCTTCCACGTGATCGAGAGATCTTCCGGCAGCACGCGCGTCTCGCCGATCGCGGTCATGAAGTTGGTGTCGCCGGGCCAGCGCGGCAGCGCGTGCATGTGCAGGTGATGCGCCACGCCGGCGCCCGCGGCCTGGCCGAGATTCAGCCCGAAATTCAGGCCGCCCGGCTTATACAGGCTGCGCAGCACCATCTCCGTCCGCTGCGCCAGGTCCATCAACTCGTGCGCGGTGTCTGTGGGCAGGTCCGCGAGCCGGTCCAGATGCGCAAAGGGGACGATCATGATGTGGCCCGATGTGTACGGGTACGCGTTGAGGCAGATGAAGCACTTCTCTCCGCGCAGCACCATTCCCGCGGCAGCTTCGGCCTCGTCGCGGTTCATCCCCTTTTCAATGGCGTGATCGACCGAAGCGACCATATTGCAGAAGACGCAGCCATGGTCGCCTTTCCAGGCCTCCAGCGCCGCCGGGACGCCCGGGCGCACGGCTGTGTCCGCCGAAGTGACGTAGGCAAAGCGCCAGGGAGTCCAGAGCATGTCCATGGGATCGTAGCCGCCCATCGAAGTATAGTGGCCGCGCGGCGGGCCGGACCAATCGGGCCAGATCCCGGATGAGATCCCGAAGGAGATCCCGGATCGGTTGTACGGTTCGAGAACGCTCGCATCGCTTCGCCCGGCAGCCGCGGAGGCAGGTTCCTGGGATGCTTTGCGGCGATGTTGCAATCCGGTGAAGCCAAGCTATTGCATTGACGCGGGAAAGAATGCATTGCTACACTTGAAAGCGTAGCTTCCTGCGCGGATTCCAGCAGCGAGCTGCGGCCGCCCTCCAGCCCGCCGTTGCCTGCCGGTGTTTCCCAAGGAGACCAACAGCCTTTGCTCCGGTCGATAGCGGCCGCGACGAAGTTGTCTCCATGAGCGACGCCATCGACCCAGACATCCGGCGCGATTCTGGGGGATAATGGTCCCTGGCCCTGCTTGCGGAGAATACCTCCTGCAGGGTGCGAAACGCGGCGGCGGTCATGGATGTCGCTGGAGCAAGGAATCGCGGAGCTGGCTGTGATGGCAAACGTCCTCAATCCTGAAACCGAGAGCATAACCCTGAACACCGAAATGGAAACTTCCACCCTCGAACCTGCGACGGAACTCGAACAGCCGTCGTACGAAACTGCGTCCAACCCCGAGGCTGCACCTCAAGCCGAGCGCACTGTACCCGACGACCATGCCTCGACTGAGGCCGAAGCCGAGATTGCGGCTGCGTCCGATCAGGCTCCTGAGCTGGTAGCGGAGGCGCCTTCGCCGGAGGCAGAGACAACCTCCGTTGCGATGCACGACCTGGCCGCGCCTGCCGAACCGCTGCCCGCCGTCGAGGTTTCTCGACCGATCGAAGCGCGAGCAAAGCCACATCCGGCGGGCGAGCATGCCGCTCCGGAAAGCGCCGAGGATTTCTCCGCTGCGCTCGAAGCCTTCGAGCGCGAGCAGGCCGCCGAAGCGGCCGCCGTCGAGGCCTACGGCGACAAGATCGTCTCCGGCGTGGTGGTGAAGCAGACCGACAAGCACCTGGTGGTCGACGTCGGGCTCAAGTCCGAAGGGCTGGTTCCGCTCGAGCAGGTGGTCGATCACACCGGCGCGGTGAAGTTCAAGGCCGGCGATCCCATCGACGTGGTCATCGAACGCGAGGAGCCGGAGGGCGGCTATCTCGTCAACTATGAGCGGGCGCAGCGCCTGCGGGTTTGGGATTCGATCGAGAAGGCCGCCAACGACAAGAGCCCCGTGCTCGGCACCGTAGTTAGCCGCGTCAAGGGTGGGCTCACCGTCGATATCGGCATCAAGGCCTTCCTGCCCGGCTCGCAGCTCGAGATTCGCCCGGTGCGCAATCTCGACGGCTATCTCGGCCAGCAGATTGAAGTCCGCGTCATCAAGCTCAACAAGAAGCGCGGCAACGTGGTGGTCAGCCGCAAGGAGATCCTGGAAGAAGAGCTGAACGCCAAGCGCTCCAACACCATGGAGCATCTGGCCGAAGGCGCGGTGCTGACCGGCACGGTGAAGAACCTCACCGACTACGGCGCGTTCGTCGACCTGGGCGGCATCGATGGATTGCTCCACATCACCGACATGAGCTGGGGCCGGCTCACGCATCCCCGCGACCTGGTCAACGTCGGCGACGAGATCCAGGTGAAGGTGCTCAAGTTCGATAAGGAGAAGCAACGCGTCTCGCTCGGGTTCAAGCAGTTGACGCCCGACCCGTGGCTCGATGCCGCCGAACGCTACCCCGTGGGCGCGCACGTGCATGGCCGCGTTCTCTCCGTCACCGACTACGGCGCGTTTGTCGAGCTCGAGCAGGGCATCGAAGGCCTGGTTCACCTCTCCGAGATGACCTGGTCCAAGCGCCTCAAGCATCCCTCCAAGCTCGTCAAGCCCGGCGACGAGGTCGATACGGTCGTGCTCAGCGTCAATCCCGCCGACCGCCGCATCTCGCTCGGCATGAAGCAGCTTCTCGAGAATCCGTGGGAAAACCTCAGCGAGCGCTACCCGGCCGGCACCATCGTCGAGGGCCGCGTTCGCAATCTCACCGACTTCGGCGCCTTCGTCGAGATCGAGGACGGCATCGACGGCCTGGTTCACGTCTCCAACCTGAGCTGGACCAAGCGTGTCAAGCATCCGTCCGAGGTGGTGAAGAAAGGCGAGAAGGTCAAGGCCGTGGTTCTCGGCGTAGAGCCGCAGAACCGCCGGCTCAGCCTCGGCATCAAGCAGCTCCAGCCCGACGTGTGGGAGAGCTTCTTCGCCACCCACCGCGTGGGCGACGTGGTTCACGGCAAGGTGCTGCGCACAGCCCAGTTCGGCGCCTTTGTCGAGATCGCCGAAGGCATCGAAGGCCTTTGCCACATCTCCGAGGCGGGCGACGATGGCTCCAAGCTCGAACAGGGCCAGGAGCACGAATTCAAAATCATCAAGCTCAATGTGGAAGAGAAGAAGGTGGGCCTGAGCCTGCGCGGCGTCGGAAAAGAAGCCAGCCGCGCGACCGTGGAGAACTACAAGGCCGACACCCACAAGCACCCCGTGTCCAGTTCGACCACCACGCTCGGCGATCTGATCAATTTCCGCAAGCACGAGCGCTGATTCGCAAGAGGCGTATTCGAATTGACGGCCACTCTTCGGAGTGGCCGTTCTCTTAGCACCCATCCCGTGCCCCATCCTTTTTCGCGTCCGCCGCGGCGGACGAAAAGGGTGGGATGGCAAAAAACTTGCGCCTGCTTTGAATTCGGTCCTGATCCCTGGCCGCGTGATTTTGCCCCTCCCACCGTTGCGGCTAGAGTAGAGACGCCGCAAGGATGGGGCACCCAAGATCGCATAGGTTCAGGCGCTCCGGGTCTGCCAATGCCATAAAATCAATCCAGACCGAAGATGAATTGACCACCCGTGCCCCATCCTTTTCGCGTCCGCCACGGCGGACGAAAAGGGTGGGATGGCAAAAGGCCGAGTACACCGAAGATGACGCCGACTTCTCCCTCCACATTCCGCCCGGCTGATACGCCTCACAAACGCATCCTCAGCGGCATGCGCCCCACGGGCAAGCTGCACCTGGGCAACTACATGGGCGCGCTGGCCAACTGGGTCAAGCTGCAGGACGACTACGAGTGCTACTTCTTCATCGCCGACCTGCACGCGCTGACCACCGACTACGCCGACCCCTCGCCGATCGCTCCCAATGCGCTGGAAGTGGCCGTCGACTACCTCGCCGCCGGCCTCGACCCCGACCGATCCACGATCTTCGTGCAGAGCCACGTCAGCCAGCATTACCAGCTTCCGCTGCTGCTCGGCATGATCACGCCCCTGGGCTGGCTGGAGCGCGTGCCCAGCTACAAGGAGATGCAGGAGAATCTCAGCCACAAAGACCTGACCATGTATGGCTTTCTGGGCTACCCCGTGCTCATGGCGTCCGACATTCTGCTCTACCAGGCGCATTACGTCCCGGTCGGCCAAGACCAGCAGGCGCACGTCGAGCTCACGCGCGAGGTGGCGCGCCGCTTCAACAACTTCTATAAGCTCGGCGGCAAAGAAGTGCTGACCGAGCCGGATGTGCTGCTCACGCCTTCTCCCAAGCTTCCCGGCACCGACGGGCGCAAGATGTCGAAGAGCTACGGCAACACCATCCTGATGAGCGATCCCGAGCCGGTCGTGCGGCAGAAGCTCAAGACCATGGTCACCGATCCGGCGCGCATCCGCCGCACCGATCCCGGAGACCCCGACAAATGCCCGGTCGGCGACCTGCACAAGGTCTTTTCTCCGCAGGAGACAATGGCCAAGGTCTACGAGGGCTGCCGCTCGGCCGGGATAGGCTGCATCGAATGCAAGAGCTGGGCCGCCGATGCGCTGGTGAAGATCCTCGAGCCCATTCACGAGCGGCGCGCCAGCCTCACCGAGCGGCGCGTCATGGAGATCCTCGAAGACGGCTCGCGTCGCGCCGGCGCGCGCGCCGAGCAGACCATGAAGGAAGTACGAGCGGCCATGCAATTGCCCATCCTCGCCCCGCCGCTTGCGGGCGCCTGAAACACCGAAATCGGAAGAAGATCCCCATTGACTGACGAGCTGCAAAAACCGAAGGGCCAGGAGAAGGAGCCCGCTCAGAAACACCACTCGGCGCGCAAGCCAGCCGTTGGAGAGGCCGAGGCCTTCCCGTTCTCGATCACCGTGGGTCAGGTCTACGACGGCCCGCTCGACCTGCTGCTCGATCTCATCCGCAAGCAAGACATCGACATCTACGACATCCCCATCGCCCGCATCACCGGGCAGTTCCTCGCCTACGTCAACCAGCTCAAGGCCAGCGACATGGACGTGGCCGGCGAATTCATTTACACGGCTTCGCTGCTCATCCACATCAAGTCGAAGATGCTGCTGCCGCGCGCGCCCGCCGGGCCGGAAGACGCCGTCGAAGACCCCCGCCGCGAGCTGGTGGAGAGATTGCTGGAGCACGAGCGCTTCAAGAACGCCGCCCAGATGCTGCAGCAGAAGCAGATGCTCGAAGCAGCGTCGTGGACCAATCCCGGCGCGCGCGAGTTCAAGGAAGACGCGGCGGCCGAGCCGGAGATCGCCGCCGACACCGTCGACCTCGTGCGCGTCTTCCAGGAGATGCTCGAACGCGCGCGCAACCGGCCGGTGCTCAACGTCGAAGAAGACTCGGTCACCGTCGGGCAGATGATCCAGTTCCTGGCGCGCCGGCTGAGCCTGGAAGACAAGCCCATTTCGCTGCGTCGCCTGCTCAGCCACACCCGCTCTCCGCGCGCGCTAATCGCCATGTTTCTCGCCTTGCTCGAAATGGTCCGCCTGCAGGCGGTGCTTCTGCGCCAGGACCGCGCCTTCAGCGAGATCTTCATCAAGAAGCACACCGGCTTCGACGCCGTGGTCAACGAAGGCCTGAGCGGCGCGCGCGACGACTGGCGGTAGGTTCATTTCGTGAGGTAGCGGGAGATTCTTTCCATGGCTACCACGGCCAGAATCATCGCGATCGGCGACTCTGCCGGAATCATCCTGCCCCAAGAGATTCTCGACCGGCTCAAGCTGCAAATTGGCGACACGATCTGTCTTACCGATACGCCCCTCGGCGAATTCCTGACGCCGTGCGACGAAGATATCCAGCGCAAACTAGAGTAGATTGAGCGGACGCGGAGCAAATTTCGCGGTGCGCTGCGCAAGCTTGCCGAATGATGGATAGGCCGGTCCGGGTGACCTACGCTGACCCGCGCTACGTTCCCGGCACCAGGCTTAGCCCGAAGTAGACAAGCGAAAGCACCGGCCGCAGCAGCAGGCTCAGAATGAATGGCCCCACCAGGATCATCAGCAGCCAGCTCAGCCAGCCGCCGATCTGGTCGTAAACGCGAAGCGCGTTATACGGCAGCATATTGCGCAGGAAATGGCTGCCGTCGAGCGGCGGAATGGGCAGCAGGTTGAAAAAGAAGAGCGACAGGTTGATGAGGATGGCCAGCATGCAGAGCAGCACAAACGCCTGCAGTCCGCCGGGAATGCCCATGGCCAGCGCGCCCTGAAACGCGGCCAGCACCAGGCTGTGCCCGCCCGGCACCGCCACGGAGACAATGGCCAGGGCGACAAAAGCCACAATCACCAGCAGGAGGTTCGAAACCGGACCCGCAGCGGTGGTCAGGTTATCGTCGCGCACGATCTTTTGAAAGTTCCGCGTAATCACGGGGGTCGGCTTGGCCCACCCTACCAGCATGCCGCCGAACAGCCCCAATCCGAACAACGGCCCGAAGATCATGATGGCGGGAAAGAGCAGCGTGCCGACGGGATCGATATGGTACATGGGATTCAGCGTCACCCTCCCCTGCAGCCGCGCCGTCTGGTCTCCCAGCCGCGACGCCATCCAGGCGTGAGCGCACTCGTGAAAGCTCAGGGAAAAGATCAGCAGGACAAACTCGAAGACGGCAATGACAAAGCGAACGGATTGCAATGGGCTCTCCCGATGCAGGAAAGCTCAGGGTATCATCCCCGCTCCGACGGAAAACTTCCCACCGCCTCGCCGTCGCCGACGTGCGTCCCGCCCAGCACAATGGCGTGGCTGGCGATGCGCGCATTGGCGCCGATCGTCGTCGGCAGCAGCGTCACCTTCTCGTAGTTCTCGCGGCCATGGGCGTGCGACAGGATGCGCGCAAACGACCCGATCACCGCTCCTTTGCCGATGGCGATGCCGCCGCGGTCGTTCAGCAACACGCGCTGGTGAATGACCACGCCGTCGCCGATGCGCAGGTTGTAGCCGTAGGTGAGGTCCACGCCGTGGTAGATCTTCACCCCCGCGCCCATCTGCGCAAAGATGTGCCGGCCCAGCATGCAGCGGAAGCGGATGCCCAGCCAGTGATTCAGCCCCACCGGCGAGCGATCGAACATCGCCCAGAACCACAGCAGCGGCTTGCGCTCGTCGAATTTCTGCCGGTCGACGTCGTTAAAATGACCGGCCTCCAGCGTTACGTTCGCGGGGTCGAGCGACAGGTTGAGGATATTGCCGGGCAATTCGCTGGTCAGCGTCAGGTTGAGCTTGCCGCCATGCGGACGCCCGAGGTAGAGCTGGTAAAGCTGGTCGCGAACAATCTCCGCGCGCCGCTCCGGCGACTTGTGCCGAATAAATTCCTCGTCGAGAAACTGCAGCCAGCGCCGGTAGACCTCTTCGGCCTCGGCTGCCGGATGTGGAGCGATCTGCGTTGGTGTGGCCATACGCTTTGGACGATACACAATCGAAGCAGGATGCAGCGGCCGGAGCGATCCGCCCGCTCGTTATGCACTACCGCTCCCCGCTCTGTGATCGCTGTTCCCTAATCCCTAATCCCTAATCCCTTTTCCCTTTTCCCTTTTCCCTTTTCCCTATTCCCTATTCCCTGTTTCCGTTCACACATCCAGCTTCTTCATATACTCCGCATCCAGCCGGATCGCCTCGATCGGATCGATGTCGAACTCCTCCTGCTCGACGAAATACTGCTTGAGCCCCGTCGCGGCGCGCAGAATCGGCCGCCAATCGGTCTTGCCATGGCCCAGCACCGCCGAGCGGTCTTCGCCGTTTGCCGTGCGGATCTCATCCTTGATGTGCAAGAGCGGAAAGCGTTCGGGCGTCCGCCTGAGATAATCCAGCGGATTGTGCCCCGCCGCGATCACCCAGCCGCAGTCCATCTCGAAGACCACCAGCTTAGGATCAGTGAGGCGCAGCAGTTCGTCGTAAAACAACACGCCGTTCTCATGGCCGAACTCCGGCGTGTGATTGTGGTAGCCGAAGGTCATCCCCGCGGCCTTCACCTTCTCGCCGATGCGGTTCAGCTCGCCGGCCGCCCATCGCCAGTCAGCCAGGTCGAGCTCGCCTTCCTTGCCGTTGCGCTTCGTCGGAGAAGGGCAGACGATGTAGTCGACTCCGAGCGCCTTGTCGTACGCGATGATCTCGTCCAGGTGCGGGCTCAGCTCGTTCATGGCGTGATGGGTGCTCACGCAGCGCAGCCCAGCCTCGTCCATCGCCTGGCGAAACTGCAGCGCGCTGCGGCCGTAATAGCCTGCCGCCTCCACCACCGTATAGCCCGACGCCCTCACCTTCTTCAGCGTCCCTTCAAAGTCCTTGGGCAGCAGCTCGCGCACGGAGTAAAGCTGCAGCCCGACCGGCATGTTGAGCGGAGCGCCAAACATGCGCACGCCCTTAGCACCCGCGGCCGCCGCCGCGCCTGAAATCTTCAAAAAGGTTCTGCGTGTGGAACGCA
>Ga0335081_10008205_pt1 | contig 16743 bp, 18 predicted proteins | sample Lox_Sample_35_FD_206713 | JGI IMG/M metagenome (GOLD analysis project Ga0335081, IMG submission 206713) | Soil microbial communities from Loxahatchee National Wildlife Refuge, Florida, United States - Lox_Sample_3.5 | ecosystem: Environmental > Terrestrial > Soil > Wetlands | place: USA... | reverse complement strand
GGCCATGAAAGCCGGGCGCCATCGCATCAGTCGGTACACCTCCATCAGGTCAGCGAAGGCGGACGTGGATGCCGAGGCCGGTACGACAACCACGAGACGCTACGCGTGGGAGCGCATGTGAACGCGATCGCCGCTACCCCGCATGATCAGTGATACACCTCGCCGCATCATTTTTCTGGCGAAGGCGAAACCATGCATCTTGCGCTGGCTTCAGCCCCGCGGAGCCGCGCCGCCGGGCGCGGTCAGGCGGCGCGGTCACGCGGTGCGGTCACGCGGTGCGGTCACGCGGTGCGGTCACGCGGTGCGGAAGGTGAACAGCCGGCGGCCGGGCAGCGCAGGGGCGGGGACGCCGCGGAGCCGGCTCGCGCCGACGCTCATCAAGCCGTCGGTCTCCAGCGCGTCGAAGGCGATCTCCTCGAAGCCGCTGTCGGCGAACCACGTCCGTACCTGTGATGTCAGGTCGGGCGGGCGCCGGTGCCGGGTCCAGATCACGGTCGCGCCCGGCCGGCACAGGGCGGATGCCGCCTGGACGGTGCGCTTGATGTCGTCATCGGTCACGTTGCCGAAGATGCCGCACAGCAGCAGCACGTCGGCGGGCAGTGCGTCGGCGAAGCCGGTCACCAGGCTCGCATCCGCCTGACGGACCTTAACCTGGGCCAGGCCCTGTTCCGCGGCCGCCCGGCGAGCCAGGCCGGCGTTGCGCTCGTCTGCCTCGACCAGGACGGCCCGGACGTCGTCCCGGCGGGGATGACGCGGCAGGACCCCGATGACGTCATGCCCTTGCCCGGCACACAGGCTGACCAGGCTCACCCGGCCCGCCGGTGCCCGATCTACCGCATCGGCCAGGTGCGATCGGACCCGTCTCAGCCGCACGCTCAGCGGCGATGACGGATTGTCATAGGCTGCGTGCCAGGCTACCCAGTCCTTCACCCGAGCATTGTGCCCCGGCGGCCCGGATCCCGTCATCTCAGCTGCCGGTCAGGACGTCCAGCCGGAGGCCACCTCGATCAGGCTCAGCTCGTTGGCGTGAATGCGCTCGGGGTCGACGCCGAAGTGCGGCGGATACAGGATGGCCCAGTCGATGACGCCGTCGTAGCGGCGCAACTGATCCGCGACGTCCTCCGGTGTGCCGAACACGGCCCGTTCCTCGACCATCGCTTCTCCGGCGGCGATCACGCCGGCCACCTCACCGCGGGCGAGGGCTTCGCGCGCCGCAACGCGCTCGGCGGCGAACTGGCCATCCGGGAAGAGCGCGTCGTAGCCCTTCGGGGTGGAGTAGAAGCCGACCTGGGCCGCGGCGTCCCGGCGCGCGGCGCGCGGGTCGGTACCGGCCGAGGCGACGATCTGCGTCGTCATCCGCAGCCGCGCCACGTCCCGGTTCGTCCTGGCCGCGCCCCTGGCCAGGACCGGCCGGGCGATGTCGCGCAGGTAGCCGGCCGAGGCGATCGTGTGCCCGACAAACCCGTCGGCGCACTCTCCCGCCACGCGGACCATGTATTCACCCACGCCCGCCGCCAGGATCGTCAGGCTGTCCGGCAGCGCGGTGCGGTCGTAGTGCGCCATGGAGACGTGATCGAACCTGCCGTCGTACCGGAACGGGCCGCTGCGGTGCGCGATCAGCCGCCGGATCAGTTCGATCCGCTCCCGGACCTGAGGCGCGGGATGCTCCAGCGCGGTCCCGTACCAGTCCTGGTTCATCCGGCGCGTGCTGCTGCCCACGCCCAGCACGAACCGGCCGCCGGCGATCGCCTGGACGTCGGCGGCCGCCGACGCGAGGGCCAGCGGTGATCGGGCGAACAGCGGGGTGACGCTCGTGCCCACGATCGAGGTCTCGGAGACGGCCGCGAACGCCGCCGCACGGGTGAGGCTGCTCCGGTTGTAGTAGTCGATCGACCAGAGCGAATGGACGCCGGCCCGGTCGGCTTCCCGGACGATTCTCAGGGCGTCGGCCGGGTTTTCGTCCATGACCACGAGCCCGATCTCCATGGCCGTTCTCCCTCCGCCGGCTGCGCTGGGGCCGCACACGCGACTATAGATTCAGTTCGGTGGCGACCGCGAGGATCGGCCGTGGACCAGAGAGGAGCCGTTCATGGGCAGGCTCGACGACAAGATCGCGATCGTGACCGGTGCCGGCCAGGGCATCGGTAAGGCGATCGCCGGGAAACTCGCCGCGGAAGGGGCGACCGTCGTCGTCACCGACCTGGACGAGGCGAACGCCAAGGAGGCGGCGACGGCATGGCCGGGCGCCGTCGCGACCCGCACGGACGTCACCGACCGGCAGGGCGTCCAGGCGATGGTCAACCGGGTCGTGCAGCAGTTCGGCCGCATCGACGTCCTGGTCAACAACGCCGGCTGGGACAAGGCCAGCCCGTTCGTCGAATCCGAGCCAGCCGACTGGGACCGCGCGATCGCCGTCAACCTGTACGGTGTGCTGCACACCTGCAAGGCAGTGCTGCCGGTCATGGCCGGGCAGGGCCGCGGAGCGGTGGTGAACCTGGGCTCGGACGCCGGCCGGGTCGGCTCGTCCGGCGAGGCGGTCTACTCCGCGGCCAAGGGCGGGGTCATCGCCTTCACCAAGTCGCTCGCCAGGGAGATGGCACGGCACCAGGTCAGGGTCAACTGCGTCTGCCCCGGTCCCACCGACACCGCGCTGTTCGCCTCCTTCGCCGGGCCGAAGCTGCGCGAGGCCCTCACCAGGGCGATCCCGTTCCGGCGGCTCGGCCAGCCGGACGATGTCGCCAACGTCGTGGCGTTCCTCGCCTCAGACGAGGCATCCTTCGTCACCGGCCAGACCGTCAGCGTCAGCGGCGGCCTCACGATGAGCTGAGCCGGCCTGGCCTTCGATACGATCCTGACGCCGGAGCACCCCAGCCCGGCCCGCTGCCGGCGGCTAGCCAAGGAGCAGACCGTGAAGTTCTCCGAGTACGAGCAGCTCCGGTTCGAACGCCGGGACAACGGCGTGCTGCTCATCACCATGGACCGGCCGGACAAGTACAACGCGGCCGACGAGCAGATGCACGGCGAGCTCGCCCGGGTCTGGACGGAGGTCTCCGCCGACCCGGAGACGAGAGTCGCCGTGATCACCGGCGCCGGCAAGGCCTTCTCGGCCGGCGGCGACCTGGACATGGTCCGGCGGATGGCCGGCGACCACGATCACGTCGCCCACATGCTCCGCGAAATGAGCGACCTGGTCTACAACCTCGTCAACTGCGAGAAGCCGGTCATCTCCGCGATCAACGGCGTCGCCGTCGGCGCGGGCACGGTGGTGGCGCTGCTGGCCGACATCTCGATCTGCGCCCTGGACGCCAGGCTCGGCGACGGCCACGTCAGGCTCGGCGTCGCCGCCGGCGACCACGCCGCGATCTTGTGGCCGCTGCTGTGCGGCATGGCGAAGGCCCGCTACTACCTGCTCACCGGCGAGATGATCACCGGCGAGGAAGCCGAGCGGCTCGGCATGGTCAGCAAGGCAGTCCCCCGCGATCAGGTGCTCGACGAGGCCTTGCGCGTCGCGGACGGCCTGGCCACCGGCTCGCAGCCCGCCATCCGGTGGACGAAGCGCGCGCTGAACAACTGGCTCAAGATGGCCGGCCCGATCTTCGACCAGTCTGCCGCGTACGAGATGCTCACCTTCATGGGCCCCGACGTCCTTGAAGGCGCGGCGGCGCTCACCGAGAAGCGCGCACCCCGGTTCCCCTCGGCACCCGAAGCCCGGCACGGATAGGGGCAGGCGGACGGCGCGAGGCGGCCAGGACGATGCCTCCCGGCTCAGTGCAGGTGGAGGAGGACCACGTCTTTCAGCACGACCATCACCACCCCCAGCGCCACCGCGACCGAGGTGGTGACCACCAGCGCACCTCCCCGCAGGTTCGCGGCCCGTCCCGCCGACCATCCGTGGTACACCAGCAGCAGGAGCGCGGTCACCAGCCCGACGTTGGCGGCGGTCAGGAGCGAGGCGCCTGCCAGCCGGGCGAGGACCAGCGCTAGCAGCGGCAGGTAGGACGCGCCGACCATGGGCCAGCTGGAGGCCAGGGACGCCTTTATCTGCGGCCAGGTAGGCAGATGGCCTCCTGCCGTGTGCTCGCCCAGAAGCTCGGCGTACTGCTCGGCGACCCAGTAGACGATCAGCGTGACGACCACCGCGACCACCAGCCAGCGAGTCGGCAAATTCTCACCGGTGGCGGCGATGATGGCGGCGGTGACGACCGCGCCGTAGATCCCGGCCGCACGGCGGCGGCCACGGTCAGTATTCTCGGGCGGTCGGGACTGGCCCATGACGTCTGCCTCCGCGGCTTGCTGTGCGCACCGGGGTGCACGGCGTTCTCTGCGACGTAGGTTCCTCCCCATGCTGGCGAACGCCCGTCACGCGCACCTTCACCCGGCGGGGATGAACAGCGCGGGCGGGGAAACCACCGGCTGCTCCTGGAACAGCAGGGCGGCGGGCTGCCACCCGGTGCGGGTGATGTAGCTCGTGACGGCGCCGGGTAAACCGGACCATGGTCATCCGAACCACGCCGGGCGGCCACCCAGGAACGGAGGCAAACCACCATGTCGGGTACCGGCTGGTTCTTCACGATCGGGATCATCTACCTGGTCTTGCTGTTTACGCTCGCCGTCCTCAGTTTCCGCAAGGGCCACTGGGTCCTGGGGCTGGTCGGTTTCATCTTCCCGGTGCTGTGGCTTATCGGCGCCATCCTGCCGGACAGGCGCCGCCGCCGCTGACGGGATGCCGCCAGTTATCAATGGGACTTCATCCTGAACGGGTGGGGTCATGCGCACTGACCGGATCCATCATCAGAGGATCACCGTAGTAACACGAGAAGGTGGGCTCTGAATGCAACCGGACGAACCTGGTACCGATCTGCCTCCGGCCTTTGCCGCGGCCACCGGATGGCAGGCGACCCTGCTCATCGGCATCATCACGTTCGTACTCGGCCTGATCGTGACCCTGCGTCCGAGCGGCTCACTCAACGTCATCGCCGTGCTGATCGGCCTGCTCATGGTCGTCTCGGGACTGTTCCACCTGCTGAGGGTGTTCGGTAGCGGCGAGCAGCACCGGGTGTGGCATGGCATAGCGGGCCTGCTGCTCGTGGTGATCGGCGTGGTATTGATCCGTCACCTGCACCTGACCGTGGCGGTCATCGGCCTGATCATCGGGCTCAGCTGGATCGTGGAGGGCGTGGCCACGCTGATAGCCGCCTTCGGCGGCCGCTCCCGCGAAGGACGCGGCTGGTGGATCTTCTTCGGGATCATCACCCTGATCGGCGGGATCGTGATCACGGCGTGGCCGGTGGAGTCGGTCACGGCCATCGCCGTCCTGATCGGGATCTGGTTCATCATCCTGGGCCTGATCGAGATCGCCGGCGGCCTCATGCTCCGGAGCGCGGAAAACAAGGCGCGCGCCGCCGTGGGTCAATCCGCCACCGCGGCCTCGTAATACAGCGGCCGGTCACCCGCTGCGGGCGATCTGGAGCAGCCCGCGGTCCCGGATCACCCGGTGCGGGTGGGTACAGGCAGGCAGGATGCCGCTGAACTTGAACCAGACACAGGGATCAGCGGAGGAGGAATTTGGCATGGCAATCGGACCGGTGCAGCTCATCGTGCTCGGGTTCAATCACCCGAACTTCCACGGTGAGGTGATCGCCGAACTCGAACGGCTGCGGGCGAGCGACACGGTGCGCGTCATCGACTCTCTGGCCGTCTACAAGGACGCGGACGGCGAGCTCGAGGTCGAGCACCTCAGCAACCTGACGCAAGAGGAAGCCATCGAGCTCGGCACCAAGATCGGCGCGCTCATCGGCCTCGGCATCGCCGGCGAAGAGGGCATGGAGGCCGGCGCGGAGGCCGGCGCCGAGGAAGCCGCGGAGGAGGGAATCAACGTCCTCGGCGACGTCGACGAATGGGACGTGCTCGAGGACATCCCGAACGACTCCGCGGCAGCGCTTATCCTGCTGGAACACCATTGGGCCGTGCCGCTGCGGGACGCCATAGCCCGCGCGGGCGGCTTCCGCATCAGCGACGGCTTCATCAGCCCGCTCGATCTCGTCGGGATTGGGCTCATGACGGCCGAGGAAGCCCAGGAACTCCACGCGATGGAGACAGCCAACGCGGCCAAGTCGTAAGGTCGGTCGTAAGAGGAGGAAAGAAGATGTTCGGAGCACGTAGGGTCGCCCGCCGCACGTCGCGGAGGACCGCACGGCGCGTCGACCGCCGCAGGTAACACCCGATCGCGGCCTGGAGAAGGCCCGGCGGGGGCTAGGCCGGGGTCACGTCCGCGCTGCCGCGGGTTCCCCGCCCGAGCGGCACGGGCGGCGTGGCCCCGGGCCCCGTCGCGTTCCGGCCGGTCCGTGCCGGTCACGCGCCCGTCCTGCGCCGGTCCCGGCTGAGGCCGGGTCAGCCCTGGATCTTTTCCTTTCGCCGCGCGAACTCGGTATCGGTGATCACCCCGCGGTCATGTAGATCGGCGAGCTTCGCGAGCTCGAATGCGGGGCTAGTGGGCCCGCCGCGAAAGGCCGCGTCCCGGGCCTGGATCTCGCGTTCGCGCCGCTCCGGGATCAGCGCGCCGTGCACGCCCACGTAGACCAGGACGCCGATCAGCGGCAGCACCACGATCAACAGGATCCAGCCGGCTTTCGCCCAGCCGCCGAGGTCCCGGTTGCGCAGGACATCCAGGATGATCCACACCACCAGGAAGAGCCAGAGCAGCCAGACGAAGAACCACAGCGTGGTCAGGAATACGTCTAGCAGCGGATACGACATCTCTTAGCCTCCGTGATCAGCGGATCCTTCCCGGACAGCCGGCCGCAATGCCCACCATCGCGGTCTGGGCGTATACATGCGTCATCCCTGACGGGTGAGGCAGACGGGATAATCACATGCGACGGTGACGGCGTGACGGACCATTACGACGCCGTCGTAATTGGAAGCGGCGCCGGCGGCGGAACCCTGGCGCGCACGCTGGCCATGTCGGGAAAACGGATCCTGCTGCTCGAGCGGGGGAATTTCCTGCCGCGGGAATTGTGCAACTGGCAGCCACTTCAGGTGCTCAACGCCGGCCGCTACGTCTCGCAGGACGCCTGGTACGACGCGGCGGGGAACCCCTTCGAACCGCGGGTGCACTATTTTGTCGGCGGTGCCACCAAGCTCTACGGCGCCGCCCTGGGGCGGCTGCGCCCGGCGGACTTCGGCGAGATCGTGCACATGGATGGCGTGTCGCCGGCCTGGCCGCTCGGGTACGAGGAGTTCGAGTCCTGGTACGCCAAGGCCGAGTGGCTGTACCAGGTTCGCGGTCTGCACGGCGAGGATCCGTCCGAGGGTTCCTGGTCGGAGGAATACCCGTGGCCGCCGATTTCCCATGAGCCGCTGATCCAGCAGATCGCCGACGACCTGGACCGGGCCGGGTACAACCCGTTTCACATACCGCGCGGCATCATGCTCAACGAGGCGAACCCCCCGACCAGCCTGTGCATTCGCTGCGGCAGGTGCGACGGCTATCCGTGCCTGGTGCACGCCAAGGCCGACGCCGACATCATCGCGGTCAGGCCGCTGCTCAGCAGGCTGAACGTCACCCTGCTCGTCAACGCCGAGGTGCGGCGGCTGGAGACCGATCCGCGCGGCCGGTCGGTTACCAAGGTCATCGTCCACCGCGGCGCCGTCCGTGAGGAGTACAGCGGCGACATCGTGGTCCTGGCCGCCGGGGCGGTCAACTCCGCCAGGGTTCTGCTGCAGTCGGCGTCTGACCGGCACCCAGCCGGGCTGGCCAACGGATCAGGCCAGGTCGGCCGCAACTACATGTGTCACAACGTCACCGACGTGGTAGCAGCCGGGGAGAAGCCGAACGAGACGGTGTTCCAGCAGACGCTGGGCATCAATTCGTTTTACCTGGCGAATGATCCGCGCCGGGTCTCCTACCCTGCGGGCAATTCGCGGCGGGGGCCGCTGGGCAGCATCCAGATGCTGCCCCGGGCCGGCCAGCCGGCGGATCCGCCGGACATCAATGACCGCACCGTCGGGTTCCGGCTCACGACCGAGGATCTTCCCCGGCCGGACAACCGCGTGACCATCGAACGCGATGGCCGTCCGCGCCTGGCCTATGCCGCCACGAACGGCGGCGAAGCTGCCATCCTCCGTCGCGAGCTCGAGACGATGCTGGGCCATGCGGACCTTCGCGTGGCCGCGGGCGAAACCTTCCCGGCGCCCGGCCTGCCCGGTGACGCTATCGCCGATCAAGCCGGCACATGCCGCTTCGGTACCGATCCTGAAACCTCAGTGCTGGATGTCACCTGCAAAGCCCACGACCTTGACAACCTGTACGTGGCAGACGCGAGCTTCCTGCCGAGCGTGGGCGCGGTGGGGCCTGCTCTCACCGTCATGGCCAACGCCATCCGCGTCGGCGAGCACCTGCTGCACCGGCTCCGCTGAGGCCGGCCGCCGGGAGTCATCCTCAGTGGGTGAGGCAGCGGAAAGCCGCGCTGCGCAGGCTTGATTCGGAGGATCGGGGTCATCACGGATGAAGAGTTCCAGCACGGCAAGGTCCAGTTCCCCGGCTGACCCGCGGGTCTAGCCATGGAACTGTCCGAGTACGTCCTCCTGTTCGTGTTCGTCGTGATCCTGGGGGCCGGCGTCTTCTGGGTCGGGATGTACGTCGGGGTCTCGTACTTCCTGGGCGAGGAGGTCGCCAAGCGCATCGGAGCCGCGGGGACCAAGGCGCTGTTCGGGGTGATCCTGCTCGTCGTCATCGGGCTCGCCGCCCGGGCCGTTTGGTCGCACTGGCGCGCGCACCACGAGGAACAATCGGTCTCAGCCTGAGACGGCCGGACGACGGCGGGCGATGAGCTTGCCGAGCTCCCACAGCGCCAGCAGCGCGACGGCGGGCACCAGAGCCCAGGCGAACTCGCGCAAGTTGATCTGGACCGTCCCCAGCAGCCGGTTGAAGACGTCCATCTGGGTGACGAGCACAGCCAGGATGAACTCCCCGATCATCGCCCAGTTCATCTGCTTGCTGTCGAAGGTGGCGGTGGTCAGCGCGGTGCCGGTCTCGCTGCGGCACTCGACGGCCGCCACGATCAGGCACAGCGCGAAGGACGTGAACGCGATCGACTGGCCGATGTGGATGCTGCCGAAGTGATGCTGGCCGAGTTCGATCAGGGACAGCAGCCCGATCGTGATGGCCAGCCCGGAGAGCCCGACCGTGACCATCACCCCCCTGGTCAGCACCGGCGCGCCCCGGGGGCGGGGCGTGCGCGCCATGAGCCCCGGGCTTTCCTTGTCGAAGCCGAGCGCGAAACCGAACGGGGCGTTGACGAAGAAGTGGACCCACAGCACCTGGGCGGGCGTGAACGGCTCGCTGCTGGCGATGTTGAACAGCGTCGCGCCGAGGAACGTCAGCACGAACACCACCAGGAGGACCAGGACGAAACGGATGTACTTGGTCAGGTTGTCGTAGATCTTGCGGCCCTGCTCGACCGCGAAGACGATCGTGGCGAAGTTGTCGTCGGACAGGATCATCCGGCCGGCGTTCTTGGCCACCTCGGTGCCGCTGCCCATGGCGATCCCGATGTCGGCTGCCTTGATGGCCGGCGCGTCGTTGACGCCGTCGCCGGTCATCGCCACGACGTCGCCCTTCTTCTTCAGCGTGTCGGCCAGCAGCACCTTGTGCTCGGGGGCGACCCGGCCCAGGACGCCGATGTCGTCGATGCCGGCCAGCCGCTCGGACTCGGACAGGGCCGCGAAGTCGGCGCCGAGGACGGCCTCGCCGGGAATCCCGACCTGCTTGGCAATGGCCGCGCCGGTGATGACGTCGTCGCCGGTCACCATGCGGACCCTGATATGAGCCGCCTGGGCGCTGGCCACCGCATCCCTGGACTCGTCCCGGGCGGGGTCGACCATCCCGACCAGGCTGGTCAGCTGCAGGCCCGTGACGTAGCCGAGGAGGTCTTCCGCCGGATCGAACCCGTCCGGGTCGAGGTCACGGGTGGCGGAGGCCATCACCCGCCGGCCCTCGCCCTCCATGCGTTCCATGTGCGCCTGGTGCTGCTCGTTCAGCCCGGCGTCCCACGGGATGCTGGTGCCGCCGGACAGGGCGGTGGCCGCCCGCGCCATCACCGCCGGCGCCGCGCCCTTGACGAAGCACCGGACGACCGGCCGCCCGGCCGTGTCGGTGGCCAAGTTGAACGTGGCCATCAGCTTGTACGTCGGGTCGAACGGCAGCGTGGCCAGCCGGGGCAGCTTCTCGCGGGTCTCGTCGATGTCCATCCCGGCCTTGTAGCCGAGCACGAGCAGGGCACCCTCGGTGGGGTCGCCCACGACCTTGCCGTCCACCAGCTTGGCGTCGCTGGCCACCAGGTAGGGCAAGATCGCGTCCTCGATGCTGGCCGCGGAGCCCGCGGCGTGCTGGACCTGGCCGTCCAGGCCGTACCCGATACCCGAGATCGTGTACCGGTCGGTCGGGTTCACCACCTCGACCGCGGTCATCTGGTTCATGGTCAGGGTGCCGGTCTTGTCGGAGTTGATCGCCGAGGTGAATCCCAGCGTCTCCACCGAGGGCAGGTCCTTGACGATGGCGTTGCGCTTGGCCAGGTCGACCGCGCCGACCGACAAGATCCACTGCGACACGGTGGGCAGCGCTTCGGGGATGGCCGCGATGGCCAGCGAGACCGCGCTGATGAACAGCGCGTCCCAGGCCTGGCCGCGGGCCCGGCCCAGCGCGAACATCACGATCATCGTGAGGCCCGCCGCGGCCGCGATCCACAGCGTGAGCCGGTTGAGCTCCCGGTCCAGGGGCGACTGCTCGGAGGCCGTGGCGGCCAGTAGCCCGGAGATCTTCCCCAGCTCGGTTCCGGCGCCCGTGGCCGTGACGATCACGGTGCCGCTGCCGTGGGTGACCGGCGTGTTCATGAACGCCATGTTCGTCTGGTCGCCGGGGTTCAGCTCGCCGCCGGGCAGCGTCTGCGCGTCCTTGGCCGCCGGGACGCTCTCCCCGGTCAGCGCCGACTCGTCGATCTGCAGGGCGCTGGCCGCGATGATGCGGCCGTCCGCCGGCACCTCGTCCCCGGCGGCGATGAGCACGACGTCGCCCACTACCACCTGGTCGGCCGGGATCTGCGCCTCGGACCCGTCCCGCCGCACCCGGGCGATGGCCTTCATCATCGACTTGAGCGCGTTCATGGCGCTCTCGGCCTTGCCTTCTTGCCGCAGGCCGATCACCGCGTTGAGCACCGTCAGCGCCAGCAGCAGGACGCCAGTGCTCCACTCCTTGATCACCAGCGATACGATCGCCGCCACGATCAGGATGATCTGCATGTAGCTGCGGTACTGATCGGCGAACCGGCGCCAGCCCGGCTTGGGTTTCTCTTCCGGCAGCGCGTTCGGCCCGTTCGCCTGCAGCAGCTCGGCCGCCTTCGCGGCTGACAGCCCGGCGGCCGGTTCCACTCCCAGATCCGCGACGACCTGCTCGGGCGTGCGTGAATACCAGCCCGCAGCCTCGGCCGAACGGCTTTCCTGCGCTTCGGTGGCGGTCATGCTGATGCCTCCATTTGTCATCGGCCGACGTCACCGGTAGAGCGTACGGGTTCGGGCGGGCCGTAGGCCGCCAGCGAGGTCGGCAGGTTGAACATCCCGACGCCGATGATGCTGCCCACGATCAGCGCCATCGCTGCGGTCAGGCCGAACTGCTGCGGGCTTTCCTGCTCAGATGGCGGCCGATCAGATTGGGGAATCCCTCCAGCGGTGCCGACTCTTTCGGTCATGTCACCTCGTCAGTGCCGCGCCACGGCAGGCGCCGATCGGCCACCTACCTCCCGTCTGGATCTGGGGCTCACCCTATAGGGGCTGGTCCAGGCCCGCATAGAGCAGCGATACTTACCTCGTGAACTCGTCTGAGGGACGGCGCTTGGCAGAGGGCCGACTGGTCCCGCGCTCAGAGGCGTGGGCCCAGGCCGTTATCGAGCGTGCGGCCGAGCTAGTGCTTTCCGCGCTGGATGTGAATGAGCTGCTGGACCAGGTCGATCTGAACGCCGTACTGAATCAGGTCGACATCGACCGGGTGCTGGACCGGATCGACCTCGACCGCCTGCTCGCGCGGATGGACCTGAATGACCTCGTTAAGCGCATCGACGTCGACGCACTGGTCGAGCAGACCGACCTCGGCGCCGCTATCGCCCAGGCTTCCAGCGGGGCCGCGAGCGATGTGCTCGACGTGGTCCGCAGCCAGACCGTCGGGCTCGACGAGTTCATCGCCCGGTGGATAGGGCGCCTTCGCCGCCGCCCGTACACCGGCCCGCCCGGCCCTCCTGACCGCCTGCGGCCTGGCGCGAGGCCATGACTGCGCGCCCTGGCGACGCCTCGTCCTCCGGACCCCCCGTCATCATCCGGGAGAGCCTGCAAGGGAAGTACGCGGGCTTCGTATCGCGTTTTACCGCCTTCGCCGCAGACGTGGCGGTCAGTCTCGGCGTGTTCATGCTCGTCCTGGCCGCCATCTCGTTCGCGGCGAGGGTGCTGACCGGCAAGGACATCACCTGGCACAAGGGCGACACCTGGATAGTCATCGCGTATGCAGTCTGGGCATTCGTCTACTTCGCTTACTGCTGGGCCTCGAGCGGCCGGACCGCCGGCATGGCGCTGTTCGGCGTGCGGGTCGTGACCGACGACGGCACCGATGCAAGCGGGCGCCGGGCGGTCGTGCGCACGCTGGCACTCCCGTTGAGCTTCCTGTTCCTGGGACTGGGGTTTGTGGGCATCCTGCTGGGTGACCGACGCCGGGCGCTGCATGACGTCATCGCCGGGACGGCGGTCATCTACTCGTGGGACGCGCGTGCGGCGCGACTCCGGTTCCTGTCCAGAAGCTGATCACGCAGCCGCGTCCGGCCTATGCGGGTTCTTCATCCGGCTGGTCGAGCGGCTGGTCCGGAGGCTGGTCGAGCGTCGTGTTAGCGTCCTCGACGGGGATCCTGGTGCCTTCTGGCTTGACCGCACGGAGCGGAACGCTGACCTCGAGGACTCCCTTGTCATACCGGGCGGTGACGTCCGCCGCGTCGACCCTGGCGGGGAGCCGGACCGCACGGGCCAGCGATCCGTAGCGGAACTCGGAACGATGCGGCCCACCGTCCTGCTGGCGGCGCTCCGCGCGGATGGTCAGGATCCGGCCATCGACGGTGACCTCGATGTCGTTCTCCGGGTCCAGGCCGGGCAGTTCGGCCCGGATCACGTAGCGGTTGTCCCGGATCGTTTCTTCGAGCCGGAACACATGACCCGCTAGGAGCGGCGGCGGTCCTGTCCACGGGGCCTCTAGCCAGTCGGCCAGGTCCGGGAATATAGCGCGGAACCTCGCGGGCGCCTGAGGGCGCGGCAGCTTAGCCATGATGTCCCTCCACTGCAGGTACGACGATGTTATCTGTTCTTGGCTGATTGGCCAGGCACACTGAGCCGGCTGTGCCGTCTCTTCACTCTGCTCCGCTCTGGCTGGCTGGCTGGATCTTGCCTGCGCCTCCGGCCTGGCTGGCGGCGCGGATCCGGCGTGCCCGTTGGGGGCGACTGGCGGCGCGGATCCGGCGTGCCCGTTGGCGGTGGCTGGCGGCGCGGATCCGGCAGGGGGAGCTGACCGGGCACGGCCCGGCTCGGGCGGCGGCGCGGGCTTAGCCGGGTCCGCGTACCCGGGCATCCATCTGAGCACTTCAGCGCGGAAGGGCACCTCGCATTCGAGCTGGCAGAGCACGCCCAGGCCAGCTGCCAGCACCCGGTGGATGAGGACGTGAGAGGGCGGCATGTTGAGCCGCCGCAAGACACTGGATGACCGCAGGGCCGATGTCTGCATTGTCTCGGTGCGCAGCCAGTCGCGGCTGAACCGGAACGACTCCGCCCTGGACGGCTCGGCCAGCGGTGCCAGCAGGGCACGCAGCGCCGTCGGGTCAACGCTGACACCGTCCCGCAGATAGCCGTGCGACCGGAACTCGGCCTCCAGCTCCGCCAGGTCGGCGTCTTCGTGCATGAGCCGCAGCACCCTGCCGAAGACGGGCGGGAAGCCGTCCGGCAGCCGGTCCACAGCGCCGAAATCGAGCACGCCGAGCCGCCCGCCGGGCAGCAGCCGGAAGTTGCCCGGGTGCGGATCCGCGTGCAGCAGCCCGACCCGGGCAGGACCGGAGAACATGAACCGGATGAGCATGATACCCGCCCGGTTCCGCTGAGCGGCCGTGCCGTCAGCGATGATCGTGGCGAGCGGGATGCCGTCAAGCCACTGGCTGACCAGCACGTGGTCGCTGACGGCGACCACACCGGGGACGCAGACGTCCGGGTCGCCGGCATAGCCGGCCGCGAAGGCCTGCTGGGCGGCAGCTTCCAGCGGGTAATCGAGTTCCTCGGCCACCCGGTCCCGCAGCTCGGCGAGCAGCGGCTTGGCGTCCAGGCCAGGCATGAGCGCGCCGAAGAGCCGGGCGAAGCGGCTCAGCTGGCTGAAATCGCTCATCAGCGCCCTGCCCGCTCCCGGGTACTGGATCTTGACGGCAACCTGGCGCCCGTCGTGCCAGACGGCCCGGTGCACCTGGCCGATGGACGCGGCAGCCGCTGGCTCGTCGTCGAACTCCGCGAAGCGGTCCCGCCACCGCTCGCCCATGTCACCCAGGAGCACCTTGTGGATGGCCTGGATGGGCACCGGTGGCGCGGATTCCTGCAGCCTGGTCAGGGTGGCCCGGTACGGTCCGGCGATCTCCGGCGGCAGGGCGGCCTCGAATACGGACAGCGCCTGCCCGAGCTTCATCGCGCCGCCCTTGAGGTCACCAAGGACCCGGAAGACCTGATCTGCTGTCCGCTGCTGGATCTCCTGGGTCACCAGCTCAGCCTGCCGGCCGCCCAGGCGCTTGCCGGTTCCCACCACGGACCGGCCCGCGTAACCGACCGGCAACCTGGCCAGCCTGACCGTGCGGGTGACAGCGTAGCGGGGCAGATCGCTCATCATCTCATTTTCGTTGTGCCTGCCTGATCAATCGCAATGATTAACGCATCACAGTGATCGGCAGTTTCACCGAGCCCCGCTGCGAATATCACCGACTCCTCCGCGCCGTCCGTCCCTGAACCGCAATTGCGGGAGCGACTCTCGGTCACATCCCTCGAGGTGGCCATGTCCTCAGCCGATCATGTCGGGTTCGGGACCGGCCGACGGGCTGCCAGGCGCGGTGAGTTCTGCCTGCCGGGCCAGGAAGCGGATCCTGGCGGCGCGCGCGTCCCAGGAGTAGACGACCGCGCCGCCGGCGATCAGGTCGTGCAGGGCGCGGTGCTCGTGTTGCACCAGGATGCCGATGAACCCCAGTCCGAACAGCAGGAAGCTGAGCGGGAACACCAGCGAGCGCAGCACGGCCTGCTTCGGGGGCAGGACTGCGCCGTCGGCCCGCACCACGCGGATGCCAAGAAACGCCATGCCGAACGTCCGCCCGCTCACCGCCCACGAGTAGCCGAAGTACAGGAACTGCCAGCCAGCGAAGATGAGGGCCACGACGATATTCGACCGGTTCCAGCTGACGTCATGGCCAGCTACGACGTGAACCACATAGGAAATGGCCGCCAGGCCCAGCGAGAACACCGCCGTGGTCACGATCAGGTCGATGTCGTAGGCGGCGAACCGGGAAACCGAGCCCGCATAGTGTCCCTGACAACTCACCAGGGCGCCCTGCGGCGTGCGGATGCTCACGACTCGCCCGGGGCGGGCAGCAGCATCGGGGGCGCCGCAGGCCACGGCTTCCTAGACCGGATCAAGCGTCGCACCCAGCGGTCGATCCACTGGTCGAGCCCGACCGCCTGGCTGCGTACCGCGTCGAGCATCTCAGTGGTCATCCCCCCGGACGACCTGGCAATCACGGCACCAAGGTCCGTCTTCTCGACCAGGGAATCGACGTCTATCTGCTCCACCAGGTCATTGACGTCCACGCGGTCGAGCACCGGCTTGAGGTCCACCCGTTCCAGCAAGGCATCCACGTTCACCCGTTCCAGCAAGGCATCCACGTTCACCCGTTCCAGCAAGGCATCCACGTTCACTTGGTCCAGGACCGCGTCGAAATCGACGCGGCTGAGCAACACGTTCAGGTCGATGCCGGCGGCGAGCTCGTTGATGTCCAGCGCGTTGATCACGAGATCGACGACGCGCTCGGTGACCTGCTGGGCGATCGCCTCCGCCGGGTCGGTCATTCGCCTGCCTACCGACCGCAGCTGGTCGCGCGGATTCACGATAATCAGTATCTCCTGGTGCCGGGGCATGCGGAGTCATTCGCAGCGGATGAGAGCGCTCCTCCTGGGGGCAAGGAAATCCGGATGGCCCAGCCCATCAACAAGTCCGCCTGCCACCTGGGCTTCCGCCGCGTCGTCTAGGATTTCGCCGGCGGGTCCGGATGAGAAAGCCGCCGACCGCCTCACCGGCTTGGCATGGGTCATCGGTGAGTGGGCCACTCCCTGGAGGGGGTAGGTAGGACGAACGTGGCAGCCACGCCGGTACGACGCATCACTCGCGGCGGATGAGACACGGGCCAGATGGCACCCTGGAGAGAAACTCCGCGATACCCCGGTTTCTTGAGTGGCGGGAGTAACGCATCGGTGACGACCGACAGCACGAGCTTAAGCCGTCATTCCGCCTGCTTTATCTCGATGAGCTCCAGGCCCAGGGCCCGCACCCGGTCAAGGACGGCGTGCAGGCCAGGCTGGTCGAGGTCAGCGGACAAAACGGTGACGGTCGGCTCGACCTCCACCGCCATGTCGGCGAATGCCTCA
>Ga0335081_10008204_pt1 | contig 16744 bp, 14 predicted proteins | sample Lox_Sample_35_FD_206713 | JGI IMG/M metagenome (GOLD analysis project Ga0335081, IMG submission 206713) | Soil microbial communities from Loxahatchee National Wildlife Refuge, Florida, United States - Lox_Sample_3.5 | ecosystem: Environmental > Terrestrial > Soil > Wetlands | place: USA... | reverse complement strand
TGACTTCTGAGGAATACAGCATCTACGAGCTGGTCAGTGTACTGCGTGCCTGTCACATGATGGCGTCCTCGCGCTATCACGGAATTGTGACTTCAATGCCGGGCCTCGTCCCATCGGCGGGCATTACCATGGACGAGCGCATTCGCAACCTCATGACGGAGCGCGGACACCCGGATCTGCTGATGAACGTGGACGACGCCGACCTGGAACTCAAGCTGCTGGCCGCGTTGGAGAAGTTGGCCACCGACGGGGAGCGGATTGCGGAAGCCATCGGACGCACGGTAGTGCGGAATCTCAAAGTGATGGCGCGTATGGGTGTGTACTTCGAAGAAGAAGTGCAGCGACGGTACCCGGAGTTTCCCACCCGCAAGGGCGAATGGAGCTGGGAAGACTATCTCCCGCCGATAAGCACGGGTCTGAAGAGTTTGATTGAGGCCTATAGCTGACGGAGTTCCAGAGGAACCTTCTAACGTGACTTTTTTGGGAGACATTTTCGCGCGGCTCGCGGCGGCACCGGATGCCGTCTTTCTGCGTGAACTGCGAGACGGCCAAACTCCTGCCGTCACGGGGCGCGAACTGCTGGAGAGAATCACGAAGGCCCGAGTCTTCCTGTCCAGCCAGTGCCTGAAGAAAGGTGACCGCGTAGCGCTCCTCGGCCACAACAGCATCGAATGGGTCGCCATCGACCTGGCGATCATGGCGGAGGGATGGATGGTCGTCCCACTCTACGCCCGCCAGGCTTCGGCGGAACTGGTTGCCATGATGAAGGACTGCTCTCCCGGGCTGATCTGCTGCGGAGATGCCGCGCTGCGGGACGGCATTGTGCAGGAATGGCCGGAGGCCCCGCCGCAGCACCTATTCAGTGACATTCTGGCTGCGAAGCTCGGCCCTGGCGCGCCTCCGCGCATCGACGACTCCGATCCCGTGACCATCATTTACACCTCCGGCACGTCCGGCGAAGCCAAGGGAGTGGTGCTCACCGCAGGGAACATCGGCCACATGCTGGGCTGCACCTCGGAACGGCTGGGCCTCTTGATGGAGAAGCGTCCTGGCCAGGACCGCGTATTTCATTACCTGCCGTTTTGCTTCGCCGGTTCGTGGATCATGCTGCTGACCTGCCTTTTGCGCGGCAGCCTGCTTACCCTCAACACCGACTTGACCAAACTTGCCGGCGAGGTTCGCAGCGCTGCTCCCGACTATTTCCTGAATGTACCTCAACTGCTCGAACGCATGCGCAAAGCCGTTGATGAACAGCTCTGGAAGACCGGAGGGGTGGTTCTTAATATCTACAGCAAGGCCAAAGCTGCGTGGATGCGCAAGCAGGAACGGAAGGCCAGCCTCGCAGACATCATGTGGCTGGCGTGCGCGAAATCGATTGTGTTCCCAACCATCCGCAAGAAGATGATCGGGTCGAATCTCCAAGCGCTGATCTGCGGGTCGGCGCCGCTCAGCGTCGAGACCCAGCAGTACTTCATGATGCTTGGAATTCCGGTACTTCAAGTCTATGGACTGACCGAGACTACGGCGATCTGCACTATGGACGACCCGCGTCAGGTCGAACCCGGCCGGGTAGGGCCTGCGATTCGCGGAATCGAAATGATGCTGGGCGAGAACGGGGAAATCATCGTCCGCGGTCCCAACATTTTTCCTGGCTATTGGAACCGTCCACAGGAAACCGCCAAGACCCTGCGCGACGGCTGGTTCCATACCGGCGATCAAGGTGAAGCGGATGCTAACGGAAACTGGAAAATCGTCGGCCGCATCAAGAATTTGATTATTCTTGGCTCCGGTCACAATATTGCTCCTGAACCGATTGAAGATGAGTTGCTGCAGAATCTGCCGGCAGCACAGCAGGTGGTACTCATGGGCAATGGGCGAGGCTATCTTTCGGCAATTATTACCGGCTCACCGACGCCCCAGCAGACGCAGGCCGCGGTGGACGCCGTGAATCTTGCCATGCCACACTACAAACAGATTCGGGCATTCCACATTCACGCGGAACCGTTCTCCGTGGATAACGGCCTGCTTACGGCAAATGGGAAACTAAAACGCGACCTGATTGCCGCCCGCTTGAAGAGCGAGATTGAAGAGATGTACGCGGTAAAGCAGGCGGTGTAGTGGCGATCTCGGCGCGAATTGAACATCCATGAATCAATTTAATGGCCAAACGCTTTCGTGGGAAGTGAAAGGCTTCGTCGTCGAATTGGCGCTCCACCACGCGCCTTGCAATGAGATCGGCTCCGCAACGCTTGAAGACCTGGAGAGATTCGTCGCAGCCATGGGGGCCGCAGAGAGTGAGGCCCATGCGCTTATTATTTACAGCCAACTCAAGCCCGGTTTTTGCGCAGGGGCCGACCTTCGGGAGCTGTATCGCCGTTCGAGCGAAATGGCGCCGCCGGAGGCCGTGAAGGGAGTGCGCAACTACTTGGAACGCATTCACCGGGTGATGAACGCGATTGATGCCTCGCCGCTTACGACCATTGCTGCAGTCCACGGAGTGACGTTCGGTGGAGGATTTGAGCTGGCTCTGACCTGCGACCTGATTATCGCCGACAAGATGGCGCGGTTCTGTTTTCCGGAGTTGCGGTTGGGTCTGATTCCTGGCTTTGGCGGCATTCCCCGGCTAAAGCGCGATCTGGGGAATGCAGTGGTCCGCGATCTGCTATTGACCGGCCGCAGTTTCAATGCCACCAAAGCGCAGCAGATCGGACTGGTCAGCCAAGTGGTGGGTGAGGGCGAAGCTTTAAAGGCGGCGCGTGCGACCGCCGCGCAACTCGCGAAATTTGACCGGAGGACAGCCGCCGCGGCCAAGAAGTTCATCAAACCGGTTCCCGATGAGGAACTGAAGCGGGAGATTGATTTATTTTGCGAGCTTTTCACGCGACCTGCTGTAGAAGCTGGCCTGCGCAAGTTCGTGGAGAGCACTGAGGCGCTGTCATATTTGCCGTAATATCCAGTCTTTCTGAGGACATGCCCCATGACAACGACGGACAAAACCCTCGACGAAGTGCTCACGCTCGCCGCTACTCATTTCAAAGTCCCGCGGCAGAAGCTCACACCCGATGATGACTTCTTCAAGACTCTGAGCATCGACAGCCTGCAAGCCCTCGATTTGCTGACCAAGCTGGAGAACCATTTCCGCATCGAGTTGCCGGACTACGAACTGCAGGGCGTCTCAGATTTCCGCACTTTGGCGAGCCGCATCCAGGCGCGGCTGTGACCGAGAGTAATGACTTGATAACTAGCTTCTTTCTGTCCCTCCCGGTCTCTGTGGTGAAATAGATCTTTCATGCTCGATCTTAACCAGTACGACTGCCTGGGTGCGGCCTTGCGTGACGCGCTCGAGCGCTGGCCTAACGAAGTTTGCCTGATCGAGTCGGACCGCCACCGGGAAAAGACCCGGCTCACCTACTCCGATTTCAAAGAATCGGCCATGCCATTGGCGCGTGCGCTGCAGGATGCGGATCTCAGACCTGGGGACCGCACCGCCATCATCATGACCAATCAGTCCAAGTGGCTGATTTCCGCCTATGCTGTTTTCTATGTCGGCGGCGTATTGGTTCCGCTGGATTACAAACTCACCGCCGTGGAACACCTGCAACTGCTGGCGCACTCACAGGCGAAATTTCTTGTGGTCGAATACCATCTGTGGCGCGCCATCACGCACGCTCCCGAGTTTGGCCGCCACCGGCTCAAGACCGTGTTGGTGACGGAAGCGCCCTTGGGCGCTGATCTTGCCGGCGCATTCCGCTGGGAAGAGTTCCGCCGTAAAGGCGACCCCGAGTTCATGCCGCGGAAAGGCGACGACATGGCTTGCATCGTCTATTCCTCGGGCACCGGCGGCCGGCCCAAGGGATGCGTGCTGACCCACGAGAACTATCTGGAACAGTGCAAGTCTCTGACCGCCTGGTATCCCTTCTGGCCGGGAGTGCGGTATTTGAGCATTCTCCCCACCAACCATGCCATCGATTTCATGGTCGGTTTCATTGGACCGTTTGTCTGCGGCGCCTGCGTCGTGCACCTGCGCACGCTGCGGCCGGAGTTCGTGCGCGATGCCTTTGTGAAGTACAAGATCACCTACGTCAGCCTGGTTCCCATGGTCCTGAAAAACCTGGAGCGGGGACTGAGGGCCAAATTTGAGGAACTGTCGCCTGGAAAGCGCTTCCTGCTGAACGGCATGATCGCGTTGAACCGGGTATTTGTGCGCAAAAAGCCCAATGTTCAGCGCAGCCGCAGGTTGCTGTGGCAGGTGCATGAGAAATTTGGCGGCGAACTGCTGGCCATGTTCACGGGCGGTGCCTTCATGGACCCCTCGACCCTGCAATTCTTCTACGATCTGGGTATTCCCGTGGCCAACGGGTACGGCCTAACCGAGGCTGGGACGTCCCTGACGCTCAATGACTTCAAGCCCTTCCGCGCGGACACCGTGGGCAAGGCGTTGCCCGGAGTTGAGCTGCGCATTCTGAACCCCGATGCCGAGGGAGTTGGAGAAGTGGCGGCGCACAGCAAGACCGTGATGGCCTACTACCTCGACGATCCCGAATTAACGGCTGAAACCATTGTTGATGGCTGGCTTTTGACCGGTGACCTTGGCCGTTTCGACGCCGCCGGTCACTTGCAGCTGTTCGGCCGCAAGAAGAACGTGATCGTCACCGAGGGCGGCAAGAATATTTATCCCGAGGACATTGAAAGCGTCTTCGATGGCATGGCAGTCAAGGAATATTGCGTGTTCGCCGCCAACTACATCTGGCCGGACAAGCAACTGGGCCGCGAAACGCTGGTTCTGGTGTTGCGCCTGGATCAGAATCAGGAGTTTGACGAACGCCTGAAGGCCGAGATTGTTGCTCGCAACCGGAAGCTGCCCGACTTCAAGCGTGCGGGCGGATACTTGATATGGGACGAGGACTTTCCCCGCACCGCGTCGATGAAAATCAAGCGGACACTCCTGGCCGAAGAGATCGGCAAGCGTCTTGACCGTGCCACGGCGGTGGTCGAACTGTGAGGGAAACGTTTCTGGCAGTTGTGAATCCCGCCGCCGGCGGCGGGCGCTGTGGCAAACTGGTTGGGACGGCGCTCGACCGCTTACGCGCCGGCCGCATATCCGTCGAGGTCGCCGAAACCGCCGGGCCGAGTCATGCTACCCAGATCGCCCGCGATTCCTACGCACGCGGGTGTACCCATTTCATTGCCGTCGGCGGCGACGGAACATCCTATGAAATCATCAACGGACTATTTCCCCGCGATGCGTCGAGGCCACGTCCCACCCTGGCGTTTCTGCCGCTCGGTACCGGCAACTCATTCCTGCGCGAATTCACCGATCGGGGAGTCGAACACGCCATCGAAGCTCTGCTCACGCGTCGGTCCCAGCCATGTGACGTGGTGCGCATGCAGCATGCCGGCGGGGTCATCCACTACATCAATCTGCTGAGCATGGGTTTTGCCGCCGATGTCGCCACCCTGCGTGCGCGCCGTTTCCGTGCCTGGGGCGAACTGGGATACCAGGCCTCCATTTTCATTTCATTGACCCGCATGCGGCGCCGTCCCTTTCCTCTCCGGGTCAACCAGCAGGGAGAACTCGACCGCCGTCCCTGTCTCTTTTTGACATTCAACAACAGCAAATTTACCGGCGGCACCATGATGATTGCTCCCAAGGCGGAAGTGAACGACGGGCTCATCGAATATGTGCGCTGGGGGCCGATCGGCAGGATCGAACTTGTCCGCAAACTGCCAACGTTGTATGACGGCACCCACATCAACCATCCCCTGGCGGAGCGGCAGGCTGCCCGGCGTATTGATTTTGAACTCGACGCGCCGGTAGATGTGATGGTGGACGGTGAAGTGATGAGCATCCAGTGTCAGACCCTGGACGTTCTGCCTTCCGCCATCAACGTCGTGGTATAAAAAATCATTGCCATGTCAGACGCGCGAAAAAAACGTCAGCAGGATCGGATCCCGAACGCTGGGCCCAATGCGGCAGTGCTCAAAATCGTGATTGTTGTGGCCATCCTCGCCGTTTGTGCTGGCCTTTACCTGCTCCTGCGCCACAAGCACGACACCCGCATGGACGCCTTCGCGCAGTGCCTAAGCAGCAAGGGAGCCAAGATGTACGGCGCCTATTGGTGCCCGCACTGCGCCGACCAGAAGGAACTGTTCGGTTCCTCCTTTCAGTACGCCCCCTACATCGAATGTGGAATCAAGGGTTCGCGCAACGAGGCCCAGTTCTGCGTGGATGCCGGGGTCAAGCGTTTTCCCACTTGGGTCTTTGCCGACGGCACCAGGGTCGAAGGCGCCCACTCGCTCGAGTTTCTGGGTCAGGTAACCGGATGTCCCCTGCCATGAGCAACGCGGTCATGACCAATGCCGTCCGGCGGGTTTTTATGGTCATTGCCGTGCTGGCACTGGCTGGGATCGCGGTGTCGTCAGTGTCGCTGCACCACCATTACGGCACCTCCCAAACGGCCTATTGTGATTTTGGCGAGAGCTTCAACTGCGACCTCGTGAACCGCAGCATTTATTCGACAGTTCTGGGCGTGCCCGACGCTCTCGTCGGCATTCTTGGATATGCCGGACTGCTGGCGCTGGCGACCCGCTATCGCGCGAGGGCCGAAACGCCAGCCATATTGTTGATCGCATCCGTCGCGGGGCTGAGCTTCGCTCTGTACCTCACCTACGTCGAGGCCTTTGTGCTGGCCACGTGGTGCATTCTGTGTCTGTCATCGCTTACTCTGATTGTTCTGATCACCGGGCTTTCATCATTTCTGGTGGCAAGCACCATGCGACATTCCTGACCCACATGTCTTCGCACCGAGTCATGGAAGAAATCGAGAAAGCGACGAACTCGGAAGGGAAACCGCCAGGATCCCGCAACGGTATGTTGGTGGTGGGCGACCTTCGCCTGCATGAATTCTCCAGCCGCATTTATCGCGGCACACGCATGCTGCGGGTTTGGTTGCCACAGGGCTACGATGCGCCGGAGAATGCCGCGCGGCACTATCCGGTGTTTTACCTCAACGATGGGCAGAACCTCTTCGACCCCGCAACCGCATTCGCCGGCGTTGCGTGGCGGGTGGACCAAACCGCCGACCGATTAATCCGCGACGGCGAGATTGCTCCGCTGATCATCGTCGGGATCGACAATGCAACGGTAGAGCGCATTAGAGAATTCTTGCCCTACCGTTCATTCAGTCCGCCGGTCCTGCGTCCTCAGGGAAAGCGTTATCCGGATTTCCTGATGAGCGAAGTACTGCCGTTCATCTATGAGCGCTACCGCATCGCGCGCGGGCCGGAAAACACCGGCTTAGGGGGCTCGTCCCTGGGCGCACTGATCTCGCTATACACCGTGATGGACCGCCCCGGTACTTTCGGCCGGTTGCTGCTCGAGAGCCCCTCGTTGTTTGTCTCGAACCGGCGAATCCTGAAATACGGCCGCTACTTTCGGCAGTGGCCGGAAAAGATTGTTATCGGTGTAGGGACCCGCGAGGCTGGGCGCGACGACAAAGATCGGCAGGTGGTCGAGGACGTCCGCGAATTGCAGCGCATCATGCACCGCGCCGGCCTGGGTGAAGCCCGGCTCAGAGTGCAAATCGACGTGGGCGCAGGACACAATGAAGCGGAATGGGGCAAGCGATTTCCCGAGGCGCTAAGTTTCTTGTTTGGCAAGCAGGAAGGAAGAAAGGGCGAGGTGATACCCTCGGCGGCGAACCAATGAAGCGCATTCTTCTGGCCGGGGTTCTTGCAATTGAAATTGCGATGTTCATAGCCCTGGCGCCGTCGACGCACCCCGACCGTCTCATGACTTCGGATTTCGTGAACTTCTATGCGGCGGCAACCCTGGTTCGCGCAGCAAATGGCCCCATGCTCTACCACGCAGAGACACAAGAGCCTGTCCTGCGTTCCATCTTGGGCCGAGAGAGTCACAACTATTTTCTGCACCCGCCTTTCTTTGCCGCAGCCATGGTGCCTCTTTCTTATCTGAAAATCGAGCGCGCTTTCGTTGTGTGGACTTTGTTCAACCTGGCCCTGATCGGTCTACTTCCGATTATTTTGGCCAAATGCGCCTCGTTCGTCGCCCGCACACCGGTTCTGGGACTCGTCGGGATGGTATTTTTCCCGATCCTCACCGCGCTGGCATTGGGGCAAAGCTCAATCGTATTGCTGTTCATCCTTTGCATTGGATATATGTTTTTGGCGAGGAAGCACGACTTTGCTGCTGGCCTGGTGTTTGCGCTAGGCACTATCAAGTTTCAGTACGTGCTGGTCGTTATGGGCTTTTTGCTCATAGCGCGGAAATTTCGCGTGGTAGCGGGTTTTGTAGCGGGAGGGGCGGTCCTCTTGTTGGCTTCGCTGCTGGTTGTGGGGTTCGCGGGATTTGCGCAGTATTTCCGATTCCTGCGCGAGTTCAGCCTGCACGAGGGCTACGGAGCCATGCACCTGGCGGAGATGGTGAACTGGCGGGGCCTTTTCGCTGGTATGGGATGGATGACCCATATCCAGACGTATTCCGCTGTGGGTTCGGCGTTGCTTATCATTCTGGGGATCGTCTGCGCTCGTTCCTCACGGGCGGCCGAGAACCAGGATCTGGCATTCTCCCTCTACGTGGCCATAGCCTTGACTGCCTCGCCTTATGCCTTTTCTCACGACGCGGCCATATTGCTGCTGCCGATTTTCCTGGCTATGGACTCCGTGGTGTCGAGACGAATAAGCGGAACGGCAGCGAAAGTCCTCGCGGCAGTGTGCGTGTTGGTGTTTGCGTGGCCCATCATCCTGTTAATCATGGGCGGTGACAATAACTGGTGGCACAGCCCCATTTATCTGATGTTCCCGGTGAATCTGCTTTTTATCGCTGCCCTGGCGACTGAACTCCTTTCTCGCAAAGCGGTCTTGCCGGCAGCGACGCTGGCGACATGAGAGGCAAAGCGTGCTGCCACACTGGCGACCAGGGATGTGAACCATTATTGACGTACCGACGCTGGTACAATGCGTGGCACCCATGCGAAGCCTGCGCCGCTCTCTTCTACGAATTGTAGAATCCCCGGGCGTAGTTTTCCTGGTCGCGCTTGCCATGCGAGTGTGGGTGCTCTCACAGCTCCTTCCGCAAAAGGCATGGGAATATTTTTACCAGTACAACGAGTTTGCGCGGATCGCCTGGGCACTCACTTCGGGCCACGGCTACAGTTCCCCCTGGGCCAAAACCCCGCTGGCGCCGACCGCAGTCGAGCCGCCGGTCTATTCACTTCTGCTGGCTGGGATTTTTCATCTCGCCGGACCGTATAGCTACCGGGCGCTTTGGATCGCGACTGGCCTGAACGCGGTTTTTTCTTCGATCACTGCAGTGTTGATTCTCCGCCTCGGCAAGCGCGAGTTTGGGTCGCCGGTCGGCATTCTGGCGGCTTGGGTGTGGGCCTGCTGGATGTACGAAGCCGTGATCGCGGTGCGCCTCTGGGAAAGCAGCTTGTCCGCTCTATTGCTGATGGTGACTCTTCTCATGTTGCCTAAGCTGAAGGCGCCGAGCACTCCGTGGTGGGTATTTTTCGGATTTCTAGCGGCGTCCGCCGGCCTCACCAACACCACCCTGCTTTCCGTGTTTCCATTTTTCTGGGTTTGGTTGTGGGTGAGCTATCGGCAGCGTGGGCGGTCATGCGGCAAGTTGATCTTGGCGTCGATGGGGATTTTTTTCCTGACTTTGCTGCCCTGGACCGTCCGTAACTATGAGGTGTTTCACCGCCTGATTCCAGTCCGCGACAACTTCGGACTCGAACTGTGGTTTGTGAACCACCAGAGTGTGGCGGGCCGCTACGACAACGACTTTCCCGGTCTTGATCCCAGTGAGTACAATCGCTTGGGTGAGATTCGCTTCATGGAATCCAAGCGCGACCTCGCGCTGCAATTCATCGGCCAGCACCCAGCCGAGTTTCTACGGTCATCGCTTCAGCGCTGCCTGAGTTACTGGACTGCGCCCGATCCCATGGTCTGGTCTTGCGTGAGTTTCATGACCTGGAGCGGAATGATTCTGGCCTTGCGACGCAAAGGACTGGAGGCGATTCCGTACGCCATTGTGCTGCTGGTGTTTCCCCTGATCTACTACATTACTCACACCTTCAACAGTTACCGTCATCCCACTGAGCCAGTGATGTTTTTGCTGGCCGCGTATGCGGGGGTGAGCCTTCTGAAGCGGTTGACGTTGCCAGCGCCGGGCCGCACACACTCCCGCTTCCTGATCCCTAGGGATGGTTTCCGGGAAGGTATTGGGAGAGCGTCGGTGGGTAACGGTCGGGCTCCATCAGCCACACCCGGCGGCTAGGGAAATAGTCCAACAGTTCTTGGTTTTGCCTTCCATCCATGTCGCGGGCCCAGACTACCTTTGCTCCGTCAATGTTGGCGGCGTTGTACACCCATTCGTCATCTGGAATGTGGTCTTTGGCGTAGCGAACAAGCACAAGATGTTGCCCGGGAGAGTTCTCCAGTGCGCGGACGATCTTGGCCCGCTCGATGTTGCCACGGGGATAGACGGGTTCGATCTGAGCATGCACCAGCAGGGCTGCGATTCGCAGAATCACCATGCCGCAGCAAACCAGCGGAACGGCGCGTACCAGCCCTGCCCCCATTCCGGTTTCACGCCGCCAACAGCGAAGATGACGCGTGCACTGGATTAGGATCAGGTACAAGAGAGCCGTCGCCGGCGCGAAATAGTGGGGAGGGAACCAGGTTTCCATCGCTAATCCACACACAAACACCGCCGCGGCATAGAGCCCGAATCGCACCCTGCGATCATGAAGTATCCAGGGGAAGGCAAGAAGTGGAACGGTCAGAGCGGGGCCGAGAAAAAAACTCCAAAACCGCGAAAGAATCTTGACCGCGGCATGGCGAAGGTATCCCGCCAGGGTGCGGTTCTCCTCGTAATATTCGAATTCCTTCTCATAGAACCTGCGCATGACTTCGTGGTGATAGACCGGTTCGGGGCGGGGTCCCTGCCATATGAAGTACGCCGCGCGGGAATACTGGCTGCGATTGACCTCGTATCCCAAGCGAAGCGGACTGCCGGTGACACGGCAGTTGTAATAACCCATTGCAGTTGCGGCCAAAATCAAGGCCAGTAATATCGGTGCGGCCACGTGGCCCAGAACGATGGAGCGCCGGATCCGCGGAGGGCGAATCATCCAGACCATCATGGCGATGGCTACCGGAAGTGCGAGCACAAATCCCTCATAGGGCCGACTATTGGCCAGGATGACCAGTCCCAGCGCCATCCATAGCGCATCTCCGGCCTTTGCCCGGCGCTTTAGACGCGGCCATGCGCCCAGCACCAAGGCTCCTCCCAGAACTGCGACAGAGGCACACCAATAGCCATTCATCCAATATCCAAAGATGCCGAGTCGAAGCATTGCCAGTATGCCGCCCAGAAATGCCCATTCCGCCGGCACCCAGCCCTGCAGCATCCAGCACACGGCGGCGCACATCAGCGCCGTGATCAGAAGCTGGCCGAACCACGGGTGCCCGAGCAGTTGTCCGGCCGCCAATACCAGCCCTTGGGCGGGTGGATACATTGACATGTAAGTCGGATGCTGGATGATGTGGAAACTCTCGAAGTGCACCCACAAGGGATGCGGCGGATTGCTGATGTGCCCATGAGCGAATGTGTCCGCCGCGAGCAGGTAACTGAATTCGTCGTGCGCACCGGGCTCGGGAATGCCAAGGAGGGGGATCAGCGCCACCCGTATCGCAAAGCAAAGGGCGGCAATCGCGATGACGGAGAGAGTCTTTCGCCGAGCGAACTGCCGGAAGGTTGTTTCGACTGTTACGAATGGCGAAGGCGCAGCCCCAGCCAGGCGGGGGCGAAGCATCACGATCAGCACCCCAAGCAGCAGAGTCAGTTCAATGATGTCCAGCGCCCAGCGCGCCAACCACAAATCCAGTGCGATCATGGTCAGCGGATTTTCCGCTGGCAGGAAAAGATTGTCAATGCGGAACGAACTGGGATAATCTCTCGAATCGAAACTTGACATGAGAACCATCCCCAACTGGCAGCGAAACCTCACGAGAGACGTTCTCCGAATTTTCACTTGGCTGGGCATCGCTTTTCTCGGTGCGCTGGCGGTAGCTACCATCGCGCTGCATCGCGGAGAACAGATCAGCGCCATGTGGCTGGTGCTGGCGGCGGTTTGCACCTACGCACTCGGCTACCGTTTCTACAGCAACTTCGTTGCAGCCAAGGTACTGGCTCTCGACTCCGTGCGCGCCACGCCTGCCGAGCGCCTGGACAACGGCCGCGATTTTGTTCCGACCAATAAATGGGTGGTGTTTGGCCATCACTTCGCCGCCATCGCTGGACCGGGACCTCTGGTCGGTCCGGTACTGGCAGCGCAATTCGGCTATCTTCCCGGAACCCTCTGGATTTTGGCCGGTGCCGTCTTCGGCGGCTGCGTACAGGATTTCGTCATCCTGCTGTTCTCGGTGCGTCGCGATGGAAAATCGCTGACCGAAATGGCCCGCGAAGAGATCGGCCGCGTAGGCGGATTGGTCGCCTACCTCGCGGTATTGAGCATTATTGTGATCCTGCTGGGAGCGGGCGCATTGATCGTAGTGAACGCCCTCAAGTCGAGTCCGTGGGGCGTGTTCACCATCGCCATGACCATTCCCATCGCTGTCTTCATGGGGTTCTACGTACGCCGTTTGCGGCCGGGCAAAGTGCTGGAAAGTTCCGTCCTCGGATTTGTTCTGGTGATCCTGGCAATTCTCGCGGGCCAGTGGATTTCCCAAAATGCGACTGCGGCCCCGTGGTTCACATTCACTGCTCCCACCCTCGCGATTCTGATCATCCTCTACGGATACGCCGCTTCGGCCTTGCCGGTGTGGTTGCTGCTGGCGCCGCGTGATTACTTGAGCACCTTCGTGAAGCTGGGCACAATCGGATTGCTGGCCATCGGAATCATCATCTGGCACCCCACGCTGCACATGCCTCCGCTGACCCGCTTTGTAGATGGAACCGGACCGGTCTTCGCGGGCAAGCTTTTTCCATTTGCGTTTATTACCATCGCCTGCGGCGCCATCAGCGGATTTCATTCCCTCATCTCCAGTGGCACCACACCCAAACTCGTCCGGCGGGAGACCGAAACTCGCATGGTGGGTTACGGAGCCATGATGGCGGAATCGATGGTGGCCATTATGGCGACCATCGCGGCCTGTGTTCTGCAGCCGGGGACGTATTTCGCCATCAACAGTCCAGCGGGGGTTGTGGGCAAGACAGCAGAAACGGCTGCGACCACCGTCAGCGGCTGGGGATTTCCAGTCACCGCCGAGAGCATGCATCAGCTGGCCCAAGCCGTCGGTGAGCAGACACTTTTCAACCGTACCGGCGGCGCGCCCGCTTTCGCGGTCGGCATGGCCCAGATTTTTTCCAACAGCCTGGGTGGCCAGGCGGTGATGGCCATCTGGTATCACTTCGCGATTATGTTTGAAGCCTTGTTTATTCTCACCGTGCTCGACGCCGGAACTCGCGTAGGCCGGTTCATGGTGCAGGATGCGCTCGGCCACGTCTGGAAGCCACTGGGCCGCACCAGTTGGTATCCGTCAATTCTGGGGACGAGCGCCTTGATTGTCGGCGCCTGGGGATGTTTTCTCTGGCAGGGAGTGAAAGATCCGCTGGGTGGAATCAACTCTCTGTGGCCGTTATTTGGAATCTGCAATCAGCTTCTGGCGACTGTGGCCTTGTGCGTGGCGACCACGATCATCGTGAAAACGCACAAAGCCCGCTTTGCGCCGGTGACGCTGGCGCCACTGGCCTGGCTGGTTGCAGTGACCTTCACCGCGTCACGGCACAAGATGTTCGATCCCAATCCGCGAATCGGATTCCTCGCCCACGCCCGGCAGTTAGCTACTTCCGCTCCCAGCCACGAAGTCTCCCGCCTCATCTTCAACGACCGCCTGGACGCTGCGGTGACGGGAGTCCTGGTTGTGCTGGTTACGCTGATTCTGCTGGAGTCGGTCTGGCTGTGGAGCCGTGTTCTATTCGGGAGCAAGCAGGTGGCAGTCAGAGAAGCTCCGTTTGTGATGAGCAGATTTGCCGAGGACCAGGGATGAAAACCCGAGCTTGGCTAGCCCAAACCGTCGCACTGTTCGTCTCCTGCCTGCAGGAAATCTTTGACGAATCTGCCTACACGCGGTTTTTGCATTCAAAGCACGTGCGTTCCTCCCCCCAATCCTACGCTGAGTTTTGCCGGGAACGGGCTGCTACTGCGGCGCGCCGGCCGCGCTGTTGCTGATGGTATTCCTAATTTAGGAACCCCAACGCGAGGCACCTTACTTGATAGCTACCTGCTGATCCTGGGAAGCAGTACACTGCTCGCAATGCGCGTGCTGGGAATTGACTGCGGAACCGAATACACCGGCTACGGTGTGATCGAGTTGGGCGCAAAAGGAGACTTGGTCTGCCTCGCCTGCGGAGCCATTAAGCTTTCTCCGCGTCAGCCGCTGCCCACGAGATTGGCCACCATCTTCAGCCGCCTGAGCGTCATCATCTCCGACCACCAACCGGACGAAGTCGCCATCGAAGACGTTTTCTACGCCGTGAATGTGAAGTCCGCATTCAAACTCGGACAAGTACGCGGTGTGGCCATGCTGGCGGCGTCATCGGCTGGGCTCACGGTCGCTGAGTATGCGCCGCTGAGCGTCAAGTCGGCCGTGGTCGGATACGGCCGCGCGGAGAAACATCAGGTGCAGCACATGGTGCAGCAACTGCTCAAGCTGCCTGAGCTTCCCGAACCACCGGACGCCGCCGATGCCTTGGCCATCGCCATTTGCCATCTCCACACTGCGGCCACGTTGCGCAGCCAGCGCCCCGCGATATGATGTGGCCACGGCGGGCCTGATTTTTTGGCATAATCCTTTGTATATGTCTTTACGCCTACGCGCAGCCCTAGGCCTGATCTGCTTGGTTTGCGTGGTTTTATGTGTAGCAGGGTCGTCCCAGGCGCAGCATTCCGATGTTGCCACGGTGGCTTTTAGCTGCGATTTCGCCGGCTCGAACCCGTCACATTATGGTTTTTCTGTGACCTCAACCCGCGATGCTTCTTACATCTCGGACGGCAAACTCACCAATGCCGCTCCCTCGGACACACCGCCCGACGCCGATCAACCCTTCCGCATGAACTTTGCGCTCTCGTCGGCAACAACCGCTCACATTTTCGATTTGGCCAAAACGGCGCGATATTTCCAGGGCACCGTCGATTCCAAGAAGAAGAACATAGCTTCCACCGGCGACAAAACTCTCATCTACCGGGATGGCGAAAGAAGCAACATGGCCAGCTACAACTACTCTTCGGTTCCCGCCGTGGAGGAGCTTACGACGCTTTTTCAGAACCTGTCTTCGGCGATAGAGTTTGGCCGGCGGCTGGAGTATGAATACCGCTACCAGAAACTTGCGCTGGATGAAGAATTGAAGCGCATGGAAGATACGACAACGCTGCAGGACATAGGGTCGGACCTGGCTGCCGCCGCCCCCGTACTGCAGAAGATTGCAGACGATCCCTCGGTCATCAACCCCGTCCGGGCGCGTGCCCAGCGCCTCTTGCAGCACGCCGGGGCTGGCGGCAAATAGCCCGCCCACCGGTCCCCAAGACCCGCACCCGCCGCGGAATCTGTTGACAACCCTCTGCCCCCGGCTGTGTTCTAATCTGTTAGGAAGTTCCCGGAGGTGTCTCGTGGCTGGGCTCAAAATGGTTTCCAGGCTTCCACTCACAATCGCCGTAGGGTGTCTTGCGGCGGTTTCTGCGTTCGCCGATTCTCAGGCTCGAGTGGTACGGCTGGGCGATACCCAGGGCGACGTTCGTATCGACCGCAATACCGGGCAGGGCTACGAGAAAGCGTTTCTGAACTTGCCGATCACTCAGGGCATGAAAATCCAAACTGGGGACGATGGCCGTGCGGCGCTGGAGCTGGAAGATGGCAGCACACTCCGCCTCACCCCCAACTCGGTGCTCGAAATTCCGCAGCTTTCGCTGCGCGACTCAGGCACCAAGGTTTCGACCTTTCACTTGCAGGAAGGCACTGCCTACGTCAACTTTCTCGGCGCCAGGGATAGCGATTTAACCATCACGTTTGCGCACGAAACTGTCACTCTCAATCAGACTGCCCATGTTCGGGTCGAGATGGGTGACACTGATGCCGAGGTCGCGGTCTTCAGAGGAGCAGCGCAGATCGTCGCACCGTTTGGAACGGTGACGGTCGGCAAAGGCAGGGCGGAAAGCTTCGATCTGGTCAACGACAAGCACGAGCTGACTTCGGAAATCGAAGACGAGCCCTACGATTCATGGGACAAGCAGCAGACGCAGTATGAGCGGGAATACAGCAGCAAGTCCTACGCGAGCTATTCACCGTATCCATATGGTACCAGCGATCTTAACTACTACGGAAGCTTCTTCAATGCGCCCGGGTACGGAGATGTGTGGCAGCCCTACTTCGCGGGCGCAGGCTGGGATCCGTTCATGGATGGCGCGTGGGCCTTCTATCCTGGATTTGGCTATGGCTGGGTGTCTGGCTATCCTTGGGGATGGACCCCCTATCACTACGGTTCCTGGAACTTCCTACCCGGCTACGGGTGGGTCTGGCAACCGGGTGGTAACTGGGTGGGATGGAACACGGTTCCGGTCGTGGCGCACGGCCCTGTGCACTATAACGGGCCGCAGGCTCCCATTACACCCGGCCTGCGACTGCAGGCCGTCAACCACGGCTCGCTCGTCACTCAGGTGGG
>Ga0335081_10008203_pt1 | contig 16745 bp, 11 predicted proteins | sample Lox_Sample_35_FD_206713 | JGI IMG/M metagenome (GOLD analysis project Ga0335081, IMG submission 206713) | Soil microbial communities from Loxahatchee National Wildlife Refuge, Florida, United States - Lox_Sample_3.5 | ecosystem: Environmental > Terrestrial > Soil > Wetlands | place: USA... | reverse complement strand
TGGTAGAAAAACTGAAAGCGGCGACGGGAGCCAATCTCAAGTCCATCGTGCTGCATGGTTCGGCAGTGGGCGGAGAGTTTCACCCCGAGCACTCGGATCTTAATGTGCTGCTGCTCCTGGAACGCCTCGACGTTGCTGAGCTCGAGAAACTGAACCCGACGGCGCGATGGTGGGAGAGCAAGGGCCACCCGGCGCCGCTGGTCTTCACGCCAGAGGAATTGGTCCGGTCGGCCGATGTTTTTGCCATCGAGCTGCTCGATATCAAAGCGAGGCACGAACTACTGGCGGGCGAGGACTTCTTCACTACGCTCGAGGTTCCGATGAACCGCCATCGCGCCCAGGTGGAACGCGAGCTGCGCACCAATCTGGTCCGCCTGCGACAGCACTACCTCGCCAGCCCCGGCGATGGCAAAGCGATGCTCAGGCTGATGACGGAATCCGTTTCCAGCTTTGGCACTCTGTTCCGTCACGCGCTGATCGCTCTCGGCGAGCCACGACCGGAGCACAAGAGCGACGCCCTGGACCGCCTGGCCGCGCAGTTGGGCTTTGATCCGTCGGCTTTCCACACCATCCTCGATCTACGAGCCGCACGGCGGCGCGCAAAGGAGATCAACGTGGAGGTTACCTTCCGGGGCTACTTGGACGCCGTGGGGTGCGTGACGCGCGAGATTGACACGAGATTCGGTCAGTAGCGAAGTGAAAAGTCGAAGGGCGAAGGTGAAAGAGGCAAGCTCGTCTTCACTCTTGGCTCTCGACTTTCAACTCTTCGACTTCTCAAAGACGCGGGGGAAAAGCGATGAAGGCATTTCTCATCACGATTGGAGTCCTGGTGCTGCTCGTCATCATCTTTATCAGCAGCTACGTCGGTCGCCGCAACGAAATGGTGCGTAAGAACGAGACCATCAATGCTGACTGGTCGCAGGTGGAGGTGGTGCTGCAGCGCCGCGCCGACCTGATTCCGAATCTCGTCGCGACGGTGAAGGGTTACGCGGCACACGAAGAGACGGTCTTTGCCGACATCGCCAACGCGCGGGCGGCGCTGATGGGAGCCAAGACGCCGGCCGATACGATAGCCGCCAACGGTCAGCTCGATGGCGCGCTAAGCCGCTTGCTGGTGATCGTGGAGAATTATCCCAACCTGAAGGCGGACGAGAACTTCCTGCGGCTCCAGGACGAGCTTGCCGGCACGGAGAATCGCATTGCCGTCGAGCGCCGGCGCTATAACCAGGCGGTTCAGGACTACAACACTTACATCAGCCTGTTCCCCAACAACATCATCGCCAGCGCGTCGGGCTTCCAGCGCAACAACAACTACTTTGCCGCCTCGGCCGCATCGCGCGAAGCTCCCAAGGTGGAGTTCCCAGCGGCTAAACAATGAATGAGGAGTCAGCAGAGGGGAGTGAAACATCTAGCCTAGCATGCTGGGGAAACAAGACTCCCGAAGTGTCGTCCTGAGCCCGTTCGCCCTTCCGCAGCGAACGGGCCTGAGTGGCCAGCGAAGGGGTTCAGGGTAAACTCCGCGAAGGATCGCTCTTTTGTGTTTCCAACGAATTAAGAGAGATGCTTCGCTGCGCTCAGCATGACAGGACCCATTTCCCCGCAGCCTGCTAGTCTAGACCAGTACAGCGTTCGTCCCTTCGGGGCTACTGACTCCGTCTTCATTTATAATTCACGCTTCCCGTGATGAGCCTCGCTGCGCGCCCGTAGAAAAAGTAAGACCAGGTCCAATCGAACAACACCACCAGGCGGTTGCGAAAGCCTATCAAGAAGAAAATGTGGACCAGCAGCCACGTGATCCAGGCAAGGAGGCCCGAGAGGCGGATACGCCCGAAGTCCGCCACACCGGCGGCGCGTCCAATGGTGGCGAGGTTGCCCTTGTTGAAATAATGGAAAGGACTAAGCGGCTTGCCCTGGGTGACGCGCTCGATGTTCCTGGCCACGTGACGGCCCTGCTGGATTGCTACGGGCGCAACTCCAGGCAGCAGCTTACCGGCGCTGTCGACCAACGCGGCTGCGTCGCCGATCACGAATACCTCAGGATGGCCGGGTATGGTCAGGTCGGGCGCCACCAGCACGCGGCCAGCGCGGTCCAAGGGTACACCCAGCACCTTCGCCAGTGGTGATGCCTTCACCCCCGCCGACCAGATGATGGTGGCAGCGGGAATCGCGTGTTCGCCCACCATCACCGCGTTCGGCGTAATGGCGGTGACCATGGAGTTTGTCCGTACTTCCACGCCCATCTTGGTGAGGGCAGCTTCGGCCTTGGCGGATAGTTCCGGGGGGAAGGCGGCGAGGACGCGCGGCCCACCCTCCAACAGAACGATGCGAGACTCGCGCGGGTCGATGGAGCGAAAATCCTCCGCCATCACGTGCCTCGCGATCTCCGCGACGGCCCCAGCGAGCTCGACGCCGGTGGGCCCGGCGCCCACCAGCACGAAGGTGAGCAACTGGCGGCGGCGTGCCGGATCGGTCTCACGCTCGGCACACTCAAACGCCAGCAGAATGCGTCGGCGGACTTCGAGCGCCTCCTCCAGGTTCTTCAGCCCCGGCGCCCATGGCTGCCAGTCGTCATGGCCGAAGTAGCTGTCCGTAGCGCCGGTCGCGAGGATCAAAAAGTCGTAGCCGATTTCGCCGCCGTCCATGAAGCGCAGCTTGCGCGGCGCGAGGTCCACACCGGTGACTTCCGCCAGCAGCACCTGCGCGTTTTTCTGGTGGCGTAGCGCGGCGCGAATCGGGTACGCGATCTCGCCCGGCGAGAGGCCTGCCGTCGCTACCTGGTAAAGCAGGGGTTGAAATAGATGATGGTTGCGGCGGTCGATCACGGTGATCCGCACGGGGGCGCGCTTCAGTGCCCGCGTCGCATAGAGGCCGCCGAATCCCGCGCCGACAATCACCACGTGGGGCGGGCCGCCGGAAACTCGCGCCGCAACTGGCGTTGGCGTGGGTTGGACCTCGGTAGCCCTTTCCGCGGTCTCCATACTCTTTTGGATGAGTGGCCGTAAGCCCGGATTCGTCGCCTCGAAACTGGTGGCCCTCAGTGCCGAGGCCTCCTTGCCCGCGTGAGCGGTCACGATTTGCGGTGAAAATCGAACCGGCTGGTACTCGTCTGGCCATTCGCGAGGAACGTCCATTCCTCCACGTGATGGCTGGCATCAAGAAAGGTGAACTTCACGCCAACCATGTGTTCTGCCGTGGGGCTGGGAAGATTCGTTGCATCCTTGAACTCGAATGCCACCACATTCGGGTCTGATGCGGGTACGAACCGGAAGCGTGGCTGGTTGTGGGCAGCGCAGTAATGCGTCGCCAGAAGATCGCTGCCGTCCATGTGAAACATCGTCACCATCTCGTGGGGCGTTCCGGCCCCAAGAATGTTCATCAGAACCGAGTTGTCGGAGACGAGGCGAAAAGATGTTGTTACGGGAATCTCTTTCCCGCCCTCTTTTGCCGTTCCCTCCCACTCACCGGCGAGTGACCTCAGCTTGCCGAAAGCCGCGCCAGCCGTGCCGGACTGGCCTGCCAGATTGGGCGCTAGGGCCAGCGCTGAGCCGGCAAGAACAGGAACTATAACGAGCGCTTTCGTCATCTTCATGTCTCTATCTCCTTTGCCGGACAGGTGCCGCGGTTGGAACCAAACTCCCGGTTGCCCCGACTGTCAGCAACAGACTGATTCGCCAGTCTTGCAACCACTCCTACCCTCTACTGCCGACCGTCACCTCCCCGAGGGCGCGCTTAGAACACATCCACACTCAACTTGGTTTTGCCCGCCAGGACCGATGCCGGCAACACGATTCGATCTCGCTGCAACTCGCCGATCGACGCCGACTTCAGCATCTCGCGATCCGGCGGGTGGATATGCACAACCAAGTCGGCGCCGAACGACTCCGGCAGTGTCATTTCCACACGCCACTTCGCGCGGTTTCCCTCCTGCCCCGCACTCGCATTTGACAGGCTGGTGGTCGTCCAACTGATTTCCCCAAAGCGCGTGGGGCATTTTTCGACCTGAATCCGCTCACCGGACTTGAACCAGTGTTTGGGCGCCGCCTTCTGCAGGTGGACCACATCGCGGTCGTGCTCTTCATAGCAGAGCAGCCAGCGCAGTCCCATGGTCGGCTGAAGCTCGCTGTTCACCACCGCCGACCACGCATAGGGGCTGCCCTCGCCCGGATAGTTACCTGGCACGAGAGCGTCCTCAGGCGCATAGCGGTTGCCCGAATCCATGGCGTAGCAGAGGTTGCCGTATAGCGCCACCAGGAACGGCCGGTAATCATCCTGCCGGATCAGCCCGGCGAGCGTGCCATGCTCCATGAAGTTCGACGTACGGGGGAAATCACCGTCGATATTCATGCGCAGGATCTCGAGGCCGGCGAGGGCGCGATGCTTGAAATGGCCGAGGTCGAGCTCAGGATCGCCCCAGTCGCTGGTGAACCAGTCGCTCATGTATCGGTGGTTCTCGTAGCTCGACAGCTCGGCCGGCTTCCTTTTGGTGTCAAACGCTGTGAAAGGTGTAATTCCGGCCCGCTTCATCTCGGGATTGCGATCGTCGAGTGTCCGCCGCAGCGAGCGCTCGATATCACCGCGTATCTCGGAGGCTAACTGCGCCACTCCTGTCGCCTCGCGAGCCAGATCAGTGTCGCCGTGTTCGCGTCCGGCGCGATCGAGCGCGCGGGCGTGTTCGTGGAGTCCGCGCCAGGTCCAGGAGGCGTTCTGGTAGTAATACGGGTGCGACTCCGGGAAGTCGTCGTTAGGATCGCCGTTATCGGCCTCGGGCGAGCCCCAGATCAGCCCGTGGCGCGGATCGTCCGCCGGAAAGGTTGACTTGCTGTACCGATAGCGCTTGAGGACGAACTCGATCATCTGTCGCAGAACGGGCAGCCGACGCTTCAGCGCGTCGAGCGAGTGGGTGTAGTGGTAGGCACGCGCCGATAGCTCCAGAAACACCCCGGCATTGAGTGGCGCCTCCACCTGATCCTGCATGTTATAGAGAAAATTGCCGTCGGGAAGAACGTATTTATTGAGGTAGTGCTCGAAATAGGGCTCCACTTCTTCAGACAGGTTCCAGAGCTGATGCGCCCAAACGAACTCGTAGTGCGCCACCGGGAACAGCGCGTGGCTGCGCACGGGGATCTTGGTGTAGGCGCCCTCGCCGATCTGGTACGTCGGGTCGAGGCCGTGATAACTGGTTCGCGAGAGCGTGATACCGGCGCGCGCCGCGTCCAGCAGCCACTCGTCGGGAATAGCCACCTTCATGCGGTCTTCGAAGAAGTGACTCCACTTGCCCCAAAGGCCGGCCAAGGCGGCGAAGAAGTCGTCCGCGGAACCGTTCCAGTAGCGCTCCACAAACTGTCCCGAGACGGTCGACCCCGTGTACCCGCTGTCTCCCGGCGGGATCATGGTGTTATTAGAACCGGGGGGCGCCGCCGGCAATTGGACGCGGATGCGGCCGATAGGCTTGGCGTCGGCGCCTACCGCCAGCACCACCATCACCTCGTACCCGCATCGGTACTTGGGATTCCACACGCCGATATCAGCGGCCGGCAAGTAGCCGCCGAGCAAGGTACGCTTGCTGTAGCCCGGTACATACTCGTACCAATACTCGGAAGGCAAGAACCGGCGGGGATCAAACAACGGACCCGTGAGGTCGGGCGCCCACTGCGCCTGCGGATCGACCGGCAACTGGCGCGATTTGCCGTCGGCCTCAAGCCACAACGACTTCTCGGGCGCCGACTCCTCGTTTGCCACCAGGGTCCAGCCAATCAGCTCGGCGCCCAGCGCGGCAATGTTCTCGTAGCTCGGGTCATCGTCCGAGTTCAGGACGTAGTCGCCGTAAACGTCGGGACCCGGGACGTATCGCAAGGGCCTTTCGAGCTTCACGCCGTGAGGATTGAACGTGGGGCGCGGGCGAATCTGGGCGAGGTCGCCGGTGCGTTTCGGGATATGCGCGATCTCGCCCATCTCGGTAACGTACGCGATAACACCCTGGTGCGTGGCGTGTTTTTCAAATACCGCCGTCGCCGTACCATTCAGCCACGGCAGGTTCGCCACCAGTTGCCAACCATCGATAGATTCGCCTACCTTCAGCGATGTCGTCTTGCCGCCGAGCGCGGCCTTCACCTTGTCGCCACCGAACGCGACCACAGCGGGCGGCTTGGCCAGCGCTTCGCGTTCACCCACCAGATACAGGTTGTACTCGTTGGGAATCCGGCCCGGCGTGTAGCGGCCCTGCGGAACGGCGCCCGGCGTCTCGGCAGAGGTGGGCGCTGACGAATCGGCTGAAAGTTTCGCCGCGGCGCCTAGCGCCGGGACTGCGGTCGCGTGCTTGAGGAACGATCGCCTTTTCATAAGGCGATCAGTATAAGTCCGATCTCTCTGATCCTCGCAAGCGATTTCGGTCCGAAGGGTAGTTCTGGGCCGGCCACGTGCTTACGCGCCCGCCCGATCACCTTGCCGTGCCCCCATGGACCGTGTTACATCTTGTCCCTATCGGTGCAGCTCACAGGGGGATCCCATGCTGTCGATCAAGCTCCACTTCACGGCCATAGATACTCGAGGATTCTCTCTGGGCGCGCTGATCGCGCTTCTGGCGCTCGTGCCAGCGTCGATCTCGCCCAGTCAGGACATCAATCCGGATCTGCTGGACCATGGCTGGAAGGCGGAATGGATTTCCTGCCCCGGCGCTCCGCAGCGCGAGTTAGGCGTCTACCATTTTCGCAAGACATTCTCTCTCGCGTCGGTGACGGAACACTTTGTCATCCACATCAGCGGCGACAACCGTTACTGGTTATTTGCCAACGGCGCCCGCGTGGTGGAAGGACCGGCGCGCGGCGACCTGGGGCACTGGCGCTACGAGACGGTGGATATTTCGAAGCTCCTGCGCCCCGGCACAAACGTGCTGGCCGCCGTCGTATGGAACTTTGCTGAGCTTGCGCCCATGGCGCAGATGACTAACGAAACCGGGCTAATTGTTCAAGGCGACGGCCCCGCGGAGCAAGCGGTGAACACGGACGCGTCATGGAAGGCGATCGCCGACCCGGCTTACGAGGCGATTCCTCTCGGCGGGCGAATGTCGGAATTCTATACCGTGGTGGGCCCGGGCGAGCGGGTGGAGGGATCGAAGTACCCGTGGGGTTGGGAGCAGCCTGGCTACGACGACAGCCGGTGGCAGGCGGCGCGCATCATCACCGAGGGCGGCCCGCGCGGCATCCAGGATAGCCACTCGCGGTGGATGCTGGTGCCCCGGCCGATTCCCCTGATGGAAGACACGCCGCAGCGTCTCGCACGGGTAGTCCGCGCGTCCCACGTCGGCAACTCCGGTAGTGGCGCGACGAATGCTGCTCTCGATTCTTTTCCACAGGGCAAGGCTCCGGTGGCGATACCGGCCAGGACGCGCGCGCAGATCCTTTTCGATCAGAGCACTCTCACCACCGCCTACCCGGAACTGGTGGTGCGCGGCGGGCGCGGCGCCACCATCAAGCTCACTTATGCAGAGGCGCTCTGGAAGGGACGCGAGAAGGGCAATCGCAATGAGACCGAAGGCAAGGAGATCCTTGGCTATAGCGACGAGTTCCGGCCCGACGGCGGTGCCAATCGCATCTTTCGCCCGCTATACTGGCGCACCTTCCGCTACCTCCAACTCGATATCGTGACCGGCGCCGACCCGCTGGTGCTGGAAGATCTCCGTTCCGTGTTCACCGCCTATCCGTTCACCATGCGCGCCGAGTTCAAGAGCGACGATCCGGTGCTGGAGCAGATCATGGCCGTGGGCTGGCGCACTGCGCGTCTTTGCGCCCACGAGACCTACATGGATTGCCCCTACTACGAGCAACTCCAGTACGCGGGCGATACGCGCATCCAGGCGCTGGTCTCGCTCTACATGACCGGCGACGATCGGCTGGTGAAAAATGCCGTTGAGTCGCTCAACGAGTCGCGTACCCCCGAAGGTCTGACGCAGAGCCGGTATCCGAGCTTCCTACCGCAATATATCCCGCCGTTCTCGCTGCTGTGGATTGGAATGATGCACGACCTGTGGTGGTACCACGGCGACGCGGACTTCCTGCGCCAGTTCCTGGTGAACGAGCGCGGCGTCATTGACTGGTTCGAATCACGCCTTGTAGCGCCGAGCGGTGCTCAGCCCCAGTCCGAACGCAGTTCGGCCCTACTGGGCAAACTCGAATGGTGGGACTTCGCCGATTGGAACGACGGGTTCCCGGACGGGGTGCCGCCGCAGGAAGCCGGCGGAGAATCTGCCGTACTGAGCCTGCAGTTTGCCATAGCCGCTCGCGACGCAGCTGATCTTGAATCCGCGTTTGGCAGCGCCGAGCTCGCCGAGCACTACCGGGCGCTGTCGCGCCAGATTGCGCAAGCCACTTACAAGATGTGCTGGGACCCGTCGCACGGCCTGATCGCCGACACGCCCTTGCACCGGAGTTTTAGCCAGCACGCCAGCATTCTCGGCGTACTTGCCGATGCCATCCCGGCGGCTGACCAGCAGGCCGTCATGGCAAAGGTCCTCCGTGATACCAGCCTCACCCAATGCTCGTTTTACTTCCGCTTCTACCTCTTCCGCGCCATGAAGAAGGCCGGGCTCGGCGATGAGTACCTCGATCAACTCGGCCCATGGCTCAACATGCTGAAGCTCGGCTTGACCACCTGGGCCGAAACTCCCGAGCCGACCCGTTCTGATTGCCACGCTTGGAGTGCGCACCCTAATTTTGATCTGCTGGCCACGGTGGCCGGAATCGAGTCCAGCGCTCCAGGCTTCGCCGAGGTCGCCATCGAGCCTCATCTCGGCCGTCTTAACCATCTTGAAGCAACCCTTCCCCACCCGCAAGGAGAGGTTTGGGTGCGATATGAACGGCAAGGCACCGACGGCCTCGTCGCCGACGTGACGCTGCCGGGTACCCTGACGGGCTGGTTCATCTGGAACGGAAAGAAGGTGCAGCTTCATCCGGGCGATCAGCACCTGGTTTATCAGTCGCGTGCGGTGGCGGGGAGCCTTGGGTCGAGTGGCGGTGCATAATTATGGCTCCACGCCTTACCCATCGACAGTGGAAATCTCGAAAGAACTGTTAACCATTGGAATTTGCAGTCTTGATTCGAATGTTATACGCTCTGATGCAGGTCAGATGCGAGGGCCCACCTGGCGAAGCCTCTAGGGTTGAACCTGCGTCTTACCTCGGCGGTACCTATGCTCGGTGGAGTTCGTTTTCGCAAGGTTGTTATTGCAGCGATGCTGGCCGCTATCGCATGGCTTGCTCCGGCCTCGGGCCCGTGCGCCAATCCCCAAGATCAGAACCCGCCGCCCGCCGCGACCATTCGCGTCCAGGCGCCGTCAGTCGTGGTGGACGTGATCGTCACCGACAAGAAAGGGCAACCGGTAAGCGGGCTCACCGCCGCTGACTTCAGGCTTTTCGAGAACAACAACGAGCAGAAGATCGTCGCCTTCGTGCCGCCGCTCAAGACCGCCGAGAAGGCAAGCCAAGAAACTGCGCCCGCGAAGGAACAGGGCGCGCCCGCCGCGGGCACTCCAGGTGAACGGGAGGCGCGCAGTATCGCCGAGATTCACTTCATTACCCTGGTGCTCGATCTCGGAGACCTGCAACCGGGGCACATCAAGCGCGCCTGCGACGCAGCTGCCGTGTATGTCCGCAAGGACGTGGCCGTCGAAGACCTGGTGGCGATCTATTTTGTTGACCAGAGCCTGCACCTGGCCCTCGCCTTCACGGCCGACAAGCAGCAGGTTCTGGCGACGCTCAACCGACTCAGCGGCCACGCGCCAGAGGGCCGCCTTAACACCGGCGCCCGCCAGGAGACCCAGCAGGAGATCGACGAACTCAACCAGGAGATCTACGGCCTCAGGGCCTCCTCCACGCTCGGTGTCGGAGCCACCGTCGCAGCTCCAGCTAGCGGATCCCAGGCAGCGGCGGCCGGCGGTTCCGCGGCCGGCGCCCAGGCCGCCGAGATTCAGATGGAGAAGATTGAGCTCGCCACGTTGATGAAGTTTCTTTGGAGCCAGTCGACGGTCCAGGCAAGGGCCGTGCTGCTGGCCTTGCGGTCTATCGCCCAAGCCTACCAAAGCCTGCCGGGCCGCAAGAACGTGGTGCTGTTCTCGGAGGGCTTCCTTCATTCGCCCGAGGCCTTGCCGGAGATAGAGGCCGTGATCGACGCCGCCAATCGCGCCAACGTGGCCTTCTACGTGATCGACGCCGGTGGCTTGGCGGCCGAAACTTACGATGCTGCCAGCGCCATGCCTCCCGATCCTGGCGGCACACGCGAGGCCTATCGGGTGGCGAACTGGGGGCAGTACGACCAGGCTTCCACCGGCCTGCATAAGTTCGACTGGGCGGCGCACCTTGGCATCGACAGCCTGCATGAAGACCTGGGTCAGGTGGCGAGCGCCACCGGCGGTTTGATGATGAAGAATCAGAACGACCTGCTGGTGGGCCTGGAGAGTGTGGACCGCGACCTGCGCGAGTTTTACACGCTCGTTTACCAACCGAGCGACACGAACTACGATGGTGCATTCCGCCATATCAAGGTGGAAATGTTAAAACCGAACGTCCATCTCCGCTACCGGCAAGGTTACTGGGCGATTCCTCCCGGCGAGGAAGCGATGATGACTCCGGCGGCGGCGCAGTTGATCGCGGCCATTCAGAATGGTTCGCTCAAGCCGGCGTTCGCTCCCGACCTCAATGCAGCTCTTCTGGTGGCTCGCGACGGGAAACTCGAGGCGCCGGTGCGAGTGTCGCTTCCCGGAAGGTTGGTCAACCTGGAGCGCGCCGGCGATCGCTACGGCGGCGTCGCCACCCTGGTGCTGGTGGCGCGTAACCACGCCGGCGGGCTGGCCGCCGTTCACCAGCGGTCCCTTACGTTTGACCTCACCAAAAAGCAGTGGGATGAATTTCGACACGAGAAGGTGGATATCAACGCACGCCTCATGTTGTCCGAAATGGAGCCGATCGCCATCCAGGCCATTCTGCAACTTCCCGGTGGTACGGTTGCGGTTGGCAACCGGCAAGTCTCGGTCTCGAACCGCGACAGCGGCTTTATGCTCTCCGGGCTATTGCTCTCCAACGATATCGAACCAGCGCAGGGGACGGCCGATCCCGCCGACGCGCTTCGGGGAGAAAACTTTCAGATCTTCCTCCCCACTCAGCCGCGCTTTGCGCGGTCGGATAAACTCACTGTCTACTTCGGAATTGTCCGGCGCGAGGCCGCGCCGGTCGGGCGCCTGCGCGTCACCTACGCGGTCAAATCGGGTACCGATATCGTAACCAGCTTGGGCGCCGAAGACGTTGCCTGGGGGTCGTCCCAGGATCGCCTGCTGGTGCTCAAGCAATTCGACCTGAGTGCACTCAAGGGAGGCCAGTACACGCTGGAGGTCGCGCTCCAGAATCCTGCCGCCCACCTCTCTACTTCCGCCAGCGCGGAGTTCAGCATCGAGTGAGGGCCGCTCATCCGGGTGGGAAGAACCCGCTCTTTCTCCTAAAATTTTAGTTGACAACCGCGAATCTGCAGGTGTAATCTTTCTCCGAAAGATTTAGGAGATAATGTTTATGCCTCGCAGACGCGCTCGACAAGAGTTCACGCCGCTCGAGCTTGAAATCATGCAGGCGCTGTGGGCCACCGGTCCTGCTAACGTGGCGGCGGTGCAAGAGGCTCTGCCTCATCATCCCCCACTTGCATACACCACGGTTCAGACGATGCTGAACATCCTTCAACGCAAGGGAAAAGTGAAGCGCGTATTGAAAGGACGCGCTTACGAGTACGCGCCCGCCGTGAGCCGGCAGCGTGCTGCTCGCACGGCGTTACGCGACCTCATTGATCGGCTTTTCGGCGGCTCGGCGGAAAGCCTGGTGATGAGCCTGATCGAGCAGCGTCATCTGACCCCCGCCAAACTGGCCGAACTCAACCGGCTGCTGGCGGAAGCGGGAGCCAAGGAGGACCAACATGGACGCGCTTAGCCGCTGGGTGGCGACCTTTTTCCTGAATTCGCTTTGGCAGGTGACGTTAGTGGCAGGGGCAGCGACAGTGGCTGACCTGGGCTTGCGACGCGCACCCGCGCGTTATCGTCATGCGCTCTGGGCATTGGCCCTGGCGGCAGCGGCGGTCTTGCCGCTGGCGAGCCTCAAGACGTTAGTAAAGCGAAGCCCCGCGCCCGTGACGGTAGGGATCGGGGTGAGTAGGTCTATTCCTGCACTTGTTCCTCTGCCGATGGCGCCGCCCGTGAAGCCGGCAAAGGTCAATCAACTGCGAGCCTTCGAGGCGTGGCATCGATTTCTCGCGGAAGCCGATCGCGGCCTTTCCGTGCCGCCCCTGGTCGCGCGCGTGATCCTGATGCTCTACCTGTCTTTTTTGGCGGTCTCGCTGATTCGATTCGGGCGAGCCTGTCTCTCAACCCGAGTGACCCGCCGTCGTGCCTTCGCGGAGCCGCTTCCGGCACACATGGTCGCCACATTGGAACGATGCCACCAATCCATGAGGCGCTGGCGGCGCATAGGAGACATTGCGCCGAAGGTCCCCTCAGTGAGGGTCTGGTGGTCGCGGGAAATCTCGGGGCCGGCGACAGTGGGCGCGCGACACCGTGCCATCATTCTGCCGCTCAGCCTCCGCGATCCGGAACGTGTGGACGACCTGACGGCCGCGCTTGCCCACGAATCCGCTCACGTCGTGCGACACGATTACTTCTCGAACCTGGTTTTGGAACTGCTGTCCCTTCCTATCGCCTTTCATCCTCTCACGCTGCTGATGAAGCGGCGCCTGGGCGAAGCGCGAGAACTGGCCTGCGATGAACTGGCGGCGAGGGTGCTCGATCCCTCCGACTACGCACGTTCGCTGGTTCGTCTGGCCGATCAAATCCAGCGCCGCGCCGTCGCGGCGAGTTTTGATTACACTCTGGGCGTCTTCGACGCCAACATCCTGGAGGAGCGTGTTATGAGACTATTAATGCCGCGCGCCAGCGGCCGTCTGGCGAAGACCTTCTTTCTGCTGAGCGTTCTTGTCATTACCGCAATTTGCCTAGCCTCGGCGCGATTTTCGGTCGGGGTCGCCCGGGCTGAGACGAGGCCCTCTTCTCCCGCCTCCATGCAGGATGACCCGCGATCGGGTGAGTCCCTCGCCTCCTTCGTGGGCACCTGGAAGGGCGAATTCAAAGGAAAGACCTTCGTGCTGCTCAAACTCGGGCCCGAGGACCAGCAGTTCGCCGGCACCATCAGCATGGGTGAGATCAATCTGGATGACGCCGGCAACGTCAGCGAAGTCACTGAGGAGGCCGGCGCCCCCGTCGACATCTTTGATACAAAAACCGAAGCGGGCAGGCTCTACTTCAAGCAAAAAGACGGCGCCGCTACCATGAGCTACGAGATGCGCTTGGACGACGCCGAGCAGGCCCAACTGAAGATACTCGGCGATAGCGGGCCGACCGTGCAGCCCTTCAAATTGGTTAAGGAGACCGGCTCCTCGCCTTCGGCCGCTGTCGTTCCATCGGCGGCAGCGCCAATCGGCCAATCACAGGATCAATCCCAAGCCAACGATTCAGCAAAAACCAACGCCGCGGCTCCGAGCCCGGACCGCGCAGTGAAATCCTACCAAGTCGGCGTCATTGGCGGGATCATGAAGACTAATGGCGTCTCCGGAATCGTGGTTGACCCCAGCGGCGCCAGAGTGCCCAACGCTAACGTGGTGCTCATCAACCGCCAGACCCAGGCCAGGCAGGAAGTCAAGGCCGATGCCACCGGCAACTTTGAGTTCAAAGACCTCCCCGCCGGTCGCTACGCGCTAGAGGTCACGAGTCAGGGTATGAGCGAGGCTTTGCGCATGTTTGAATTGAAGGCCTCAGGCCCGGCGCCCTTTATTCCTTTCGTCCTGGAGCCGGGAATCCTGACGGAGTCGGTAGTGGTAACAGCCAAGGCTCCTGAAGGAATCTCCACGAATGGGGCTACTGCTGTGGGGCCGCGGCGAATCCGCGTCGGCGGCAACGTCGAGGCGGCGAAGCTGATCGATAACCCCGCGCCCGAATATCCCGAGTCGGCTAGGGCCGCCGGCATTCAGGGCGTGGTTCTGCTGGAAGGGGTCATTTCGATTGAAGGTGTGCCCATGAGCTTGAAGGTGCTCAGTTCGCCTAGTGACGACCTCTCGCAGGCGGCCACGGATGCAGTGAGCCAGTGGAGGTACAGGTCCACACTGCTGAATGGCGAGCCCGTCGAGGTATTGACTACAATCGCGGTGGCCTTCAGGCTGGAGAAGTAAGGTCCCTGACGAAAGTCGAAAGTCGGGAGTTGAAACTTGTGGCGGCGGCCACTCAGGACTTTTGATCCTGCTTCAGCGTCGCTTTCCGGCGGGGCGGTGCTCTTCGCGGTAGGCTTCGAGTTCCTGGTCGGTAATCGTTGCGTGAGGCTGAAGGGGTACTTCCGCAGTCTCAGTGAGCAACTCCCGTTCCAGCTTGTTGTAACAGAGGGCGGCGGCGTCCTGATAGCCAATCTGCTTCTCGAGAAACGCTTGGTTGGTGACCGTAAATGTAAACTCGCGCGTCTCGGCCTTCGAGTTCAAGACGCGATACGAGTAGTCTCGGCCTCCGGGCTTCAACTGAAACCCGACGTACTGAATTTGTGTACTCAAAGAAATCTTCCTGGTTAGTATGGAGCTGAGTGGCTCCCGCCGAAGCGGGAGCCACCGCGGATCTTTAGACTTTCACCACATTTTCAGCTTGTAGCCCTTTGGGGCCCTTGGTTACCGTGAATTCCACCGTGTCGCCTTCGTTCAGCGACCGGAAGCCAGATGCCTGAATTGCCGAGTGATGCACGAAAACGTCATCGCCGGAGGAGCGCTGGATGAACCCGTAGCCCTTTGCGTTGTTGAACCACTTCACCGTTCCTTGTTCTCTGTCCATTGTGTTCCTTGTTCCTCAACTTTTACTGAGATTCTTGTTCTGTTCTCGCAACCACTCGCCAAAAACACAAAAAGCCACTGAAACCTCGAAGAGTTTCCGTGGCTTCTCCGTGACTGGTGTCCGGTCACAAAAACTGATCAAGCGAAGCCAAGTATACACCAGTTTCGAATCTGCGGGCAAGAAAATTCTTTCACCCTGCTGAAGAGCGGGCAGTACAATCACGCTCGTTATTTATATGTTAAATAATACAGTAGTTTCTTGACCGGCGATGCCGCGGATTGCTATAGTATCTCGGATTTAGGCGGCATGATGCGATTAACCCGTTAGGGGATGGCGGGTCCCACGGGCACCATTTCGGTTCCGCTTGCAGCCTCCAAGGGGGTGTAAGCTACAGGACGGAGGTATATGTCACTTTCACCCGGGGAAACGCTGTGCGCCCACCCGCCGCAGCCGTGGTACGCCCTTTACACTCGTCATCAACATGAAAAGACCGTTTCTAACATCTTAGAGAACAAAGGTTTCCATACGTTCCTTCCCCTCTATAACGTGAAACGCCGATGGAAAGATCGCAATAAGTCGATCAGTTTGCCGCTGTTCCCTTGCTACGTTTTCCTCTGTGGGGACCTGGAACGACGGCTCGATGTGCTCGTGACGCCGGGAGTCAACCGGTTCGTAGAAGTTGCAGGCCAGCCAGCCAGGATTGCGGAAAGCGAAATTCGAATGATCCGGGAGGCGATCGAGAGGAAAGCCCGAATCGAACCCTACCCTTTTCTCAAATCCGGCGATTGGGTCCGCGTCAGATCGGGACCGCTGGAGGGCTTTGAAGGGATACTGGTCCGCCAGAAGAAGGGCTCCCGGCTCGTGTTGGCCGTGGAACTCCTAGGGAAGGCCGCGGCGGTTGAAGTGGACCTATCGGACGTCGAGGCAGTTTCCAAAATTCCTTCTATGATGGGCTGGGGCGCCCTCGCTCAGACCGCGCCGGCCCATCACCTGCTGGCTTGACCGACTCGGAGTTGGCTTTCTCAAATGGATAACGGAGGGGGGCGGTTCGGTACGGCTGGCGCCGCGCTTCCTCCTATCACGAACCAGACCTTGGGGGGGGTAACATCAAGATGACACCAAAACGGCGGGTTGGGGTTCTGGGCCTGGGACACGTTGGATTGCCTACGGCCTTGGGATTTGCTGAGTTAGGATGTACGGTGGTCGGCACCGATAGCGATCGGTCGAAGGTGGAGGCAATCGGCGCCGGCGTTCCCCCCTTTTATGAGCCGGGCCTCGAAGAACTCCTCGAGCGACACCTCGCTTCCGGTCAATTCCAGGCTTTGCCTGAGATCAGCGAGGCCGTTCGTCGATCGGATATCCTCTTCATCTGCGTAGGGACTCCGCATCGCGAAGACGGCTCGGCCGATCTCGCGCAAGTGGAGGGAGCCGCCCGAACGGTGGCCGCGAACCTCGACCGCTATAAGTTGATCGTCGAGAAGAGCACCGCTCCCGTGATGACCGCGCTTTGGGTGGAACGCGCCATTCAGCGTTACGGCAGGGGCCAGCGTGACTTCGAAGTGGCGTGCAACCCTGAGTTCCTGCGGGAGGGAACCGCGATCCACGATTTTCTCCACCCCGATCGCGTCGTGATCGGGGCGAACAGCGAAAAGGCCAGGAGTTGGCTCCGCGAGCTCTACGAGCCCCTCGGGCGGCCGATGCTGATCACGGACCGCAACTCGGCGGAGATGATCAAGCACGCTTCGAATGCCTTTCTTGCCTTGAAGATTTCTTACATCAACATGGTGAGTGACCTGTGCGAGGCGGCGGGCGCCAACGTACACGACATCGCTGCCGGGCTGGGCCTGGACCCGCGGATCGG
>Ga0335081_10008202_pt1 | contig 16746 bp, 12 predicted proteins | sample Lox_Sample_35_FD_206713 | JGI IMG/M metagenome (GOLD analysis project Ga0335081, IMG submission 206713) | Soil microbial communities from Loxahatchee National Wildlife Refuge, Florida, United States - Lox_Sample_3.5 | ecosystem: Environmental > Terrestrial > Soil > Wetlands | place: USA... | reverse complement strand
GGACGATGGGCTTGGGAATGTCTACGCCATCGTTCTATCATCAGGATTCACAAGCTTTTTCGGCATATACAAAACAACCGATGTCGGTCATAGTTGGACGAGAATTGACCAACCACTCACCGCAATTATCGGCAGCCAGAGTTCAAACCCCTTCAATTCAATAGCAGGCGACAGCGCGATCTTTGTTGCCACGCCGTTCGGCTTTTTCCAGAGTACCAACCAGGGAACAACGTGGTCGGAAGCAAATCAAGGAATCCCCGCAGAGAATATCTATTCGATGCTCAAGCTTCCGTCGGGACGATTTCTGACTTCCACTGATCTCGGAATATTCAGACGCGAAGCAAATGATACGGTGTGGGCCAAGACATTCCCCGTGAACGGCTATTTCGGCGGGCGACCGCTGTATCAGGACGGGGTTGGAAACGTTTACACGCTCGGAAACTTCATTCTACCATCCTACCAGTACTTTGTCTACAAGAGTACCGATGAAGGTACGACGTGGAATCCAGACACCGCGGGAGTGAAGCAATCGACAAGCGACGGCGCATTCTACGTCGATGAAACTGGAACTCAACATTCCGTGACGGCTGATGGATCGCCGTACGTCGCCAACATTGCCGCGAAACCGCTCAATGGAAGCTGGCAAGCTGATACGAATGGCTTCAGTGCATTTACCACTGCGCAGTACGGCTATGCGTTTGTTTCCGACGGGCAAGGGTTTCTCTACTTGGCGGGTCGTTTTAATGGTGGCAATGTCTGGCGAAGGCCCATTGCCGGCGGCACCTGGATGCCCGACACAGCCGGCCTGAATGGAAAGACAGTGCATTCATTCACACGTGGTCGGAATGGAGATGTCTTCGCGATTGCGTATGGATTGACGGGATCAGCTCAAAGCCCTCTTCTCCACCGCACTGGAGGTGTGTGGTCCCAAATTAACCCGCCGCTCGCCGGAGCGTCCCCTTTGGCGATCTCCGTGGATTCTACGAATGCTATCTTCTGCGCGTTTGGCTCGGGCACCTTCACATTTGTTTCCAATGGCGTCTATTTCAGTACCGATACGGGCAAGACCTGGACATATGCCGGGTTGAGCGGTATGACAATCAACAACCTCGTCTCGTATGGCGATACGACGTACGCACTCACCCAAGGAAATGGTGCCTATCTCCTGAGGCATCAGCGGGCGGCCGCGGTTGCACAGAAAGAACTCAGACCAGGTATGTACTCGCTGCTGCAAAATTATCCCAATCCCTTCAATCCAACAACCACGATCAGTTTCTCAACTCCACAACGCGCGCGCTTATCGCTAAAAGTATTCGACATCCTGGGGAGAGAAGTTGCTACACTCGCGAATGGCCAGATGGAGGCAGGTATGCATCAGGTTTCGTTCGACGCATCGAAACTTTCAAGCGGCGTCTATTTCTATCGTCTCCAGGCGGGAAGTTTTGTGAGTGTGAAGAAGCTTGTTCTCTTGAAATAGCATCTTTCCATCGATAAATTGATCTTTCCAAGGCCCCGTCGAATCAACCCGGCGGGGCTTCGTATTGCTTCCCCCCACCTATTTCCCTACTTTGATGCATCCAATTTTCACTCTTACAACAGAATGGAGTTTCCATGGCCGATCACGTCTATAAAATCATTGAGCTCACCGGCTCTTCAGCAAAAGGTATCGAAGACGCAGTGCAAAACGCCGTCGCCAAAGCGGCCCAGACCGTCCGGAACATGCGCTGGCTGCAGGTCACGGAAACCCGCGGACACATGGAAGACAATAAAATTGCCCACTGGCAGGTGACGGTTAAAATCGGATTCACGATGGAATAGGTCATACATCGATGCGCAATGTCGTTGGAACAACAAACGCCGAACATTACCGGTGGGGCGACGGATGCGATGGTTGGCATCTCGTTCAACGCGGTGACCTCAGTGTCATCCAGGAGCGGGTTCCTCCCGGTAAATCCGAGCGCACGCACTATCATACGAAGTCACGGCAGTTCTTTTATGTGCTTGACGGAATCGCGAGTCTCGAAATCGACGGCAACCCGGTGACTCTGAAAAAGCACGAAGGTATTGAAATCCCGCCGATGGTTCCGCATCAACTTCGCAACGACTCGGACCGTGATTTGATCTTTCTCGTTGTCTCAGCCCCGAAAAGCCACGGCGATCGCATCGATCAATAATATGACGAACGTCCTGCACGGCTCACGCTGCACACAACTGGTTCCTGGAAGAAACGCATTGGTCCTGCCAATATGTGCCATTCTGTTGATGGCTTTTGCGTTCGCAGGTTGCTCAAAGAAAAAGAATACAGGCACAAGCGGACAAGCCTCAGCGAGCAATGCGGAATCCCTCCAGCTCTTCCACGAAAACGGTGAATATGGGTACAGGGATGCGGCCGGGACGGTTGTGATCAAACCTCAATTTGTCGAGGCGCAAGATTTTTCGTGGGGCCTTGCCCCCGTGAAACCGGATGCCAAACACGGCTGGGGATACATCGATGCATCGGGGAATGAAGTCATCCATCCGCAGTACGAAGCTGCGGGGCAGTTTGCCGAAGGTATCGCTGTCGTTCTCAACAAAGGACAGTTCGTGTATATTGGTCCCGATGGAGAGTCGATGGGCTCCTTCGACGAGGATCGTTCGTCCAAACCGCTTGCCGCCGGTGACACATTGTACGTGATCCACCCGGGCGGTTTGATTGCCCGGGCATCCGGCAGTCTGAATGCTGCTCCTGTCGCACGTCTGTCGCCGGGCGATTTCGTCGTGGCAGCAAAAGATCCCCGTCCTGCGCAGTTCGATACATTCAGCGGACTTCGCAGCAGGTGGCAGTATGTTCGCTGTAAGGGAACGACGGGGTATGTCTTCGACCTGTATTTGTCACGATATCCGATCGCAACCGAGCGTCAACCGGTGGAGCGTTATCATCTTGTCGGCTCCACGCTGAATAGTGACGACTATTCGACGTACACTCTCACGAAGTTTGTCTCCGGCGGGCGGTCCATCGTGCACAACGGCCCCGACTGGACAGAAGACGATGAGATCGTCCCCGACGCGACGGTGGATCAGGTTGTCGCCCGGATGGAATTGTACCCGAGCGGTGAAATTGGCCCGCTCGTTGCAGGCTTCAATGGAGTCACCCGAAGCTATGTCACAGACGTCGGAGATACCGTTACTGTTGCCATCCGCCGGGATGCCGCCGGGTTCTTAGAACAACTCTCGCTTGCGAAGAAGAACGAGGAGTCATTATTCGATGTGACCATCGCGAAGTACGGAGCTTCCGCCGCTAAGGTCGTTACTTCGACAACGACCCCTCCAACGAGCGCCAGTGACCGGGCTCCAAATGAATTCTAACGCGTTGAAAGGACCGTCATGAATCGCCGCTTCTCTTCGCTCGTTCTCTCCGTTTTAGCTATCCATGTCTCTGTTGTCGCTCAACCGGCGATCGAGCGAAAGGTCGACTCGTTGCTCACGCTGATGACGCTCGACGAAAAAGTCGGACAGCTGGTCCAATACAGCGATGGCTCTGTCGATCGCACACAGCGTATCCGCGAAGGCGGGGTCGGGTCCATGCTGAACGTTGTCGGGACAGTCAATACGAGGAGGCTCCAACGCATTGCGGTCGGGGAATCACGCCTGAAAATTCCGCTTCTCTTTGGTTTGGATGTCATCCACGGCTACCGAACGACGTTCCCGATTCCCCTCGCAACGGCGTGCACGTGGGATCCCGGACTGATCGAAAAGGCAGAACGCGTTGCGGCCATCGAGGCAACGGCGGGCGGAATACACTGGACATTTGCTCCGATGGTCGACATCGCACGCGATCCGCGCTGGGGTCGCATTGCTGAAGGAGCGGGTGAAGACCCGTTTCTCGGGTCCGTCATTGCAGCGGCACGCGTGCGTGGATTCCAGGGAACTGACCTAACGTCGCCGACGTCTCTATTGGCTTGTGCAAAACACTTTGCAGCCTACGGCGGAGCGGAAGGCGGGCGCGAGTATAATACCGTCGACATTTCCGAGCGGACACTGCGTGATGTGTACCTCCCTCCATTCCACGCAGCGGTGCAAGCCGGTGTCGGTACCCTGATGTGTTCCTTTAACGAGATTGCGGGTGTCCCCAGCAGTGGTAACAGGATGCTGCTCACCGATATCCTCCGCAGCGAGTGGGGCTTCGACGGCTTTGTCGTGAGCGATTGGGGCTCGATCGGCGAAATGCTGAATCACGGAAACGTCGCGGATAGCACGCAGGCTGCTGTTCTTGCACTCCACGCCGGGGTGGATATGGACATGGAATCCGGCTGCTACGCCGATAGTCTGGCCAGCGCTGTACAAAGAGGACTCGCACCGATGAGCGAACTGGACGATGCTGTTCGATATGTCCTGCGCGAAAAATTCCGGCTCGGGCTGTTCGATAACCCTTACAGGAATTGCAACGAAGAGCGCGAACAGCAGGACATCCTCACTCCTGCACACCGCCAACTCGCCCGGTCCGTGGCAGACGCATCCATTGTCCTCTTGAAAAATCAACATACCGTGCTTCCGTTGAAGAAGACCATCAAATCGATCGCGCTCATCGGTCCCCTTGCAGATGATCAGGCGGATCCACTTGGTCCCTGGTCCGGACGGGGCATGCCGGAGGATGTTGTGACGGTGATGCAAGGAATCAGGGCAAAGCTCTCACAGGATACGAAGCTTCTGTACGCTCGTGGCTGTGGCATCGAAGATGATTCGACCGCCGGGTTCAAGGAGGCATTACGGGCTGCGCGCCAGTCGGAAGTCGCCGTCGTGGTTGTCGGCGAAGGGGCCTGGATGAGCGGAGAGGCCGCGAGCCGTTCCTTCATCGGATTGCCCGGTGCGCAGGAACGACTTGTCGAAGCACTTGAGGCGACAGGGAGACCTGTTGTCGTCGTCTTGATGAATGGCAGACCGCTTGCGATCCCGTGGATTGCAGAGCATGTTCCAGCAATCGTCGAATCGTGGTTCCTCGGTGTCGAGTCCGGCAATGCCATTGCCGACGTCCTGTTCGGTGACTTCGATCCAAGTGGGAAACTTACCACCTCCTTCCCGCGCGCAACAGGACAGGTCCCCATCTATTATGATCACAAGAACACGGGCCGTCCTGCCAACGATACCGTCAAATGGACATCGCGATACCTCGACGTGCCTAGCTCCCCCCTGTATCCATTCGGATATGGATTGAGCTACACAACGTTTTCTTACACTGATTTGTCGTTGAGTTCTCAACAGTTGCATCCGGACGACAGCATCGTCGTGCGTGCTATCGTCAAGAATACAGGGAGTCGTGCCGGAGAAGAAATCGCGCAGCTATACATCCACGACGAGGTTGCCAGCGTCACGCGTCCGGTAAAGGAGCTGAAGGGATTCGAAAAAGTGTCCCTCGCTCCCGGAGAATCGAAAGAAGTTCGGTTCGTTCTGAGATCGGACCAGCTCAGGTTCTATAATCGATCCATGAAGTACGCCATGGAGCCGGGCCAGTTTGAGATCTTCATAGGCCCGAATAGTGCGGAGGGTCTGTGTGGAAGATTCGACTATGCCGGAGAATAGATTGCGGGCAGATCATTAGCAATTCTCACAAAGGAAATCCACTGGAGTGTTTACGGTGATGCCTGTCAATCTGCCGGGGCTCGTACTCCCTTTCTATTGACTTTTCCTGCGCATCTTTATAGATTCGAAGCAATAATATCTCAGTGTTGGGAATGTTCAAGAAGGGAAGGATTCTATGAGAACTTCATTGCGGTTATTCGTTGTCGCCTGCCTCGTTGTTCCAGTTGCTTCACTCCACGCTCAGATCTCAATCCAGTTGTCCGACTTCCAGAAAGTCTTCTATGTCGGTGACACAATGAGTGTCAGTATTGCGACAGATACTTTTGCGAATGTCGGGCAGGTTGGAGGTCCGAACCTGTATGATTTCAGCTCGATGAATTTCATGAATGGTGGGACGTTGCCTGTTGTCTTTGGTTCTTCGCTCCCCAGGACAGCGTCGAGGTTTCCCAACGATACCGTCCTGGATATGGGAAACGAAGAACAAGCCTTGACTCTGACAAACCAGGGGATGTTCGACATCGGCAAGGTGAAGATCGAAAGCGACACTTCATATGACTATGTCCATCGGAGTCCCCAGGAGACGATGTTCAGATTTCCGGTGTCGTTTGGCTCAAATTATACGGAGACCATCACTACCTACGACACCAGCTTCGTGAACGGAGTCGTTGTGTCCTCCGGCGGGGGTCCGGAGGACTGGGTTGGAATTGTGGATGGTTATGGCACGTTGAAGCTCCCGGGTGGCGCAACGTATCAATGTCTTCGCGTCCTCAAAACCGAAACGACCTGTTCTACGTGTACCGACGACAAGGACATCAACTTCCTGACGCTGGGCGGACCGATCGTCATCATCAGTTCTGACCACACGCAGGCCGACACCGGAGCAATCCGTATCAACAGTCTTGAAGTACTACAACCGAGGTTGCTAACGAGTGTTCAGGCTTTCGATGCGCTGCCGACGTCCTTTGCCTTGAGGCAGAATTATCCCAATCCGTTCAACCCGTCGACACGGGTCGACTTCGAGATCCCCGTACGCGGTTTTGTAACATTGGAAGTGTTTGACATCCTCGGAAGAAAAGTCGCCACCCTGGCACATGAGGAACTTGCTGCGGGATCGTACGAACGCACGTTCGATGCAAGTTACCTTCCAAGCGGAGTCTATTTTGACCGGTTGGAAGAAGGGACATTCATCAAGACATCCAAGCTGATGCTTCTCAAATAAGAAGATTACTTTGTTGATCTTTACCAGATAAATCCGACTTACTTTTCCAGGAAATACCTCGTACAGTGAGTCGGATTTTATCTTAGGAATTCTCGCGAAATATCGCTACCTTATATCCGCTGCAAATAGCAGCGCCCGTCTCCGATTGATCTCAAATCGGAAGCGGAACATTTGAGACCCGCTCTCCGATAACGAGAAGCCAAGGTACAGAAGGGAAGTTCTTCGTCGACCGCCGTTCGAAACTTCAGACGGCATTCCTCGTTTCCCCAACCAGTCTTTCGCACATCTTCATCTGTGCAGCGCGTTTCGCCATTTTTACCAAAGGATAGTTATGTCATTTTCAAAACTTGGTCTCACCGACCAACTCGTGCAGGGGATTCTTGCCACGGGATACACAGCACCAACCGAAATCCAGTCGCGGGCAATTCCGCTCGCACTTCAAGGGAAGGATCTGATCGGTTGTGCCCAAACCGGGACAGGAAAGACGGCGGCGTTCGTCCTTCCTCTTCTGAACCGGCTCTCAACACCGCACCATTCTTCCCGACGGCACGTCCGGGCGCTTATTCTTACTCCCACGCGCGAGCTGGCGCAGCAAGTTGAAGACTTCATCACCGGGTACGGGCGGTTCACCAGCCTCCAGAGCCTTTCAATTTACGGCGGCGTCAATATGGGCAACCAGTTGAAACGCCTTGCGCGGGGCGTCGATATAGTGATCGCAACCCCCGGAAGATTGCTGGACCATATGCAACGTCGCAGTATCGACCTGTCAAAGGTCGAAGTCCTCGTGTTGGATGAAGCAGACCGGATGTTCGACATGGGATTCATCAACGACGTCCGCAAGATCATCGCGAAGGTCCCTGCCGAACGCCAGACGCTCTTGTTTTCGGCAACCATGTCCAAGGAAGTGCGGACGCTGACCGCCGCGATTCAGAAGCACCCCGAGCTTGTCGAGATTGGGGAGCGAACAAAGCCCGTCGACACCGTCACCCAGCACTTCTATTCAATCCCCCAGAGCCAAAAGATGGACCTGCTGTTCCACATCCTCAATACTACCGCCATGGAAAGCGTGCTCGTGTTCTCAAGAACCAAGCACGGCGCCGACAAGATTTCACATCGTCTTGAACGCAAGGGAATCAAAGCTGTCGCAATCCATTCAAATCGAACTCAATCGCAGCGGGACCACGCCCTCGCAGGCTTTAAGCAGGGTCAGTTCAAAGTCCTGGTTGCCACCGACATTGCAGCTCGGGGAATCGACGTCGAAGGCATCTCGCACGTCGTCAACTACGACACTCCGACGTTTGCGGAGGACTACATTCACCGAATCGGCAGAACGGGGCGTGCAACTCTCAAAGGCGATGCGTTGACGTTCGTGTCGCACGAAGAACAGAAACATCTCAAGAAAATCGAACACTTTGTGGAAAAACGGTACGAGCTGAAGCGATACCCCACCTTTGACTATTCAGCGAAGCCCGAGCCTCCGGTTGGGCACCCGCACAACGGACAGCACAATGAGGAACACACACGACACACCCGTTCCGACGGAAGGCCGGTCCACCAGCAGCATCACGACAAGCGCGACCATTCTTGGCCGCACCAACGTCCTTCCGATAGCAGACCTGCACAAGAGCAAAGGAGTGCTTCATCCAGACGAGGCCCGTGGAAAGGGTCAAAGCCGGGCAGCCAAAAACGAAGAACCAGGCAGGAGTTTGCGGGGAGCGTGAGTGCGAAGACGGCACAGGAAAACAACTGGAGAAAACTCGTCGAACAAATTCCGGACGAACGACAGACGTTCCGCAAGAAATTGAAGCGGATGTTCAAGCGGGACTGAGGGCTCCGCAAGACTTCGGGTGACTGTTGGGCCCGACGGAATCAATTCGTACGTTCCGATGTTGTACGAATGGAGAAAATGGCAGAACATACAAGCTCATCCTCCAACATTCGAAAGCACGTATGATCGATTGGATCAAAATTCGTTCGTCCTGGTCACCCCGGCTGTTAAGCGTTCTGAGGATCGTAGTCTCGTTTCTGTTCATGCAACACGGCGGACAGAAACTCCTTGGCTTTCCTTCCAACCTTCCTTTTCACAGCTTCCCTCTGCTGTCGCTCCTGTGGGTAGCGGGAGTTCTTGAGCTCTTCGGCGGAGCTCTTCTCTTCCTGGGGATCTTCACACGTCCTGTGAGTTTTGTCCTGGCAGGAGAAATGGCTGTGGCGTACTTCAAAGCTCACGCACCTTCCGGGTTCTGGCCACTCCTGAATCACGGGGAGTTGGCCGTTCTCTATTGCTTTGTCTTTCTCTACCTGGTCGTTGCAGGTGGAGGGTCGTGGAGTCTTGATGCACTCCGCATGTACCGTGCGGCAAAACCGGGGCAGCAAGAACCTTGACCGTTGTGGGGTATCGAGCAGATGCACCGGATTGTGAGTGCTAACGCGCGGATGCTTCCGGCAGAAAATGGTCAGCCACGATCGACGGAACCTCGACATCGCGATTGAGAAGAAGGACGAGAACGTACGACCGGAAGAAGTCCACTTTGGAATTTCCGGGGGGAAGAGCCCGACTCGAACGATTGGGCTGAACTTGCAGCGGGACCGAAGCCGCCTTGAAATCCGCAAATCAGAGTCGGGAGGAAACAATTGGAACCGTATCCCAGTAAAGCTCGCCTTGAGGTTTCAAGTTCGGAGTCTGTTGAACGATCGAAGGTATGAGCGTTGTGCCGAATCACAATGCCATGAAAAAAACCGTGGGCGCGGCCATCGTTGTACTTCTTCTTTTCCTTATCACGGCAGCCGCCGGGTTTGTCTATTTCACGTACACGCCGCAGCCCACAGTACCGCCCCTGAGTGCGGAACCACATCCGGGATCCATTCGCGTCGGCGATCTGGAACGGACCTATCTGCTGTACGTTCCCCGGAACCTCCCGCCGCACTCACCCCTCGTTATGGTCTTTCACGGCTCGGGCGAGGACGGTGCCGATATTCGGTGGCGGACAGGTTACGATTTTGACCGCCTGGCCGACCGTTTCCATTTTGCACTCGTCTACCCCGACGGTTACGAACACAACTGGAACGACTGCCGAAGAGTAGCATCCTATCCAGCGAGGCGATTGAACATTAACGACATCGGCTTCGTGATCTCCCTGATCGACCAACTCCACGATTCGGTGGACATCGACCGCTCACGTGTCTTTGCAGCAGGTCATTCCAACGGAGGTCAATTTGTCTTCCGGCTCGCGTTCGAGCTACCAGACCGGATCACCGCCATCGCAGCGATCAGCGCAAGCCTGCCAACACCCGGCAACACGATCTGTACACCGCAAGGAAAACCAATTCCTGTCATGATCATCAATGGCACCAGGGACCCTCTCAATCCTTACAACGGGGGCGAAGTCTCCTTCTATGGTCTCGGCAATCGCGGTACAGTGATTTCCGCTTCGGCCTCGGCCGAATATTTTGCCAACGTCGATGGACAGGACAGCCTTCCGACGGTGATCATCTTGCCCCACAAGATGAAATCCGACCCAACCTCAATTGAAATAAAGAAGTGGCACCAGGAGGGTCGTCCCGACGTTGATCTCGTAACGATGATCGGCGGCGGCCACGTGGTCGCCCAACCCTATGTCCCGTACCCACGGTTTCTCGGCAGGACACCCGGGGACCTGGATGCACCCGCGGAAATCTGGGCCTTCTTCGCGCGGCAACAGCCCCTCAAGGCAAGATGAAACGGTTCCACGCTCCTACTTTCTTCTGCACACAAACTCGCCTTTTCCAATGGGAACCATGAGACAATCAAACCGATTGTCTCGTTCTGCTCTCTCCATCATAGGCTTGACAGAATCGTAGTGATCGATCGCGTTGTCCGCCACAATCAATCCTCCGCTGAGCATCTTGCCCGCAACTAGGTCGAAACACGGTACATAGAGATCCTTTTCGCAATCGATAAAACAGAAGGAAATATTCGAGACCCGTGTGTGCTGGTGGAGAAAATCGCCTTCGATGAGCTCGACATCGTCGTCGACGCCGGAGAGCTTGAATGTCTCGCGGGCGAGTGCCGCCTTGGCCGCCAGGATTTCAAATGTCTTGAGCCGGATTCCTCTTGGTTTCAACGCAAGAGAAATCCAGAGCGAAGAATATCCGGCGCTCGTGCCGATTTCAACGAACTGGCCATCCGGACAATTTGCAGCGAGGAGTGCCAGGAATTTTCCTGTGTCCGGAGGTATTTGGCGAAGTCTTCGTAATCTGTCGGTTCCGTCGGATCTATCTCTCCTGTCGATTTCTTCAAGGAACCCCATCCTCTCTTTCATCTTTTTCGGAATCTCAACGTACACGGTGTATCCCTTGTTTTCCCGTTCTTTGGGGACGGTGCTTCCGCAAAGCGCCACGCCCTATGCAGAGTTTGCTATTTATTGATGATGGCATCCAGATACTTCGTTTGTATTAATCAACGACGAGTCCGGCAAGCTGCCGATCGATGAACGACAGTTCCTCGGCGGTCAGTGGTACTTCTGCCGCTTTTGCGTTCTCCAGCGCTTGGCGTGCATCGCGTGCACCGACAAGCGCAACGGTTATTCCGGCCTGCTCGATCGTCCAGCGGATGACCAACTGCGAGAGGGTCGCACCTTTTCCATCGGCAAGCGGCCTCAGGTTGTCAAGGAAGGCGTTCACGTGCTCGATCGTGCGAACCGTGTAGAACCTGTCCCCTGCTCTCGAATCACCTTCTTTGAACGGGTGGTTTGGCTTTATTTTCCCCGTGAGGAGTCCACGCTGAAGGGGGCTGTACGCAAGGATTCCCTTCTTGTGTTGAATGCAGTAGGGCACCGTATCCTTTTCAATACGCCTGTTCACCATGCTGTAGGGAACCTGATTGGAGGCGAGCGTCAGAGTTTTTTCCGCGGTCTCCATGAGTGGGGCAGCGTAATTGCACACACCGGCGTGGCGGACCTTCCCCTGTTTTATCAATTGTGCAACCGCTTCCATGGTTTCCTGGATCGGTGTGGTCGCGTCCGGCCAGTGGATTTGATAGAGGTCGATATAGTCGGTCTGAAGCCGGCGCAGGCTGTTCTCGCATTCTTCCACGACGCTTTCTTTGGCTGCATAGCGGTACATGTCGATTGCTTTACCCGAAGTATCTTTGCTGCTGAAAAAGAATTCCCCTTTCCTTAGGTCCCAGCGCAGGCCATACTTCGTGAGGATTTGGACCTTGTCTCTTGGTATCCCCTTGATCGCTTTGCCGACGAGCTCTTCGCTGACTCCCTGTCCATAGGCGGGTGCGGTATCAATTGCGGTGACGCCAGCCTCGTACGATGCTCTCATTGCTTCCACTGCAGCCTTCGGCTCGGAGCCACCCCACATCCATCCTCCCACAGCCCATGCACCGAACGTTATGGCGGGTAGTCGTAAGCCCGTTTCTCCGATATTCCTGTATACCATAAAATGTCAATATCGATGTTGATGGTGTTGAAGATTGTATCACAGACGCCTTTCAGAACAACAGATACGGCAGATTTGTTCTGGCCCGCTTTTGGAGTTTTTCTCCCGGCGTTTGTGGAAAAAAGAACAAGCGTGTCAAAGAGTCCGCCAAAAAGTCGCCTCCTGGTTTGGCACCCTTGTACGAGTTAAATATGGCGTGTGCTTTGTTCATCTGCAATCTTGCTATGCACTAAGATTTTCTTTATTGTACCGGATCACGAGAACCTCCATGAAGATTACAGAGGCAACAGCCCATTATCACAGGCAGCGTAGCCACGGTTCACTACAGAAAGGATACACGACAATGAAACAGGTTCGCTCACGTTCCATCGTTCTCTCGCTGGTCCTGGCTCTCACCTATGCGCAGGCTCAACAGACCCTGCAGTACCCGGAAACCAGGAGAGATACGATCGTCGACAACTATTTTGGTACTATGATCCCGGCCCCCTACCGTTGGATGGAGGACCAGAACAGCAAGGAAGTGGAAGCGTGGGTCGAGGCGGAGAACAAGGTTACCTTTGGATACCTCGACAAGATTCCCGTGCGGGACTGGATCAACAAACGTATTACGAAAGTCTGGAACTACGAGAAAGTCGGCATCCCGGACAGGGAGGCAGGCAAATTGTTCTACAGCAAGAATTCGGGACTTCAGAATCAAAGCCCGGTCTACGTGCAGAATTCGCTCACAGGCAAGGCCACGATGATCCTCGATCCAAACAAGCTCTCCCCCGACGGCTCGATTGCCTTGCTCAGTTATAGCGTATCGCCCGATGGCAGATACCTCGGGTACGGGCTTTCACAAGGGGGATCAGACTGGCGTGAGTATCATGTTCGCGACCTTGCAACGGCCAAGGATCTCCCGGACACTGTGCATTGGGTAAAATTCTCCGGTATTTCCTGGACAAATGACAATAAGGGTTTCTTTTACGCGAGATTTCCGGAACCGAAGGAAGGTCAGGCCCTCATGTCCAAGGCTGTCGGACAGGAGCTCTTCTATCACAAGCTCGGGACGCCACAATCCGAAGACAAATTGTTCTATGACCTCAAGGATGCTCCCGGTTGGTACGTGGGGGGAGGCGTATCGGAGGATGGGCGCTACCTTGTCATCTATGTGAACAAGGGAACCGACCCGAACAATAAGATCTATTATGTCGATCTCAAAGATCCAAAGAACCCCGATCTCTCTTCTCCTGTGACACCGCTCTTCGAAAAAGACGACGCCGAGTACATCCCGTTGGGGAATGTCGGAACAACGATCTTTATGCAGACGTCGCTGGACGCCCCCGACCGCCGTATCGTGTCATTCGATATCGCCAACCCTGATCCGGGCAACTGGAAGTCGGTTGTGCCAGAGTCGAAGAACGTCATCGAACAGTCGCTCCTCGCCGGGGGAAAAGTCGTCGTCCGATATCTCGTTGATGCTAAAAGCGAAGTCAATCTCTATTCCCTGGACGGGAAATCGGAAGGCGAGCTCAAGTTGCCGGGTCTGGGAACGGCCGGTTTGAGCGGCAGGAACGACACACCCGAGATTTTCTATGCCTTCACTTCGTTTCTCTATCCGACCACCGTGTTCCATTATGACATGAAGACGGGGAAGAGTGAACCCTTTCAACCGCCGGACGTCAACTTCGATCCTTCCAAATATGAAACGATCCAGGTATTCTACAATTCCAAGGATGGAACACGAATTCCCATGTTTATCACCATGAAGAAGGGGACGAAGCTCGACGGTCAGAATCCGTGCCGTCTGTACGCATACGGCGGATTCGACATTAGCATCACCCCCGGATTCTCTGCCACGCTCCCAGCCTGGCTCGAGATGGGAGGTATCTACGCTGTCCCAAACTTGAGGGGCGGCGGCGAATATGGCGAGGTGTGGCATCACGCCGGAATGTTGGAAAAGAAACAAAACGTGTTTGACGATTTCATCGCGGCGGCGGAATACCTCATACAAGAGAAATACACTTCAACACCGAAGCTCGGCATCGAGGGATACTCCAATGGGGGACTTCTCGTCGGCGCGGTGGAGACACAGCGACCCGATCTGTATGGAGCATGCTACGGTGGTGCGGGCGTCATGGATATGCTCCGTTACCAGAAGTTTTCTGCCGGTGTGGGCTGGGTTCCCGAGTACGGTTCATCCGACGATTCTTCACAATTTCAGTATCTGATCAAGTTCTCGCCGGTGCAAAACATCAAGCCTGGAACTTGCTATCCACCGACAATCGTGACGACGGCCGACCACGACGACCGGGTTGTACCGAGCCATTCGTACAAGTTCATCGCGACCATGCAGCACGATCAGGCGTGCAACAATCCTGTCGTCATCCGGGTCGAGACAAAGACGAGTCATAACTACATGCCGACCGACAAACGGATTGCGCAAGCCGCGGACGAGCTGGCTTTTATGGCGTACAACCTGGGAATCAAGGAAGCGCCGACAGGCAAGTAAGATCCGATTCATCGGTGCTTAGGGACTTCGTACACAAGCTCTCTGTACCTTCCATCCGGCCGGGAGGTTTGGGAAGAAGGATCACGGCGTTTCATAAGTTTCCTCCAGGCCGTTACCGCTCGTGCGTGCGAAGACAACCCGGGTGAAAACGTCAATGACATGAGCAATGACGCAGACGTTATCGTCGTTGGTGCAGGACTCGCCGGTCTTGTTGCCGCAGCAGAGATTACCGACGCCGGGAAGCGGGTCATCGTACTCGATCAGGAGTCCGAGGTTTCATTCGGTGGCCAGGCATTCTGGTCATTTGGGGGATTGTTCTTCGTCAACTCCCCGGAACAACGTAGGTTAGGCATACACGATTCCCGAGAGCTTGCGTGGCAAGATTGGTTGGGGAGCGCGGGGTTTGACAGGAAGGACGACAAGTGGCCACAACGCTGGGCGGAAGCGTACGTTGACTTCGCAGCGGGGGAAAAATACACGTGGCTTCGCTCGCTCGGCATTCGATTCTTTCCGATCGTTGGCTGGGCCGAACGGGGCGGTTATCTTGCAACGGGACACGGCAACTCTGTCCCCCGGTTTCACATAACGTGGGGGACGGGACCGGGGGTCTTAGAACCGTTCGTGCGTAGGGTCCGGGAAGGGGAGAAACGGGGATTGGTGACGTTCCGGTTCAGACACAGAGTCACGGGGCTGATCACAAAGAGCGGAACTGTCGAAGGGGTTCGGGGAGAAGTTCTGGAGTCAACCGGTGAGGAGCGCGGCAGGCCAAGCTCACGGCGGATTGTTGGTGAATTTTCTCTACGGTCTCAGGCAGTGATTGTCACCTCCGGTGGTATCGGGGGCAACCACAATCTTGTGCGGCGTAATTGGCCGAAGCGCATGGGGAAACCTCCCCGGAGATTGCTCTCGGGCGTTCCGGATTTTGTTGATGGACGTATGCTCGGAGTCGTTGCGAGAAGCGGCGGCCATATTATCAACGCAGACCGCATGTGGCACTACCCCGAAGGCATACGGAACTACGCGCCCATTTGGACAAAACACGCAATCCGAATCTTGAGTGGTCCATCACCACTGTGGCTCGATGCTAAGGGTCGTCGTCTGCCGGCACCGTTCTTCCCCGGGTTCGATACACTCGGCGCACTGCAGCACATCGCCCTTTCGGGCTACCACTTCTCCTGGTTTATCCTCAACCAACGAATCATCGAAAAAGAATTTGCACTCTCCGGCTCCGAACAGAACCCGGATCTCACCGGGCGTAGCATCTGGAAAGTCCTTGGTCGGGCACTTCCCGGTGCACCGGCACCCGTTGAAGCCTTCAAGCAGAAGGGGGCAGACTTCATTGTTTCCAACACGCTGCCCGAGCTTGCAGACAGAATGAACCGACTAACGGGAGATAGTTTGATCGATCCTACTGACCTTGCACGCTCGATAAAGAGTCGCGATCTCGATGTCGCCAACGGGTTCGGCAAGGATGCACAGGTTAAGGCAATTCGTGCCGCGCGAATCTATCTGGGTGACAGGCTCCTCCGGGTCGTCAAGCCGCACAGAATCCTTGACCCATCCGCCGGACCCTTGATAGCCGTCCAGCTTTCCATTCTGACGAGGAAGACGCTGGGAGGCCTCGAAACCGATCTCTCGGGGCGAGTGTTGCGTTCGAGCGGACAACCTCTGGAAGGATTGTATGCGGCGGGGGAAGTTGCCGGATTCGGGGGCGGCGGCATGCACGGCTACCGGGCACTCGAAGGCACCTTTCTCGGCGGCTGCATGTTTTCTGGGCGGATTGCAGGCCGCTCGGCTGCCCGCGCCATTGTTTAAAAACAGGGATCAATGAATACAACCGTCTCTATCCGAGTTGCGGGACTTGACGATCTCCGCGCAATCACAGATATTTACAGCGAGGCGGTTGGGACCACTACTGCGACGTGCGACACCGAACCCAGGAGCAAATCGTACCAACTGGCGTTGTCCGACAGATCCGCCAAAAGATACATTCCCGCTCAGAAGCGCGGGATGTCCCGACTCTTGGATTCCGCCGTTGAGCGGGATTCCTGCCTGC
>Ga0335081_10008201_pt1 | contig 16746 bp, 9 predicted proteins | sample Lox_Sample_35_FD_206713 | JGI IMG/M metagenome (GOLD analysis project Ga0335081, IMG submission 206713) | Soil microbial communities from Loxahatchee National Wildlife Refuge, Florida, United States - Lox_Sample_3.5 | ecosystem: Environmental > Terrestrial > Soil > Wetlands | place: USA: Florida... | reverse complement strand
GCGGAAACGAGGAATGTCAATGCACATAAGCAGACAGCTAAAGAAACTGGCTTCATGACAGCGATCTCAGCGCTTACACAGATATTACAAAAGCTCGCGGCCGCTCCGGCTACAATATATTTGGCACTCAAACTCTGAAAATGCCAAGCCATCCGAAGGGCTCGCGAGCCCGTATACTGCTCAGCTCCGTCTTCGGTCCGTACGCCCAGGACGATGAATTCGGGAGCCGTAAGATCAACCCGATGGAGCTGTACCACAACCAGGTGACCCGCGAACAGGGGCCTTTCTCGCTGCGCATGTTCCATCGTTCGTGGGGCATTCTGATGATCCAGCAGAATATCACCGCTCCCACCACGGTTCTCGATTTTCCGACGCGCGAAGCTTTCGAAGCGGAGCTGTTAACCAACGATTACGATATCGTCGGCATATCCTCCATCATCGTCAACGTCGGCAAAGTCCGCGAGATGTGCAGAATGGTGCGCCGCCTAGCGCCTAAAGCCACCGTCGTGGTGGGCGGGCACGTGGCCGCTATCCCCGGAATCGAAGCCCTCATCGACGCGGATTACGTGGTCCGCGGCGACGGCATCGCCTGGATGCGCCGCTTCCTCGGCGAAGACGAAAACGCGCCCGTGCGCCATCCCGAAATCATTTCCGGCTTCGACGCCCACACGCTCGGCATGAAGCTGCCGCAGCAAAGAGGTAGCACCGCCGCTACCATCATTCCGTCGGTGGGCTGCCCCATGGGCTGCAACTTCTGCACCACCTCCGCGTTTTTCGGCGGCAAGGGCAAATATCTGAATTTCTACGACACCGGCGCCGAACTGTTCGGCGTAATGGCCGAGATGGAACGGAAGCTGCACGCCAAATCGTTCTTCATGATGGACGAGAACTTCCTGCTCCACAAACGGCGTGCCATGGAGTTGCTCGACCGCATGAAAGCCGCCGGAAAGCCGTGGTCGTTGTACGTCTTCTCCTCAGCCAACGCGATCAGCCAATACTCCATGCGAGAGCTCGTGGAGCTGGGAGTCTCGTGGGTCTGGATGGGCTTGGAATCGCCGCGATCTTCCTACGCCAAGCTGAAAGGCACGGACACGCTCAAGCTCACCCACGAATTGCGTCGTCATGGCATCAAGCTGCTGGGCTCGACCATCGTAGGGCTGGAGCACCACACGCCCGAGAATATTCGGGACGAGATCGAACACGCGGTGGCCCATAACACCGATTTCCACCAGTTCATGCTGTATACGCCGGTGCCAGGCACGCCGTTGTTCGCCGAAATGTCTCAACAGGGGCGCATGCTCGATGGCGTCGATCTGGCGGACATTCACGGCCAGCACCAGTTCAATTTTCAGCACGCGGCAATTTCACGCGAGGATTCCAAGCGCTTCCTGGATTGGGCATTCCGCCGGGATTTCGAGCGCAACGGTCCCAGCATCTATCGCATCTGCCGGACCACCCTGGAAGGCTGGCTGCGTTACAAGAACGATCCAGATCCGCGGGTGCGTGCGCGCTTCGCATGGGAAGCCCGGTCGCTGCGGGATGGTTACGCCGCGGCGTTGTGGGCCATGGAAAAGCATCTCAAGCGCACCAACGCGGCGGTCAGCGAGAAGATCCGCACCTTGCGCAAAGAGGTAGGCCGTGAATTCGGACTGGCAAGCCGCGTGATAACCCGTGCGATCGGGCCGGTGTTGCTCTGGTCGGCGCGCCGGGAGGAGCGGCGCCTCGCGGCCGGCCACACCTACGAGCCGCGCACCATCATCGAACGGCGGAATTGGAAACCGCCCGAGTTGACGGATAACTCGGAATTGAGCCTTCTTAGACCGCTCGTCGGGGCCGAGTAGGACAGGTCGTCACAGCGGCTCTCGTCTACTGCCCCACAATAAACTTCTGGTAGTTAATCCCGTCGCGGATCTGAATCGTCCGGGAGCTTTGCTTCCCGTCCTTCCATTCCACCGTGATCGTGTAGTTTCCCGGTGCGAGCTGAATCTGCGCGGGTGTGAGTTGGGAGTAACGCTTGCCATTCACGAGCACCGCCGCGCCTACCGGCTCGCTCGAGAGCATCAGGGTTCCCAGCAACTGGCGCAGCACCACGGCCGGAAGCTCCAGTGGGCTGTTCGTGACATCCACCTCGCGATTCTCCAAGGAGTAGCCGGTCTTCCTGATCTCGATGGTGTGCCTGCCCGGAGCAGCATCCATTGTGCACGGCGTGGTGCAGGCGGTATCGGCTTGCCCATCCAACGTGGCGATCGCACCGCCCGGACTGCTGATCACCGTTACTGGCTGCGGAGTGGTAAGCGCGCGCGCCACGGGAACGCGCCGCACCGGCGGTGCCACCACAGCCACCTTCTTCGGCAGCGGAGTGACCGCAGCCTCTGCAGTCGTAGACTTTTGATCCGTGGCCGGGGGGGTCGTGGTTGGCGCGGCAGTCGTCGTGCCCGGAGGCTCCGATGGGGCCGGCGGCTGGTTGGCCGCTACCGCCGGTGGCATAGGGCTGGGCTTGGTTTCAGCGGGCGTCTGCGGCGGCGCCGTCGGCTTCGGACTCGGCTGCTGCTGTTCTTGCGCCTGGGTCGCCGGCGGACCGGAAGGCCGGGTGAAGTTGAGCCACGGTTTGGCCTCCCATCCGACAATTGCCAGCAAAGCGCCGGCCATCAGGACCGCCAGCAGAAATGGCAGAAAGCTGGATTTCTGTCGCGGCCGCGTCTCGGCCGTGGAAGTGGTGAGTTCCGCACTGCGCGGCCGCCGGCCCGGCGGCAGCGAAACGGCTGGCACCGCTTTGTCGGCGACGGTGGGAGTGTTCAGAATACCGCCGCGCGGCATGCTTTGCCAGCCTTTGCTGGTGGCGCAAGCCTTCTCCAACGATTCTGCGAACTCCTGGCAGGAGGCGAACCGCCCTTCCGGTTTCTTGGACAGGCCCTTTCGCAGCACGCTCTCAATGCTGAGGCTCAGAGTGGCGTTAATTCGGTGCGGCGGCGGCGGTTCCTCGGCCACGATCTTGTAGACCACGGTGGTCAGGTGTTCGCCGGTGTACGGCTTCTCACCCGTGAGCATTTCATAGGCGATCACCGTCAGCGAGAACTGGTCCGACCGTCCGTCGACCGGTTGCCCCTGGACCTGCTCCGGCGACATGTAGTGCGGCGTGCCGACAATCGAGCCGGTCATCGTGAGCTGTTCCGAAGTATTGATCTTGGCGATGCCAAAATCGGTGATCTTCGCCGTGCCGTCTGCCGCCACCATGATATTCGCCGGCTTGATGTCACGGTGTACGATGCCCTTGCCGTGAGCGTAGTCGAGGGCCGCCGCGGTCTGTCCCAGGATACTGAACATGCGCTCGGGGGACATGGGCCGGGGCTCGGAGAGCATCTGGTCCAGGGTCGGCCCGTCCACGTATTCCATCGCGATGTAGGCCAGGTCGCCCTGCTGCTCGACGTCATAAATCGTCACGATGCCGGGGTGGGACAGGATGCCGGCTGAGCGGGCCTCGCGGAAGAGGCGCTCCCGCATGCGTTCCTGTTCGTCGGGCTTACGGCCGGCGCCCAGGTTGATGGTCTTGATCGCCACCGGGCGGCCGATATTGGGATCGATCGCGTGATAGACCACCCCCATAGCCCCGCGCCCGAGTTCCCTGACGATCTTGTATCGCCCGATGCGATCCATTCCAGTTCTAGTGATAACACACCGGGGAGTTACCTCCCTAGACCTGAGCCGCGCCGTGCAGCAATTCGACGATCACTTGAAAGAGATGCGATTTCACTTCGTAACGGCGTGGAGCGCGCGTGATGTAGCGCACGATCACCGTCAGGCTGTCGCCGCTGGGACGCAAGTCCACGGCAGGGCGGGCGGAGAACGTCGAGACGCCGTATTGGTGCGTCACGCGCTCCCAGTCCGCGGCGGCCTCGGCGGCGTCGGCATCGGTTTCGCGCTCGACGGTCTGGCGGATTTGCTCGGCCACCCGGTAGGGCTCGCCTCCCGAAGGGAGTGTAACTTGCAATTCGTCCCAGAGCCACTGGCCGACAGTGGAAAAGTTGAAGTAATGACCCTCGATGGCAAAACTATTCGAGAATGATACGCGGCGCCCTGTGGGATGGCCCGTGCTGGTCCAGTTGCCCATCTCCAGCAGAACCGTTTTCAGAACGCCGATTTCAATCACTTCGCCGCCCACGCCGTTGATTTCCACCCAGTCGCCGATGCGCACGCCGTTGCGGCCCATCAACACGAACCAGCCGATAAAGCCGACAATGAAGTCCTTCAGCACTACCGTGAGACCGGCGGTGGCCAAACCGATCATGGTGGACAACTGCGTGGGAGGCCCGAAGATGATGAGCAGGATCACCGCCGCGGCAACCAACTGGCTGCTGATGCTGGCGATGACTTGCACGCGATGTTGCGTCGGTCGGTCCCGGTTGCGAACGGCATGCAGGATGGCGATGTTGACCAGAACCGCAGCCAGCAGAATCGCGAAGATCGCCACCAGCGAACGCAGTAGCAAATGCAGGGCGCCGCGCTCGCGGATCTCCACCAGCGCGCTCCAGCGCTTGTACACCTCGGCCAGTTGCTGGCTGTCCTGAATCCGCTTGTCCAGCTCCATCATGGTTTTCTTCTGGTCGGACAGCTTGCGTAGTCGCGCCACCATAGCCGCGGTGTCTTCGGAGTCGTCAGAGTTGGTGTCCGCGGCCGCGGTCGTCTTCGATTCCAGGCCGTTGTGTTCTCGCTCGAGTGATGATGCGTTGGCCGCCGCCTGCTGCGAGGCCGCAAGCAGTCCTCTATCCTCGCTTTCCAAGGAGAGCCAACTCTCCACTTGTTCCTTCAGAGTCGCCACGGGCGGCAGAGCGCCGAGCCTGGGCAGCGGAGCCGCGCCTTGCTGGGCGGCTTCGTGTTCCTGGAGCGCGCGTTCCAGCCTGTCGTGTCTGTCGCCGCCCTCGCGAGCCAAGTCCTGGGTGGCATCGTCCAAGTCATCCTGATCGAGTGCGAGCTGGGCTTTGGCGAGTTCCAACCGGTCGGCGGCGTCGGCTTTGGTCGCAGCCAGCTTGGTGAGTTGTGCTACCTGGTCCTGGTCGGCGGCGACCTTGGCTTTTCCGCGGGTGACGCGGGAGGCCAATTGCTGCACGGCGCTGCCAGCCGATGCGGCGCTCTGCGCGTCGACTGTCTCGGCTTCCCGCAGCGCCGTAGCGAACGCCTGATCGAGCTCATGATCTGAAAGCCGCAGCGCCTCCCGGGCCAGGTCCTGCTCATCGTTGGTGTCGGCCGACGCCGACATCTGGCGGGCAGTCTGCAGCAGCTTTTCATCGATTATCGAGGGCAACTCGACGGACGCTGCCGGATTCCCTCTCGTGCGACCAGCGCTGGTGTCGCGGCTCCAATAGTACCCGGCGATGGACGCCATCACCAGCACTCCCAGAACGGCCGCCAGCAGGTTCTTGGTCTGTCTCATGAAAGGCGCTCACTCCTGAGATTACGACATGTGGCAGGGAGTAAACTCGAAGGGACGTGCGGAACAGCCCGGGGACTGCCCGCGGAGAAAGCCTATGAAACGAGCCCTTCGCATTGCCGGGATTATCATTGCGCTGCTCGTGGTGATCCTGATCGCGCTGCCATTTCTGATCGACGCTAACGACTTTCGGCCCATGCTCGAAACCAAATTGAGCCAGACACTCGCCAGAGAGGTGAAGGTGGGCAATCTGAAACTGGCCCTCCTCGCCGGCGGCGTGACCGCCGACGACCTTTCCATCGCCGAGGATCCGGCGTACGGCCGCACACCGTTCGTCCAGGCCAAATCGTTCAGCCTCGCGGTGGATCTGCCATCCCTGGTTTTTTCGCACAAGCTGGCGGTGAGCGGCTTGACCATTGACCAGCCCCAGATCGTGCTGATGCAATCGCCCGCTGGCGATTGGAATTTCTCCAGCCTCGGTACCAAATCAGCCGCCAGGCCGGCGCCGGTGCCCGCCCCCGAATCATCGGCCGCCAAGTCCAATCTCGATCTTTCAGTCAAGCTGGTGAAGATCACTGACGGCCGGTTCACTATGGGTCACACCGGCAGCCATTTGAAGCCGCTGGTGCTGGAGAAAGTCAACGCCGAGTTGCACGACTTCGCGCGCGGCAGCGTGTTCCCATTCTCGCTCTCCATGAACGTCGTAGGCGGCGGCACGATCAAGCTGACTGGCAAAGCCGGCCCCATCGACGAAAACGATGCGGCCATGACGCCGGCCAGTCTCACGCTGAACGTGGCCCAACTCGATCTCGCCGGATCCGGATTGAATGAAACCGCGCCCAGCGTGTCCGGCCTGATTTCCTTCGATGGCAGCGGCGAATCGACCGGCAAAAGCATTGACCTGAAGGGAAAACTCAGGGGCGAAAAGCTGAGATTGTCGGCCAGTGGCACGCCGGCAAAGCGCGCGCTGGAGCTCGATTTCGCCGTGACGCACGATCTCAGGAAGCGCTCCGGCACCGTGCACCGCGGAGACATCCATGTCGGCGGCGCCGTCGCCAGCCTCACCGGAACCTATGCGCCCCAGGGCGAATCCACGCTGCTCAACATGAACCTTTCCGGCCCTGAGATGCCATTAGTGGAACTGGCCGAGATGCTGCCGGCGATGGGGGTGGTGCTGCCCATGGGTTCGTCCCTTCAAAGCGGGACCGCCGCGGTCAAGCTGTCGATGCAGGGCGTGGTCGAACGGTTGGTGACCACCGGTTCGGTCGGCCTCAACAACGCCAAGCTCGCTGGTTTCGATCTACCTAAGAAAATGTCGACCATCGAGAAACTGGCCGGTATCAAGGGCGGCCCCGACACCGAAATCCAGGAACTCAGCAGCAATGTGCGGGTGGCGCCGGAGGGCATGAGCGCCGACGAAATCAAGCTGATCGTACCTTCCATTGGCAACCTGGAGGGCGCCGGGACCATCAGCCCCGCGAACGTGCTGGCCTTTAAGATGCGCGCCACGGTCCACACCGGCGGCGTAGCGGCCGTCGTGAGGGACACGCCGATTCCATTCACCGTGGAAGGAACGTGCTCGGAGCCGGCTTTCCGGCCGGATATTGGAGCCGTAGTCAAAGAGGAGGCCAAAGGCTTGGAAAAGGGCGTCGGCAAAGCCGCCGGCGACCTTTTCAAGGGCCTGCTGGGGAAAAAGAAGTAACGCCTCGCGATCCCTCAGGCCACGCGGTCCCAGGAGGTCGGGGCATCGTCAATCCGCCCTGCCAGGCGGTCGCGCACCCACTCGCGTATTCGCAGCGTGGCGGCGTGGATTTCGTCGTCGTGCGGGATCAGGCAAATCGGGCAATCCGAATTCTTCCGTGCAGGAAGCTTGCGTCTACGGGCACTCTGCGTCACTTCGGTCTTGGTGGGCATAATTCGTGGATCCGTTTCGAGCCTACGCCCGCGTTGGCCCGGGTATAAGCTGGACCTTGGTCAGCAGGGTGTCGCCACTAACAGATATGACAGTACTGGACCACCGATTCCCGCATCCGAGGGTGCTGGCAGCTACTGCTTAGCACCCCCGCGTGCGGCGGGAACTGCCGAGCCGGCCACCTTGGCTTTCAGCGCCGTCCACTTGGCCATCAGCTCCGTGTAAGCCGTCTCCTGCTCGCTGCAAGCTTGCAGTTGCACCGCGGTAGGGGGCATCTCGGAAGCCTGCAACGGCATTAACGCGGCAATCATCTGCGCGCTGATCGTAGCCAGGTTCGCTGGCGGGGGTGGCGTGGCTGGCGCGCCAAACCCGCCGCCACCCGCACCCCCGCGACCTCCACGGCCCCCGCGCCCGCCGCCTTCGCCTCCTGAGGTCTCAGCGGGCGCGAGTTCAGCCGCCTGCTTGATGAGAGCGTCATTGGCAGCGGACTGCGGCCGCCCCTTGAGCTTGTCAACCAGGGCGCGAGCTTCTTTATAAGCACCCGCCGCGTTCCGGGCGTTGGTCTCAATCTGGGTGGTCAAAGTGAAAATCTGCTGCACTTCGGGCGTGATCCTCACCCGCGGGTCCATCCTGATGGTGATGGGTTGGCTCTGGCTCTTGCCGTTCACGGTCAAACGCACCGTGTAAACGCCCGGGGCGACCCACGGCGAGTTGACCGCCGGGTAGGTTCGATGCGGAACCGCGCCGTTGCCACCCCCGCCGCCGCGTCCACCACCCCCGCCGCCGATCGGATCGTAGTGCATGTCCCAGCTGAAGCGATGCATGCCGGCGCTGGTCTTCAACCCCTGCGGCGGCGCCGGCCAATACAACGGCAGGTTGCAATCCGGCGCGTTGGGCGTCTGCTGGCAGAGCTTATTGTAGGCAACCGGATCGGTGGCCGGGTCGGGGCTGCGCACCGGATCGTTGCTCGAATAAGAGCGAATCACCTTGCCCTGGCTGAGTATCTCGAGCTTCGCCTCGCCATCGGCCGCGGCGGGCAGATAGTAGTCGATGAGCGCGCCGGGAGGCGGGTTTTCCCCCGCCGGCCATTCCGGAGGCCATGGCGTCGGGTCGTTGGTGCCGAACCGAATGCGGATGCCGATGGCTGGCTTGAACAGGTAGGCATTAGCCGCTGCAGCCGCCTCTGCCGCCTGGCGTAGCGGGGTCACGTCGTCGAGAATCCAGAAGCCGCGCCCGTGAGTGCCGGCGACCAGGTCGGAGCACATGCACGAGGCATCATCCTTGACTTCGATGTCGCGCACCGAGATGGCCGGCATATTGAGCCGCAGTGAGCTCCAGTTGTCGCCGTCGTCGAACGAAACCCAGACCTGCGTATCGGTGGCGGCGTAGAGCAGGCCCTTTTTGCGCGGGTCCTCGCGAATCGAATTGGCAACCGCGCCGCCGGCGATGCCCTTGTCGATCCCGGTCCAGGTTTTGCCGCCGTCGTGCGTCCGCCAGAAGTGCGGGTTCATGTCGTCCAGCCGCAGCGTGTTGGCGGCGGCATAAGCGGTCCCTGTGTCGAAGTGGCCGGCATCCATATTAAAGATGCGCGTCCACGGTTTGATCTGCGGCGGGGTGACGTTGGTCCATTTCGCGCCTCCATCGGTCGTGACCTGGATCACGCCGTCGCCGGTGCCCGCCCAGAGCACGTTGACGTCGAGCGGCGAAGGCGCCAGCGCGGTGATGGTGCCGAGCGCCGTGGGAGTCACCGTCGAGGCGTACTTGCCCGCATTCCCGGGCACGTCCCATTTTTCCTGGCGGGTCAGATCGCCGCTGATGGCCGTCCAGCTATGGCCGCCGTTGGTGGTCTTCCACACGCCGGCGGTCGCGAAGAACAAGAGATTGGGATCCCTGGGCGACCAGATGAGCGGTTGCGTGCGCACGGTGCGCGCAGGGGGCTGATTCCCCGGCTGAGCTGGCTGCGTTGCGGCTGCCGCGGGACCTCCGCGGCCTCCGCCCGGCGGGCCGATGCTGGCCTTTTGTCCGGTGCGCCGATTGTAAACGGACACTTTCCCGCCGTACACCAGGTCCGGATTTTTCGGGTCGGGCGCGGCTTCACCGTACTCCTCGATTCCCACCGGGTGCCAGTCGTGGAAGGTGATTTCGCCATCCATGCCGCGGCTGTCCACGCATGCCGAGCCCGAATCCTGCTGGCCGCCGCACAGTCGATAGGGGAAAGCGTTGTCGGCTGTCACGTGGTACATGGCGCCCGTGGGCTGTGTGTACCAGTTGCTCCACGACTCGCCGCGATTGGCGGAGACCACGCCGCCCTGGTCGCTGACCACAAGCAGAATATTGGGGTGGTCGGGATTGATCCAGCTCTTCTGGTAGTCGTCGCCGCCCGGTGCGCCGCGCACCGCCGACCAGGTGAAGCCGCCATCCTCGGTCCGCCACATAACCACCGAGCAGCTATAGACCACATTTTCGTCTTTGGGGTCGACCGTGATCGTAGGCAGGTCGCCGCCGCCGATGCGGGCCAGCGGCCGGGGATCGGCTGGACGCCGCTCGATTCCGGTCGAGGTCGCGTGCGGATCGTTCACCGCCAGGAACCAATTTTCGCCGCCATCTGTGCTCTTGTAAAAGCCGATACTGCCGCCGCCGCCGCCGCGCCCGCCGCGTCCACCCGCGGCCGGGGCAGGCGTCGTGCCGCCCGTCGGCGTGGCCGTTCCGGCCACCATGGCGTATATGGTCTTGGGATTGCTCGGCGCAATCGCAAGGTTGGCTTCGATGATCGCTGGCAGACCGGCGATCAGTTTCCTCCAGTTCGAGCCGCCATCGGTGGATTTGTAAATGCCGCCGTCAGTGCCGCCGAACGCGCCGTTCTCCCAGAATCCCTGCTGCTGCTGCCAGAGCGCTGCGTAGACGATGCTGGGATCCTTGGGATCGATCACCACGTCGTTGCCGCTTGTGTAGTCATCTGTATAGAGCACCCGGTCAAACGTGGCGCCGCCATCGGTCGAGCGAAAAATCCCGCGCTCCGCATTCGGCCCGTAGGGATGCCCCAGCGCGGCGACGAACAGCCGGTTCGGGTTGCCAGGGTCCACATCGATGTTGGCGATCATCTGCGAATCGCGCAGGCCCAAATGCCTCCACGTCTTGCCCGCGTCCGTGGATTTGTACATGCCGTCTCCCACCGCGAGATCGGGGCGGATGATTCCCGCGCCCGTGCCGACATAAATAATGTTGGGATCGGTCGGCGCCACGGCTATGGCGCCAATTGAGCCGGTGGACTCGTTATCGAAGACCGGCGCCCACGTCGAGCCGAAGTCGGTGGAACGCCAGACCCCGCCATTATCGAAGCCGATATAGAACACGTTGGGCTGGGTGCGCACTCCGGCGAGGGCCCGCGCCCGCCCGGCGCGGGTTGGTCCGATTGCACGCCAGTGCATTTCGGAATACAGCCTGGAGTCGAGCGGCTGGCCCGGCGCTACGAGCGCCAGCCCGGCCAGCGAAAACCCAAGAAACATCGAGCGGCGAATCCCAACACGCGGAACACACATGAATGGCAGCCTCCTAAACTGAACTCACGAGTGTAAACGATCCGCTTGTCTGGCGGAAGGGGCGCGGGAGGCCAGGAGATGTTGAAGTCCCCAGAACCCCTGCCGTGAAGATCGCCCAGTCGTTCCGCGGATTCTGCGAACCGAAAGACGCTTGCCAGCGTAGCATTGGTATATGGGCAGGCTCAGGCAGGACCTTGTCGTCGCTTACCGCCGGCTGCGTTCCAGCCCCGGGTTCACCTTGGCGGCGATTATCACTCTGGCGCTCGGTATCGGCGCGAACACCGCCGTGTTCACCGTGGTGAACGCGATCGTCTTCCGGCCGCTGCCGGTGGAGCGGCCCGATCAACTGGTGTTTCTGAACCTGCGGAGTTTCAAGACCGAGATACCCGTTCAATCGTACCCGAACTACCTGGATTTCCGTGACCGCAACAACGTTCTGTCGGGGCTGATGGGGTACCGGGTAGCGCCGGTCAGTTTGAGCCGTGGCGCGGGCAACAACGCCCGTGTCTGGGTCTACGAAGTGACCGGGAATTATTTCGGCGTGCTCGGTGTGGGGGCGGCGCGCGGGCGCGTGCTCGGTCCCGACGACGACCGGACACGGAGCGGGCATCCCGTGGCCGTGCTCAACTACACCTGCTGGCAGAGCCGCTTTGGCGCAGATCCCGACATCGCCGGAAGGAAAATCAAGCTCAACGGCATGGATTACACCGTGGTGGGAGTGGCGCCGCGCGGGTTCACTGGAACCGAGGCAGTCTATACGCCCGACCTCTGGGTGCCGCTGGCGATGGAGCCGCAGATCGAGCCCGGCAATAACTGGCTCGACGAACGGGATGCCCAGAATCTGTTCGTCCTCGGAAGGTTGAAGCCCGGCGTCACCATGGCTCAGGCGGAAGCGGCCTTGAACGGAATCGCGGCGGAGTTGGCGCGCGAGTATCCCAAAGACGCCGCCGGAATCCAGATCGCGCTCTCCTCTCCGGGGCTGTTCGGTTCCTATCTTCGCGGCACCGTCCGGGCCTTCGCGGCGGTCCTCATGGGCGTGGCCGGGCTGGTGTTGCTGATCGCGTGCGTGAACCTGGCCAGCCTGCTGCTGGCGCGCGCGGCGGACCGGCGCAAGGAGACCGCGATCCGCCTGGCCCTCGGTGCCGGCCGCGGCCACCTCATCCGCCAGTTGCTCACCGAGAGCATGGTGTTGGCGCTGGTAGGCGGCGCGGCGGGAGTGCTGCTGGCGAAGTGGCTGACCGCTATGTTCGCAGCCTGGCGCCCGCCGATCGATGTGCCGGTGTTCCCGGCGCTGGCGGTCGACGCGCCGGTGATGATCTTCGCGACTCTGGCGTCGGTGGTGACGGGGGTGCTGTTCGGACTGGCGCCGGCGCTGCAATCGGTGCGTACGGCACTGGCTCCCGCGCTGAAAAACGAAGCCGTGGCCGAGCGCCTGCGGCGGTTCCACCTGCGCGACGTGCTGGTGGCCGCGCAGGTGGCGATGTCGGTGGTGTTGCTGGTGGGATCGGTGCTGGTGGTGCGCAGCCTGCGGCACGCGTTGAGTCTGAACGTGGGGTTCGAACCGCGCCACGCGGCCACCGTGGCTTTCGATCTGGGGATCCAGGGTTACGATGAGACGCGCGGGCGCGAGTTCCAGCACCGCATCCTGGACCGCGTGCGCGAGATGCCGGGGATCGAGTCGGCCGCCATCATCGACGGGATGCCGCTCAGCCTCTATTGGAACAACAGCACCATCATGATCGAGGGCAAACCGGTCCCACGTGCCATGGATGCGCCGCTGGCGGCGATGTTTCGCGTATCGCAGGGCTACTTCCATACGGCCCGCACGCCGCTCGTAGCCGGGCGCGATTTCGACGACAATGACCGCAAAGGAGCGCCGCGCGTGGCAATAGTCAACGAAACCTTTGCGCGGCAGATGCTGCCGGGCGAGAATCCGATTGGAAAACGCTTCCGCCACGACGCAACCCGTGGAGTATGGAAGGAAATCGTCGGCGTGGTCGCGGATGGGAAGTACCGGTCGCTGGGCGAAAAGCCGATGTTCGCGGTATTCGAGCCGATCGAAGAGGCCTACAATTCCACCACGACCGTTCTCGCGCGTTCGCCGCTGCCCGAAGACCAGGTGGCAGGGATGCTGCGCCGCGCGGTGTACGAATTGGACCCGACCATTTCCATCTACGGCGCCGGCAGTGAAACCAGCCAACTGGCGCTGGTTCTGTTTCCCGCCCAGATCGCGGCCACAGTGCTGGGAGCCTTCGGCTTGCTGGCTGTAGTGCTGGCCGCCACCGGCGTGTACGGGATCATGGCCTACGCCGTGGCGCGGCGCACGCGTGAGATCGGGATCCGCATGGCGTTGGGCGCCAAGCCGGCGCAGGTGATCGGCGTCGTGCTTTCGCACACCGCGCTGCTGCTCGGGATCGGGGGCGCTGCGGGCCTGGCCCTGGCGCTGGCGGCCGGCCGGCTCTTTGCGCAGATCCTGTATGGCGTCAGCGCACGGGACCCGGTCACCTACGCGGTCGCCATCGCCCTGATGATGCTGGTGGCAGTGGCAGCTTGCTGGTTCCCGGCGCGCCGCGCCATGACCGTAGACCCGGTGACCGCCCTGCGCACGGAGTGACGCGCTTTCGGCAGGTGCAATGATGCGGGTGGGGCAGGGCGGTGCTCGCCTGCCCAGATGCGGAGTCAGACCCGCCAAGCTCCCAAACGTTCACCGAAGCCCGGGCGCCTTTTGCGGCATCATAGACTTGAGGGGCCCGGCGCTGTCTTTATCCACTTCCAGTACTGAACAGCACCCGCATGTCAATCCGTGGATCGTGGCAATCGCGGTAATGTTTGCCACGTTCATGGAGGTGCTCGACACCACCGTGGTCAACGTGTCATTGCCCCACATCGCCGGCAACCTCTCGGTGAGCGTGGATGAGGCTGCCTGGGCGCTCACCTCCTACCTGGTGGCCAACGCCATCATTCTGCCGATGACCGGCTGGCTGGCTAATTATTTCGGCCGCAAGCGCATGCTCACCGCCGCCGTCTTCGGGTTTACCGCCGCGTCGTTCATGTGCGGGTTGGCGCCGAACCTGGCCAGCCTGGTTGTCTTCCGCGTGATCCAGGGCGCCACCGGCGGCGCGCTCCAGCCGCTGTCGCAGGCGGTTATGTTGGAGGCCTTCCCTCCTCAGGACCGCGGCAAGGCCATGGCGTTCTGGGGCCTGGGAATCGTGGTCGCGCCCATGCTTGGGCCGGTGATCGGCGGCTGGCTCACCGACAACTATAGCTGGCGCTGGGTCTTTTACATCAACCTTCCGGTAGGACTGGGGTCCATCCTCATGACCCGCTGGTTCATCTTCGATCCGCCCTACATTCGCCGGTCAAACCGCGGCATCGACTACTGGGGCATGGGCATGCTGGCTCTCGGCGTGGGCGCTCTGCAAATCGTGCTCGACAAAGGGCAGGAGGAAGACTGGTTCGCCTCGCACTGGATCAGCGTGCTGGGGATGATCGCCGTTCTGGCTCTGCTGGCCTTCGTGATTCGCGAACTGCGCACCCGCGATCCTGTAGTCCACCTGCGGGTATTCAAGGTGCGAACCTACAGCGCGGGAGTGTTTCTGATGACCGTGCTGGGCTTCGTGCTGTACGGCAGCCTGCTGCTGGTGCCGATTTTCCTGCAGACGCTGCTGGGGTACCCTGCCCTGAACGCCGGAATCGCCATGGCGCCCCGCGGCCTGGGCTCATTCCTGATGATGCCGGTGGTGGGCACCGTGCTCGGAAAGTTCGATCCCCGCAAGGTGCTGGCCGTGGGATTGGTGGGCGCGTCCTGGACCCTGTACGCGCTCTCGCGGCTCAACCTGCAGGCCGGCTACTGGGACATTTTCTGGCCTCAGTTCATTCAAGGAGCGTCGCTCGCCCTGCTGTTTGTGCCGCTCACCACCGCTACCATGGATCCCATCCCCAAAGAGGAAATGGGCAACGCCACCAGCATGTTCAACCTCATGCGCAACCTCGGCGGCAGCTTCGGAATCGCCAGCGCCACCACTTACCTGTTCCGGCGGGAGCAATTTCACACCAATCTGTTGACCGCGCGCGTGACCGCGTTCAACCCGCAAATGCAGATCATGACGCGCGGCATTCAGGCCAACATGGTCGCGCATGGCGCCGACCCGGTGACAGCGGCTCATCAATCCTACGGCGTCATCTGGGGCATGGTCCTGCGGCAGGCCGCCATGGTTTCCTTTGTGGATACTTTCCTCGCCATGGCGGTAGTCTTTCTTTTGGTGCTGCCCCTGCTAACCGTGATGAAAAAGCCCAGGCACTATCGCGGCGGCGCGGCCGCCCATTGACGCTATGCTGAGAAGGTCTGCCGCGCGCACGGCGTTGGCTGCCGCATTGTTGTGCGCCGCGGCGCTCGCGGCGGACTCCGGCCAGGCATTGTTGGACGCCGCCGCGCACGGCCAGGCCGAACGCGTCCGGGCTCTGCTGGACCAGGGCGCCGCCATCGAAGCCCAGGACAACAACGGGCGGACACCCCTCATGCTGGCAGCCCAGCACGGGCACGCGGACACGGTGCAGTTGCTCCTCGCCAAGGGCGCGAGCGCGATGGCCCGCGACCGTCGCGGGGCAACCGCGTATGTTCTGGCGCTATTTTCCCCGTCTGGACCGCGGCTGGGGATCGAAGCGGTCCTGAAAGCTCTACCGGCGCCCAAACGCCCACGCCTGGTGGTGGATGCCGCGTGGAGCCGTGAGAACCTGTACAGCTCCTGCGCGCTGCGCCCCGATCAACTAGTGCAACACGTCGGCGGAATGGAGCCGGACGGGATGATCGTAACCGCCTTCCGCGCCTTTTTCGCGGCGTCGGGAAAGAACCTGGTGGACATCGTGCGGAGCGCCACGCACGGGTTGGCCGCACTCCCTTCGGACGACGCATTCCATGATGCCGATGCGGTCTTGAGCCTGGAAGTGCGGCCATCCGCGGCCTGTGTGCCGCAAGGATCGTACGACAATCTGGGCCTGGCAATCGATGTGCAACTGTGGCGCGCGCGCGACCGCGCCGTGCTGCTGAAGAAGACCTTTGGCGCAGGCCTCAAGGGACTTCATGCCGTAAGCGCTACCAGCCCCACGCAGTACTTCCCTATGTACGAAGGATGGACCAAGTCCCACGCCGAGCAGATCTACTGGGCGGCGGTGGAGGCGTGGATGCGAGCCGCGCCGTAGGCACATGCTTGAGCTCGTGCCAGGAGTTCTCTAATTCTAATCGGCCACGCCGAAAAGCCTCCTGCAGCGCTCTAGCATAGCGGGGTCATCCACGCCGGAAAACCCAAACCCATTCCACCGATAGGCCGCCGTGCGTACGCCCTCACTGCCTGGTTGCAGTTCGATGAAGGAATCGCGGCGGTGCAACGCGCACAGCACTCCGTCACCGGCGGGCAACAGTGCGGCGTCCCGCAGGGGCCAAGCCAGAGCGCTTCCACGCCAGCGCGCCACCAGGCCTGAGCTCTGAACCTCATATACGTAAGGGCGCACACCGTCTTCAGCGTCGATCGGCGAAAAGTGCCGCTCCAGAGTCAATAGCAATTCGGCGCCGGTTGGTCCCGCGAGCTTGCCCACCTCCGCGGAGAGCAACGACATTGGCGCCGACCGCCAGGTTCGCTCACCGGGTTGTCTCCCTTCGATCAGGTAGTCGTTCCGATCTTCCCCCGTGTCGAGGACGCGCCCGCGAATCGTGTACCCGTTGACGGAGGGAAGCGGAGACAGCTCAGCTACGCAGGATTCGATTGCATCTGTTTCCGCTGGCGCGACGGTGGGAAATGCGGTGCCGGCCGGCGTCTGGGTGTGGATGGTACCGCAGCGCAGCAGGTTCCCGCGGATGCGACAATCCGCAATCA
>Ga0335081_10008200_pt1 | contig 16747 bp, 12 predicted proteins | sample Lox_Sample_35_FD_206713 | JGI IMG/M metagenome (GOLD analysis project Ga0335081, IMG submission 206713) | Soil microbial communities from Loxahatchee National Wildlife Refuge, Florida, United States - Lox_Sample_3.5 | ecosystem: Environmental > Terrestrial > Soil > Wetlands | place: USA... | reverse complement strand
GCGTCTTCACGTCGAGCACTCCAATTCTTACCTTCGGATTTGGATCGCCCACCTGTGGGATTGGAATTTTTTCCCATTCGTTGTGAAGACCTTCGTAGTTTGAGATCTGGATGATGGGGACGGGACTCTCGTCAAACTGCCAGTATGCAATAAACCTGCTGTCCGGCGACCAGTTCCACGCCTGTGGCTCTCCGAACTCCTCTTCGTAGACCCAATCGTAGTGGCCGTTGAAAACATGATCGGTTGCATCAGAGGTCAGCTGCACTTCGCTCTGTGTCGCGAAGTCATAGACGAACATGTTGCCATTTCGTTCGTAACCGACCATCGACCCGTCGGGAGAGAGCTCGGCCGTCCTTGCGTCCTTTGCGGCTACCTTGAGGTCCTTCTCGTTCAGAGAATAGATATAGTAGTCCGAGATGCCAGACTTTCGGTAAATCTTCCTGAACCTCGTTTCGAACAGGATGTGTCTGGAATCGTGTGCCCACTGGAATGATCGATAGCTAAACGCTTCGTTCGTATCCGGAAACATCATCCCGTGAGCACTGAATGTCAACTCGTCCTTTCCCGACGTTGGATCGAACGTGCGTATCTCCTCTTGCTGCGCCAGGTCATTCACCGTTATATAAGAATATCGCCTTCCGTTATCGATCCAATTAAGACTCTGTGGGCCGGATCTGCCGGCAAGCTGTCCGCCAGCCATAATGGCTTCCTCGATATTCTTGAAGCGGGCCTTTTCCTGGGCACGGAGACACGTGGAGGTGAACAGGATGAGTACGAGCAGTTTGACGGTGGTATAGATGTGAGTCTTCATAATGTTTTGTCTTTCGTTGCGTGTGGCAGGTGCTGGATAAGTACGATAGGACATCTCGACCGTTGGAATCCGATGAAGATTTGTTGGTTGGATGTAACCGGGACGGATAAATCTAACGCATTCGCTCGCAATTCTCAAGCTCTGAAGTTCGTTTTTGCTATTGCTGGTCCGGCTTCGCTGCATTCCTTCGCGGGGGACCAAGCCGGGCTCTTGCGGTGCGGCAAATCGATTTTCGCAGGAGTCAGAAATTGAAGGTGAGTCGCAATGCCCACGTGAGGGCATCGCTCGCGTGTGTCAGTCCGGCACCGACGCCGGCATTGACGACGAAGAATTCTGAAAAAGCGTACTCGATCTTCGGATACAACAGATGCACTTGTTCGTCCTTGGGAAGGAGGTGGTGAACAGGACCGAGTGCCGTGTAATATTCCAACATCAACCGAAGCGTTTCGGGGATGATCTCATACGCAATCATACCTTCGGGCTCTAATCCCATTCCTTCATCCGCCTCAGGTCCGTCGAACGCAAAGGTGACGATCGGATTGATGTCGAATTTCCAGCGCCCGATGGTCTTGTCAATGATGGGTCGGATTTCAAGGGTGACGTGGTTAGGTTCATATTGCAACTGCGGGAATCCAATTTCGGCACTGAGCGAAAGTCCGACGGGAAGTCTCCAGTCATCCGGCGCTTTGACACGGGGACGCAGGCGGAAGCCGGCGAACTCCGTTCCGCCGTCCGGCCTGTACGCGAACAGGAGGTAGCTCCCCATCTCAAAACAGTCCGTCACACCGCGTGTGAATTCGAACGCCAGATGCTCCTGGTGATTCGAAGGTGCAACGGTTCCATCCCATGCGGTGTTGCCGCGTCCGACGAAGATATTGTGCACGTCGAGTTCATAGTGGTTGACAGGCACGAGGTCCGATTCATACACCTGGACTTCAAAACTGTCTTGTGCATGAATGGATGGTGTCAGGACAATAGCGAAGAGGATACCAAGAGTGAGAGCACAGAATTGTATTGTCGACATACGCGCTGTCGGTTGCAGTCCGGATGTTCTGTGATTCGGTTTCCCCTAAAACATCGAGGCGCGTGAAATGGTTCAGGAATAAAAGGCTCAAGAGGGTGATAGGATGTCCATTCTCGATAGCCGGGTTAGATGCCGGCTGGGTTGAAAGGTTTAATCAAATCGTACCGTTTTCAGGAGAAAAACTCTTATATCCCCTGAAACTCTTGAGAATTCCATTAGTCTTACTCTGCAACCAACACGCGTTTGAATCGGAACAGTCAAGGTCACAAACACGAAAAAAACAGTATTTATCATTCTCGTGTCGCTGGCGTCTTCTACCGCTTTCGCTCAAAATGCGATCCTGCAGGGGAAAATCGCCGGGAGTAATCGAAAATCCCCCGTGGTCGGAGCATTTGTGAAACTCACCCGCGAGAGCGACACGACCGATGTGCATCGCACTTCGACTGATGCAGCAGGAGAGTTCGCATTCTTCAATCTTGGGTTCCACACGTACGTTCTTGAAGCAACGAGCATCGGGTATGTGAAACTGACGAAGACTATTCGTGTTGAACGACCTCTTCAAAATATCGGAACTCTTCTCATGGCGCGGGGCGTGATTCCTCTCAGCGAGGTTGTCGTCGAAGGTATCATGCCCCCTGCGGAGCAGAAAGCCGACACCACGGAATTCATGGCGAAGGCGTTCAAAACCAATCCGGACGCGGATGCGGGAGATCTCCTGGAAAAGATGCCCGGCATAACGGTGAGTACCACCGGGACCGTGACGACGAACGGAGAGACTGTCCAGCAAATTCTTGTCGATGGAAAACCGTTCTTCGGCGGAGATCCAACCATAGCGCTGCGCAATTTACCTGCAGAGGCGATCGAAAAAATTCAAGTCTTCGATAAAATGAGCGATCAGTCGGAATTCACAGGCTTCGACGACGGGCAATCAATTAAAACGGTGAACTTCATTCTGAAGCGCGAAAGGCGCAACAGTCAGTTCGGCAAAACGTACGCCGGGTACGGTGATGAGGACAAATACATCGCGGGGGGAAGTGCGAACTACCTGAACGGCGACACCAGGGTTTCCGTTATCGCGCTTTCCAATAACATCGATCAGCAGAACTTTTCAACCCAGGATCTGCTCGGCGTGCTCAACACAACAAATCAACGCGGGGGATTTTTTTCTGGCGGCGTTAATGGGAGGCGTGCGGGGGGAGGCGGAAGAGGCGGCCGGGGTGGAGGTGGCGGAGGTGGGTTTGGCGGCGGTGGCGGACTTGTAGGGGGAGGCAGTGGCGGCGGATTTACGTTTGGCGGCTCGTTGGGTAATTTTCTCGTTGGACAACAGAGCGGAATCACCTCGACCAATGCATTCGGCGCAAATTATGCGGATACGTGGGCAAAAGGCCTTCAGCTCAATCAAAGCTATTTCTTCAACGGCACCGACAACCAAAACAACCAGTCCCTGAACCGGCAATATTTCGCGACCCAGGATTCCATTAACCTGTACGACCAGGCTACAAATTCAGAGAGCAAAAACTACAACCATCGCTACGATGCACGGATCGTGTACTCGCTTGATTCTTCAAATTCAATGATCGACCTGCCGAGGCTTTACTTCCAGAACAACCATCAGACGAATCTGCTCACGGCGGAGAACGCCTTGACGCCGACACAATTGATCAATCAGGCACTAAACAATAATGACGGCTCCACGACCGGCCAAAATCTCACAAATCACCTGGTCCTTCGTCATAGATTTGAAACGCCGGGGAGAACCATTTCCGTGGATCTCGGCATGGCGTATAACCATAAACAGGGATCAAGCAGTCTTCAATCGCTCGCGGAGTATTACCAGGGGCAGGGAAATCTGAACGACACGGTCGACCAGCAGTCGGGCCTTCTGACAAACACGTCCACCCTCTCGGCACGGGCGGCCTATACGGAGCCTGTTGGGACGTTCGCGCTGCTGCAGCTGACGTACAATCCCTCGATTTCATACAGCACGTCTGATAACCGGAAATTCAATCTTGACCCGATCACCCAGCAATACTCAGCGCTTGATACGAGCCTGACAAATTCCTACAATAACACGAGTACTGCTCAGAACGCCGGGATTGGCTTTTTAATGCGACGATCCGGTTTCAATTTCATGGCGAACCTGGCGTACCAACGGAGCACTCTTCAGGGAAACCAAACATTCCCTGTTTCGAGTTTGGTCGACAGGGTCTTTTACAATATTCTTCCCTCCGCGAATATGAATTACACGATCTCCGACCACAGCAATTGGCGGGTTTTTTTCCGGACATCGACACGAACACCCGCCATCAACCAATTGCAGAACGTCGTGGACAATTCAAACCCACTCGTGCTCACGACCGGCAATCCCGACCTGCTGCAATCGTACAGCAGCACCTTCGTTTCCCGCTATTCCATTACGGATGCTACAAGAGCGCGGAGCTTCTTCTTCCTCTTCTCGTTGCAAAGCACCAGCAACTCTATTGCGAACTCGACGAGCACGGCGACGCGCGATACTGTTTTGCCCGGCGGAATTCTCATGCAACAGGGCACACAGTTGGTGGTTCCGGTTAACCTGAACGGTTCGTGGACATCAAACGCATTCTTGACCTACAGTCTTCCGGTGACCTGGTTCAAGAGTATTCTGAATCTCAGTTCCGGGTTCAGCTATTCCCACACACCGGGTTTGGTCAATCAGATTGAAAACTTCGCCAACACGTCGACTATTACAGGCGGGAGCGTGCTGAGCAGCAATATCAGCGAAGACGTCGATTTTACCCTGTCGTACCAGGGGAACTACAACATCGCACGCAATACTATTGATCAGACCTTGAACAGCAACTACTATAGTCACGTTGCGAGTCTGAAGCTGAATTTGATATTCTGGCATGGCGTCGTGTTCAGGAATGAAGTGAGCAATACTTTGTACAGCGGCTTAAGCGCAGGGTATGACCAGGACTATGTATTGTGGAATATCAGTCTTGGCAAAAAGTTCTTCAAGGACGATCGTGGCGAGTTGAGACTCACCGCCACCGACATCCTTAATCAAAACAAAAGCGTCAGCCGGACGGTCACAGATACCTACATACAGGACACGCAGAACAAGGTCCTCGGTGAATACGTGATTCTCATGTTTACATACACGGTCAGATGAACGTGAAGACTGTTCCTTGTTGGATGAACGTGCTGGAGGAAGCTTGTCTGACCTTGTTATGGCTTGTTTCACGCTCAAAGTGTACACATGAAGGACGGCCGGTGTACTCTATTCTATACTCGGGCAATTCAACGGTAGGAGCTGGGTTGGCAAAACGGTTGGCCAACGGGAAAGTGGCAAGCACTCCATTCTTGGCACGGGCATTGTCTTAAGGATGAATCCCGAACTGTGAATGAAGGAACCGTGAACATGGATCGAAGACGTTCGACCGAAGCAGGGTCGGTCCTAATGATTATCGTGGGCACATTCGTTGCCTGTTTTTTTCTGATGCTGGCTGGCTGTTCCTCGCACGTGCTGGAAAGCAGGTGGAACGAAGGTCCGACAACAATCGATGGTATAGGCGCCGCGTGGCACGATACGCTGGCGTCTCTGGACGACAAAAAAACCTTTGTCGGATTATTGAACGATCAGGACTATCTCTATGTCAGGCTGGTAACGACCAATCGGGACCTCGAAAGTCAGATCATACGACAGGGGCTTACATTTTGGTTTGACAGGGATGGCGGCGAGAAAAAAAATTTTGGGATCCGGTTTCCTCTCGGCATTTACGGATCTGGTGGAATGGGGGGATATGGCAGGGGGCGTGATGACGAACAGGCTTATCGAAGAAGAGACAGCATCTTTGTCCCGGTCAACGACCTCGAAATCTTCGGTCCTGATCAAGGGGAACAACACCGCCTGACGTTTGCCAAGGCCAAGAGTATTGACGCGCGGTTTCACACTTCCTTTGACACGCTTACGTACACTCTGAAGGTTCCTATCTCAAGCAGTGGATACATTCCGTACTCCATCGGGGCGAGGCCTGGAACGATCGTCGGCGTTACCATCGAGTCTTCCAACAATGGAGGAGGTGGCAGACCTTCGGAAGGTTCCGGGGGAGAAGGAGGTGGAAGGGGCGGCGGTTACGGCGGGCGGGGAGGATACGGTGGAGGCCTTGGTGGGCGCGGTGGATATGGCGGGGGAGGGTTCGGCGGAAGGAGAAGCGGCGCCGCCGGCCAATCAAAGCCGTTTAGTCAATTTATGAGGGTCGAGCTCGCTTCTTCGAGCTCAGTCTCAAAATAGTTGCCTGCATACAAGCGTAGGAACAACCTTTGCTGTTCAGCTGCAAATACGCACACTTGCTGGCAAAAGAAGAACCAGGCAAGCTCTTTTGAGGAAGTCTACTCGTCAATGTCGCTCTTCGATGGTTGGACTCTGATGGTTTGAACGTCCGTAAACAACACGATGTTATATCAAGATGAGGACCAGATATGCGTAGTCTAAGGCTCCGTTGTCACTCCCTCGTTCGTCAGCCACTGATATCGTTCATCGTTATTATTATTGCCTTCGCGATTTCCGGGTGCGCTGCGACGATGCATCTCCCCAGTCACTGGAATGAGCACAAGATCGTTGTCGATGGACAGAACAAAGAGTGGGACATAACCTATCTGATTGATGACAACAAACTGGTGATAGGGTTTGTCAATGACAGCAGCTTTGTGTACCTCTTACTGGCCACGAATGACCGGGGGCTTGCGATGAGTATGATGCGGAGTCTCACTGTCTGGTTTGACCCAAAAGGTGGAACGGATCACACATTTGGGATTCGGTACCCACTTGGAGGGATGTTTGCACGAGGAAGCAGGTCCGGCGAGGGCGAGGAGGCGGATGTGTCAACACCCGTCGAGAGAGCTGGTTCCGGTTCGACGGAACTGGAAATACTGGGTCCCGGAAAAGACGACCGCCACAGGATGCAGATCCTTGAAACAGGGGGTATCCAGGCAAGCGTGAGCCACGGCGGCAACTCGTTCGTGTACGAACTCAGGGTCCCATTTTCCGCAACATATCCGTTCTCGATTAAGTCAACGTTGGGATCGACCATTGCTCTTGGGCTCGAGACGTCGCAAACCAGCATGCCAAAAAGAGAGCAGTCCGATGGTGAGCGGCGCGAAGGGGGAGAAGAGGGCGGTGAAGGTGGGTTTGGCGGTGGTGGCATGAGGGGTGGAGGGCGTGGCGGCCGCGGAGGGCGAGGAGGATACGGAGGTTCGGGAGCTGCAGAACAGTTGGATATATGGATGAAGGTACCGCTGGTCGCAAAAGATACGGTGGAACAATGAATGCAAGCGCAAGGTGCCGCCCTGAAACTTCGGCGCGGAGACTGATGACGCAACACCCGCTCATTGCAAAATCGTGACAATTGTATAACTGGTAATAGCTTTTGTATTCAAACGCAGGTGGACCCGGGCCCCGCGCACACTTCGAAGCTCCTCATTTCAACAGCATGAGCCTCCGGGTTTCCGCAAAAGAACCAGCGGTCAACCGGCAAAAGTACACTCCTGAGGCAAGGTGCGAAAAATCGAGGGTTTCAGCGTAAAGACCGGCTGTGCGCTCATCTCCGTCAAGGACGGACATGACTTCTCTCCCGAGAACATCGTACACCTTGAACGTGACAGGCTCGGAAGTTGCGAGATCGATCTGAAAAGTTGTTGTGCCGTTAAATGGATTAGGGTAATTCTGCGAGAGCATCGTTGAGGCGGGTATGGTTCTTTCCGCAAGGACGGTGTCTTCGTTCCATTCAAATCTGTATGCACGGTAAGAAAATATTCCAGGGTCGAACGAAAGCTCAAAGATCTTCGAACCGTCGGGCGCAATCTCCGTCACCGCCGTGGATGCGGCTCCCCACCCGATCACCGTGTTTCCTCCCGGCAACCTCTGCACATATCCCATGGCACTTCCATAGATATCCGGCGTGTTTCGATATTGCCAGACCATCGTTGCGGTTTTGTTGATTTCATCGACGCTGTACTCCACCGCGCGCGAGAAACTGGGAGTGTGGAAATTCCCATTGTCGAACAGGACGATGTCACCGTTGTCCAGCATGCGCACGGCGTGCTGATGTGAAAAACCGAGTGTATCATTGAGCATGGTAAACTGGTTGTTCTTGCCTCCCCATCGCCACAGGATTTGTCCGGTTCCTCGGTCGATCTTTGTGATTTCGTCCATGTGCCGGCTTGACAGGAGAATGTTGCCGTCCGTGTCGAGCTCGAGCGCGTTGCTGTGGACGTAGTCGATGGAAGCGGCGGTGAGGTCTTCGTGCGTTGCATCGGTAATCTGGAAGTGATCCCAGCTTCGCCATTCGAACACGACGTTCTTCTGACTGTCCAGTTCCTGGACTATAATGCCGATGACCATTGCGGAGGGGTTGCCGCCGGGGACGATCGCGCTCATGTCGACATTCTCCGGGTCGTCTCCCAGCAGGAGTGCGTGGCCGTTGGGAAGCATTCGTAACTCGTGGAGGTCGGTCGCGTATCCGTCGCCGCAACTGAAGCTGTCAACGACTGAATAGGTCGAATCCATCACGAAAAACTTGCCGTTGGACATGTCAAAATAAGAAAGTCGTCCCGTCGGTTGAATCTTGAAATCCAGGCACCATCCCGCCATCTTGCGGTAGAAGACCGGATTGCCAGAATTGTCGACGATCATTAGGTAAGGTCTGGAAGACGATGAGGGATTGTTTGCAAGAAAAACATAGCCGGGTGCGGTAGTTCCGTTGAGCGAAGTTGCAATGTGCGGAAAATCCAGCGGCAGAGTATCGTTGTTCGCACCGGCATCCAACTCAGCTCCTTCTGCGTCCCAACAGGGCGACGGTGCGGATTCACGTGGGATGCTTGACTCCTCCAACGGCAACTCGGGAGTCATCCGAAACCCGTTCGGAATCGGTCCTCCGGTATAGAATTTGAAACCGGTGGAGACAATAGGTCGAGAGGAAATGGTTGTAAGACCTCCACAGAACTCTACGGCGACCGTCTCTCTGGAGGCAAACGGCACGTCCGGTTTGAAGATTACTTCATGATGATCGTCCGAGAAGAACACTCGGCCCGCATGTGCTCCAGAGACCGAGCCCCTGACCCTGAAGAGATCAGGGGGGATACGTGTGGACGGGTCGATCCTTTCGGATGGACGGATGATGACGGTGGTCGTAGGAAGCACAACCCGTGCTTGCGGAAGGGGAGACTGGTATTGAATAGCTATGGAGTCCGAAGAAATTTGCGCTGTAAAACACTTGGGTGAGGCGGCGGAGGCCACGGCAATAAGTGCGATCAACCCACGATGTTTGCTCATGATATGTTCACCGACCAGCGTTTTTGTCAATCCCGGCGGACCGATTCAACTGGTTTTGACACATTGAAATGGGGTTTGCAGACAGACACACCCCACCATTGAATTCGACCGCATCCTGCCAGAATGGTTTAATCGAGCAACAGTGATTTGAAAAATTTGCTTGCCAACCGGACAAGGTCGCACAAACAATTCCTTGTCTGTGGGCGACGGCGCTCTTTGATTTTTGATTCCGAGTTTGTAGCTTTCATACTGGCGTTGCGGAGTCAAGCCGCCGTTGATGAACGTCCTGCTTGGACTCGGAAAAATGCCCGACGAGCCGCACAGGGGGATATACGTACATAGAGAAAGGATCTATTATGGGAAGAACTACACTGGTTATGGTTGCCCTCCTCGTTGTATACCGCTACGGAATCGCGCAACCTTCGGACGCTTCTGTCATTGTCCATCAGAGCACACTGAATAAATTCTTGACGGCGGTAGGACCTATTAGCGGGACGGAGCAATTCAAGGTCATCGGCATTGGCGGCACATACACGTGGACGCTCCGTAACGCGCGGATTGAACTCAAGCCCAATCAGGCACAATTTGTTGCTGATGCCAGCGTCAAAGTGGGTCCGCTTTCGTACGGTTCGGTGGCAGCGGGGGACGTCGAAGTAAAATACCATCCGGAGACGAACAGGATTTCGATGAAAGTCCTTAAGGCGGAATTCGAGGTCTATACGAAAATCTTCGGCAAGAAAATTCACATCACGAATATCGACGCCGCAAAATTCTACCGTCCTGAGTTTGAATTTGCAGGCCCCCAGCCCGTTGAGCCGAAGGTCGATGTCGCCCTTCCGGGTGGTGCGAAGAAGACGATCTTCATCGCGCCGGTGAGACAGAATCTGCATCTTGAACAGGACCAGATCGTCGTTACATCCCAGCTGGTGTTTTCCGATCATCCGATCGGCAACGGCGGCGCCGGGGGAAGATAGTTCCTCCACGAAATTGCCAGGTACTGGCACCGATCTCTCGGGAATGGCGCTTTCCGCGAATTCGTCAAGCTCTCCGTTCTTTCGCCTGGAAAAATCATTACCTTCAGAGAGGCATTCTCAATCCCACCATCAAGATCACAATGGATCGGAAACGCACGGTTCTCGTAGGACCACCTCGCGCTCGCAAACGTATCGCCTTCGCATGCTTTTCCCGTTCGTTGGGAGGACTCGAGCTTTCGACCATTCGTCTTGCAGTGGCGATGAGCGAACGAGGGAATACCGTGCTGTTGATCGTTCCCCCCGGATCGCCGCTACAACAGCGGGCCGTGGAGGCAGGTGTTGAGGCGGCGGTGCTCGAACCGCGCTGGAAGTACGGCGATCTAATGACCGCTTTTCACCTCGGCCGGTTGCTCAGGGACAACCGCGTCGATGTGCTTCTTTTGATGCAGTCGAAGGACATTCATTTGGCCTCGATTGCCTCCTTGATCGCGAAAAACACAAAGCTGGTGTTTTATCAACAGATGGATTCCGGCTACAACAAGCGGGATCCCTTCCATACATTGTTCTACTCGAGACTGTCCCGCTGGATTTCCCTCACCGAAAACATGAAAAGCAATGTGCAGGCTTTCACCCGGGTGCCCGACGGGAAGGTCGACGTCATTCCGCTCGGAGTGGACCTGCGTCGGTTCGATCCAGCGAAGCACGACAGATCCCGGGCGCGCGCATTCTTCGGATTGCCGGAGAAAGGACCGCTCATAGGCGTGCTGGGAAGACTGGACCCGCAAAAAGGACAGGAAGTCTTTTTACGTGCAGTGCCGGCGCTCGTGAAGAAACACGCCAACGCTCACTTCGTGATCGCAGGGGATGAAACTGCAGGTGAGGCAGACTACAAAAACTCGCTCGAGAGGTTATGTAAGAATCTGGCGATCAGGGAGCACGTGACATTCCTTCCATTCACGAACGATGTTCCCCGACTCCTGGCGGCTCTGAATATCGTTGTGCTTCCTTCGTATTTTGAAACGTACGGCCTTGTGGTCATCGAAGCGATGGCCATGGAACGTCCTGTCATTGCCACGAATGCCGGAGGAGTGCCGGAGATCATTACGGATGGCAGGACGGGCATCCTTGTTGAACCACGGGACTCCGTAAGCCTCGCACGCGCAATCCACCGACTGCTCACCAGTGCTCCTTTACGTGTAAGGATCACACGATTGGCGAGAGAAGAAGTTCTTCGCCGCTTTGATTTTGACCTCTGTGTTGACCGACTCCTTACCTCGCTTGACGCGATGGAGGAAACCCCGCGGTCGTTCGGCGGTCACGCTCCGAGGCTAGATGCTTAGCATCTTCATAGCCGACTCGGGATACCTCGGTCCGCTCGCCGCATTTTTGGGGATCACCTTGTTGATGTCATCGAGCTCATTCCTGGTGAACGCAATCTGCAACGCTCCGATGTTTTCGTCGAGATGATTCCGTTGCGTTGTGCCCGGGATGGGAACGATGTCGTTTCCCTGTGCCAACACCCACGCGAGTGCAATTTGCCCTGCGGTCGCTCCCTTGCTCTTCGCAAGGCTTTCGATGTGCGAGACGAGTTCGAGGTTCTTTCCGAAGTTCTCTCCCAGGAAGCGCGGAGAAGTCCGACGAAAGTCGTTCGCCGGAAAATCTTCCGTGCGCTTGAATCTGCCGGTCAGGAAGCCCCTCCCCAACGGACTGTACGCAACATAACCGATTCCGAGCTCGCGCACGGTTGGCAAGATTTCTTCTTCGGGGTCCCGTGTCCAGAGCGAGTATTCCGTTTGCAACGCTGTGATCGGATGCACGCGATGTGCACGCCTGATTGTCTTGGCCCCCGCTTCAGACATTCCCAGGTAGCGCACTTTTCCCACTCTCACCAGATCCGCCATCGCGCCGATCGTTTCCTCGATTGGTACATTCGGGTCGACGCGATGCTGGTAATAGAGGTCGATAAAGTCCACGCCAAGCCGCTTGAGCGAAGCATCGCACGCCTGTTTCACGTATTCCGGGCGGCCGTTGACGCTCCGAACTGCACGGTCTTTCGTGCGCACGATTCCGAATTTTGTCGCGAGGACAACCGAGTCGCGCTTTCCCTTGAGGGCCTTTCCGACAAGCTCCTCGTTCCTGAACGGACCGTACATGTCCGAAGTGTCGAAAAACGTGATTCCTGAATCCAGCGCACGGTGAATCGTCGCTATCGATTCTTGATCATCGGCGGTGCCATAGAACTCTGACATTCCCATGCATCCGAGACCAAGGGCAGAAACTGTCACTCCGAGTGTTCCCAGTTTTCGTTGTTCCATTGTAGTAATTCCTTCGTCGGGTTATTCTTCGAGAAGCCATCTCAAAAACCATATGTATCAAGCTGAACTTGCTTGCCCCGAACGCTTTGTGCACGGATTCAGCATTCAATACCTGCCCAGGAAGAGAGCCTGAACAAGTTCGGAGCGACTGCGAGTGCACATGGGAGACGGGCTCCAGGAGCGGCAGACATACATTCTTGAAAAAACCTGAAAGTTACAAGCGCTGCAACACAAAGAGAAAGTCTGAAAGATCTCAGAACAACGGCGAGTTTCACAGTTGCGGATCGGTGGGAGGTTGACATACCAGTGGAGTTTCTGTATTATGAAACCCTTCGCAACACACATTTCATGCAGAAGCATTCGCAGAAAAGAGAATCCAGCGACCCCCTCCCGTAAAGAGAATTTATGATTTTATCGCATTTTGATTTTTTCCACGCCGCAGCGCTCGTCGTTGCCGGAGTTGTCGCCGGCGTGATGAATTCCATTGCCGGCGGAGGAACCCTCGTCACGTTTCCTACACTCATTTGGATTGGAATCCCTTCGATTGCCGCCAATGCGACGAGTACCGTCGCCCTCCTCCCCGCGACGTTCGGGAGTGTTGTCGGATACCGCAAAAAGATCCGACCCATCGTTGCCTGGCTGAGGCTGTTCGTTCCGGTCAGTCTCCTGGGGGGATTGATCGGCGGAATCCTGCTGGTCCGGACGCCATCGAAAATGTTTGACACCCTTGTGCCGTTTTTGATCCTCTTCGCAACGATTCTCTTCATGGCTCAGTCTTTCTTCGCACGGCTGTCTGGCGCAATGAGTGTGGGTGACCGGCTAAGCGCACCATCAAAGCGATGGATCTACGGTTCTGTGTGCTTTCAGTTTGGTGTTGCCGTTTACGGAGGGTACTTTGGCGCAGGCATCGGTATCCTGATGCTCGCATCATTGGGAGTGCTCGGGTTCCAGGATATCCACGAGATGAATACGCTCAAAGTTATTCTCGGGTTCTTGATCAATGTCGTTGCGGCGACGTATTTTATCATCAGTGGACTCATCCACTGGCCGGACGCCGTGATTATGACTTGTGGAGCAGTCATCGGCGGATATTCGGGTGCACGCGTCGCCCAGCAGGTGCCGCAGAAGAAGGTACGGATGACGATCACCGCTATCGGGCTTGTCATTTCCGCAGCAATGTTCTACCGGCAATTCAGCTAAATCAAGCTTCCGAGTGACAGGCCTCCAAGACACATCCCGTTTTCGGTCATTGAGGAAGGACACTGCGCTTCTCCTCGTTCTCGCAACCCTCACCGCTCTTCTCCACATCGTTGTCAGTGCGTTCACCGACTACGGTCACTTCATCGATGAATTCTATTACATCGCTTGTTCACGACATCTCGCATTCGGCTATGTCGATCAACCACCGCTATCCATTTTCCTCCTGGCGATCGACCGTTGGCTCCTGGGGGACTCGCTTCCTGCATTGCGATTGTTGCCTGCGCTGGCGACGGGGATGACTGTTTTCTTCACCGGCCTCATCGCCCGGAGGTTAGGGGGAGGATTGGCTGCGCAGGGTATTGCCGCACTTGCTGCAATCGTCGCTCCGGTCTATCTGATCTTCGGCGGCTTCTACTCCATGAATGCGCTCGAGCTCATGTTTTGGACAGTCATCGTGCTCGCCATAGTCAAAATATTCCAGGAGGAGAATGTCAGATTGTGGGTGCTCGTCGGCGTGTTGCTTGGACTCGGCCTCGAGACGAAGCACACGATGATTCTCTACGCAGCTGGTCTCGGGGTTGGTGTGCTTGTCACTCCAGCGCGACAGTATCTCTGGAATCGCTGGTTCGCGTACGGCTGCTTCGCTGCCGTTGCACTTCTTTTGCCAAATATCATCTGGCAAATCGCGAATGGTTTCCCATCTCTTGAGTTCTATCGCAACGCGATGTTCTACAAGAATATTCCCACTGGTCCACTTGGAGTCCTTGCCGGTCAAGTCCTGATTGTCAATCCCGTTACTCTTCCACTATGGTTGCTGGGACTCGCCTTTCTTTTTCTGAGCAAAGAAGGCAAGAAGTTTCGCGCATTTGGCTGGTGCTATATTGTCGTGCTGTTATCGATGATCCTCAGTAAGTCAAGTCGCCCGGACAGGATCTCAGCGATGTACGTCCTCCTGTTCGCTGCCGGAGCAGTGTGGGTCGAACACGTCGCCGCAACGATCCGGCGGCGTTGGCCCGTCTTCGTTGGATCGACACTGATTGCCGTGGGAGGCATCGTGTATGCGCCGATCTGCGTACCAATCCTCCCCCCTGCAACTCTTGTCCGGTACATGGCGACCATCGGGTTTTCGATGAATATCGAACGAGGCAAATCCTCCGCGTTGCCACAGTGGTTCGCAGACCGGTTTGGGTGGAAGGAATTGGCGGCCGAAGTCGCGACGGTGTATCACAAACTCCGTCCGGAAGTCCGGAAAGATTGTGTCATTATTGCCGGCAGTTACGGTCAGGCAGGGGCACTCGAATTCTACAGCAGACAATTCGATCTTCCCCCTGTGTACAGCACGCACAACTCGTACTTTCTTTGGGGTCCGCCGCCCGATTCCGTCAAGACGTACATCGGCGTTCTAGTTTCCCGGCGTGATCTGCAGAAGCACTTTGGGACGGTCGAGGTGGCAGGAATGTCCTCGTGCGAGTACTGTATGAATTATGAGAGTCACATACCCATCTACGTTGCTCAGGAACCGAACGGATCAATCAGAGAGGCCTGGCCGCACGCAAAACACTTCGAATGAAAGAACACAGCACCAATGAATTGTTATGCGATTCAACAGGGCTGCGCCGTTCGGCGCTCATCGGCACGAGGACAATCGATCTCGGAACCTCTTTTGGCATTACGGCTGGATCGCGATTGTACACCGATGACTACACGTTGATGAGTAGACTGCACACCATCTGACGTACGGGAACTTTGTTTACGGAGATTTGGTTGTGTTCGGTAATTCGGCCAAGTCGCTGAACCTGGTACGGAAATTGCACAATTGCTCGATCACTTGAAAAGAAACCCATTCCACGAAAAGGAACTCAAGTTACTCAAAAGGGAATCCTCCACACCTCTTTGCTAAACCTGCCTTAAACGCTTCGCCGTTTCCTCCCTGTTTGTGCTGTTGCTCGATATATTCAACGAAAAAAAAATAAGAAACGGTCGGACTGCGCCTGATGTTATCCAGGCATACAGTGCCGTTTTGAAATTGAAAGGATGATTCCACGATGCAAACGATGGATCGAAAGGAATTCCTTGCGTTACTGGGGATAAGTTCCGCTGCACTCGCGCTCACCTACTGCTTCGGCGGCTGCCAACCAATGAGTAATATTCCCACAGCGCCTACGAACATTGATTTTACGCTTGATTTGACCAATGCGGCGTACAGCGCGTTGAAATCAAATGGAGGCTATCTGTACAATGCAGGAGTTATCGTTGCGCGTACCGTGAGCGGGACTTACGTGGCAGTGAGCCAGTATTGTACGCACGCTGGGGGAACTGTTCAGTATGTCGCTACGATAAACGACTTTTATTGTCCCGTACACGGGTCTGTGTTCTCGACAAGCGGTTCGGTAATCCAGGGCCCGGCCGGAAGCGCGCTTGTGAAGTACAATACATCACTTTCGGGAAATTCTCTGAGAGTCTATTCTTGATTCGACTATCGCGTGATAAGGATCAAGGGGAAGGGATCAGAAGATTCAACGTACTCAATCATTTTCTCCAGGCAGAATCATTATGAAACTATCGTTGATGTTGGCTCTTTTCATAGCCGCACACGCATCCGTGCTTTACGCACAAGATCAGTATATATCGCAATTCGATATCGACCTTCAACTACACTTGATCCAACAGTCCGCGCAATCCGATTCTCTGTTTCCTGCGCCGAAACCCCGGCTCTTGCCTGCGAATATCAGTTTTATGGAGAAAGGACTGTGGGGAGAAGACGGGATCCTCAGGACCACGGGTATTGCCTCACCTCTGACACCCCGGGCGCGCATGAGCGAACTCAGGCTCCGACGGGCGATGCTCACCGCGCATCAAATCGGTGGTTTCCTCACACTGGCTTCCATGATCGCCACCGTTTACTATGGACAGAAATCGTTGAACGATCCGAACAGCGGTCAACGGAATGATCCCTATCGCAACAAGCACCAGCTCTTCGTCACAACGACCATAACGTTGTATTCTGCCACCGGGTTGCTTGCAGTGTTGTCCCCGCCCCCTTTGATCCGCCGGGACGAATTTAGCACGACGACCTTGCACAAAACTCTTGCGTGGGTCCACTTCCTCGGC